>Ga0116144_10000864_pt1 | contig 39311 bp, 54 predicted proteins | sample AD_UKC035_MetaG_FD_89746 | JGI IMG/M metagenome (GOLD analysis project Ga0116144, IMG submission 89746) | Active sludge microbial communities of municipal wastewater-treating anaerobic digesters from USA - AD_UKC035_MetaG | ecosystem: Engineered > Bioreactor > Anaerobic > Digestate | place: USA...
AGGAAAAGACTCCTTAGTACCACCAAATGTTTGCACTAATTTATCAATAGATAAATTTAATACATTCGCAAGTGCTTGATATTCCTCAAGCGTTCTTTCTCTATTCGGAGATTGAACATATCCAGCTTGAAGTCTTTGTTGCCAACCAGCGGTATCTTTAGCATTAGTAAATGCAGGAACATATTTCCCAACCTGAGTGTCCCATTCAATAGGAATATTAAATTGCTTATAATCTTCTGGTTTTAATTTCTCGGCAGCTTTTTCTGAAAGCTTACGTCTTTCTTCAATGCTAGATACATTACTTAACTGTTTTGCTAAATCAATAGTTTCTTTTAATCTATTATTAAGATCGTCTTGTTTTTCTGCTGCGCTCTGCGTCATTGAGTTATATGCTAACATCGCAGTTCCAAGAGCAGATGCTACCAAAGATATTGGGCCAAGCAATGACAGGAGTCCATTGAAAGCAGCGGTCAATCCACCAACAAATCCCAAACTACTATTCAGCATAAGAGCCGCACGAGCAGCAGAAACAAGCCCTTTATAAACTAATCCTATCTGGATAGTTAACGGGGCTAGCGCCCTTGATGTTAAGCCAAACATTTGAACGCGAGTAATAGTTCTTCCTAAAAGAGTATTAAAATTACTAGTAGCAAGTGTTGCATTAGCGGCATGTTGAGACAAAAACAATAATCCAGATTTTACTAGAGCTATACCGCCAACAAATGCAGTCATGCCTATTAATCCACCAGAAAATACTTTAATTAAACTAGAAAATGGAGTCAAAATATCGGCAGTAACCCCACCTATTTTTGCAACAGTATTTATTAACGGAAGAAATACACTTGTAGTTGCCTCATGAACGATAACACTAAGGCGTTGCATTACCTTAGAAAACTTTTGCATTTCGGTTTCATTTGCTTTTTGAGCAAATCCAAATGAAGTAATAGAAGCTGCGGTAATCGTATTTGCTCTTTCATAGTTTCCCATTAATGAAATAAAGGCGTTCATCTGTCTTTCGCCAGCCATCTGTGTGGCTATATTACGCTGTTGCTCATCAGTAAGATTGCGCCATGACTTGGCCACTGCATCTAATATTTGAGGAGCGCTAGCTAATTGTCCAGATGTTCTTCCGCTAAACAGCTGGCCTTGTAAAGCTGGAGTTGACTCTAATAGCTCAATAGTTTTCTGTCTTCTTGCTCTTGAGAAAATAGTTCTAAGCGATGTACCAATAACTTCACCGCTTAATTGCGTTTTTTCAGATACAGCGGAAATATAACCAAATAATTGGTCTTGACTTATTCCCATTGTTTTAGCCATTGACGCAGACCGCTGCATCGCTGAAATTAATACTTCAGATGACGCAGATGATTTAGCCTGAACAATAGCTAGTTTATCTATTAATCCAATTAAGTCCTTAGTTTCATCTTTCCAAACATTTGTAGCAGTAGTTAAATATGTTACAGTAGTTTTAAAATCCGTAGAAGCAACGTTAACGCCCATAAGAGCAACTTTAGTAAAATCTAAAATTTCTTGACTTTTTTTACCTTGTTTGGCAAATTCAGTATATGACCCAAGAACTGTATCTATAGGATTGCCAGTAATAGCTGCTATTTTATAGGCTTCAGCCCTAAGAGATCCAACATTTTCACCAGAGGGTAAAAATTTTTGAACCTCTAACATTTCTTCTTGGAATTTTATGGTCTGTCTAAAAACTTCTCTAACTTCTCTCAATGCTGAAGTAATTAAGAAGAAAGATGCATAATATCTGCCAAGTCGTAATACAGCCTCTCCCTGTTTATGCATTATATTTCCAACAGTAGAAAGACTGCGTCCCAATGAATCAACAGGCTGTTTAGCTCCAGCCGCTGAAGCAGCTATTTTGGATAATTTATTCGCAAAATCTTCTTTTGGGTCAAGTCCCAAAGCTTGAGCAAACATACTAGAATTACCGGCAGGAATATTTTTGTCTATATGTGGCATCAAAGTACGCATTACTTGCTCTGGAGTTTGTCCCTGTTGCTTAACGGCAAAATTAATATATTTTCTTGCATCATCAAAAAATGCACTACCCTCGGCAAATTGCCCTTGTTGCCATGCCCTGTAGTTTTTAGGCAAATTAGTTACTGGGCCACTTTGAATATATGACGCTTTAGATGGTGCGGCTTGAGCAATTGGAACAGTAGTCTGACTATCAAAATCTTTAACTATTTTTCTCGCAACTGATTCTAAACTTCTTCTAATTGACTGTGAAAATTTAACAATAATATCATTTTTTATATCAGCGACACTCTTGCCTCCAGCCAGCATTTGCTTAAACTGAGGAGACTTGCTTATATCTCCTAAATCAATACCCATTTGCTCAAGAGCAGCCAAAGAAATATTAAACTTCTTACTGACGGATTTCCCCCTCATTGTTTGAAGCAAGCTTTCTGCGGCTATTGCCTGTTGTACGCTAACGTTTTTTGTACTTACATCGCCTAATCTAGTTTTAAGCATATGAGTCATTGACTTAGACAAGGCGCTTTCTTTAAATTTATCTACGCCAGTGTCAGGCACGACCATCATATTAGCGCTAGCAATGCGCCGTGCCATCTTATCAGTTGCTTCCGCGCTAATATCTGCTTTGCCAAAAGTAAACTGATTTGATGCAATCATTTGGTTAATTTTGTTCTTAATATCATCAAATTTAAGACTTTTACGATTATCGGCGACCCATCTATTTAGCCTATCTTTAAAATCTTTCATTCCAAGCGGAGTCTGAGCAGCAGTCGCCTGGGTTAGTGTATCTATAAACTTATTTATAACCTCTTGATTAAAAGCCTTACCTATTGTTTTTCCACTAGAAAGAGCAGTCCCTTTAACTAATTTTTCAATTTCTGCACGAGTTGGATTAATCATTTCTGCAACGTTTTTTATGATACCACTTCTTGCAGACAGCAAATTAGCGGGAATTACTTCATCATCATCTTTAGATTTGCCACTTCTAAACGAAGAGGATGAAGATCGTTTCCCTCCAGAACTCACTATTTCCTCTTTTATGCGTATTTTATATTCACGTTCGGTAATAGTCTTAAGTGCAGTAGATAAGTTCATAATACTTGAATTAACTATATCTACCGCACTCTTAACATTGTTCATACTGGCTTCCATTCTATCGGTGCCAGTTGTCATGACATTAGAAAGGCTTCGTATGGCGTTTTGCATCTCTTTGATAGACTGCGACATCTTAGCAAATACTCCGCCACCAGTCCCAAGACTATTCATAGGCTTAAAAGCATTCTCTAATATTTTATTAATTTTAGAACCCTCTTGGCCTATTTTAGCGGTCATAGATTGTAAGCTAGCTACTGCCTCTGCCGTAGCTAACTGTGCATTTATAAGCATTGATATTTTAGTGTCGCCCATACTTTCCACCTTTCTCGTTTTATCGAATTAAAATTTATTATCAAACTCTTTCTTTTCTCGTTGCTGAACAATATAGTCTAAATGTTTATCAAGTTCATAGTCATTATTTATTATATCAGGATTTGGCTTTTCTTTTCCTGTTAATTCTCTCAAATCATAATAGAATTTACACCAACTTAAAAAAAGAGTTTTATTAATATCCCAATTCGACACACTATCTTCGAACATTTCACCTACGCTTTTTCTAAGGAGTTCGTATTTCCTTTGCCAGATATGCTCTCTGGCAACTGCTCTAAAAAACGCTCACTTACTCCCATCCAAAATGTAGCACAATCACGAATTAAATTTATAATAGCTTCGCCATTGGAATATGTTTCTAATTCATCTCTATTTTTAAAAAGAGGTTCTTTCATGTCTTTATCTTGATAAACACAAAGCAACACTTGTTTTATCATTTGGTCATTTTCTAATGCTTTTTCGATAGTATGAGCAAAAAGTGATTCTTTTTCTGCGTATATCTTCATATAATCTAAAGTTGCCTTAGCATATGTCGCATCTAATATATCAAAGTCTGGCGAATCTCTTTGTTCATAAGGCCAAGAATACCACTCTTTATATGTTTCCATATACATACGCCGAGCTTCTTCAAATCTATCTTCATCCTGTCTTCCCCAAAGATTCCTTGATTCAAGTTCTTTTCCCCATTCGCGATTTGTCGGCAATTCGCCAGCGCGAATCATTTTTACATATTCCATTGAATATTCTTTATCAATAATATTTTTTTCCTTTAGGGTTAGAAATCTTACATATACAGTCTTATTATCAAATGATAATTCTCTTTTGCCATCAAATATAATAGCCTTAGACTCATTAGCATCCTTTAAATCCTTAGCCTGCTGCTCATTAATTTTAACATCTTCCATTTTATTGCCTCCCAAAAAATAATAATAGTGAGAGACATAATCTCTCACTATTATTATAACTAACTATTTAGTTAATGTCAACCGATATATATCACTGCCAGATTTTGCCTGTCCAAGTGATATTGTCGGCTTCCATTGTGCATCTCCACTGACCAGCTTCTGAACCAACACGCGCAGTGTCGCCTTCGTTCATAACTGTGCAGTTATCCATTACTATCTTTTTAACAAGATGATCTGATGTATGAACATAAGCATCATCGTAAAGCTCTATCGTTACTTTAGTGTTATTAACTATGTTAGCAACATTAAGGTAGTCAAGAGTGCCAGCTAACCATTCGTCTTCTTTGCCAGCTGCATATGCAAATGCCTGAAGGTCAGATGCATTGAAGGTCATGTCAAAACGAACATTTAACGGATAGGTAGGCTGTTTATCAACATAACGCTGAGTGCCAAGTTCGTAGCGTTCCTGACGGCCCATATCAAGCGAACCAGATACAGACTGTAAACGGAGCTGTTTAGCGTCAGCATCAGTTATAGTGCTACCAACCTGTTTTTCCATATAAATAACAACATTGCCGCGTCTTAAGCCACCACGGGTGCCATAAGTACCATGACCAGTGTTATTAGTAGGAGAAACAGCAAGTGCAGGGAATGACCTTGCAGTGTTATATGAATAAACAACTTCAATACGCGAATTATCATCTGCGAAAGTAGAACCAACAACAGTAAGCGTAGAACCAGCCCATGTCGGAGCTAACGAAGCACCAATAGCAGAGCGCTTATGATAAAGTGTTTCTTTATTTCTATATATTGCTTCGATAGTAGTATTCGCCGGAGCTTCATGCGTAGTAGTTAATTCTGTTGCAGATGCATAGGTTCCGAATACGAGATCAATGTCAGTTGAAGAATTACTACTAGTGCCAGAAAAATACCAGTCTTTATGGTCGCCAGAAAGACGATAGTTTTCTTTAGCCATACCGCCAACATCATATGAGAACTCTACTGTATCAAGATACATACCTTGCATGTGGCAAGTTCTATCAATAGTCGAATTGTTATGCTCAGATACTTTTATAAGCATCGAAGGGCATATCTGGCCAGATTCAGTTACTCTTATTTCGTCGAGGTCATTTGTAGTACCGTTCATTGTTACAGTTACTTCACCAGAGGTTGTTACTTTATAAACGCCCTGGTTGTCACGAGTAAGCGTTAAAGTATCAACAGGAGCCAAGCGCTGACCAGTTTTAAGTAAATACAGCATAGCCATATTACCAACGTCATTGGTATCTACAGAAACGCTTACTTTAGTAAGGTCAGGTATTTTTTCAACGTAACCAGCATTAGCCATTTCCATTACTTTTTCAACGGCAAGATCGGCACCCCAGTCACCTGACTGCTGACGCTTTATGATATCACCGTTCAAAAAGAAAGCATGGCCTTTGCCTTGGATAGCAGTTGATTTAGCCATTTGTAATTCCTCTCTTTTCTTTAAGATTTTTCAAACGAACGTAGGTATCTTATTCTTCCTTCAATCATACTTGAATACCGTTTAGCAAAATTGGGCTGAACAGCATTAGTTAATTTAAGGTTTGACTGAATAAAATCCTCTTCGGTTGTATTCCATGAGGTAAGAATGGTTGACGGTAATGTAGCGGGGTCATACGCAACATTAAGATCAGGAACATTCCCATCTCTATTGAAATCATAAAAATTATGTTCGCCAAGTAAATTTCTTATTAATGCCTCAGCGACATCCATTGATTCGGGTTTATTAACACAAATTACATCTATTATAAATTCGCCAACATCAATTACTCCACCGCCCATTTCAAAAGGTTCACTTGATGTTTCATTGATATCAATTACAACAACTGGCATCTTATAATTAACGCCAACTTCATAATCTTTCTCAAGCACGATATCAGTTTCATTATCCGGCTGTTCAAGCAAGAAAGTGAAATCATCTCTTTCGAGTTCAACTTCAATTATTCTTTTAACCTCAAGCGCAAGATTAAGATGCGCCATTCTACGCATTTCCATTGCCATTAGTAAGCCACCTTCCAAGTTCCTCCACCAGATAATTTACGCAATGTTTCTCTCATTGTTCTTATGACATATTTCTCAACTTTATCATCTATAACTTTGTTCTGTGTATATATTGCTTCTTTTCCCTTCGCAGTTCCATATTTAGCTTTTGGTCTAAATATATATCCACCACGTTGAGCATCCCATATAAGCAACATTCGTCTTTTCTTATTTCTATTAACAACTGCTTTACCTTTACGCTCTCCCTCAATGCGAGGAGTTACATGAGGCGTTATATCGCTATCTAAGCTTCTTGGATTTATCCAGCCACTATCATGTCTACCAAATTCAACAATCCAACCAAGCCCAGGAAATCTATTGCCAGTTTGTTTTTGTCTATATTGCTGATTAATATATACCTTTTTTATTTGAAAAGCTCTGCGCCTTTGCTGTCCAGTATATGGCCTGTCAACTAATACAGGGCCACTGCGCCTATAATATTTTGACCTTAAATCTCTTGTTCGCATATCAAATATCTCAAGACTAAATATCGTAAACTCAACATTAACTGAGAATAATTCTTCTGCTTTAAACTTAACATATCTATCAAGAGTTCCCATATCATTACAAATAATTTTAATTATCTTTAATAATTCTTTTGTTATTGGATTACTACCTCTTATTTTAGCCTTAAATCTTTTAAACAGATAGTCACCCATTTTTTTACGAGTAATAGCAACAGCTTCACGAACCATTTTAATATATGAGCTTATTTTCTTGGCACCTTGAAATGTAATATTGTCGATTTGTTTAGCATCTGGACTAAACTCAAAACTAATATTTTTAAATTTAGCGCTATATTTACGAGCAAATGCTTGCTCTCTTAACATCTCCATTATTTATTAGTCCTTTTGATTTTAACTAATACAGTATAATCTTCTCCCAATCCACCTATCTTCGGAGAGCCATTAACCATAAATCTCTGCCCATGAACTTCAAGATATTGTGCCACATCAAATACTAATTGCCCAGAAAAAGTACCCTCAGTAATATAGCATTCACTTAACAAGAACGATATATCACCGTCATTATCGTCAAACTTACCACCAGGCATTGCATATCTATCATCGCTATTATCAATTGTATAGTTAATATTGCCCGATACTGTTATCTGTCCTGTTTGAGTTATCATGCCTATTCCCTTACAATAAGGACAAGTGCCTTTAGTAAATGCAATGGGGCCAGAGGGACGATATCTATTAGTTGAAGTTTTATTTACACCATCATAAAAACAGTTAGGACATCCAACTTCATTTTCTTTATAGACAATGTTAACAGAACGCCCCAATTGATGCTTAATTGCAGCAATATTGGGCTGGTATATTTCATATATCATTTCAGATGATAGTAATTCGGGTTCTATTACCATTGCCTACTCCGTATCGTCTTGATCAACGTCAGTTATTTCTATCTGTTTACCACCATATTTAAGGTTAATTTTATTCACACATTTCCAATATTCAGCTAACTTTTTATCTATTGTTTTATCATAAGCACCAGCTGTTCTTGTAGTATCAACTTCATCTCTGCCTGATTTAACTCTTACTGCCTTCCCAGCAGCGTCATCCTGTTTCTTAACCATATAGTTACTTGCAGTTTTATAGAATATAGCAAGTCTAAAATACGCCATAGATTCGCCAGATATTGAAGGAGTTATTTCATAATCAGTTTCGTCAACAAAGGAGAAATAGAAGCCAGTATCATTTTTAATGTCTTCGAAAGCATCTCCTATTTTATCAGCAATAAGAGTGTCGCTATCAGTTGTAGTGACATTGCGTTTTATTTTATTTATAATTGTTTGTGTAACTGAGTTCATAGCTTACTCCTAATTTAAAAAGTTTATATCCACGTTTGTAACCTTATTTAACTCATGCAATACACTGTTTGTTTTACCGATTCTACAAAGAGATGGACACTCTTTAATATTTATATTGCTTCCGATTTTATAACGATTTTCACTTATCCATATATCTTTGAAACTATTGTCTTTAATTTGCCCATAGCATTTATTTTTATTATATAGATGCATACAGCACACAAATATCTCGCCAGTCGCTGCTATAACTGGATATAATGGATGTCCAAAACATTTATCAAAACAATGCTCACTGCCTATTATGTTCTTAAACTGGTCAAATAAAATATATAATTTAGTTTTGCCATTCTTACTTTCATTTAATAAATATTCTAGCTCTTTAATAATATCTTCGCTAATGTAATTATTATATTTTATTTTATCTTTCTCAGACATTATCATTGGCTTTATCTGTAAATAATCAACACCTATTTCTGATACAATATTATATAATTTAATCATATCACAATAATTAAGTGATGTCAATAGAAAGGAAATACCTATCTTTGTCCGATTATTATTCTCTTTTACTAATAATTTTAAATTCTTAATAATACTACTAAAACTACAATTTTTACCATGCATTTGTTTATATATATCATCACTGCCAGCATCAATGCTAATACGAACCCAATCAAAATTATTTAGAATACATTGTCTTATTGCACTATTTCCTAATTGCGATCCATTGGTAATTAATCCTTGATTCAGCCCCATCATTTTGCCAGCGCTCGACAATGAACAAAAGAAAGGATGCAGTGTTGGCTCTCCTCCTCCGCTATATGTTATTGCTTTAACCCCCATTGTATAGCAATCATTAATTATACTCGATGCCTCTTCAAAGGATAATTCTGCATTACATATTTTGCTTTCCCTAACTTCTTTTTTATACATGCAGAATAAACAATTATGAGAACATCTATTAGTTAAATGCAATTCTAAAGTAATAGGAACGACCAAGGTAGGACTTTTTTGTAATCCTATAACAGTATCAAGATGATTTAATATCTTACCATATCCAAATGGAGATATATCGTTAGTTTTATATTTATTAACAAAATTAGTTATTATTTCTTTTTCTCTATTCATTTTATTAAAAATTTATTCCAATTCTCAACATAGAATTTATGTATCTCATATGCCATTCCCATTCGTTTGCTATGAGTGCTATGATTTTGGGTTTCCTGTTCTTGATGAAATCTATATAAATATAATCTTTCTGGAACAACATCATATTTATACCCCTGTCTAAAAAGCCTAAACCATAATTCATAATCCTCAATAACTAAATATAAAGGATTATACCATAAATGCCCATTATATAATATTTTACTACGAAACATAACTGTTCCATTAGCGATATAACATCCCCCTGCTAAAAATCTATCAGCCCAATTTATGCCATTATTAGCTTGAGCGTTCATGTTATTATCAATAATATCCCCGTTTTTATTTATAACTGTTAATAATGTTCCACAAAAATCTATATCAGATCGTTGTTCTAAAAAATATACTTGTCTATCCAATCTATCATCAGTAGAAACATCATCGTCGTCCATTCGAGCAATATAATCAAATTGTACATTATTACGCATTATTTCGAGCATACATTTATTTATTCCGTTGGCGTAACCGACACGCGAATCAGATTTTATTACAACGATATTTTTCCCAAGAACAAAAGATACTGGCGCACTACAGCCATCTAAATGTAGATACACAGTAACACTATGTCTTGATTTTAAGGAACATATAGCTTGATATAACCAGCGTTCATTGCGACCACAATAACACATAATAACAGCGATATTTTTCATGCAACCCTCTCATAAACACAAAACATATGAGCCCCAAATTCATTCCATTCAACTAATTTAATTGGCAAATATTTTTGCATTTCTATAAACCAATCTTTAAAAAATCTTAAACAATCAACTGGACATTTATGATAGGCCATTTGTGGATTTTGAGTGTGAATAATAATATGTCCACCTATTGTTGTGACATTGACCATATTCTCAAGCGCAATATCTGGTCGGCAAATATGCTCTAATAAAGCCTGACTAAAAACAAAATTAAAACTACCAGACAGCGCTCCAGATACATTTAGGTCAGTAAATTTTTGACCGATGTTGCCTTCGTATTCATTATTATAGATTATAATTCCAGGGAATCTATTTTTAAAAATATAGTTAATATTATTATTTTCGGCTATTAATAAAATAGAGTCCCTAGATTTATAATATTTATTAATATATTCAAACAATATGCCATGAAATCCATTCGATAAATTGGGCGCACTAATATAGGAGTCCATGTTACAAAATTGTTCAAACATTATTTTTTACCTCTGCCAAAAGATTTCTTTTTATCAATAATTGCGTCTTTATGCCCAGTTTTTTCTTCAATCTTGGGATCAATTTCTTTTGTTTCTTCTTTTTGAGAGACAATAATAGGCTCTTCTTTTGCTTTGGTTATAATTTCTTTGGGGGCTTCGACAGGAATTGGAATAGATTTCGGAACTGCTGGTATTATATTCTGTTCTTTTATATCAAGAACGTCATACTCGCAACCATTAATATTTACAGAACTAATACATTTAAAACTACCGTTAATTCCTTTATTCATAATAATATATTTTAAGTTGCCATATTTATTAGCATGCGATAGATACATATTAATAAAATCCTGTGCTACATTAACAAACATAACACAGTCACATATTTCTACTGCTTCTTTCATTTCATCAATGTATTTAAAATAAATGTCTGAACCACGATACTGCCTTTTAAGCTCTCTCTGATTAGCCGGTGGGGTTAGAACTATTATTTTAGTTACATTTGTAATTAAATTGCGATTATCAACGAGCCAATTAAAATTACTTGATACAGCCATAACTGCAAGATTTTTTACATTTTTAAGAAAGTTAAACATTGATTCCTCCACTATAAAATTAATTTTATTTTATATTATTTCTGCATATTTTGCAAGGATTTTATTATTTGTAATCTATCCCAAATTCCAATAGATTTATCAGCAAATGTCCCATTCCCTTCTAAGCATCCCTCATTAATAATTCGCAACGGCTCATTAAAATTAAACGGATGTATACAAAAATTAATTGGTCGCCATTGTCCAGTTTTTATATCTATAAACGATCTATTACCAGTAAAATGAGTTATAGCAATATTAGGAATATTAGACTTACATATGTTAGATAACGCACTTATAATATCTTCTAAAGACAAATGAACCAAGCAATCTCGAACAAGTATTAAATCAGCATTAATACTACTAAAATCAAAAGAACAAATATCCCCATGAATAAATTTTGCTTTATTATTAGAATATTTAAGAGTATTTTGTGCTATAATAGGCTTTACAATATCGATGCCATAATATTGACGAAATCCATTATATATTTCTTTCATCCAATTCATATCACCACATGGGATATCGCAAATAGATATCTCCCCCATTTCGGTTAATGCCTGCCGAAGATTATTAGTTGCTCTTATCGTAGAACCAAGCCCAGAAACTGTATCTTCTGCTAACCAGCCTTTTTTTAAAAAGATATTTTCAAATATTTGTTCCATTATTTCATCAATCCTTCAATAAGATTAGTTATATTATCCCACGACAATCCTTTAAAATATTGTTTGCAGTCTAATTTGCTTCGCCTCATCCAGTCTTTGTACGCTTCAATTATAAGATCGCGCAAATGGTCAACATTGGGGTCGAAATATTTATATACCTCGAAGTCACTTCCACCATCAGGAAAATGTTTTCGTCCAGTAGTTTTATTAACCCAATTCATTTCTCCAGTTAGCCAAAATGGATATTCTCTTGTAATATAGTCGAGTGGCCCATGATATTCAGATACGATAACAGGAACATTGCAAGCTAACGACTCAAGAGGAACTAACCCAAACCCATCACCACGATGCGGAGATAGCATTAAATCACAAGATTGATAAAACTGTGCCATTTCTTTTATGTTGCAATCTTTCTCATAATAAAAGGTCTTTAATTGCTTTTGTGGATATTTATTTATAGCTTTAATATAATCATTATAATACAATCCATGTTTGTCGCCCTTTATTCTTGCCGTAGTAGTTGACTGAAGCCATAATTCTACTTTATCCATTTCATCAAAGGCTCTAAAAAATGCCTCAAGTGCAACATCAGCGCCTTTGAAGTCGCATATAGAATTACACATGCCAATTTTAAAAACATTAGATTCTTTTTTTACAGGATAAAAAACGCTAGGCTCATAGCCATGAGGAACAACAACAACTTTTTTGTTGCATTGACCCGTTGCATTTATTGCATCTGCATTAGCATGAGATGGAGTCCAAACTTCATCAAACTTATTTAATGCTCTTGCCCAATCTAATGGATAATTAGCATGTGACCATACTGTATAGAATATATGTTTCTTAATATTTAATTTTTCTGGATTATGAATCAAAGGGTCAACTAAAAAATATATAGCCGTATCAAAGTCTTTCTGGCCACTATAAAGAGTTCCTTTTAATATATCTTTAGCATCATTAAAATGAGACATATATCGGTCTATTAAAACATCTTCTGTATCTTTAAATTTTTCAGTAGATTTTAAAATAACCTCATGTCCACGTTTTTTCAAATAATAGGCTAAATGCAATATAACATTAGAAAATGACACAGGATAATATACTTTCCCATATATTATTATTTTCATTTAATCACCGTCTTCACTAAATCAATAAAATCTTTAATTGCTTGTCCATCAAAACTACATAGCTCTTCAAATAAATTAGCACCTATCTCCCATTTATCTGGAGACTGATTAACAACTAAATTCATCATTTTATTTGCTAAATCTAATTTATCTGTATCTATCCACAACATACTTTCATCATAATTTGGATTATGAGGAAATCTATGCGCCGGAACAAGTGTCGAATTTACCCTTGTTGCAATATTATCATTGGCATAATCAATCTGTCCACCACGAGAAGGGCATATTATTGGAAGTCCGCAGGCCATTGCTTCCATATATGGAATGCCACAGCCTTCGCCGCGCGATGGTAATATAAATGCATTAGCATATTTATACATATGCCATACATCTTTTATATCCATAATCTGATTGACTAACATTATTTTACATTTAGATTTAAATTGTGATTTGACCATATGTATTTGTTTTATTATAGATGTTGTGTTTTCTGCCCTAGAAAAGCAACAAGTTTTAATCAATAGCCCAACATCTTCATATGGTGCAAATACTTCACAGAATGCTTTTAAAAGAATATCCCAGCCTTTGCGTGGAGTCCATTCGCTATTAGCAAAGAAAACAAAGCCACAGTCTTCTCTAAGTCTCATTAGTTTAGTCTGTAACATTACATCTGACATTGTGTTGGCATTACGGACGGAATCAATATCTATTGGCATTAAAACAACTCTAACTGGCACTGATACTCCAGAATGAATTAAAGCTGCCTGGGAATAATAACTAACAGTCCATACTTCATCAGCAGTATTACAAGCATTTACCCACTCTTGCGATATACTATCAGTTTCGGCTACTGTCATTAATATATTTTTCTTGTCTCCAACTCTCTTAAATGAAGTTGGCACAACATTTTGTATTACAATATCATAAGGGAATCCTATTTCAGCTTCGTACTGATGCATAGTTTCATATTCTGGATAGCTTTTTGCTGCGTTCCAATTCCAGAATTTAGTTGGAATGCCATTATGATTTAATGCCCTTATAAATTCTCTTGAATTACGCGCATAGCCAGAATGTTCGTGATGTCCATATACCCACAAGATACCATTTATCATAGTATCACCGCACCCTTATCAACATCAGCAAGCATGGTCATTACATGGTCAAATTTAGGCACTAAAGTTTTCCATTCATATTTCTTTGCCGATTCAATCGCTTTCTTTGAATTAGTCGTTGCAATACCTTTATCCATCGTTTCAAGATATGCTTTCTTTAATGTTTCAGCAAGCATTTCTACATCAGGCAAGAAACAAATGATATTATTATTTCTATCAAAGAATGTAGGCTGTTTTATTGTTCCAGAAAGATACATCGGAAAGTCATTAGCATGATGTGGCATTACAGTATTATCTATCGCAACCGTCGCTTTGCCACAAGCAGCCGCATTAATTACAGGCAACCCATACCCTTCTCCAACTGATATTAAACAATTGACATCAAAGATATTATATAATTTGTTCATTTCTTCTTTAGATAATCCTTCAGCCGGAGGCTTAATAGCAGCCACATCAAGAGTCTGCAACCCAAGCATAGCGCATACCTTCGACAAATCAAGACATAGCGGATCAGTGCTTGTAGCATATAATACAAGCATAGGGTCTTTCTCAAATGTTATGTTCTTGTTATATTTGAATACTTTGAAGGCGTGAATAAGCTCTGCAAATCTCTTCCTGGTAAAGTTTTTAGCTACCATGCCAAATACAAATTTATCAGCACATTGTTCGCCAAGCAATCCTTTTTTATATTTAGTCTTTTCTTCGTCAGATAGTGGCTTAAATATATCGGTATCAACGCCATGAGATATTACGGTCGAATTAACACCTATCTTACCCAACATATCCTTTTCCCACTGATTAGGGACGAGAATAGCATCAATAAATTTAAGTGCAGGAGGCCAACCATCTAAAGGAATACCATCAAATACAACATAACTTACCCATTTGCAAGTATCAAGTCTTTTGCCAAGTAAATTATAATACATTGGCATTACATAACCATCATTAAGTGTAAACAGTATATCAGGCTTTACTTCGTCAAATACTGTTGCTATTTCGTTTACTGCATATGCCGAATGACAGCCCCATACAGGAAATCTTGATGGATGAATAGGCATAATACCATTATAATTACATGCTAACACTTGTATATCATATTTATCTGGGTCAAGCCTATGTAATATATTTTCGCTTACTTCACCATAACCAGTCGGTGTGTTATAATCTGATACCCACAATAACTTAATCTTTTTTATCGGCTTCTTGTTTGTCGTCTGCTGGTTTTTCTGACTCTGATTTTGATTCGGATGATTGTTCCCCATTATTTGCCGCCTCCGATGATTTCTTTTCTTCTTCTATTGCGCTTTTATAAGTTGGATTTATTGCCTCACAAAAGTTTTTTATATCAGGAAATTTCTCGCTAAATTGAGGGTTCTTTTCCTTCATTTCATTATAGGTTTTATTTATTTTTTCATCTTTTTCTACCCATTTCTTGTCCATACTACACCCCAGCCACTTCTGCTATCATTTTTTCTAATGCCTGTATTGTTTTGTATGATCTATCTTTTTCTTTAGCTTTAGCAAGCAATGTTCTAAGAACGCTTCTGCTCTTTACATCTTTTGCTTTATTAATAAACTCAACATCATCATACTGCATCCATTCATCAATATCATTAGTGACTTTAGCCTCATACTTTCGTTTAAGCGCATCTTTAACTTTTTCTCCCGATATCTCTACTATCATACCATCCCTAAAGCATGACCTATCTTGATTAGCATATATTTCCATAGGACTTAATTCAATAATATCGCCAGGAAACAATGTAACAGTAGTCTTTCCATCTTCGCGGTCAATGCCAACTAAATTATTAGGGGTAAGTAGGGGATTCATCTGGAACCATTTCGATTCTTTAGATTTGCTAGGGTCTTTATAAGTCTTCATAGAAAGCCTCCATATTGTATTCTCTTATATTCAAATTCTAACACATTATTATAATCTTGTCAATATTAAAAGCGAAAACCGCCGGAATTTAATTCACAGCGGCTTTCGATGACATTATTCCATTGGAATATGTCAGTATTTTACAGTGTTATCAGCAATTACGATATGTTATAAACGCCGATACGTTTGCTGTCCGTGATTATAGCGGCATAATCTTCAAACGTGTTCTGTATTCTGGAACCGCTTCTTGCTTCGTCCTGAGCCATAGTCTGGAGCGCTTTTCTGCCCTGGAAACCGCATTTTTCGCCAACTAATATAAGCTGGTTAGCGGGGATATGAGCAGTCGTGAATTTGTTAGCGCCGTCAACAACGGTCGTATTCGTGTCTTTGATACCGATAAGCGTTGCGCCTTTATAAGAACCAAAGGTTCCCATTTCTATTTCGCGTAACGATGCTTCCGACCAGCCGCTGAAGCCCATTATCTGGGTAACGAGCGAGTAACGACCTACGATAGCTTTTACGTTGCCAGCAACGTCCATCATAGTATTCATTACACTGTCGAGATTGGTTTTATTAACAGAAGCCGCGCTTACATAAACCGGCGAACCGTTTACTATCGTAGCAGCTATTAAATCCCATATATATTTGAATTTTCTGAGGAATATTTTGTATCTGATTTCGCCAGCATCTTTAACGAGTTTTACGATAGTCTGGTTCATATCAGCATTAACATCAACTTCTGACAGGAAACCGAAACGGCTCAGTTTAACCGATACGTCTTCGATGTATGCATGGCTACGAGGAGCTTCTGCGCCAGGATCGATCATATACGCAGTTCCACCGTGTCCGATTTCAACATACAGCTTATTGTTCTGGTTTACAGTACCTTCGTCAAAAAGAAGCGATGCTAAATCCAGTATTTCAGGATTTTTCTCGATGTATTCATTTTTGAAGAAGTTAACAGCGTCAACACGTTCCTGTGCTGTTTTAGCCGCTTCCAGAGCTTTTTCAAGCACAGGCTGGTAAGTAGCTACTATTTTGTCCATATTGGCAAGTTCTTTTTTGGTTAACATCTTTCTTCCGTCCTTTCAATTATTTATATTAACTTAGATTCTGAAATCAACGATAGCTTCGAGCTGACCTGAAATAGTATTACCAGTGAAGCTGATAAGACGAAGCAGACCAGTTGTATTAGCAGCAGCAGACGCTTCTTTTGCTATAAGGCCAGAATTGGTGATACCAAGTTCGGTACCTTTGTTTACAGCGGTGAAATCATCGGCAATATTAAGTTCTGCGGTGTCAAATATAGCTTTGAAACCATTGATGCCTTCTACCAGTTCGCCAGCAGCGATAGTGGCAGAATAACCATCGAAGTTTACGCAATATTCGCGAGGGCGCTGAATAAAATATACTGCTTTGGCAGCGGTCTTAGCATCTGTAGGATGCGCCAGTTTGCCATCGGTGTTGATATAAGCAGCTTTACCAACGGTCAGAGCAGATGCCGCAACTGCATTGATACGATTTTTAGGGTCATTGAGTAATTTCATTGTTTCTCTTCCTTTCGTTTATTTTTTAACTTCCGTAGATATTGCATTTACTAACTGCTTCATTTTATCTTTGATATTACCATTACCAAAGCCTAAATCCATTTCATTAGAAACGGCTTTATCAGCTTTTGCTTTGGTCAAATCATTAGCAGCCATAGCTTTTTCTTTTTCTGCAACAGTTTTCTCTGCCTGAGCTTTGCCAGCTTCACGAGCAGTTACTAACGATGCAACAAAAGCTTCATATGCTACGTCTTCAAGAATAATAGCAGTAGCCATTATTTTTTCATCATTGAAACCTTTTTCTATAAGGTCTTTCTTGCGATTTTCCTGTTTTTCAATCGCTTTGTGTTCTGCTTCAACCATTTCAGCTTCTCTCTCAAGTGCATAAGCTTTAGTTTCAGCAACAACTTTATCTACTTCAAGAGTATTTAACTGTGCTTTAACCGCTTCAAGCTCTTTCGATATCTCGACAGTTTTTGCCTGCTCTGCTGCAATAAGTTCTTTATTCGCAGTATCAGCTGCTTTAAGCTGTTCTACGGCAGAAGCGTCTAAAATAACTTTCTGATCGAGAACCTTTGCAGTTTCTTCGATAGAAGCAATTATTTTTTCGACATCCATTAGCTTCACATCCTTACTTAGTAATTTTGTTCAATAAAGCATTTAATTTTTCAATTGACCGCTCAAGGCGTTCAAAGTCCGTCTTATTGGCCGCAATTAATGCTTTGCTATCCTTATACGCAGGAACGTCTACAACACCTTCACCGATAGGAATAAAGTCCAATAATATTCTAGCAACTGTTGACCCAGGCTCGAAACGAGCCTTCAGATGAGAACAATAATGGTCTCTAGTTCCATCCTCGCCTCTGGCGGGATATTCGTTTCCACATTCAGAACAGCCTACTTTTGCAATTAAGTTTTCAAAAGAAAATTTTAAATCTTTATTGTTATACTTAGTCCTTACCATTGCGACCATATCAGCAACTTCATATCTCGATTCCCAGAACTTAGTATTACATACTAATATGTCGTTTACATAATCAGCGTTTAATATAGCGCCGATAATTCTTTTTTGGTCATGTTGCCAAGTGCAAGCCTGCCCTCTCATTACCTCAGCATACCATGGCAATTTATCAGACAATATCATGTCTTTATTTGCATTAGGTTTATTTGCTTCAAGCAAAGTATGTCCAACAGTAAATGAGCCAACAGTTGCGCTAAATCCCCAATTGAGGGTTTGCATTAATTTCTGTTCTTCTTCTGTCTTTTCCATGTCCATCATAGGAAGCAAAGACATAAAATCAGCTCTTACGATTTCATAGTTCTTAAAATCAATTTTCATCATGCACCGCCATTTTATCTATTTTTTCTATTGCTTCCGTTAATTTAGCCATAGCCTTTTCTTTATCAATCATGTCATTTAATAAATTGGTCTGTACTTCTAAAGAATATTTATTAAGCTCTTTCATTATGTTTTCTCTATCAGTACGACTACTAATTCCATATTCACTTGCTATTCTTGTGCCAAGCTGTAACACAACAGTTAAAGGTAACGCAAGTTTACTATCTTTATTTAGATCATCTTTAGCAAATTCATCAAACAATGAATTATTAAACTCACTGGCAATCTCAAGCATATTAGCTTTTATGCTCATTTTACGTTTAGTCTGAGTTTCAATCTGCTTGGTACTATCATCTTTAATCTTAGATGAAGGGTCGCTTGCTTTCGGCCTTCCATTACCGCCCTGTTTAGTCGAAGGAGATGATTGCCCAGGGGCGAGACCAGCTTCGCCTTGGAACGGAACAGGAGGCGGTGTCCCGAACTTATAAGAAGGATCGCTGGTCTGCTTTTCTCTTTCCTTATTAACTAAATATTCTTCTAAATTTGAAGAAACCCTTAACATTAACGCAGAGCTTGTATCTGATAACAGACCCCTATCTCTCATATTGTTTACTTTAGCAACCAGCTTTGCATCGTCATCTAAATCCGTAGCAGCAAATCTTACTTCAACAATATTAACATCTATATTATTTTCATCTGCCATTCTAAATATCGTACTTTTCCACCAGCTACCTAAAGCTTTCTTAAGCTCTTCTACCATTGCCTTAAAAGGCTTAGTAGATAAATCAGCGCCAGCAGTTCCGCCCTGCATTGAGCCACTTATTAAAAAATATGGAATTGCCAAGGCATCAATAATATCTTTATCAGAGTTTTTGTATTTATCAGCCATTTTTAATATCTCATTAGAAGGGCCAACAACGATATCTTTAACTTGTCCACCCCAAGCTAAATACTTAGCTTTTCCAGGCTGATTATTAAGCGCAGCTACAAATGCTTCACAAACTTCTTTATCGGCAGCAACGCCATTTTTCTCATCATAAAGAGAGAATATAGTTATTAAATGTATTAAACCATTAGTCGTTGCATCGTCTAACGCCTTTAATTTTTCTTTATCTGCAAGCGCAGTAAAAGCTCTTGTAAGATATGGTATTCCCCACCAAAAATACTGCCTTCCATGACGAGTTATCTTTCTTAAATTAAATGGCTTAAGATTCATAATGCCATCATTAGTTTTATTAATATCTCTTGAACCACTATAATTAAAAGAACCATTCATGTAATATATCATTTCACCAAGAAAATCAGCAGTAGGCTGAATATAAACATTCAAGGGATTCAATGGAGACACAACAGTTGGAGCTAAATATGATTTATTGTTTGCCTTAAACTGTCTCCAACTAATATAAGGGAAACTTGTTCCATTAATAATTAAATCCATTAATATTTCTTGATTAAGTTGCCAATACCCCATCATTGTTTTGCTATTGTCCATATTGATTCTATCAAGCAACTTAGCAATAACTTTATTAAACTCTTCATTGTCTGTTTCAATTTCCATGATCGTATTAGCAAGAGCCAACATTATATCACAAGCCGAACCAGCAATACCACCAAGTAAATATAATTTATTACAAAGCAATATGCATTCTTTCATTAAAGGTTCAGAAAAAGAACCAGAACCATCAATATAATTATTAAAATTAGTCAAAGTATTCAAATAATTAATAGCCGGTTTATATTCATATGGAGTAATGGCAGCTATAGCTATTTCTTTAGTGCCATTTGGTCTTAAAGTTTCTATTGTTACGGCTTCACTCATTACGCTCTCCAATACAAATAATTATGATTAATAATTAAACAGTTACACTAATGCCTAATCGTATTCTAATATATATTATAACAAATGTCAAGATTATTTTAAAATAAATAAAAAAAGACGGTCACACAACCGTCTTTTAAAGGAGTGATAATTCATGCCAAACTACTTACAACATAATCATATCATAAATAATAATAAAAGTCAATTATCCCCAAGCAATTCCTGGCATATTTACTTTGCCTTTTTTAGAGTTCTCAAGCAGATATCTTCTTAGCCCAGCAGCAGCATACAGAAAGCTTGAATATCTATCTTTTTGTCCTGACCTTACAAAGAATGATAAATAATTTCTTGTAGGTTCAGTTTCAACACAAGTCATCTGCGTTTTCATTAAGTGAATATCATAATATAATTTCTCTATTTCTGCTTCTGTCATATCTGCATACTGTGGAATAGTTATATCCCTATCAAAATCAAATTGGCCATGAGTTGTATATGGTATTATCAATGTTCCCATCCGTAAAGCATTACGCATTAATTCGTTCTCAGTTGTATTATATTCATCCGTAGGGGCAACAAGTCTCAATATAGGTCTATGTGGCTTTGGATTAGTCATGCTCATATAATGCTCGTTATCAGGGTCAGTTGGATCTATAATTGGAATATTGCCAAATAAACCATTTCTTAAGTTATCTCTTATTGGCGTACCGCCACCGCGCATATCAAGATCAATTGATACAATATTAGGAAACTGTTCTAAATATTTTAATATTAATTGCGTTCCTTCTCCGGCCTCAACGCCCGTCTTACCATATACATGAACAAGCCCTGCATAATCAGCGAATAGTTCGATAATGCTAATAGAAAATTCTGCATTCTTTGTCTCACTCTTTTGTCCTTTCTTTGAGCCAGCCATAGGGTCAATTCCCATAAAGCATATGCCATTTGTTCTTATTTTCGGACATAATTTAGCATCTTCATTTTTATGTTTCCACGATTGCATAAATACTAATTGTGGTGGATAGAACTTGCCCTCTGTCGCAATGGGAACATTCTTCTGTTCTGCAAGCCAGCTTTCATATGATGTATTGTTTTCACTTAATGGAGCTAATATTTCATCGATATCCATTCCATAAAATGTCTTATATATTGTAGGTTTTTCGCCTGGCTCAATAGTTTGTTCCCCTAAGTAAGTATCTTCAAAATTAAACTCAAGGAAACCATAGTCGGGGTCTCCATTTTCCATTTTACGAATATAATCTTTAATCAACGAATAATAATAAGTAAAGTCATATGAGATAGTACCAGACATTAACAGAAAGTTTTCAGTTTTTCTTTTATCTTTCATCGATGGAGCAATACATTTCTTATTTCTATCTTGGTTCATTGGGTCATATTTAACATTAATAAACGGTCTCAATATCTTATCAACATCATCTCGTTCGATGTCATTGGCTTCTCCAAGTTCAAGCATATTTCCACGGAAACCTCTATTACTGCCCTTAATAGCAAGACCTCTTATAACAGATGTTCCAATCTTACTTAACCAGTTAGAAGGTTGTTTAGTTACTACTTTGCCAGTTTTAGGTAGTAATTTATCAATAAAATGTTTTTCTTCTTGTCCAAGCACTTCGCCTCTTACTATACTTTCAAGATAATCAAACGTCTGCTCAGTCTGTTTAAAGCTACCACCGGCAGTACATTGTATTTTGTAGCTCTTATATAATACAGCTAATGCAGCATCCATGGTTGAACCCATAAATGTCTTGGCCATACCACGACTTAACTGCCATATCATATGGCGAGTGCGCCATGCTTTATCAATAGCTATTTCTTGGTGAGGAGCTAGCCTAATGCCCATTACACTTCTAATAAACATATTGGGATATTGACGATAAAACCATACCATAGATAGCATTTTACGTTTTTCTTCCCAAGTGATCTTAACCGAATGATTAGTAAATAATGATACAACAGGCATTAGGCTATTACTCCAATCAATTATTTTATTAATTTAGTCATTTCTTTAGCTATTTCTGCAGCAATTTCTTCCTGCTCTTTCATTAATGCAAATATAACTAGAAATAATCAAAATATTTTTAAATATTTCATTTTAATCCTCCTATAATTTATTAACAGGGTTCATTCCCATAAGTAATCCAAGGAATGTTTCAAGGCCGTCTACATACTTAGCCTCAATAAAAAGCTTTGGTGATTTAGCCTCACTGTCAAAGTAAAGCTGAACTTCTGGCGCATTAACCTCATCAGTTGCCTTTTGAATCTGCTTAAGATTAAAAGTACCACTTAAATTATCGCCAAAACAATCTTTAGCCTTAAATCTTACTAAGCCAGATGATGTGGCCCCATGATTAGCTCTGCATGTTACTTCATCATCAGCAACATCAATATTAACTTTAGCAACTATGTCCTCAGCAGCCGGAGCCAGGGAACTCATTGCGTTGCTTAATAGTTTAACGGCAACTTTGCATCTATTATCGGGAAGACCACGCATATATATTTCAAAGTCAGGAAAATTAATAGCAGATGATTTAATTGTGTATTCAGCCTCGTCAACCTCAATACGAACTAAATTGTCACCAACAACAATAACTAATTCTTTCTCGTCATTCTTATATTTAGCTAATTTAAGTAATGCTTTTGTTGGAAGAACAAAATTACAGTTAGGATTTTCTTTAAACACACTTTCAACACGATATTTAGCCATTCCTATATCAGTATAAGCATAAGAAGTCATTATACCATCTTTAACTCTAAAAAAGAAATAATTATATTCAATGTTATTTTTCTTTTCTGGAAGCGCCCATGCAACATGAGATATTGCCGATTGTAATGTTGACACTGGAACATTTTCATGCGACAATATAACTTCGTCGTCTGTAAATTCATATCCAGCATCATGAGCAGGGAAATCACATGCGTTACCAAATGTTGCAATACTCATTTCTTGACGATTAGACGAGAGATACAACATATTCTTTTTATCGTCAAAATAAACTAATATCCTCTTTTCAGAAAAACCATCTACCATTGCCATTAATTTCTTAGCATCAACCATAGCAACGCCATCTTTACCTTCTTGTTTGCCAGCACTTAGTACCCTTGCTTTTATAGTATTAGTAAGGTCAGTAGTTATAAGCCTTAATCCATCTTCTGCAAAAGTAAGTAATACATTGTTAAGAATAGGACTTGGGCCAGATGAGGGAATGATTTCACAGCATCTTTTTAACTGTTTGGAAAGGTCAGTATTATTAACTTCGATTTTAAACATTAATTATTCTCCTTCTTCGGTTGTTTCAATATAAGCTACCATTGGACTTTCATCGAATACTAATGGCATTATACCATCATCATCGCCTTTAGTTGCCGATGTATAGTCAAAGTCAGTATTTAAATATTCGTGTAATTTATTAATTACATCTTTAAATTTTTTAGACACTCTATAGTACCCTTTTGTGCCATCACCGTTGCGCTCTAATATGCCAAGATTGCCCATCTTAACAAGATTAACCGATACAACGCTCTGCTTACGATTAATACCTTCGCAAACCCCATTTACAGTTGTATTCTTATGCTCATTAACATATTTAAGCAACTGCAATCTAAATGGATTAAGGGCTTTAGTCATCTGGGCTATTTCAAGAAATGTATTAGCAATATCAAATTTTACAACACCCATTTTTTGCCTTTGCTCCTTTCCTTTTCTTCTTTCTTTTTATGCCATTCTTCTTTGATCTCATCGTAGCATTCAAGGCAATGATATTCAGTAAGTTTGTATATCTTGCTACGCGCCTTGCTTTCATTTGTAATATCTTTTCCACATTTAGGACATTTCATAACAACCTGGTTTACTAAACCTACAAAAACTTAATTTTGCACATTTAGAAGGAAGCCTTTCATCTTCCTGACATAGAATTCATTTTTTATGTTCACCTTCATTGCTGTAAGGCTGAATTCCACCGCATGAACGACCAATTCTCATTCACGACTACCTTTCGGCTTTGCGACACCGGATACTGATTCTTTGCCGTTTTTACAACGGAACCAAATCAACCGCAGTGAGCGGAGGTTTAAGGAAACATTCCTTCAAATAATCCAAAGCCTTTGTTCCAATACTCTTTGAATACCTTCTTCCTTCAAGGTTCCAGTATCCAGATTTCTTAGTGTCTTCAGAAATGTTGAAAGTTTGCCGTTCTCTAAAACCCATTCCTCTCCTAGCTATCACTAACGCCGCAGAGTCATGAGAACTCAACGAGAACATTCCTTGATATTTGAGTTTTCCTATTATTGAGGTGAAGGCTGGATTCACTTCTTCCACTAAAACGCCGTGTTTTATGGCTTGAACTTTGATTGCTTCCGTTAACTGTTTATGAAGGAAGTTGTGCTTCATCCTTTTAAACTTTTTGTTGCCTTTACTTTTATTGTTTTTGTTGAAGTTTAGCTTTTCAATTATTATCGGCTTTCCTTTATTTAAGGCTTCTTTAACTATTGCTTTAGCAGCTACTTGAATATCATATTCCCTTTTTTCTTTCTGTGCGAATTGAATCCTTTGAAGTTTTGTTGAATAATGGTTTAAAAGATTCCCATCCTTATTCGTTTCTGATACAGCAAGTCGGTCTGGATTCATATCTATTCCTATTGCCCCATTAACCTTTGAGGTTATAATAAGTTCTGGTGTTTGAATTTTGTAAGATATCACTATCTTGAACTTATTCTTTTTATATATAAGCCTCGCATCGTAACAAGTCGAATTCCAGTCCTTAAATTTTGGTGGAATAAACACTGAACCCTCAAGCCACTTCCCCCTTACAGATGGGTCGTTCACGAAGATTTTGTTTTCTTTGACTCTTATATTGGGATTTCCGTTCTTAGTCGTATCCCCTTGAGAATATAGTTGATTATTTCGTTTTTGAATCCATTGTTCTTTAGTTATATTTCCAGTCTGAAGTTCTTTCCATGCTTTCTTTCCGCCAAACAAAGCATATTCTGAGTCAATGCCCGAAGCAAGAACACAAGCATCTGAAATATAGCGTTGATTTAAGTATTTCATGTAGTTTATTTTAACGTATTTCTTTACCGCATTCCCAGTCTGCTCATATTTATGAATTGCTTGAAAGGCAGAATGAATTGCAGAACATTGGGCTTTCATTAACTCAAGTATTCTGTTTTTTATTTCTGGTTTAAAATAAACTTCGGCGTGAATTACTTTTCGCATTTCTTTCTTCCTTCACACTATAATCTCAATTCTCTTGCTTCTTTTTCTAATGTTTCAATTAATTCTTTGTTTTCTACTACTATCTTTTTTGCCTGTTCTAATGTTAGCCCCCTTGTTAATGATTTAAAAGTCGCTTCTGTAAGTTCATTTGTACCCCTAACCTGGCCTCTCTCAAACTTCTGTATTAATATTTCTAACTGATGATATATTGATATTTCTTCTAAATCTATTTGTTTAGCTTGATATTTCTCATAAGTATCAACAAGGTCAGCTAATGTATCTTGCATCTGTTGTTCTGACTCAACGCGCTGCTCTCTCGATATGCCAAGCGTCTTCTGAGCTTTACATAACATATCAAAGCAGTCATTGCGATATTTATCTACTACTCTATTTGGATGTGACTGTAAATATTCATCGAAGCGTAATAATTGTAATTCACGCATTATAAGCTCATTAACAAGAGGCATATCAGATGATTTATTAAAAGTAAACTGCTCAACATATTGCTGATACCTCATATCATAAAATTCATCTTCAGTCATTCTCTGGCGAGTTAAAGGCCATGTAATATATTGCCCTTCTTTAACCTGATTCTTCATTAACTCATTAGCTTCATCTAATGGTATTTCAGCATATAATGTTTTTTGAGCTTCTATTTTGTTAGAATCACGATCAGCCTGTCTATCTAATCTTTCATCAGCGGATGCCTTACCAGATTCAGCTTGCCAATCAACATCAGGTCTTGAAGCATCATATCCAAGCGATCTTTTTATCATGCCATAATATTTTTCAGTATTCATACCATGCTTATCAAATACATCAAGCATTGTATCTCTAATATAAGTCCAAACAACAATATCAGGTTCAGTACGTTTTTTAACTGCACGATAAAATGTAACTATATCTTTGAACATTTTTTTAATATCAAAGATACAATTAACAGGGAAATTAGAATGATTAACAATAAAATCATCTATATCGACTGGTAATGGCTTATTAGATTGGATTATTTCTTTTTGTAGTTTATTAAGTCTAATATCTAATGGTGTTGCCAAAGCTATGCCTCCAAAATTATTTATTATTAAATCCGAGTTACAGAATTTGAATCTGTGGCCTCAAGTTCCCAAAACTTGCGCTCTACCCAGCTGAGCTAAACTCGGAAAATATTTGGTCGAGTGGCTGGGTTGATGAATCCAGATAAAGAGGGATGACCTCTCGCATTAACACATTTATGCTACCACTCGAATATATTTATTCATTACTATTAAGTACTTTTACCTTTAATATCAAATTTTCAGTAGAACATCTTGGACAAAATACTTTTACTCGATCTTTATTATATTCAAAGCATTTAACGTCATAACTCATAAATTCAAAAAAACAACTCTTGCATTTAATGCTACGCTTATTTATATATGTTTCTTTAAAAAGACCATCATCAATTTTATTCTCATTGCCAAACACTAACTCAACCATATTGCCCTCGCTTTAGTTATAATTAATACAAACGACCAATAAACACAGCTCATTAATAAATCTGAAGCTATTATGTTATCTAACTGCTCATCAATTTGTTTTGTATTCATTTACTATCTCCTTAAATAGATGTTTATTATTGTTTATTTCTATTTCAGTTATTGTGTTTTACCCAGGAATAAAATGTAAACTTAAATTAGATGCTTTTAATATAATTATTATATCATCTAGGCTTTTTATTGCTCTAAAGTTTATTTTAAACTGTTTCCAAATTAAATTATTTAAATAAGCTTGTCCATTATTACTTTCTATTTCGTTTAGTTTTAAATTATCAATCATATTGCCTCCCTTTCATGTTTTTATTATAACACATTCTTTTGATATATGTCAATAGGTTAATTAAAATATATTATAATTTTTTATTATTAATAACTAACTAATAATATATATAATATATAATAATAATTATTATAAGTAAGTAGTATAGAGAGTATAACTTTATCTTTTAATTGTCGGCAATTTTTCGAAAACACATCTAAAAATCATCATTTTGAAGTATATGCTAAAAACACAAAAATAATCTAAATCTAAAATGATTTATATAATTTTGTATAAATTTTATACAAAAATAAATATTATAATTTTATATTTTATTTCTTGACATTAACAAATTAATGTGTTAGAATAAAAATATAAGGAGTTGGAAACAGTTAGCGAAAGCCTTAACATTAATTAATAAAGGTCAATAAAAATGAAATCATATAAAACAGAAATACAATTAAATAAAAATCAAATAATCCAGCTCTATAAAGCTATTGGTGTTTGTAGATTTGTTTATAATTTATTTATTGATGTTAACAAAGAAAGATACGAATATGACCAACCATTCATGGACGGATATAAATTTTCTAAGTGGCTGAATAATGTATATTTACCACCGTAATGGTGGCCTTTATCATTAGAACGTCAAATCAATTGCATTCACTTCTTCAATAGTAGTTGCCGCAGAATCCAGATAAAGAATGGATTAAGGAAGCTTCGACGAAGGCTGTTAAACAAGCGATAAGGATTTAAAATTATCAGATAGAGTCTATAAGTGTGAGTGTGGATTAGTTATTGACCGTGATTGGAACGCGGCGATTAATTTAGCTCAAGCAACCGACTATAAAGTAGCACATTAAAGCAATTTATAGTTAAGTACCGATGGCTTGTCGGGAATTTACGCCTTTGGACTGTTATATCAAACGATATTAGAGTAATCGAGGTCGGACAGGTTGAAATAGGAATTATCTAAAAGTTAATATATATTAACTTTTGAGAGGCAGGGTGAATTTAATTATGCCAATCTACGAATTTAAGTGTGAGAAATGTAATAAGACTTTTGAACTTATCTATTCTAAATCAGGTAACTACGAAAACATTACATGCGCGTGTGGGGGCAAAGCTAATAGAATAATATCGAGTTGTAATCATAAGATATACGGTTATTGCCATAAAAACAATTATAGAAAGGATGACGATAAATGAAATCAAAACGAGACCTTCCTTTCCCTGATCCTAAACTTGAAAAGAAAACAATAAAAGAGCGCAACGAATCAATGCTTACTATATTGCAGACACAGCTTAAATTATTCAAAGATGATATTAATATGATGTATCAAACCAGATATGAGGCATCAGTATGGGGATGGGGCTGCGATGGCAAAGATGCCCCCAAGTTTTTAAAAATAGCAGACAAGGCAGACAAGGCAATATTAAAATTAATGTGAGGCACAAATGACTATCATCCTATTAACATTTTTATTATTAACCCCATCTCAAATAACTGAACCACCTAAATACATAACTGTAAGACCAATAAATAGCAATACAGCACTAATATCATATCCAGATGGGACAGAAATAAAAATAGATGTCAATGCTTTAAAGGAGACAGAATGAACGTCAAAATCATCTCACCAATATATCCAAATGTAATCAACTATATAGCAGAAAATGCTCGTATATGTTATGGCAAAGAATTTGAAGATAAAGAAAAAAATGATCTTATGACAGTTACATCTTTGCTTAATCGAGGACATCATTCTGTATTTGAATGTGTTTATATTGAATGGCTTGTTGAAGGCATATCAAGGGCGTGTTCACATCAGATAGTTAGACACCGCTGCGCCTCCTACTTACAGCAGAGCCAGAGATATGTTAAATATGATAAAGGCAGTAACTTCTGGAAAAACATTGTAATGCCAGAACCAATAAGCAAAAACACGGTTGCAATGCAAATTTACGATAACTTAATGAATAGTGTTGAGGAAGCATATTTAGATTTAATTGCACTTGGTATCAAACCAGAAGATGCACGATATGTTACAACCCAGGCGCATACGACTACACTTAAGATAGGCATGAACCTTCGCGAGTTCTTGTTTAACTTCTATCCTCTAAGAAGCAGCAAAAAAGCTCAAGATGAGATAAGAGAATTAGCAGAAAACATGAGAAATGCTTTATTTGAACACTTTTGCAAACAAAAAGATTTCTGGCAGTTTATAAGTATGTACGGTGATTGGAAAGAAGAACAGAATAGACCCGAATGGAAGTGATAAAATGAGGCCAGAACTTAAAAGAATGAACGAAAGATTAGGATATTTTTTACACCAAATGGATTTAGATAATGCACATATTAAGCATGCAGAAGAAAGAATAGAAGAGTTAGAGAAGGAAAATCAAAAATTAGAAAAAGAGAACAGAGATTATTTCACTGTTGTTGCATTATTAAAACGAGCAAACAAAGAAACTACAGAAGCTTTAAGTGATTTAGAACAAGCATATAATACGCTAAAAAAAGAATACCACGAACTTGTATCGAAACATGAAGAAACTCAACGCACAGAAGGCCATCATTACTGTGATTGTGGCGCTATAGCATATATTCACTATCAAATTGACGGAGGCAAGTATTACTGTGGAGAATGTTTCAAAAGAAATGTGATTAAATTATGAAGCGAACTTGGAAAGATGCAGCATGCGAAGTTGCATGGAACTATATAAATAGCAAGGGAAATTGGTTTATTAACATATCGCAATTTTTAAAAGGGCAAAAAAGCACAATACATCACTTAAACGAATGTAATTGCATAACAATACAATATTGGGATCAATTTACCTCATCGATGATAAAAATAAACATGAATTATAATATCTTTAAACAATTATTTATGAAATGGCTTAACGAAAGGGGAAGAATTTGTGGGAACTAATTACTACCTTCATACTGATATATGCCCTTGCTGTAGGCGACCAGATGATGTAATACATCTAGGAAAACAATCAGGCGGCTGGGCATTTAGTGTTCGTGGATATGAACATTTATATGAATTTAGCCAGTTTACTCAAGACTTCTTTAAAATGGTCTTAAATATCTCTAATATAATTACATGGTCAACCTGGAAACGCATTATTAAGCTAATGCCTAAATCATGGAAGATTAAAGATGAATATGGCAAAATAGTAGGTAGAACTACATTTATTAAAAACGTAGAAGATAGTTATAAAAATAAAAATAACCTTAGACACGCTAAAGAATATCCATCTCAATATGATTGTTTTGATAGCGATGGATATAGTATAACAACTAATTATTTCGCATAATAAAGAAGGCCACCGTAATGGTGGCCTTTATCATTAGAACGTCAAATCAATTGCATTCACTTCTTCAATAGTAGTTGCCGCCTCAATTAAATCATATTTAATCTTTTCTGCTACAAATAATGCTTCTACATAATCTTTAACTGCTACTGATAATGCTATTATGTCTGCTTTAGCAAGCGTATGCCAGCCATCAGCACCTTTCCATATAGTCCCATTCTCAAGATTACCATTAACAGCCATTCGCAAAAGCCCAATAAAGTCAATTGTAAAAAATATATTATTTTTTTATGTTATCTATTGACATTAACAAGTTAATATGTTAAAATAAGAAATATGGAGGTGATTACAATGAGATGTCAAAACAGAAGTTGCCGATGGAATTACGATGGGTATAAGTGTAGTTTTCCATATGAAATAACTTTAAATGAAGTCGGGAAATGTAATAATTTTGAACAAGAATATATTGTGAAACCGCAGGGAGGATTATCTTAATGCAATGGAAGCATATCAAGGTTAAACCAGATTTACACAAAGAAATTAAATCACAGGCAGTTGAAATGGACATTGCAATGGAACGTTTAATTGATTTACTATTGCGAGAAATGTTTTTACCATCAACAATTGAGTTAGATTCTCATTGCAAGAAGTGTGGCAAATCTATTAATAGTTTTTATGAATATTGTGACGAACACAAACTTGGAGGAGGCTCGTATGGTTGATCGTTGTGATGTATTAAGCAGGATGGAATGGTGATGAATCAGGTGGTACCTATGATGCAGTTAAAAGAGCAACAAAAGCTAATAAAGAAATAATTAGAATTGATCCAAGATTAATATAAGGAGAAACATGAACTCAGAAGCTAAACGCAAAGCAATACAATCTGAACTTGGTATTATTAAGCATGGCCAAATATACAAGCACTATAAAGGTCAATTATACGAAGTTATCGATACCGCTACTCATTCAGAAACACTTGAGCTTTTAGTTATTTATCGTCGCGCTGATATGACTGACCCTCGTATATGGGCAAGGCCAGCACATATGTGGAGCAACAATGTTAATCTTAGTGAAAACATTGTAGTTAAAAGATTTGAATTAGTAAAGGAAAATAGAAATGACACCGTATGAACATATATTAACATCAATAGCTCATCTTAAATCATTATGTCCTAACGATCTCTTGCCAATCTTAAATCATATTTTAGATGCAGCCCATGAAATTAACGAAGAAAACAACAATCTAAAACAACAAATAAAGAAATTAATAAAGGAGTAACAAAATGATCACATTAAAATAACTCAATACAATGACATTATCCAAAAATATCAATGGTCTTATCGATATAAAAATAGGAGATATGGAACATACAGTTAGAAATTGGACAGACATAAAGGAATTGTTTGAAATAGCATGCTCTGTAAGACCAGCTTATGCTGCCGGAAAAGACCCATCAATTCAATTTGATGTTTATTTTAGCACTAAAACAAAAACAACCATTAGTTATCCCGAAAATATACTTAAGATGTCCAAGCAAGAAATATATGATGCTTTATACGATGTAGTTTCTAAATATTGGGAAATCAGAGATGAAATTGATGCCCAGGCAGATAATTTTAATCAACAGACAATTAAATATAAGAAGTAGAAATGAAGATATATCTGGTCTTGTACTCTGATCTCGGAACAAACGGATGCTTCATTGACAGCATACATGAAACAAAAGAATCAGCTTATCTAAGGTTATCAAAACTTAACCATGCACAACAATGGATCGGAGAACATGAACTTATTAACCTAAATGGCTCTACAAGTTATCCTATCTTTATTTTGTCGGATATCGAAGGAGACCCTATTGTTGCATTCACAAATGAATCAGAGGCCAAAATTCAAGCAGCTGGAACCAACTGCAATGTAAAGAAAATTAGATTATATACAAATAAGGAGTCAAAATGGAGGGTAATATAATGAAAGAACTTAAACTACTAATCAACAACGAAGAGATTAAAATTGAACCTAAAGGTGATGTCGATCTTTATGATATATTTTTAGCAATATTTGCTTTAGTTGACCTGGGAACCGAAGCCGAACCTAAATTCAAAGAAGAGATTCTTAAGTTTTTAAAGGAAATAAAATGAACCCAATCAATCTAATTGATTCATTGTCTTTATTATCTGAAATAGAACCACCTAAGCATAAAGCAGCTCCAATGAACATTAAATATGCAGTCCTATTTAACCTGATTATCATAATCGATATTGATGGAGAGCAATACATAGGAAACAAGACTAAATCTTTAATAAATGCAATTAAACGCCATAATCTTAAATATATCCTCGCTAATTGCAAAGAGATACCAAAATCCAAGTATTTCAACATATCCACCTTCACAACAACAAATAGCCCAACTATTAAAAATTCAACAACAGATAGTGTTTTGAAGTAAATCATAAATAGTGAGATAATATTAGGATAAGTGAGATAATAGAAGCATAAACGAGATTTGTGCTTCTATTTTTATTGTATAGATATAGACACGATTTTGCAAAAAAGTAAGATTTGTGCTAAAATGCCTTTTAGATAATACAACATACAATGAAGCGGTCGCCAGACCGCGACCGCGAACGTAGTGAGCCTCCGAGTGTAGCTTAATAAAAACACTAATCAACAGCGGAACGAGGACGGTCTTGAGAGTGAGCTTAAACAGAATCTCAACAACACGATACTAACCCTCGTAAAGATTCCAACTAAGATAACAGCCTAACCGAAAGAACGCGAGCATCCGAGCCGAGCGCGAGCGAGTGCCGGTGCGTGAGTCAAGCCGACAGAGAGATGCTGCCTCGTCGGTCTCGAACGACACAGCTGCATCGACAACCCCACAAGGAACGAACCTCGATTGGCTCACAGATTCTCAACATCGCTAAATAAAAACAGTGAAGCTCCGATGTCTCGAACTGTGATCCAAATCAAACAACACGAAACGATGACTAACAACAAACAAGGAACACGAACTGAGACCGATACAACAAAGAAAAAGAAAAGATTAACAGTTACTTAGTAAATTAAAAGAAAAAGAAAGTATTCCAACCAACACAACATATCTTATCTTGTTGCCATTCTTATCTGTATTTTATCCATATACAACCTAAAATCAACTTTTAATACAATCTTCCCATTACCTGTTGTATACCATTACATCAGCCTATTAGCCTATTCCTGGCATATACTACCCATATATCCAATATACTTGCTGTAACCTGTCTATATACAAATTAAAAACTGTTGGTTTATCCTACATGTAGGATTTGCCTACAATCATTTATAATCATATAATTATTTTAATGTATGTTGGATTTTACAACACTGCTACTATATATATAATACAATAAATGTAACGCTAAATGTAACGCTTAATCAAAATAATCATAAATACTACTGTTTTCATGTAACGCTGTATCGTTACATTATGTAACATATGTTACACTTGAAGAATATTAGAATATTGTAATATTGTGATAAACTGCTACTAGGACATTTACTAGGACACTTTGACCTATTAGGATTGATTATAAAAATGTCCCACGAAAATATAGAGAGCAGAATGATTTTAGGATTACTTATAAATTTGTCCCACGAAAATATAAGGACTGTTATCACTTTTCCACACCTATCAATTCAATCCTATTACAAACTCCCCTATCAAGCTTAATATCAGCAGCAAACCAGGATTATAGTGCTGATATATATAGTATTATATACTGTTGTCGAATATTGCTATCATACATGATAAATTTTATCCTATATAAATTAAGATAGTTTTTATCATGTTTTTGATATGCCTTGATTTTACTGCATATATCACAGTATTAATATATTCAAAAATTTTAATATACCTTGATTTTAATAGCGCTTTGGGAACACTGTATAAAATAAACACACTACTGTATAGTAAACAATACATGATATAACAAGGTTTAATGCTATTTTTTAGCATATTATAATATTCTAATACTTGAAAACGCCGATAAACATTAAAAATAATTGTATTGTATGCCATACAATTATTGTATACCTATCCATACAAAAAAAATATTTTAAGTATATATTAAAATCCTTAAAACGCCTACTCTCACAGGGGCTTTCAGCGATTTGGTGAGCGGTCTTAAACATGGTGAGCGGTCTTAAGAAATTGGTATGCCGAAACGCCTACTCTCATAAGGGCTTTCAAAGTTGGTATGGTTCCTGCTTATATATATGGTATAGAGAAAAAAATTTTTCGCCCCTGTGGCGAGAAAGGCGGTGAAAAAAAAAAGCCCTAATTTAATATGCCTGTTTTTTATACAGCAAAAAAGTTGTATGTATATTCTTTAAACATACAAAAAATCCATAAGCCCGTGTTAGCCGTGCGGTTATACGCAAGGATAATCCCTGCCGCTTGCTAACATAATCCGGTGAGACCTATGCGAGTATTTTGCTCTGCTCGCAAGGATAGGGGCATGGTGTCATATTTTGCTGACCTATACATAAATATAGGTTAGGTCTGACTGTAAGTATAAAGGCAGGCAGACAAGGGAAAAACAAGGTGAGCTGGAAAGCAACCGACAACCCTTTGTGCTCGATGCGTGTCGTAAGACGTGTATCGGGGGGGGTATCGGGTCCAGGCCGAGGCCGGACGAGGTGATGAGCCAGACCACTGACCAGGCCGTGAAATTTCGGAAGCTGGTTGATGTGAGGGACATTGTCAAAATCGAGATGATGACTCGACAGACGCATACAGTCAATATGCGCGGGAATCCCTCTACGCAAGAGCGTAATTCATGAATTGATGGCGGGGGTGTGGACAGACGGTGACTAATAGGCCGTGTGTCGATGTCTGCTACCCCGCCTGACCACTATATCACAGACGGCTGACATTGTGATATATTGACGGAGTTCATCGACCGTCAATGAAGTCAGGATGATAGGGTTTCTCGACTAGTCTTTCCGTAACCTTATAAAAGACTGGTTATTTCGGTGTCTTCGGACATGCCGACCGAATATTCAATGGTTTACCCTGCCAGACCCCTACCAAGGATTACTCTGTCAGGCCAACATCGGCTACAATAAATATATATAGAGTTAATGAATTTGAGCCACCAAGACAGAAATGTATTGGTGGCTTTTTTAATACCCGAAAGACGGGTAAATATGGTCGCCAGACCTTAAATGGAGGTATCATATGAAGATTAAAGTAACCGCATCCATCAGCAAGACCCAGGTTGAAGCATTTATCAGGACAAAATTCATAGGCGTTGATGTGAAGGCTCTCGACAATCTGTCGGGACTGGCCGACACTATCATGGGATACGGCAAGGAAATCACGCTGACCAGACTCATGGACGGCGTTAAATACCTGTCAAAGTCCGTTCTCAACCACGCCGACTGGGATATCAAGTGGTCTATCGTCCACAAGGCTCGCATTAAAGAAGACGGGACGCTCGTTTGCAAGACGCCGCAGACACTCGCCAGCCTCCGCCACTTCTTGGAATACGCAGACCGCTATTCGTGGAAAGTGTCAAGACAGGCAATATCGCCCGTAGACACTTACACCATAACCAAGACGATAGACCTGAACGACCCCGCCACCGAATTGGACAAGAGACTCTCGACTCTCGTAGGCACAATCATCAGGGTCGAATTAGAGGACGGGTCAGTCCTCCCGAACTACGGAGTCCAGACCCAGACCCAGACCGCATAGTTAGACCCAAATAATCCCAGACCAATAGACCAGACTGCCCGCCGACGAAAATGAGGCGGGTAGTTTTTTATATCCAATCAATAGATGGCGGTCTTTAAACGCAGGAGGCAGTATGATAATATGCGACGGATTTGTCGGGCCTGACCGTGGCAGACAGGCGAATAAAATAACAGAGGATACGACCTCGTTTCAGGTCGTTAACTCTAAAAGGGGCAAAAAAATAGTTCGCAAGTTTGACGGCGAACTCATCACCGTCTATAACGACGACCACAACAGGACTCTTAAGATAGGACAGGTCGCTTCGGGCTTGTTCATGGACGGTTATTTAGTGTCATATATGTGTTAGACAAAATAAAATGACAGTATGGCTCCACTAAACGGGCCGATTATATATATCGACCGTCATTACAGAAATGTAGTGGCGGTCATTTTATTTATATAGACCGAAATGTCTATAAACTAATAGTGCCAGTAAGACCTGACCAATAGGCAGGCAAGGCAGGAGGTTTACTATGAACAAAAATAATTATACATCAACTGGATTTCTCGCCAACAGGTCAGGCAAAGTTCGTATAGGGGTCATTAACGACTCCATTGGCTGGCTCCGCAACTATATGTCTGGCAATCGCCATGACATAACCAGAGAGCAAGCTGCAACGCTTGCTCAAAATCTGATAATTGAGCAAGACAATCTTGCTCGACCACTGACTCGTGAGGAGTTGGGTTTGGTGTCGTGGATTGCCGACACCTCAAAATGCTAGCGCCCATCTCTAAGGTCATAAGGCTGATTGACCAGCCTTATAGACCTCTTAAACCTATTCAAAAGGTCAAGACGACGAATCCTCAATCGTCTAATTTTGAGGACTATCTTAAAGAAGCCATCGCTAAATTAAAATAGCGGTGGCTTTTTACGCTGACATAGATAGACCAGCGTATAATAAATTAGTAAATCTGTCTTATTTTAATAGGCTGGATAAATCAGCCAAAAGGAGAACCACTATGAAAAATTATGTTATTTATTTAAAAATCAACACAGAAGAAAGAATCGCAGATGCTTTTGGGAAGACAACAGACAATTTCTGCTTTGATTCACCGGCGCTTGAAATATACAATGATAACATTGTTTATTATAACGGGCAAAAACTGTCCGTTACCTATTTAGACGGCAAATCTCGTTCTTTTAAATTTATATATAAGGCTATGAAATCAATAGCCCTATATATAAATAATTTGGCTTGTAAAGTTAATTTAACAATTAGCCCTGAAAGATTCTTTTGGGCTAAAGTTAATGAACTTATCTCTTATGAAATTTTGCCCAAAGAATGCCGTAAGATATTCGGCACCTACTATAATAGCAATAATGAACTTAAAGTTTATATTAAATAGCGGACAGACCTAGAAGACCTAACCGCTAAAGACCGTCAGTTGTATATGTGTGTATATAGCTGGCGGTCTTATTATTTTGCAGACTGGGCGACTGCCCAGAATTTAAATTAAAAAAGGAGGAGTAATATTATGAAAAAAATAAATATGAATAAACCATTTGTCTTATACTACGAGACTGATGATTATCCTAAAACGGTGGTAAAATTATTCAGCACCTTGCAGTTAGTTAAAGATTTTATAATCGTAAAAGAATTAGGCAATTATTCAATATATCATAATATGGTTATTGACAACCCAGAAGACATTAAATTAATTAACGACTTTAAAAATAAGATCGAAACAGCAGAAATAAACGAATATAAAAGATTAAAAGAAAAATACGAACATAAAGCATAAATAGAAAAACATATTATTTCAGCGTTAATCGGCGGAGTTGTAGGTTATTTTGTCGCGAATAAATTATTAAACAGGAGGAGTAATTATGGATTCATATAATTTTTTAGTCAAAGCAAGGGCGATGTTATTAATTGCAACAGCAGAATTACTCGAGTATCAATCGTGGGCAGCAAAATTTAAAGTATCTAATGTAATTGAAATGAAAGAACGAATAATTTCAAAAAATGAGTTGCCTTTTATAGACAACTTAACAAAAGAACAAGCCTTTTCTTTGGGATTTCAAACTTGGGGTTCCGACAATAAGTTTTTAATCCCATTATATCTAAAGCCATTTATAAATCCGCAGCAGAAATGTACCAGTATTTTAGAGACAAGTTCGACGTTAGGAGCGGCAGACAACGATCACAGATTTGGCATGATGGGGTATTACATTGTAATCAAATAGGAGGTAAAATTATGGTAGCAAATAATTCATTTTTCGGATTAGACAAATTTTTAGGTGGCCCTTTAATTCGTGTTACAGACATTGACACGGGGGAAACATTAACCGTTCCCAGGCCAGTTGCATCTGGGATGGTGTTATTTGGCGGTAATTTTGAACTAAAGGCGGTGTAATATGAATAAAGACCTTAACCTTATTCTAAAAAGATTTATGTACTATAACATTTTGTTGAAGCCAACGCCATATTCTATCGGCATTGAACGCTATCTTTACAACAGAGACTAGGAGGCAAAAAATGAATAAAATCTATC
>Ga0116144_10000873_pt1 | contig 39149 bp, 37 predicted proteins | sample AD_UKC035_MetaG_FD_89746 | JGI IMG/M metagenome (GOLD analysis project Ga0116144, IMG submission 89746) | Active sludge microbial communities of municipal wastewater-treating anaerobic digesters from USA - AD_UKC035_MetaG | ecosystem: Engineered > Bioreactor > Anaerobic > Digestate | place: USA...
CGTCGATGTGCATGCGCCGGCCGACGGCGACGAGGGCGCCGTCTTCGTCGTCAGCGACCAGGGGCCGGGCCTGGACGATGCGGCGATCCGGCGGCTGATGCAGGAGCGCGACGGTCTCGTTCCGCGCGCAGGGGAGGGCGTGGGCTTCGGCTTGCTGTTCGTCCAAAGGGTGGCGCAGCGTCACGGCGGACTCCTGCAGGTGCGCCGCGGCGGCGACGGGCGTGGCGCGGTGTTCGAGCTCGTGCTGCGGCGGCCCTCGGGGAAAGCCTGAGCGGCTTCCCGGGTTCGCCTGAAGGCCTTTCGGGCGTTCGCACGATGGCGCGCGCGAGCCCGTGACCCTAAGGTCCGGGCTCGTGACTTCTTGCCCCGCGGGGGTTGCCATGGTCTCCATCGATCCGCTGCGACGCCCGCGGCCGCGCGCGCTGATCGTGCAGCACCTGGGCTTCAGCGAGGCGGAGCTCGAGACCCTGGCCGAGGTGCTCCGCGGTGTCGGGCGTGAGCTCGGGATGGAGCTGCGCCTGGGCGAAGCCAACGGCGACCTGGTGCTCGCCGAGCAGGACTTCGTTGCCCGGGTGGCGCCGCAGGTGCTGGGCGCCTTCGTCGACGAGCGGCCGCTGCTGACGATCGATTGCGCCGCAGCCCGGGTCCACGATCTGCACCGGCGGGCCCGGTGGATCCATCTCGATCTCGTGCGCCAGCTGCAACGGATCGCGCAGGAGACTTCCGCGCTGACCGCTGCCGGCAGCGGCTTGCCGGCATCCGATTCGGGATTCGACTCCGCTTTCGACAGCCGACAGCCCGGGGCGGCAGCCGATCGCGAGTCCGATGCGTCCAGCGCGCAGCTCCTGGACCGCGTCCGGCGCGGACTCGTCGATATCGATGAGCCACCGCTGGCCGCGGGTTACGGACCCGGGGCGGTGTTGTCGATCGATTTCGCGCGCGGAACGGTGCTCATCGACGAGCTCGCCGAGCAGCGCTTGCGCGTCACGCGCGAACTGCCGGTGCTGGACGATTCGGCGATGCCGGGGATGCGCGCCCGGCGGCGGGATCTGGACCTCGTCGCCTGGGACCTGGCGATCGCCGCGCACGATCACCGCCTGCTGCATTCGCCCTCCGACTGGTGGCACACGCCACTGCTGGCGCTGCCGCGCGCGGACATCAGGCGCTACACGCAGCAGCCGCAACACCTGTCGCTGATCCGGCAGCTCGCCGACGGCCCGCGCACGCCTTCCGAGCTGCGTCGGCGCTGCCGTGTCGGTGTCGGCGACCTGCGCGGCTTCATCCAGGCCCTGCTCTTCCTCGGCATCGCACAGTGGCTGCCCGCCGGCCAGGGCTGAGTGGCCGCGGTCGGCGTTCGCGCGCAAGTCCACGCTTGCCCGGGCAGCGGGTCCGGCCCTTGCTCAGGCGTTCATCAGCTCGATCTGCTCGCGAAGCTGCACCGTCTGCTGCGACCAGTAGGCCGGTGTGTCGAAGAAGGGGAAGGCCGCCGGGAAGGCCGGGTCGGACCAGCGCAGGCCGAGCCAGGCGCTGTGGCGCAGCATGCGCAGGGTGCGCAGCGGCTCGATGAGGGCCGTCTCACGTGCTGCGAAGTCGCGCCACTGCTCGTAGCCCTGCAGCAGCCGCGCGAATTGCGCCGCCATCGTGCCGGCGTCCCCGGACACCAGCATCCACAGGTCCTGTACCGCCGGGCCCATGCAGGCGTCATCGAGGTCGACCACATGCGGACCGCCGCCGCTCTCGTCCTCGCGCCAGAGCACGTTGCCGAGATGGCAGTCGCCGTGCACGCGCAGCAGCTCCAGCCTGCCGTGACGGGCGAACGCATCGGCGATCGCCGCTTGGGCGCGCCGCGCGGCATCCAGCCAGGCGTGGACCTCGCTGGCGCCGGGCATTCCGAGTGCGCGCACCGTCTCGATCGCCGCCGCCGCGTCCGCCGGCGGGTCCATGCGCAGACGATGCGAGAAGGCACGCCGCTGCCCGACCAGGTGCAGCCGCCCGATGAAGCTCCCGAGCCGCTGCAGGGTGTCGGGGTGCTCGAGTTCGGGCTCGCGCCCGGCGCATCGGGGGCTGACCGAGAAGCGATGCATCTGACCGTCGGCCTCCCAGCGCGCAAGCGTTGGCGGTTTGCCGAGCAGACGAAGCTGCGGGTGGGCGCTGCCGAGCAGCACCATCGGCGCGACGACCGGGACTTCCGCCTCGGCCAGCTCGAGCGCGAACGCGTGCTCCTCGAGGATCTGCTCGTCGCTCCAGCGTCCCGGGCGGTAGAACTTCGTCACCACCGCGCGCCCGTCTTCGAGGAAGAGCTGGTGCACCCGGTTCTCGTATGAATTGAGCTGCAGCAGGCGTCCGTCCGGATGCAGGCCGAGCGCGTCGAGCGCGTCGAGCACGTGCGCCGGCGTCAGTTCGTCGTATCCGGGGCGGGAGGGCAGCTTCAATGGCGGATCGGGGGCGGCCCTGACGGCGGTCGCGCGCGCGGGAACGGGGCTTCGTCCTCGGCAGACTCCGGCGGGTCCAGCGGGGCAAAGTCGCTCGTGGCCGGATCGCGGCTGCCGCCGGTGTCGCTGCCGAAGAAGGAATCCTGGAAGAAGCCCGAATCCTGCCACAGCGCATGGCGGCCGCGGCGCCGCTCGCCGAGGCTGCGCCTGATGGCGTCGGGGGCATGGCCGGACATCGGCGCCGCATGTGGCCCGCGCGGCTGGCCACTCTGCGGCACGAGCAGCTGAAGTTCGGGGATCGAGGGCAGGAGATCGACCGGGCAGCGCAGGTAGCGGATGCGGCAGGCGCCGAGCACCGCCTGCTTGGTCTGCAGCACCCGGCGCGACGCGGCACGGTCATGCTCGAGGTCGATCGCTGCGAGCACGCGGCCGTTCGGGCTGCAGATCGCGAAGGTGACGTTGATCGATCCGAGCAGGCGGTACCAGTAGCGCGTCTGCTCGGGGTCGATCGGTTGGCAGAAGCGCACCAGCGGCAGTTTCGACAGCACGACGTGGTGCGGCAGCGCCTCTCGCAACTGTCGGTAGACGCGGCGCTCGTCGCTGTTGAAGACCGGGCGAGGCGTGAGGGCCCATTCCCTCGGCAGTGGCGGCAGGCGCCTGCCGCGTCGGCGGTCGACCCACCACAGCGCGGTCGCGGCGACCAGCAGGATCGCTGCGATTGATGCCAACAGCCAGGGCAGCAGGGCGAGCATGGGGCAGGGCGTCAGCGGGCGCGGTGACCGGCCGCGGGACGGAGCGAGCGAACGATTTAGGGATTGTCGTCATCGGCGGACCGTGCCTCCATCCCGCGACCCGGTGCACAGGCAGGGTGCAGGCCCCTCGGTTCGCGGGGGGTGCCGGCGCCTCGAGGGTTCCGGTCCTTGCACGGCCCGCCTTCCGGTGCGCACGCATTCTGTATAGAATCACTGGCTTTCCCCGAAATCGGCGGGGGAGAATGCGTCCGGGCGGCGCCGTGGTTTCGAGAGGCCGCAAGCTACAAGCGGCGCCGAGGACTCGGTGGGTGGCCCCGACGCGCCGGGCGATCGGTCCGGCGAGCAGCCGAAACCGCCGCCCCGCAGGCCGATACCGAATCGGCGACCGGATGCGGCTTCTCGAGAAACCCTCATGAAGACCTTCAGCGCCAAGCCGGCCGAGGTGAAGCACGAGTGGTATGTGATTGACGCCACCGACAAGGTGCTCGGACGTGTCGCCAGCGAAGTGGCACTCCGTTTGCGCGGCAAGCACAAGGCCATCTACACGCCTCACGTCGATACCGGCGACTACATCGTCGTCGTCAACGCCGACAAGATCCGCGTCACCGGCTCCAAGGCCACCGACAAGATCTACTACCGCCATTCCGGCTATCCCGGCGGCATCTACGCCACCGCCTTCAAGGACATGCAGGCCCGTCACCCGGGCCGGGCACTGGAGAAGGCGGTCAAGGGCATGCTGCCCAAGGGCCCGCTCGGCTACGCGATGATCAAGAAGCTGAAGGTGTACGCTGGTGCCAGCCACCCGCACACCGCGCAGCAACCCAAGACGCTGGACATCTGAGGAGCGGCACGTGATCGGAGAGTGGAACTACGGGACCGGCCGCCGCAAGTCGTCGGTGGCGCGCGTCTTCATCAAGAAGGGCAGCGGCCAGATCGTCATCAACGGCCGGTCGATCGAGAGCTATTTCGGTCGCCAGACCTCGATCATGATCGTCAGGCAGCCGCTGATGCTGACCGCCAACGAGGCTGCCTTCGACGTCAAGGTCAATGTCCATGGCGGTGGCGAGTCCGGCCAGGCCGGCGCGGTGCGCCATGGGCTCACGCGTGCGCTGATCGACTACGACGCCGAACTCAAGGGCGAACTGGGACGCGCCGGCTTCGTCACGCGCGACGCGCGCGAAGTCGAGCGCAAGAAGGTCGGCCTGCACGGCGCCCGTCGCCGCAAGCAGTTCAGCAAGCGCTGACGCGCCACGGGGGCCCGCACGCCGCGGCCCGCGCTGCGAACCGTTTCCTGCGGTGGCGCGACCGGCGCGCCGCCCGCCTTGCGGGCCGCGGAGACGCCCGGATCATGCGTTGGAAGCTGCTGCGCCGTCGACTCTCGGTGAGCGCACCGAGGATGATCGTGCGCAGCCGCCTGCCCTGGCTGTTGCGCTGGGCAGTGGTCGCGCTGAGCCTGGGTTTCTCGGCGGCGCTCGCGCTCTGGGCCTTCGAGTTCGGCAAGGAGATCGCGGGGCTCGACCGCAGCTCGCGCGACGAGCTCGTCCAGCTTCGGCGCGAGGTCGAGGAGCTGCGCGCAGCCAACGAGCGCGCGCGGGCCGTGGCCGACACGGCCGAGAGCCTGCTCAAGGCCGAGAAGGCGACACAGGAACAGCTCGCGCTGCAGCTGCGCCAGCTCGAGGCCGACAAGCTCGCGCTGCAGGAAGATCTGGGCTTCTTCGAGGGCCTGCTGCCGCTTGCCGGCGACGGCCTGCAGATCCGCGGCCTGCAGCTCGATGCCGGGACGCCGGGGCAGTTGCGCTATCAGCTGCTGCTGATGCAGCCCGGCCGGGCGGCCACCGACTTCAGCGGCCGCTACGAGCTCGTCGTGCAGGGCACGCGCGACGGACGCCTCTGGTCGACGACGCATGCCGGCGAGCGCCCCTTGCACTTCCGCCAGTACCAGCGCGTCGAAGGTCTGGTCCGGCTGCCGGCCGATGCCGTGATAAAAACGGCCAGAGCCCGGGTTCTCGACGCCAAGGACGGCGTCCGTGCCGAGCTGCTGGCGCGGCCTTGATGTCGTGCCGATCCGGGCGCAAGCCATCGAAACCTGTTCATGCGGAGGGACTGCAGATGTGGCCGACTCGTCGCAAGGCGCCGCCGATCCGCAGCCTGATCGGAGAAGGCGCGGTGCTGCACGGCGACTTCGGCTTCGTCGACGGCATCCGGGTCGACGGCGAGGTTCACGGCAACGTGCTTGCCACCAGCGCCGGCGGCCTGGTCGTGATCAGCGAGAAAGCCCGCATTCATGGCGAGGTGAAGGCCGCGCATGTGATCATCAACGGCGAAGTCCATGGGCCCGTGCATTCGACCGAACTGCTCGAGTTGCAACCCAAGGCGCGTGTCGTCGGCGACGTGAGCTACCAGATGCTCGAGATGCATGCTGGCGCCGTCGTCGATGGCGAGCTCAAGCCCTTGAAACCGGCCGAGAGACCCGCATTGGTCCTGGCGGCGTCCAACGACGCCTGAGGACCACCCGGACCATACTGGAGCTGCGATGAACGCCGTTGTCGAAAACTTGGCCGATTCCACCGATGCGATGCCCGATCCGCTGATCTTCACCGACAGTGCCGCGGCCAAGGTGGCCGAGCTCGTCGCCGAGGAGGGCAATCCCGATCTGAAGCTGCGCGTATTCGTGCAGGGGGGAGGCTGCTCGGGCTTCCAGTACGGCTTCACCTTCGACGAGGTCGTCAACGAGGACGACACGCGGATGGTGAAGAACGGCGTCACCCTGCTGATCGACGCGATGAGCCTGCAGTATCTCGTCGGCGCCGAGATCGACTACAAGGACGAGCTGCAGGGCGCGCAGTTCGTGATCAAGAACCCGAACGCGGGTACCACCTGCGGCTGCGGCTCGTCGTTCTCGGGCTGATCGGCGCCGACGCGTGCGCATCAGCGTTCCGGCGGGGGCGCCGCATGAACGGCACCGAGGATGCGCGGCGCGCGTGCGCCCGTGACCTCGGGCAGGCTGCCGGTGCGTTGCATGATGCGGCGCGCCGCGAGCCACGCGAAGGCGAGCGCCTCCACCTGATCGGGAGGAACGCCATCGGCCGCGGTGCTGTCGACGTCGATTCCGGGCAACAGGGCCCGAAGTCGCGCCATCAGGTGGACGTTGAACGCACCGCCCCCGCATACGCGAAGCCAGCGTGCGGACGGCAACTGGCGTCGCAGCGCATCGGCCGCCGTGCTCGCGCTCAGCTCGGCGAGCGTGGTCATGACGTCGGCCGGACTCGCGTCCTCGCAGTGCGCCCGGCGTAGCCCGGCATCGAGCCAGGCGGCGTGGAAGTGATCGCGGCCGGTGCTCTTGGGTGGCGGCAGCGCGAAGTAGGGATCGCCGCCGAGCTGCTCGAGCAGGCCCGGCAGTACCTGACCCGTTGCCGCGATCGCGCCGTCGGCGTCGTAGGCGCGATCCCAGTGCCGCTGGCACCACAGGTCCAGCAGCATGTTCCCCGGGCCCGTGTCCAGCCCGCCAACCGCTGCTGCCGCCGGCAGCAGCGTCAGATTGGCGATGCCGCCGATGTTGAGCACCGCGCCGTCACTGCGCGCGCGGCTGAAGCACGCGGCGTGAAAGGCCGGCACCAGCGGGGCCCCTTGGCCGCCGGCAGCGACATCGGCGGAGCGGAAATCGCAGACGGTGGTGATTCCGGACTGCTCGGCCAGCAGGGCGCCGTTGGCGAGCTGAACCGAGTAGCCGATGCCGTCGAAGTCGTGTGGACGATGGCGCACGGTCTGCCCGTGCGCACCGATTGCCAGCACATGCTCGGCGGCGATTCCGGCAGCAGCGAGAAGCCGCGCCACGACCTGCGCGTAGACCCGCATCAGCGCGTTGGCGGCGAGCGCGGCGCGATGCAGTTCGTCGGTACCCGCTTCGTTCAGCGAGAGCAGCTCTTCGCGAAGCGACGCGGGCAGTGGCGCGTGGTCGTGCGCGCGAACGCGGCGGGGCTGAAGCGTCTGCGGATCGAATTCGGCCAGAACCCCGTCGACGCCGTCGAGCGAGGTGCCCGACATCAGGCCGACGCACAGCGTCATCGCGCAGCGGACGGCGGTCGGAGGATGGCGTGCGGTCGGCCTACTCGAAGCCGCCGCGCCCGCCGGCGAGGCTGGCCGCCACCGCGAGCTGATCGCGCATCAGCTTCGCCTGACCGTCGAAACGGCTGCGCTCGGCGGCGGTGAGCCCGGTCGATTGGACGGCCTTCGCAACCCGCAGCGGGTCCTGGTGTTCGCCGTCGATGCGGAACTCGAAGTGCAGGTGAGGACCCGTGGCCAGGCCGGTGGCGCCGACCCCGCCCACCGTCTGCCCCTGGACTACGCGCTGACCCTTCTGCACGTCGATCGTGCTCAAGTGCGCGTAGAGGGTGGTGTGCTTCTTGTCGTGCTGGACTTCGACCACGTTGCCGTAGCCGTTCTGGCGCCCGGCGAAGGTGACGAGCCCTTCGGCCACCGAACGCACGGGCGTGCCGGTCGGTGCAGCGTAGTCGACGCCGCGATGCGCGCGGCGGACGTGCAGCAGCGGATGAAAACGCATCTCGAAGCCCGAGCTCACGCGCGTGTAGACGAGCGGGCTGGCCAGGAAGCTGCGCTTGCGGCTCGCCCCTTCGGGGCTGTGGTAACTGCCTTTGTTCTCGGCATCGACGTACCACAGGGCTTCGTACTTCTGCCCACCGTTGACGAACTGTGCAGCGAGCATCCGCCCGGCACCGTCGTTCCAGGGCACCGGTTCGCCATCGGCGCTGAGGGTCTCGTAGACGACTGCGAAGGTGTCGCCCTTGCGCAGCTCGCGGCGGAAGTCGATGTCGTCGGAGAAGACCTCGGCCAGTTGCGAGGTCACGCCATCCGGAAGGCCGGCCTGGTCGGTGGCCGCGAACAGGCTGCTGCGGATGGTGCCGCTGGCGATGCGGATGCTGCTTCCGTACTGCGCCGTTTCGATGCGGGACTGCCAGCGGCCCTCGCCGCGCGACAGCGTCAGCCGCGTGAAGTGGGTCAGTCGTTGCTCGGCCTTCTCCGCGGGGAACCGGGCGACGAGTTCGAGCAGCCGGCCGTCGCCATCGAGCTTGGCTTGCAGCAGCCGGTCGCCGCGCCCCTGGTACAGCCGCCGGGCAAGCGGATCCTGGCGCATGAAGCTGCTCGCCTCGGCATCGGTCACGCCCATGCGCTGGAGCACGCTGGCGGCGCTGTCGTTGCCGCGCACCACCGTGCTGCGGTTGAGGGTCAGCGTCTGTGCCGCCAGCGCGGCCAGCTGTTCGTCCAGGCCATCGGGATGAATGGATTCGCTCAGGCTGCCGACCGGGAGCTCGGCAGCGTCGGGCATCAGCGGCGAGATGCCGAAAGCGGCCACCGAAAAGCCGCCGAGCCCGACGATGACGCTTGCAAGGATGCGCCGGCGATGCCGGCTCGCGAATTCAAGGGTGTTCAGGCGCCACTGCGCGAGCGATCGAGGAGACAACGGCGGGTCTTCCGAAGCGAGGCATCCCGGGCAGCGTCCGGGCTGGGTTTCGGCAAGGCCGGCCGCGTTGGTGCCGACCACTAGAATCCTTCTTCCGCCAAGCCACCGTGGGTGCCTGTGCCTGCAAGAGGCGCGCCTCCGAAGGGATCGGTCGAGTATAGCGAACGCCCGGGCTGCGGAAAACCGGAAATTTGCCTGGATTCACTCCGCACTGTCTGTCCGACCATGACCGAAGCCCGAGGCGCTGCGCCGGCGCACCCGATCACCGACCGCGTCCGCGAGGCGATGGCCATCACGCTGCGCAATTGCGACGAGCTGCTTCCCGAGGCCGACTGGCTGGCGAAGCTGGCACGCTCGGAGGCCACCGGCACGCCGCTGCGCATCAAGCTGGGCCTGGACCCGACGGCGCCGGACATCCACATCGGCCACACCGTGGTGCTGAACAAGCTGCGCCAGCTTCAGGACCTCGGGCATACGGTGATCTTCCTGATCGGCGACTTCACCTCGACGATCGGCGACCCCTCTGGGCGCAACACGACGCGCCCGCCGCTCACGCGCGAGCAGATCGAGGCCAACGCCAAGACCTACTACGCGCAGGCCAGCCTCGTGCTCGACCCGCAGAAGACCGAGATCCGCTACAACAGCGAATGGTCGGATGCGCTGGGTGCGCGCGGCCTGATCCAGCTCGCCGCCAAGTACACGCTGGCGCGCATGCTCGAGCGCGACGACTTCACCAAGCGCTACCGCGCCGGCAGCCCGATCAGCATCCATGAGCTGCTCTATCCGCTGATGCAGGGCTACGACTCGGTGGCGCTGAAGAGCGACCTCGAGCTCGGCGGCACCGACCAGAAGTTCAACCTGCTCGTGGGCCGCACGCTGCAGCAGGAGTACGGGCAGGAGCCGCAGTGCATCCTGACGATGCCCTTGCTCGAAGGCCTGGACGGCGTCGAGAAGATGTCCAAGAGCAAGGGCAACTACGTCGGCATCACCGAGCCGGCGAACACGATGTTCGCCAAGCTGCTGTCGATCAGCGACGAGCTGATGTGGCGCTACTTCCAGCTGCTGTCCTGGCGCGATCTCGCGGAGATTGCCGCGCTCAGGGCCGAGGTCGACGCCGGACGCAACCCCAAGGATGCCAAGGTGATGCTGGCCAAGGAGATCACGACGCGCTTTCACAGCGCGGCGGCGGCCGAGGCGGCGCACGAGGACTTCCAGCGGCGTGCCGCCGGCGGCATTCCCGACGAGATCCCGGAGGTCTCGCTTTGCGGGGCACCGCTGCCGATCGGCACACTGCTCAAGCAGGCCGGACTCGTCGCCTCGACCAGCGAGGCGATGCGCATGGTCGAGCAGGGCGGCGTGCGCGTGGACGGCGCAGCGATCTCGGAGAAGGCGCTGAAGCTGCCTGCCGGTACCTTCGTCGTGCAGGTCGGCAAGCGCAAGTTCGCGCGCGTCACCCTCGCGGCCTGAGCCTCGGCGGCGGGTCCGCGGCGTCGTGCAGGTCGCCAGCTATCTCAGGCTCTCGATCGCGGTCGCCCTGGCGACGATCGCGCTGAAGGCGGGCGCGTGGTGGGTCAGCGGCTCGGTCAGCCTGCTCTCGGACGCGCTCGAGGCGCTCGTCAACCTCGCGGGCGCGTCCTTCGCGCTGGCGATGGTGGTCATCGCCGAACGCCCGCCCGACGACGACCACCCCTACGGCCACCACAAGGCCGAGTACTTCTCCAGCGGCTTCGAGGGCGTGCTGATCTTCGCCGCTGCGCTGGCGATCGTCTGGGCGGCGGTGCATCGCCTGCTCCATCCCGAGCCGCTGCAGGACCTGGGCCTGGGGCTGGCGCTGTCGGTGCTGAGCTCGGTGCTCAACGGCTCGCTCGCCTTCGCGATGCTGAAGAAGGCGCGCAGCCATCGTTCGATCGCGCTCGAAGCCGACGCGCGCCACCTCTTCACCGACGTCTGGACCTCGGCCGGAGTCGTCGCCGGCCTGCTCGCGGTGATGGTCACTGGCTGGCTGTGGCTCGACCCGGTGATTGCGATCGCGGTGGCGCTCAACATTCTGCGCGAAGGGGCGCGGCTGGTCTGGCGCTCCGCGCAGGGGCTGATGGACCGCGCCGTCGAATCCGACGTTCGCGCCGAGATCGACCGCACGCTGCAGGGCTTCGCGCATCCCGCGATCCGTTTCGACCACATCGTCACGCGGCGCGCCGGCCAGCGGCGCTTCGTCGACCTGCACATGCACATGCCGTCGACCTGGACGCTGGGCCGCGCGGCAGCGCTGCGGACCTCGGTCGAACAGGCGCTGATGAGTGCGGTGCCGGGCCTGCGCGCGAGCATCCAGCTGCTGCCGATGAACGTCGAACCCCATTTCGACGAACCGGGGGATCCGCTGTGATCGGACTGCTCCAGCGTGTGCGCCGGGCGCACGTCGAGGTCGCCGGCGAGGTCGTCGGCCGCATCGGCCATGGCCTGCTGCTGCTGGTGTGCGCCGAACCGGCGGATGGCGAGGCACAGGCCGCGAAGCTGGTCGACAAGGTGCTGAAGCTGCGCATCTTCGGCGACGACGCCGGGAAGATGAATCGCAGCGTGCAGGACGTCGGCGGCGCGCTGCTCGTCGTCTCGCAGTTCACGCTGGCCGCCGACACCCGCGGTGGCAACCGGCCGAGCTTCAGTGCCGCGGCGCCGCCGGCCCAGGGGCAGGCGCTCTTCGATGCGGTGCTGCGCCTGGCGCGCGAGCGGCACCCTGCCGTCGAAGCCGGGCGCTTCGGCGCCGACATGCAGGTCCACCTCGTCAACGACGGTCCGGTGACGATCCCCTTGCGCGTGCAGTGAAGGCAGGAGCTCGCGCCGCCGCCGCGTTCTCTTTCAGTCCTCGTCCTGCCAGCGTTGCAGCCGGCGCCTGAGCTCGTCCAGCAGCTTTCGCTGATCGGCACCGGAGCGCACGCGGAAACGGTCCCACTCGGGCGTCAGCGCCGGTCGGCGCGCAAGCTGCGCTTCGATCACACCATCCTCGAGCGTCAGTTGCAGGACCGCCTTGCCGCGCAACTCGAAGGCGTCCGCGCGCTAACCAAGCCACAGCGCGCGCAGCGCGCGCTGAAGCTGCACGAGCGCCTGCCCGGCATCGAAGGCCGGCAGTGCCCAGCCGATATCGTCGTCGTCAGTCACCGCGCATGGAGGGTTGATCGGGTCGAGCCGCCAGACGCGCGTCTCGACAAGGCTTTGACGTCAACTTCTCGTTGTGGCGACAATTCTACCGTCGGCACTGACGGGTGTCTCCTGTGGCAAGCGCGCATTTCCCCCTGGCCTCGAACGCAGCGACCGTCCGCGCCTCGCGCTCGCGTGCGATCCTGCCCGAGGAGTTGCGCGCCATTCCCTGGCTGGGCTGCCTGGATGGCGAGGAGCGTGCGCGCGTCGTCGACGACCTGCGCGTCGTTCAGGTCGACCCCGGCGAGCTCGTCTGCCGCGTCGGCCGGCCGGTGACCTACTGGTTCGGCGTCCTCGACGGCTTGCTGAAGATGAGCAACGACACCGCGCTCGGGGTGCCGATCACCTTCACCGGGCTGCCGCCGGGAGGCTGGTTCGGCGAGGGCACGGTGCTCAAGCGCGAGGCCTATCGCTACAACATCCAGGCGCTGCGCCGGAGCCTGGTCACCGGAATCACGGTCGACACCTTCCACTGGCTGCTGGATCGCAGCATCGGCTTCAACCGATACGTGATGATGCAGCTCAACGAGCGCCTGGGGCAGTTCATCGCCGCGCGCGAGATCGACCGGCTCAGCAGCGCCGAGGAGCGCGTCGCGCGCAGCCTGGGGGCGCTGTTCCACCCGGTCCTCTACCCGGGCGTAGCCGGGCTGCTGCGCATCACGCAGCAGGAGCTGGGCTATCTCGTCGGCCTCTCGCGCCAGCGTGTGAACGAGGCGCTGCACGCGCTGCAGGCCGCGCGTCTGATCCGCATCGAGTACGGCGGCCTGCGCGTTCTCGACCTCGATGGCCTGCGGCGCTACACCGCCGAACCCCAGGCTGCGCCTGCCTCCCGGGCCTGAGGGTCTTGCGCGCGACCGGCGGCGTCTATTCCTGCAGCGCGGCGCGTGCGGCCTCGATCGTCGCGTCGATCTGCGCCTCGCCGTGTGCGGCGCTGACGAACCCGGCCTCGTAGAGCGCCGGCGCCAGGTAGATGCCGCGCGCGAGCATCGCATGGAAGAAGCGGTTGAAGCGCTCCTTGTCCGTTGCCATCACCGCGCCGTAGTTCTGCGGCAGCTCGCTGGCGAAGAAGAAGCCGAACATGCCGCCCTCGCTGTCGCCGACGATGGGCACGCCGGCGTCCTGACCGGCTACGACCAGGCCTTCGATCAGGCGCCGCGTCTTCGCGGCAAGCGCTTCGAAGAACCCGGGCCTGGCGACTTCGCGCAGCGTGGCCAGCCCGCAGGCCGTGGCCACCGGGTTGCCGCTGAGCGTGCCGGCCTGGTAGACGGGCCCGAGCGGCGCCAGTTGCGACATCACCTCGCTGGTGCCGCCGAAGGCGGCCAGCGGCATGCCGCCGCCGATGACCTTGCCGAACACGCTCATGTCGGGACGGAAACCCGGGATCAGCCCGGCGTAGACGCTCTGCGCGCCGCCGAGCGCGACACGAAAGCCGGTCATCACCTCGTCGAAGACCAGCAGCGCGCCGTGCTGCGTGCACAGCTCGCGCAGCCGAGCCATGAACGCGACGCCGGCGCGCACGAAGTTCATGTTGCCGGCGATCGGCTCGATGATCACGCAGGCGATGTCGCGGCCGTGCCGGGCGAATGTCTCGTCGAGCTGCGCGAGGTTGTTGTACTCGAGCACGAGCGTGTGCTGCACCACCTCCGCCGGCACGCCGGCGCTGGTCGGGTGGCCGAAGGTCGCCAGGCCCGAGCCCGCCTTGACGAGCAGCGCGTCGGCGTGGCCGTGGTAGCAGCCCTCGAACTTGACGATCGTCGAGCGGCCGGTGGCGCCGCGCGCAAGACGCAGCGCGCTCATCGCCGCCTCGGTGCCGCTGCTGACCAGGCGCAGCTGTTCGATCGAGGGCACGAGCGCGACGATGGCCTCGACGAGCTCGGTCTCGGCCTCGGTCGGGGCGCCGAAGCTCAGGCCGTCGCGGGCCGCGCGTGTGACCGCCTCGAGCACCGCCGGGTGCCCGTGGCCCAGGATCATCGGGCCCCAGGAGCCGATGTAGTCGATGTAGCGCTGGCCCTCGATGTCCCAGATGAACGGTCCCTGCGCGCGGCGGATGAAGCGCGGCGTGCCGCCGACGGCGCGGAACGCGCGCACCGGCGAGTTCACGCCGCCGGGCGTGACGCGCTGGGCGCGGGCGAAGGCGGCTTCGTTGCTCGGGGTGGAATCAATGGACACGGCGGGGGCTTCCCTTGCTCGGTGGATCGTCGCCCGCCGACAGGTCGTCGTCGTTGTCGGCGGCTCCGTCGCCGTCCTCCTCAGGTGGCGGCAGCGCCCAGAAGAAGCGGTCGGGGACGACGTTGCCCATGCCCGGCCGGAAGCCTGCGTCCAGGGTCTGGTCGAGAAAGGACAGGGCTTCGCCGACGGCGGCCTGCAGTTCGCCGCCCGCGGCCAGCAACGCGGCCAGCGCAGCGGCCAGCGTGTCGCCGGCGCCGACGAAGGTCACGTCGAAGCGCTCGAACTTCTCGCCCGTGAGAGCTCCCTGCGGCGAGGCGAGCACGTTGTCGATGAACTGCTCGGCGCCCTTGGCCGGCAGCATCACGCCGGTGACGAGCACGAATCGCGTGCCGTGCTCGGCGGCGGCCACGGCCAGTTCGCGCGCCGACGGCGGACGCTCGTTGTCCCATTCGGGCAGCAGGAAGTCCGTCAGCGTCTTGTGGTTGCCGATCAGCACCTCGGTGGCCGGCAGGATCAGTTCCCGGAACGCGTCGAGGTAGGACTGCTGCTCGTCGTCCTCGAGCCAGGGCAGCGGCGGCAGGTAGCTCACCAGCGGCACGTCGGGGTAGTCGGAGAGCACCTCGGCGACGGCGCCGACGGTCTCCGCGTTGCCGAGGTAGCCGACCTTCCAGCCGGCCACGGTGACGTCCTCGAGGATGGCGCGCGCCTGCTGGGCGACGACGTCGGCGTCGATCGCCTGGTGATCGAAGACCTCGGCGGTGTCGCGCAGCACGATCGCCGTGACCACCGGCAGCGCGTGCGCGCCCATCGCGGCGATCGTGGCGATGTCACCGGCCAGTCCGCCGGCCCCGCTCGGGTCGCTGCCGTTGAAGCTCAGCACGCAGGCCGGCGCCGGTGGTTCGGCCGCGGCAGGGCCGGCGTCTCGAGCCGGGTCGATGGAGGGCTTCATGGGCAGGGTGGCAGCTCGGGGAACGGGGCACGCCGCAAGCGTCCGGGCATCGCTTGCGGGCGTCGGTGCAAGGTGAGACGAAACCTGAGGATTGCCGCGTATGTGCGCACAAATCCTTGCTTTTTCGCGAATCGGCGTGTCTACAATCGATCACCATTGTAGTGATCTGCCTGTGGCGACGTGAGTGACGCGCATAGCTGGATGTGTTTGATCTGCGGCTGGATCTACGACGAGGCCCAGGGCGATCCCGAGCGCGGGCTTGCCCCTGGAACGGCGTGGGCCGACGTGCCGCCTGATTGGACCTGCCCGGAATGCGGGGCGCCCAAGCAGGATTTCGAAATGGTGCCGGACTGAGCCCGGCTGGCGGCCGTCTCGGCTGCGCAGCACCGCGACGGCGCCCGCGATGTTGAGGAGTACGACTCGTGGATGGTGGCAGCACGGACAGCGGTGGCAGCGGAACGAAGGTTCTGGTCATCGACGACAGCAACACGATCCGGCGCAGCGCCGAGATCTTCCTGCGACAGGGCGGCCATGAGGTGGTGCTCGCCGAGGACGGCTTCGACGCCCTCTCCAAGGTCAGCGACCACGACCCGGAGCTGATCTTCTGCGACATCCTGATGCCGCGCCTGGACGGCTACCAGACCTGCGCGATCATCAAGCGCAATCCGCGCTTCGCGCACGTGCCGGTGATCATGCTCTCGTCCAAGGACGGGCTGTTCGACAAGGCGCGCGGGCGCATGGTCGGCTCCGAGGAGTACCTGACCAAGCCCTTCACCAAGGAACAGCTGCTGCGCGCGGTCGAGACCTTCCGCCCCACGGCGCCCTGAGTCCGTGCCCGCACCGCGCGTGCAAGGCAACGCGGCGCAGCAAGCAGCCAGCAGTATCCCGAGCATTTTCGAGGACCGCGTCATGTCGATCCGCAAGATCCTCGTCGTCGACGATTCGAAGACCGAGCTCTACCACCTCTCCGAGATGCTCGGCAAGCGCGGCTACACGGTGCGCACCGCCGAGAACGGCGATGAAGCCCTGCGGCGCCTGGCCGAGGACAAGCCCGACCTGATCCTGATGGACGTCGTGATGCCCGGACAGAACGGCTTCCAGCTCACGCGCACGATCACGCGCGACGCACGCTGGAAGGACGTCCCGGTGATCATGTGCACCAGCAAGAACCAGGAGACCGACAAGGTCTGGGGCATGCGCCAGGGTGCCAGGGACTACATCGTCAAGCCGGTGAATGCCGACGAGCTGATGAACAAGATCCGCGCTTTCGACGCGGCCTGAAGGACCGAGGGCAACGATTTCCATGGCCAAGCGCGAAGCCCTGAGGGAATTGCAGAGCCGGCTGGCCGAGAGGTTGCAGGCGGCCAAGGACGAGCAGCCCGGGGAGTCGTGGCTGGCCGTTCACTGTGCCGGGCAGGGGCTGATGTTCCCCCTGCGCAGCGCGGGCGAGATCTTCACCGCCGTCGGCATGGTGCCGGTGCCGCACACCCAGGCCTGGTTCGTGGGCGTGGCCAACCTGCGCGGCGGCCTGCACGGTGTCGTCGACCTGGGCTGCTTCCTCGGCCTGCGCGCACGGCCGCCGGCGCTCGATGCGCTGGGCGACCAGGCGCGGCTGCTCGCGCTGAACCCGGCCACCGGCGGCTATTGTGCGGTGCTGGTCGACCGTCTGGCCGGACTGCGCAACCCCGACCAGCTGCTGCGCCTGCCCGACAGCGGCGAGCATCGCCCGGCCTTCGCCGGTCACCGCTACCGAGACATGCAGGGACGGATCTGGCAGGAGATCGACCTCGCTGCCCTGGCCCAGTACGAGCAGTTCCTGTCCATCGCCGCCTGAGCGAGAAGCGGCTCCGCCCCGGACCGACGGACCGCGCCGAATCGATGAGGACCTCATGAGCTTCCTGGAAAAGATCGCCGGATCGCCGCACAGCCAACGCGAGGCCGCCACCGAGGGCCATCTGCCCTCGCTGCTGCCCGACAACCCGATGGAGCGCACGATGCGCCTGGGGCCGGGATCGCTGCTGCCGGATTCGGCGCTGCCGCGCGAGGATTCGTCGATCATTTCCGAGGCCGCGCCCTCGGAGCTGGCGGGGGAGTTCGGCGAATCGCGCCTGGCCGAGGATCTCGACGACTCGCCGGCCAGCGGCCTGCCGCTGGTCGGTCACTGGTCGACCGCGCGCCAGCAGCGCCTGCTGCTGGCCTTGTTCGGCGTCGGTCTGGTGGTGCTGATCCTGGTCGCGGTGGCGGCGCTCACGGGCGCCAATCGGAGTTCGGCGCAGGCGTCGGCGGCGGCGCAGGCGCAGACGCAGTCGCAGCGCCTGGCCAAGTCGGTGTCGCAGGCGCTGCTGGGCAGCACTCCGGCCTTCGTCGAGGTCAAGGAGAGCGCCGACGTGCTCGTGCGCAACGTGCGCAGCCTGGCCACCGGCGAGGGCGACGTCGCCGCAGTCGGTGGCGCGCTGCAGGACGAGGTGCAGGCCTTGCTGCCGATGGTCGCGCGCGCCGAGAAGAGCGCTGGCGCGCTGGTCGCGCAGCAGAAGACGCTGACCCAGGTCGGCGAGGCGCTGCGCGACATCAACAGCCGGTCGGGCGAGCTGCTCGAGCTGGCGCAGTCGGTGTCGGCGCTCAAGCTGCAGCAGGGCGCACCGGCGGCCGAGATCGCCGCGGTCGGGCAGCTCGAGATGCTGACGCAGCGCATCGCCAAGAGCGCCAACGAGTTCCAGACCGTCGATGGTGTCGGCCCCGAGGCGGTGTCGCAGCTCGGCAAGGACCTGGACGCCTTCCGGGCGACGGTCGACGGCCTGCTCGGGGGCAGCAGCGAGCTGCGCCTGACCTCGACCCAGGACCCGCAGCAGCGCGAGCGGCTGCGCCAGCTGCTCAAGGCCTATGAGGACACGCGCGCGCAGGCCGGCGCGATCCTGGGCAACCTGCAGGGTCTCGTCGCGGCGCGCGAGGCGCAGTCGACGATCGTCAACGACAGCGAGCCGCTGCGGCGCGCACTGGGCGCGCTCGAGGGCGCGCTCGCCGAAGGCGGCGGCGTCGGTCCCTGGTCGCTGCTCGCGGCGCTGGCGGCCGTGGCGCTGATGCTGGTCGGCGGCCTTGGGCTGCTGCGCCTGTTCGTCGTCGACCAGACCGCGCGCTCGCGGCTGGCCGAGGCGCAGCGCCTGGAGGCCGAGCGCCAGGAGCACGAGGCCAAGCGCGTCAACGACGCCAACCAGGCGGCCATCCTGCGGCTGATGAACGAACTGCAGACGGTGGCCGAGGGCGATCTGACGCAGCAGGCGACGGTGACCGAGGACATCACCGGCGCGATCGCCGACTCGGTGAACTACACCGTCGAGGAGCTGCGCTCGCTGGTCGAGGCGGTGCAGAGCACGGTGGCGCGCGTGACCGACACGACGCAGCAGGTCGAGCAGACCTCGATCGAGCTGCTTGCCGCGTCGACCGAGCAGCTGCGCGAGATTCATGAGACGGGCGAGTCGGTGCTGCAGATGGCCGGCCGCATCAACGACGTTTCCGCGCAGGCGCAGCAGACGGCGCAGGTCGCGCGCCAGTCGCTCGAGGCGACGGCCTCGGGCCTGACCGCGGTGCAGAACACGATCGGCGGCATGAATTCGATCCGCGACCAGATCCAGGAGACCGCCAAGCGCATCAAGCGCCTGGGCGAATCCTCGCAGGAGATCGGCGAGATCACCGAGCTGATCTCCGACATCACCGAGCAGACCAACGTGCTCGCGCTCAATGCCGCGATCCAGGCCGCGTCGGCCGGCGAGGCGGGACGGGGCTTCTCGGTCGTCGCCGAGGAGGTGCAGCGGCTGGCCGAGCGCTCGGGCGACGCGACGCGGCAGATCGCGGCGATCGTGCGCGCGATCCAGACCGACACCCAGGACGCGGTGGCGGCGATGGAGCGCTCGACGCAGGGCGTGGTCGAGGGCGCGCGCCTGTCCGACGCCGCCGGTTCGGCGCTGGCCGATATCGACCGCGTCACGCGCGAGCTCTCCGAGCTGATCGCGCAGATCTCCGATCAGGCGTTGCGCGAAGCGGAGTCGGCCAACGTCGTCGCCTCGAACATCCAGCACATCTTCGCCGTCACCGAGCAGACGGGTGAGGGCACGCGCTCGACCGCACAGATGGTGCGCGAGCTCTCGCGCACCGCCGACGACCTCAAGGCCTCGGTGGCGCGCTTCAAGGTCGCCTGATCGAACCCGGCCAGGAGCGGCGCACCGGTTCCGCCTCGCCCATCACCGACCGTCAGCGACCATTACCGAAATCACCCTTTCGCGCAGGACTGCCGTGGCCGATACCCAGGACAACAAGCCGATCGACGACCTGAGCGCGCTCGCCTGGGTACAGGCCGAGCTGCGCCGTTCGCTCGAGAACGCCAACAAGGCACTGCGGCGCTATCTGCGCGAGTCGGAATCGGCAGCGCAGTCCGACATCGACGCCAGCGATCCGGCGGCCCTGCGCAGCGCGCGTTTGCAACTGCACCAGGGCGCGGGCGCGCTGGAGCTCGTCGGGCAGCCGGCCGCGGCGCGACTGCTGCGTGCGGCCGAGGCCGCGGTGCAGCGCATGATCGCGCGCCCCGCGATGGTCGACGAGGCCTCGGTGCATGCGGTCGAGCGGGCTTCGTTCGCACTGCTCGACTATCTGGGCCGTTTGCTGGCCGGCAAGAAGCTCTCGCCGGTGGGCCTGTTTCCGCAGTACGCGGCGGTACAGGCGCTGGCCGGCGCCGACCGCGTCCATCCGGCCGACCTCTGGGATGCCGATTTCCAATGGCAGGCGCTGCCTGCCGAGCCGGGTCTTGCGCCGCGAAGCCCAGACGAGGCCACGCGCGGGACGATGGAGGCCGTGGTGCTGCACCTGATGCGCCGCGGCGACCCCGCCGCCTGGCGCCGGCTCTCGGATGTCTGTGCCGAACTGGGCGCCGGTGCCTCCGGCCGGGCGGCCGCGCTGTGGCAGCTTGCGGCCGCTTTCGGCGAAGCCGAGGCGGCGGGCTTGCTGCCGCGTGCCGATCTCTACACCAAGCGCATGGCGGCGCGCCTGCTCGCGCAACTGCGCCTGAGCGCGCGCGGCGAGCAGGAGCCTTCGGCGCGGCTGGCGCAGGACCTGCTCTTCTACTGCGCGCACGCGCAGCCGGGTGCGGCGCCGACGCCCCGGCTGGACGCGGTGCGCCAGGCCTGGTTCTTGCAGCCGCTGGCGGCGCTGGACTACGCGCAGGAGCGCCTGGGCCGTTTCGACCCGGCCTGGATCGCCCAGGCGCGCAAGCGCGTGGCCGGCGCCAAGGACGTCTGGTCGGCCCTGGCCGGCGGCGAGCAGCAGCGCCTGTCCGGCCTGGTCGAGCAGATGGCGCTGCTGTCCGATTCGGTCGAACGCCTGTTCCCCGGTGGGGCGCGGCTGGCCAAGGCGCTGCAGGACACGGCGATCCAGGTGAGCGCCGAGGGCGGGCAGCTGCCGCCGCCGCTGGCGATGGAGGTGGCGACCTCGATCCTCTACCTGGACGCGACCCTCGAGGATGGCGAACTCGATCACCCGGCGCTGGCCGATCGCGTGCAGCGCCTGGCCGAACGGATCGAGCATGTGCGCCATGGCCAGGAGCCGGACGCGCTCGAGCCGTGGATGGAAGAGCTTTATCGCCGCGTCTCGGACCGCCAGACGATGGGCAGCGTCGTGCACGAGCTGCGGGCCTCGCTCTCGGAGGTCGAGAAGCAGGTCGACGCGTACTTCCGCGACCCGGCGCAGCGCGAGTTGCTGATCCCGGTTCCGGGACAGCTGCAGGCGATGCGCGGCGTGCTTTCGGTGCTGGGTCTGGACCAGGCGTCGGCGGCGGTGCTGCACATGCGCGACCAGATCGACGCGCTGGCGCAGACCGAGGTCGATCCGCAGCATGCCGCCGAGACGGGCAGCTTCGATCGCCTGGCCGACAACCTGGGCGCGCTCAGTTTCCTCATCGACCTGCTGGGCGTGCAGCCGGCACTGGCCAAGTCGCTGTTCCGCTTCGATCCCGACCGGGGCAGCCTCTCGGCGGTCATGGGGCATGGCGGCAGGCCGCGGGGTGTGGATGCGGCGCCGGCCGCTGCGACGCTGCCGCTGCTCGACGAAGTGCGGGCGCTGGCCGACAGCGTCAGCACCGCCCCGGACGCCGACCACGCCGCTGCGCTCGAGTTGCTGAGCCAGCGCGCGCTGGCAGCCGATCTCCCCGGCGTGGCAGGCGCCGTCAGCAGTGCGCGCCAGGCGCTGGCGCAGGGCGGCGACGAGCGCACACGCCAGGCGGTCGGCGAGCAGCTGGCGTCGAAGATGGAGCACCTGCTGCCGCCGGCCGCCGCACCCGAACCGCCGTCCGCCTCCAAGCCGCTGCCGCCCGCCGATCAGCCGCTCGAGGACGACGCCGAGATGCGCGAGATCTTCCTCGAGGAGGCGCGCGAGGTCATCGAGGCCGGTCGGAATGCCTTGCAGGCGCTTGCCGGCGCGCCCGATGACCTCGGCGAACTGACCACCGTTCGGCGTGCCTTCCACACGCTCAAGGGCAGCTCGCGCATGGTCGGGCTGCGCGAGTTCGGCGAGGCGGCCTGGGCCTGCGAGCAGCTCTACAACGCGCGGCTGGCGAGTGCCCCGCATCTCGACATCGACCTGGCCGCGTTCACGCACGAGGCGCTCGACCATCTCGAGACCTGGATCGATGCGATCGCCGGCGGCGACGCCGGCGCCCGCCACAGTGCAGCGATCGTCGCGGCGGCTGATGCGCTGCGTCTGCAGGGCAAGCGGATTCCGGTGGAGCCGGCCGCAGCGAGCGCGGTCGCCGCCGTTGACGACGAGCTGCCTGTGCTCGAGGACGCCGTCCCCGAGCTGCCGCCGGCCGAGGCCTCTGCGCCCGAGACGCCTGCCGTGCCGATGCCGGAACTCGGGACGCTGCCGCTTCCGACGTCGAGTTCTGACGTGCCGCAGCTCGAGATCGCCGAACCCGGGCTCGCGCTGCCCGATGTGCCCGAACTCGAGCTGCCGGCTGTCGCGCAGTCCGATCCCGGCCCGACGCTGGCCGAGCTCGTTCCGGGGCTGCCGCTGGCCGAAGACCTGGACCTGAGCATGCCCGCGCCGGCGCCGGTCGCGGACGCGGCGCCGGACTTCGAGCTCGACCTGGGCGAAGCCGGGTTCGAGTTGCAGGGCATCGTCTCGGCGCAGGCGAATGCCGCGCCGCCGGTCGATCCCAGTGGACCCGTCGAGGCGATCGACGCCATCGATGGGGACGCCCCGGCGTCATCCTCAGAACCCGTACCGGCGGTCGAGGCGGATGCGCTGGCCGACGTCAGCGAGGTCGACTTCGCCGCCTTCGACGCCGCGCAGATCGAGATCCCGGCGTTCGAGGCCGCGGACTCGATGCTTCGGGATGAGGCCGCAGAGCCGAGCGAAGTCCCCGCCGTGGACCTTGCCGCAGAAACGGCCGGGACTGCGGCCGAGAGCATCGAGGCCTCGCTCGTCCTGCCGGAGCTCGCCGATCTCCAGTTGCCGACCCCGACGGTCACGACGACCGGGGAAGCCGAGCAGGCCGAGGCGCTCGACGAGCAGACCCGCGTCATCGGCGACCTGCGCATCCCGATCCCGCTCTTCAACATCTATCTCAACGAGGCCGACGAGCTCTCGCGTCGGCTCTCGATCGAACTGGCCGAATGGGGCATTGAGTACGTCCGGCGGCCGCCGGCCAGCTCGACCACGGCGCTGGCGCACTCGCTGGCGGGAAGCTCGGCGACGGTGGGTTACACCGATCTCTCCGGCCTGGCGCGGGCGCTCGAGCACGCGCTGCTGCGCTCCGAGGAGCGCGCCTACGGGTCGGCAGCCGAGGCCGAGCTCTACAACGAGGCGGCCGACGAAATCCGCCGCTTGCTGCACCAGTTCGCGGCAGGTTTCCTGAAGGCGGCGCCACCCGGCCTGGTGGAGCGCCTGGCGCAGATGGAGCAGCACCTGGCGCAGACCGCGCCCGCGCTCGGCGAAGCGCCACTGGACGAGGCGCTCGATGAGCTGCCCGATGAAACACTCGACGAGGTGCTCGACGAGGTGCCGGGTGAGATGCCGGGTGAGATGCCGGGCGAGACCTCCGATGAGGTGTCCGATGAGACCTTCGGGGCGGGCGCCGTCGCGCCGCGGGAGCCTGCGCCTCCGACCGTGGACGCGCTGATGACGAGCTTTGCCGCGCTCGACGCGCTGCCGCAGGAAGCGGCGCCGTCGGTACCGGGCCGCGACGAGGCCTTCGTCGACGACGAGGCGATCGAGGTCGTCGACGCGATCGACCCGGACCTGTTCCCGATCTTCGAGGAAGAGGCCGAAGAGCTGCTGCCGCAGCTGCAGACGCGCCTGCGCGACTGGTTGGCGCAACCCGGCGATGCCGCGGCGAGCTCGGCCTGCATGCGCACGCTGCATACCTTCAAGGGCGGGGCCCGCCTTGCTGGAGCGATGCGCCTGGGCGAGATGGCGCATCGGCTCGAGACCGCGATCGAGCATCTGGGCGCAAGCCCCGCGATCGGGCCGGAGCGGATCGAAGCGCTGCTCGTTCGCGCCGAGAACATGCGCGAGGCCTTCGACGCCTTGCGTGGCCCGCAGCCGGCCTCGGCGCCGGCGCCCGCGGCCGAGCCGTTGCCGGTCGCGCTGCCGCTGGCGATTTCCGAGCTGCAGGCCGAGCTGCAGGCCGAGTTGCAGCCCGGGCAGCTAGCCGAACCCTCGGGCGATACACAGGCCGGTGTCGAGGCCGCGCCGGTGGAGTCGCTGCAGGCACGACAGGCGCCGCGTCCTGCTGCCGAGGCGGCGGCGGCCGGGCAGGGCGCTGCGCCCGAGATCGACTGGAGCCGCTTCCCAAGCCAAGGCACGGTGGCGGCTGCCGCGCCGGCACCCGCGGGCGACGCGCGGCCGGCAGGAACGAGCCCGGCGGTGCGCGTGCGCGCGTCGCTGCTCGATCGCATGGTCAACCAGGCCGGCGAGGTGAGCATCACGCGCGAGCGCATCGACAGCGAGATGCGACAGCTGCAGGGCGCGATCAACGATCTCACCGACAACCTCGAACGCCTGCGCAGCCAGCTGCGCGACATCGAGCTGCAGGCCGAGACGCAGATCGGCTCGCGCATCGAGGCGGCGAAGGCAGCCTCGCAGGACTTCGACCCGCTGGAGATGGATCGCTATACGCGTTTTCAGGAACTGACGCGAATGATGGCCGAGTCGGTCAACGACGTCGCCACCGTGCAGCGCGCGGTGCAGCGCACGCTGCAGTCGACCGAGGACCAGCTCGCGGCGCAGGCGCGGCTCACGCGCGAGCTGCAGGACGACCTGTTGCGCACGCGCATGGTCGAGTTCGAGAGCCTGGCCGACCGCCTCTATCGGGTCGTGCGGCAGGCTGCCAAGGACAGCGGGAAGCAGGTGCGGCTGGACATCGTCGGCGGCTCGATCGAGGTCGACCGCGGCGTGCTCGATCGCATGGTCGGCCCCTTCGAGCACCTGCTGCGCAACAGCGTCGTGCACGGCATCGAGGACGCGGCCCGGCGCAGCGCCGCCGGCAAGGCGCCGGTCGGCGAGATCCGGATCACGGCGACGCAGGAAGGCAACGAGATCGGCGTCGAATGCCGCGACGATGGGGCCGGGCTGGACCTGGCCGGCATCCGCGCGCGCGCGGTGCAACGCGGCCTCCTCGCTGCGGACGAGGACGCGAGTGACGCCGAGCTCGCCGGCATGATCTTCCGGCCGGGCTTCAGCACCGCCGGCGCGGTGACCGAGCTCGCCGGCCGCGGCGTCGGCATGGACGTGGTCCGCGCAGAGGTCAACGCGATGGGCGGCCGCATCGAGACCGCGAGCACGCCCGGCCAGGGCACGAGCTTCAGGCTCGTGCTGCCGCTGACCACCGCGGTCACGCAGGTCGTCCTGCTGCGCTGCGACGGCCTGCAGGTGGCGGTGCCTTCGACGCTGGTCGAGGTCGTGCGGCGCGTGCCGAGCGACGAGGTCGAGCGCGCCTATTCGAGCGGCGGGCTCCTGTTCAACGAAGAGGTCCTGCCCTTCTTCTGGCTCGGTGCCCTCCTGCAGCAAGGTCCGCGCGGGACCGCACCCGGGCGCATGCAGGTGGTCGTGATCGTGCGCAGCGCGGCGCAGCGAGTCGCGCTGCACGTCGACGAGGTGGTCGGCAACCAGGAGGTGGTGGTCAAGCACGTCGGCCCGCAGCTGGCGCGGCTGCCGGGGCTGGCCGGCGTGACGCTGCTGCCTTCGGGCGCGATCGCGCTGATCTACAACCCGGTGGCCCTGGCCGCGCTCTTCGGCCAGGAGGCGCAGCGCCGTGCGATGCGCGCGCCCGTGGCCGATGCCGCGCCGACGCCGGGCGAACCCGTCGAGCAGGTGCCGCTCGTGCTCGTGGTCGACGATTCGCTGACCGTGCGCCGCGTGACGCAGCGCCTGCTCGCGCGCGAAGGCTACCGCGTCGTCCTGGCCAAGGACGGCCTCGAGGCGATCGAGCGCCTCGCGCAGGAACGGCCCGCGATCATGCTCACCGACATCGAGATGCCGCGCATGGATGGCTTCGACCTGGTGCGCAACGTCCGCGCCGATCCCGCCCTGGCGGGCCTGCCGGTCGTGATGATCACCTCGCGCATCGCGCAGAAGCACCGCGACTATGCCGCCGAGCTCGGGGTGGATCACTACCTGGGCAAGCCCTACGGCGAGGAGGAGCTGCTGCGCCTGGTCGCGCAGTATGCGGGGCACCCGGCCGCGATCGCCTGAGGCGCCGATGCGCAAGAGGCCGCGGTCGGGCCGCGCGCACGCGCAACGCGGGCCCAAGCGTGAGAAAGGTGCACATCGGGCGTGCAATGCCGCGTCAGGAGCCGCGCCGCGAAGCCGATGAATCCTGCAAGCGCACTTCAACAAGCCGTGTACGAGCCGTGATGCCCGAAGTCGTCGATCATCTTGCCGCGCTCACCGAATTCCGTGACCGCGATGTGGTCGACGTCACGCTCGTCGGCGTGTTCCGCGATCTGCTGCGCCCCGAGAGCGCCGCAATCTACCGCCCGGTCGGCGATCCGGAGACCTTGCACTGGCTCACCCGGGCCCGGCTGCGGGCGCACGAGACGACGCCGTCGGCCGATTCCGTCTGGGCCGAGCTCTCGGACCTGCCGGCGCTGCCGGCCCTGCCGCAGCACGAGCGCTGCCTGCGCGAGCAGCTCCCGCTCTCGATCGCCTGCGCCGAGGGCACGATGAGCCTGTTCCCGCTCAGCACCGACCGCGAGGTCGTCGGCGTGCTCGAACTGCGCACCCGCATGCCGCTGGGCAGCGAGCAGATGCAGCTCGTCTGCAGCATGCTGCGGGTCTATCGCAACTTCCAGGGCCTGCTCGACGACAGTGAGCGCGACACGCTCACCGGCCTGCTCAATCGCAAGACCTTCGACGGTTCCTTCCTCTGCGTCGCGGCGCAGCAGGACGATGCCGAAGACACCGGCGCGCAGGCTGACCGCGGCGGCCTGCGCAGGCGCACGAGCTGGCTGGGGGTGATCGACATCGATCGCTTCAAGTCCGTCAACGATACGCACGGCCACCTGATCGGCGACGAGGTCCTGCTGCTGATCGCGCGGCTGATGCGCAGCAGCTTCCGCTATCGCGACCAGCTCTACCGTTTCGGCGGCGAGGAGTTTGTCGTGCTGCTGCGCGGCGGCAGTACCGAGCAGGCGCGCGTGGCCTTCGAGCGCCTGCGCGCGAACGTGGCGCGCTATGTCTTCCCGCGCGTCGGCACGATCACCGTCTCGGTGGGCTTCACCCGCATCCGCCCGGGAGACACCCCCGCCGGCGCCTTCGAGCGCGCCGACAAGGCGGTCTACCATGCCAAGCAGAACGGCCGCGACCAGGTCGTCCACCACGGCGACCTGCTCGAACGCGGGCTGCTCGTCGAGCGTTCGCACACCGGTGCGATGGAACTGTTCTGAAGGCCCGGGTCGCGTTGCGCGCGGCCTGCAGCGAACTAAAATCGCCGTATGGCCAGCGCCAACCGCATCGACCTGACGAACCAGTTCCTGATCGCCATGCCGGGCATGGTCGACGACAACTTCGCCGGTTCGGTCGTGTACCTCTGCGAGCACAGCGAGCGCGGGGCGCTCGGGCTGGTCATCAACAAGCCGATCGACATCAAGCTCAAGAACCTGTTCGAGAAGGTCGAGCTGCAGCTGGCGCGCACCGAGCTGGCCGAGCAGCCGGTGTTCTTCGGCGGTCCGGTGCAGACCGAGCGCGGCTTCGTGCTGCACGAGAAGCAGGGCGAAGGACAGAGCCCCTACACCTCGACGATGTCGGTCCCCGGCGGCCTCGAGATGACGACAAGCAAGGACGTGCTCGAGGCCATGGCCGGCGGCGCCGGCCCGCGCCGGGTGCTGGTGACGCTGGGCTGCAGCGGCTGGTCGGCCGGGCAGCTCGAGGACGAGATCGGCCGCAACGGCTGGCTGACCGTCGACGCCGATCCGGCGATCATCTTCGACACCCCGGTGGCACAGCGCTACGAGCGCGCGGTCTCGCTGCTGGGCTTCGACCCGCGCATGCTCTCCAACGAGGCCGGGCATGCCTGAAGCGGCGACGGTCGCCGCGCGCGAACAGTCCTTCCTCGCTTTCGACTTCGGCACGCGCCGCGTCGGCGTCGCCAGCGGCAACACGCTGCTGGGTCATGCACAGGGCCTGCGGACGATCCAGGCCGAAGGCGACGCACGCTTTGCCGCGATTGCGCGGCTGATCCGCGAATGGCAGCCCGATGCGCTCGTCGTTGGCGTGCCTTTTCATCCCGACGGCGCCGAGCACGAGAACACGCGCCGGGCCCGCCGCTTCGCGCGCCAGCTGCACGGGCGCTTCCGCCTGCCGGTGCACGAGGTCGACGAGCGCTACACGACGACCGAGGCGCTGGCCGCGGGCGCGCGCGACGCCGACGCCGCAGCGGCGGCGCTGATCCTCGAGCAGCACCTGCGCAGCCTGGAGCAAGCGGCGGCATGAAACTGCAGCTCGACGCCGAGGCGCTCTACGCCGAACTGCTCGTCGGTGTGCGCAATCTGCTGCAACCCGAGGCTGTGCTGGTCGGCATCTGGTCCGGCGGCGCATGGCTGGCCGAGCGGCTGCACGCGGATCTCGGCCTGCCGGGGCGCCCGGGCGTCATCTCGAGCGCGCTGCACCGCGACGACTTCGGCTCGCGCGGCCTGGCGGCCGCCTCGGCCACGCAGCTGCCGTTCGAGATCGAGGGCCGGCACATCGTGCTCGTCGACGACGTGCTCTACACCGGGCGCACGATCCGCGCCGTCATCAACGAGCTCTACGACTTCGGCCGTCCGGCGAGCGTGCGCCTGGCGGTGCTGGTGGACCGCGGCGGGCGCGAGCTGCCGATCGAGGCGGGCTTTGCCGCCGCGCGCATCGTGCTGCCGCCGACGCAGTCGCTCGAGCTGGCGCGCGCCGAGGGCGGGCGCCTGAGCTTCAGCCTGCAGGAGCGGCGCTGATGGCTGCGCGCCGCAACCCGCAGCTCAACGCCCACGGCGAGCTGATCCACCTGCTCTCGGTCGAGGGCCTGCCGCGCGAGGTGTTGACGCGGATCCTGGACACCGCGGGCACCTTCCTGAGCGTCAGCGAGCGCGAGGTGAAGAAGGTGCCGCTGCTGCGCGGCAAGAGCGTCTTCAACCTCTTCTTCGAGAACAGCACGCGCACGCGCACGACCTTCGAGATCGCCGCGAAGCGCCTCTCCGCCGACGTCTTCAATCTCGACATCTCGCGCAGCAGCACGGCCAAGGGCGAGAGCCTGCTCGACACCATCGCCAACCTCTCGGCGATGCACGCCGACATGTTCGTCGTGCGTCACAGCGAGAGCGGCGCGCCGCACCTGATCGCGCAGCACTGCGCGCCGCACGTGCACGTCGTCAATGCGGGCGACGGCCGGCACGCGCACCCGACGCAGGGCCTGCTCGACATGTACACGATCCGCCACTACAAGCGCGACTTCACGCGCCTTTCGGTCACGGTGGTCGGCGACATCGTGCACTCGCGCGTGGCGCGCAGCGACATCCACGCGCTGGTGACGCTGGGCGTGCCCGACATCCGCGCGGTCGGCCCGAAGACGCTGGTTCCCGGCGACCTCGCGGCGATGGGCGTGCGCGTCTGCCATGACATGACCGAGGGCATTCGCGACGCCGACGTCGTCATCATGCTGCGGCTGCAGAACGAGCGCATGAGCGGCGCGATGCTGCCCAGCGCCAGCGAGTACTTCAAGACCTACGGCCTGACGCCCGAGAAGCTGGCGCTTGCGCGCCCCGACGCGATCGTGATGCACCCGGGGCCGATCAACCGCGGGGTCGAGATCGACTCGGCGGTCGCCGACGGCGCGCAGAGCGTGATCCTGCCGCAGGTCGGCTTCGGCATCGCGGTGCGCATGGCGGTGATGTCGATGATCGCGGGAAACTCGGCATGAGGATCACGATCCGCGGCGGCCGCGTCGTCGACCCGGCGTCGGGTCGCGACGAGATCGCCGACGTCGCGATCGCCGGCGGCCGCATCGTCGCGATCGGCGCCAAGGCCGCCGAGCTCGAGGCCGAGCGGCGCATCGACGCGGCCGGCCTCGTTGTCGCGCCGGGCCTCGTCGACCTCGCCGCGCGGCTGCGCGAACCGGGTCAGGAACACGAGGGCATGCTCGAGAGCGAGCTGCAGGCCGCCGCGGCCGGTGGCGTGACGAGCCTCGTCTGCCTGCCCGACACCGACCCGGTGCTCGACGAGCCAGGCCTCGTCGAGATGCTCAAGTTCCGCGCGCGCAAGCTCTCGCGCTGCCGCGTCTTCCCGCTGGGCGCGCTCACGCGCGGCCTGCAGGGCCAGGCGCTGACCGAGATGGTCGAGCTGACCGAGGCCGGCTGCATCGGCTTCTCGCAGGTCGAGGTGCCCATCGTCGACACGCAGGTGTTGCTGCGCGCGCTGCAGTACGCGGCCACGCACGGCCTGAGCGCCTGGCTGCGGCCGCAGGATGCGTGGCTCGGCAAGGGCATCGCCGCCAGCGGCGCGGTGGCCACACGGCTGGGCCTCTCCGGGGTGCCGGTGGCGGCCGAGACGATCGCGCTGCACACCTTGTTCGAGCTCGTGCGCGCCACCGGCGCGCGCGTGCACCTGTGCAGGCTCTCGAGTGCCGCGGGCGTGGCGCTCGTGCGCGCGGCCAAGGCCCAAGGGTTGCCGGTGACGGCCGACGTCAGCATCAACTCGCTGCACCTGATCGACGAGGACATCGGCTACTTCGACGCCGATTTGCGCCTGACGCCGCCGCTGCGCCAGGACCGCGACCGCCAGGCGCTGCGCGCGGCCCTTGCCGACGGCACGCTCGACGCCCTGGTCTCCGACCACAATCCGGTGGCTGCGGACATGAAGGTTCTGCCCTTCGGCGAGGCCGAGCCCGGCGCCAGCGGGCTGGAACTGCTGCTGCCGCTCGTGCTGCGCTGGGGCGACGAGCAGGGGCTGACGCTGGCGCAGACGCTCGCGCGCGTGACCTGCGATCCGGTGCGCGTGCTCGGCGATGCGCTCGGTTCGCTGTCCTCGAGCGCCGGGCGCCTGGTCGAGGGCGGCGTGGCCGACCTCTGCCTCTTCGACCCCGAGTCCTCCTGGTCGGTGACGCCGCAGAGCCTGTGCAGCCAGGGCAAGCACACGCCGTTCGCGTTTGCGAGCACCGGCGCCGCGATGCGCGGGCGGGTCGTGGTCACGCTGGTGGCCGGCACGATCGCGTTCGACCGCCGCTGATGCGCAGGGCGCGAACCGTGACCGAACGCGGGCGCCCTGGCGCATGAATCCGGCGCTGCCTGCCCTGCACATCCGGCGCGTCGGCATCGACACCTGGCGCGAGAACGTCGCCTTCCTGCACCGCAGCTGCCCGGTGGTGCGTGCCGCGGGCTTCCAGGCGCTGGCCAAGGTCAGCGTGCGCGCCAACGGTCAGTCGATCGCCGCGGTGCTCAACGTCGTCGACGACGACTGCATCGTCGGGCCGCTCGAGCTCGGGCTCAGCGAGGATGCGTTCGACCGCCTCGGCGTGGCCAACGGCCATCCAGCGAGCATCGAGCACGCCGAGCCGCCGGCCTCGATCGCCGCGCTGCACCGCAAGATCGCCGGCGAGCGGCTCTCCCGCGCAGACCTCGCGGCGATCATTCGCGACGTCGCCGCGGCGCGCTATTCGAAGATCGAACTGGCAGCGCTCGTCGTCGCGACGAACCAGTTCGAGCTCGACCGCGACGAGGTGCTGCACCTGACCGAGGCGATGATCGCGGTGGGCCAGCGCATCGACTGGCGACGCGAGGTCTCCGGCGGACCGGTGGTCGACAAGCACTGTATCGGCGGCATCCCCGGCAACCGCACTTCGATGCTGGTCGTGCCCATCGTCACCGCCTACGGCATGCTCTGCCCGAAGACGAGCTCGCGCGCGATCACCTCGCCGGCGGGCACCGCCGACACGATGGAGGTGCTCGCCGAAGTCGAGCTGCCGATGCCCCGGCTGCTGCAGATCGTGCGGGAGACGCGCGGCTGCCTGGCCTGGGGCGGCACCGCCGACCTCTCGCCGGCCGACGACATCCTGATCTCGGTCGAGCGGCCGCTGGCGATCGATTCTCCCGGGCAGATGGTGGCCTCGATCCTGAGCAAGAAGATCGCCGCCGGCTCGACGCACCTGGTGCTGGACATCCCAGTCGGCCCGAGCGCGAAGATGCGCAGCATGCGCGACGCGCAGCGCCTGAAGCGGCTCTTCGAGTACGTCGGGCATCACCTTGGACTGCACCTGGACGTCGTCGTCACCGACGGCCGCCAGCCGATCGGCCGCGGCATCGGCCCGGTGCTCGAGGCGCAGGACGTGATGCAGGTGCTGAGCAACGATCCCGAGGCGCCGCAGGACCTGCGGCACAAGTCGCTGCACCTGGCCGGCCGGGTGATCGAGTTCGACCCGGCGGTGCGCGGCGGCGAGGGCTGGCGCATCGCGCGCGACATCCTCGACTCCGGGCGCGCGCTGGCGCAGATGAACGCGATCATCGATGCGCAGGGCCGGCGCGGGCCGATCCCCGATGCGGCGCCGCTGACGGTCGAGGTGCGCGCGCCGGCCGACGGCGTTGTCGTCGGCATCGACAACCTGCGGCTGGCGCGCATCGCGCGCATGGCGGGCGCGCCGCAGGTCAAGGATGCCGGCGTGTGGCTCGCCCAGAAGCTCGGCGACACCGTGCGCGAGGGTGATCTGCTCTACCGGCTGCACGCGCGCCACGAAGCCGATTTCGATTTCGCCCGGCGCATGAGCGAGCAGGAAAGCGGCTACCGCATCGGCCGCAAGGAAGACATGCCGCACGACTACACCGGCAACGGAGCGCTTGCGTGAGCGCCGGGCCGAAGACCGCGGGCAGCAACGGGCCTGCGCGCGGCGAAGCCGTGCTGCTTGCCTTCGACGACGAATGGGAGCTGGCGCAGCGCCTGGCTTCGGCGCTCGGATGGCCGCTCCATCCGGTGCAGCGCCATCGCTTCCCCGACGGCGAGACGCGGCTGCGCCTGCCGCCGCAGCTCCCACCGCGCGTGGCCATCCTGCGCGGGCTGCAACAGCCCAACGCCAAGCTGACCGAACTCTGGCTCGCCGCGGCCGGGGCGCGCGAACTCGGTGCGCGGCAGCTCGCGCTGGCCGCGCCCTATCTCGCCTACATGCGGCAGGACATCGCCTTCACGCCCGGCGAAGTGGTCAGCCAGCGCCACCTCGGGCGGCTGCTGGCACAGGGCTTCGAGTGCGTGATCACGATCGACCCGCACCTGCACCGGGTCGCGACGATGGATGAAGTCGTTCCCGGGCGCCGGGGGGTGGCCTTGAGCGCGGCCCCGCTGCTGGGCCGATGGCTCGCGGCGCAGGTGCCAGGCGCGCTGCTGGTCGCACCGGACGAGGAGGCGGAGCAGTGGGTCGCTTCGGCGGCGCGGGCTCAAGGCCTGCCCTACCTCGTCGCGCACAAGCAGCGCCTGGGGGATCGCGAAGTGCGGGTGAGCATCCCGCCGGCCGAGGTCGCCGGGCGCGCGGTCGTGCTGCTCGACGACGTCGCCAGCACCGGTCGCACGCTGCTCGACGCGACGGCCACGCTGCACGCGCGCGGCGCGGCCAGCGTCGACGTGGCCGTCACGCACGGGCTCTTCGTCGGCGACGCGATCGAGCGCCTGCGCGAGGCGGGAGTACGCCACATCTGGAGCACCGACAGCGTGCCGCACGCGAGCAACCGCGTCAGCGTGGCGCCGCTGCTGGCGCAGGCGCTGGCGGACTGGGTGCGCCCGCCGAATTGAGGCGCGCCGCGCGGGCGCCTGTGCGGGCGATCGCCGGCTCGGGGTGGGTTCGTCGCTCGCCGATCAGGCCGGCCGGCGCTCAGCCTGCCTTGCCCTGGCTTGCGACCGCGGCAGCCGCCTTGGCTGCCGCCTCGGCGTCGCCGAGATAGTAGCGGCGCAAGGGCTTGAGCTCGGCGTCGAGCTCGTAGACGAGCGGAATGCCGTTGGGGATGTTCAGGCCGACGATGTCGGCATCGCCGATGCCGTCGAGGTACTTGACGAGCGCGCGGATGCTGTTGCCGTGCGCCGCGATGAGCACCCGCTGCCCGCCCCTGATCGCCGGCGCCAGCCGTTCGTGCCAGCACGGCAGCACGCGTGCGACCGTGTCCTTCAGACACTCGGTGAGCGGGATCTGCTCGGGCGCCAGTCCCGCGTAGCGGATGTCGCCGTGCTGGCCGCGTGGGTCGCCCGGTTCCAGCGCCGGCGGCGGCGTGTCGTAGCTGCGCCGCCAGACGAGCACCTGCTCGTCGCCGTACTGGCGCGCGGTCTCGGCCTTGTTCAGGCCCTGCAGCGCGCCGTAGTGGCGTTCGTTGAGGCGCCAGTCGTTGACGATCGGCAGCCAGGTGCGCTCCATCGCGTCCAGGCAGTGCCACAGCGTCCAGATCGCGCGCTTGAGCACCGAGGTGTAGGCGACGTCGAACTCCCAGCCTTCGGCCGCCAGCAGCCGGCCGGCCTCGCGCGCCTGCTGCACGCCGGTCTCGGTCAGCGGCACGTCGGTCCACCCGGTGAAGCGGTTCTCGAGGTTCCAGGTCGATTCGCCGTGGCGGATCAGGACGAGCTTGTGCATGGCGTCGGCGGTGGCGGCAGGTGCCGCTTGTGGAGGACCGCGAATTTTATAATCCGAGGTTTTGTTCCAAGGCGCCTTGCCTTCGACCCATCGTGAGCTTCATCCTCGAAAACTGGCCGCTGATCCTGCTTGCGCTCGTCTCCGGCGGCATGCTCGCCTGGCCCGCCCTGGGCAAGGGCGGTGGTGCCCGCGTGACGCCGGCCGAGGCGGTGCGCCTCATCAACCGTGAAAAGGGCGTGCTGATCGACGTCGGCGACCCGGCAGAGTACGCCGCAGGGCACGCCGTGGGCGCGCGCAACGTGCCGATGGGTGCGCTTTCCGGCGCCAAGGAACTGCCGAGCAACAAGCAGCTCCCGGTGATCCTGATGTGTGCGTCGGGCATGCGCGCCGGACGCGCCGCGGCGGTGCTGCGCAAGGCGGGTCACGAGCGCGCGGTCGCGGTCGCCGGCGGCAACGGCGCCTGGCGCGAGGCCAATCTGCCGATGGAGAAGTCCTCCTGAGTGCTCGAGGCGCGCAGTGCCCGGGCGCCGGCAGGGGCTTGGCGCGCTCGCGACAATGCGCGCATCCCGACGAGATGAAGGCCAGCGCATGAACGCCGTTCGCATGTACACGACCGAGGTCTGCCCCTACTGCCTGCGTGCCAAGGCGCTGCTGCGCCAGCGCGGCGTCGAGCAGATCGAGGAGATCCGCATCGACCTCGACCCGGCGCAGCGCGACCACATGGTGCAGCTCACCGGTCGGCGCACGGTGCCGCAGATCTTCATCGGCGACACCCATGTCGGTGGCTGCGACGACCTGATCGCGCTCGACCGCGCCGGCGGCCTGTTGCCGCTGCTGGGCGCAGCCTCATAATCGGCCGCTTTCCCGCCGACGGTCTTTTCCCTTCCCGGCGGGCCCCTTCATTCCGAGAGACGACCGATGGCCGACGAAGCGAATCCCGTATTCAACATCCAGCGCATGTACCTGAAGGACCTGTCGCTGGAACAGCCCAATTCGCCGCAGATCCTGCTCGAGCAGCAGCAGCCGCAGGTCGACATCCAGCTCGCGGTCGGGGCCGGCCAGATCTCCGACGGCATCTTCGAGGTCACGGTGACCGCGACGGTCACGACCAGGATCGGCGAGAAGACGCTCTTCCTCGTCGAGGCCAAGCAGGCCGGGATCTTCGAGATCCGCCACATCCCCGAAGACCAGATGCAGAGCATCATCGGCATCGTCTGCCCGCAGATGATCTACCCCTATCTGCGCGCCATCGTCTCGGACATCTGCACGCGCGCCGGCTTCCCGCCGATCCTGCTCAACGAAGTGAACTTCCAGGCCATGTTCCAGGCGCAACAGGAACAGCAGGAGCAGCAGGCCGCGGCACAGGGCAACGGCTCGCGCATCATCACCGGCGTCAACTGATCCCGGCCGCGAGATCCCGGGCCGGTGGCTGGGGCGATGCAGATCAGCGTCCTCGGTGCCGGCGCCTGGGGTACCGGCATCGCGGTGGCGCTGGCGCGGCGCCATGAAGTCGTGCTCTGGGTGCGCGATGCGGCCCAGGCAGAACGGATTGCGCAGGCGCGCTGCAACGAGCGCTACCTGCCCGAAGTCTCGTTGCCCGAGACGCTTTGCATCGAGGCGGATCTGGCGGCGGCCTGCCGGCACGCGGCGGCAGGACTGCTGCTCGTGGCCACGCCGATGGCCGGGCTGCGGTCGACGCTGCAGGCGCTGCCGCCGGGGCAACCCGCAGCCTGGCTGTGCAAGGGCTTCGAGGCGGGCAGCGGCCTGCTCGGTCACGAGATCGCACGCAGCCTGCGGCCGGGGGTGCCGAGCGCGGTGCTCTCGGGACCGAGTTTCGCGCTCGAGGTCGCGCGCGGACAGCCGACGGCGCTGGTTGCGGCCAGCGAGAGTGCCGAGCTTGCGGCGATGGTGGCGCAGGCCGCGCACGGGGATGCGCTGCGCGTCTACACCTCGAGCGACGTCGTCGGCGTCGAGGTCGGCGGTGCGCTCAAGAACGTGCTCGCGATCGCCACCGGCATGCTCGACGGCCTTGCCGCCAGCGGCGAGCCGGGCACGCCCGGGCTCAATGCTCGCGCGGCGCTGATCACCCGCGGCCTGGCCGAGATGACGCGTCTGGGCGTGGCATTGGGCGCGCGGCCCGAGACCTTCATGGGCTTGTCGGGTCTGGGCGATCTGGTGCTCACCGCCACCGGCGATCTCTCGCGCAATCGTCGCCTCGGCCTGCTGCTGGCCGGCGGGCTGGGCCTCTCCGACGCGCTCGCGCAGCTCGGGCATGTGGCCGAGGGCGCCTACACCGCGCACACCGCGGCCGAGCGGGCGGCACGGCTGCAGGTCGAGATGCCGATCACCGAAGCGGTCGTCGCGGTGCTGCAGGGGCAGGTGAAGCCGCGCGACGCGATGCTGATGCTGATGGCGCGCCAGAGCCGAGCCGAGGGCTGATCAGCCCGCTCCCGCGAAGCCGTTCTGCCGCCAGGCCTCGAAGACCGCGACGGCCACCGCGTTGCTGAGATTGAGGCTGCGCTGTCCCGGGCGCATCGGCAGCCGCACGCACCGCGCCTCGTCGAAAGCGGTGCGCACTTCCGGGTGCAGTCCGGCGCTCTCGCTGCCGAAGACGAGCCAGTCGCCGGGCAGCCAGCGCAGTTCGTGGTGCGCGCGCGTGCCGTGGGTCGTGAACGCGAAGCAGCGGTTGCGCTCGGCGGCGGTCGTGGCCTGCCATTCGGCCCAGCTCGCGTGCCGGCGCACCGGCGCGTACTCGTGATAGTCGAGCCCGGCACGGCGCAGCAGCCGGTCCTCCATCGTGAAGCCCAGCGGCTCGATCAGGTGCAGCTCGCAACCCGTGTTGGCCGCCAGGCGGATCACGTTGCCGGTGTTGGGCGGAATCTCCGGCCGGACGAGCACGATCCGGAACACGCAGGCTCCTAAGCCTCACCGAGCGGTGCTGGCGTGCGCGCAACGACCCAGACGTCGACGCGGGCCGCTCCGGCGGCGAGCAGCGCCGTCGCCGCGGCACGGGCGGTGGCGCCGGTGGTCAGCACGTCGTCGACGAGCGCCAGATGGCAGCCGCGGACGCTCGCGATGGCGCCCGCGGGCACGCTGAAGGCGCCGTCCAGGTTGCGCTGACGCTGCGCCCGCGGCAGCCGCGCCTGCGGCGTGGCGTCGCGTTGCCGCTCGAGCGCACGCGCGTGGGCCGGCCGTGCGCTGCGTCGTCCGAGCCGGCTGGCCAGCTCCCAGGCTTGGTCGTAGCCGCGCTCGGCGGTGCGCCGAGCCGACAGCGGCAGCGCGACGAAGGCCTGCGGCGGCGGCATCCCGGCAGCGTCGGCCGCCGCCTGCAGCGCCGCGGCGAGCGGGCCCGCCAGTTCCGGCGCGCTGCCGTACTTGAAGCGGGAGATCAGGCGGTCCCACGGGAAGCCGTAGTCGGCCACGCAGATGCAGCGCTCGAACGGCGGGGGCTCGCGCAGGCAATCGGTGCAGCACGGCAGCGCAGCCGGCAGCACGATCGCGCAGCGCGCGCAGCGCGCCACCGGAACGCAGAACCGCTCGCGGCAGCCGGCGCAAAGGCCCGCGCGCGTCCAGCCGCCGCAGACCTCGCAGCAGCCCGGAAGCCGCGCGCGCCAGCGCACTCGAATCCCCTGCGAGATGGCCTCCAGCATCGGCTCAATATACTGCCCCGCATGCAGTCCGAGCAGCGGGATGACGATGCCCAGGGCCCGCGGATCGATCGCGCTGCGCTGACCCGCGTCGCGGCGCGGCTGTGTGCGGCCGGCGCGCCGCCCTGGCTGCACGGCGAAGCGGCGCGACGCATGGCCGAGCGCCTGACGCTGATTCGCCTGCGCCCCGATCCGGTGCTCGACTGGAGCGGACCGCTGGGTGCGAGCCAGGCCGTGCTGCGCGCGGCCTATCCGCAGGCGCGGCAGATCGTCGTCCGGTTCGAGGGGCTGCCGGCGACGGCCGAGGCACCGGCACGTCGCCGGCGCTGGCCCTGGTTCGGTCGCGACGATCACCCGGCGTCGATCGACGAAGCGGACGTCGAGGCCGGTCAGGCAGGGCTGGTCTGGTCGAACATGCTGCTGCACGCCAGCGGTGATCCACTGGCGCTTCTGGGCCGATGGCAGCGGGCGCTTGCGATCGACGGCTTCGTGATGTTCTCGATGCTCGGGCCCGGATCGCTGCCGGAGTTGCGCGAGCTCTACCGCGAACGACGCTGGGGCGAGCCGATGCTGCCTTTCGTCGACATGCACGACATCGGCGACATGCTCGTGCATTCGGGCTTCGCCGATCCGGTGATGGACCAGGAGACGCTCACGCTCACCTGGCCCGATGCCGCATCGCTGCTGCGCGAACTGCGCACGCTGGGTGCCAACGTCTCGCCCCACCGATATCAGGGTCTTCGCACGCCGCGATGGCGTGAACGTCTGCTGGCCGCGCTGGCCGGATTCGCGTCCGAGGCCGGCAGGCCGCAACTGAGCTTCGAACTCGTCTACGGGCACGCCTTCAAGGCGGCGCCACGCGAGCCGGTGCGCCTGAGCCGCCGCAAGGACTGAACGCGGCGCGAGCGCGCAGCGTCAACCCTGGGCAAAACACTATCCCGAGAGAAGGCTCGATATGGCATCTTCTAGCCGAGCTAGAATTTTTTCGCTTTGACCCTGCTCAGATTCGTCCCGAATCTCCGGGCCGCGGCGAACAAGACGTCTCATTTGGCTTCGCGCATCTGCAGCCCCACGCCGTGAATCCTGTCGTCATGCCACCTGCCAGGGGAATCGACCCCCCGGGCGCAACGCCCGGTGCTGCGCCGCCTGATGCCGCCAGCGACGGCATGCCCGATGCGCCAGCGCCATGGCAGTGGCGGCTGCAGCGCCGATGTGCGCTCTCGCCGCGGCAGTTCGCGGGCTGCCTGGGATGCGTGGTCGCGCTCTCGGTCGTGCTGGCGGTCTTCTTCTGGTCCTTGGGCGCACCGCTGATCAGTGCGTTTCTCGGCGTTCAGGTGCTGAGCGTCGCCGCGGCCTTCGCTCTGCATGCGCTGCACGCGGCCGACGGGGAGTCGCTGCGCGTCGATGAGGGATGCCTTGTGCTCGAG
>Ga0116144_10000879_pt1 | contig 39008 bp, 31 predicted proteins | sample AD_UKC035_MetaG_FD_89746 | JGI IMG/M metagenome (GOLD analysis project Ga0116144, IMG submission 89746) | Active sludge microbial communities of municipal wastewater-treating anaerobic digesters from USA - AD_UKC035_MetaG | ecosystem: Engineered > Bioreactor > Anaerobic > Digestate | place: USA...
GGAGCGGTGGTCAGATCGGCGGTTTCGGGGGAATACTGGTGGCCGATCAGCACATCGCCGGGCATCACCGGGTAAAAGCCCATACCGCGCGGGATGGGAGACATCACCGTAGATGCTGTGCCTTCCTCAAATAAGGCCGGAGCGGTGTAGGCGGCATTCTGTCCGGGCGGCAGCAGGGTGGCATAGCCGCTGCCGGTGTAGCCGCCAAGCAAATCTTTTTCTTCGGCCCCGGTGCAGGGCAGGAAGGCCAGGGCATGGTCGCGGAATTCTGTGGCGTCTGCGCCTTGCGGCTGGATGGTGAAAACCGGCATCGGCACATTCGGGCCGTGGAAAGCCTGCGGCACCAGCGCCTGGGCGGCGGTCGCGCCGGTTTGGTCGGCGGTGAAGATTACCGCGCTGGTCAGGAACGCTCCTTCCGCGGAAGCCTGGTTGAGCAGGGCTTCGTACTGGCGCACGATCTCGGTCAAGCGGATCAGCAGGTCGTCTTCCACCTGCCAGGAGCGGTTGATGGAAATACCCGGCACCAGGCCGCTGGAAAAGCCGCCGCTGTAGCCGCTGCTCACAGCGCGTGAAAGCGCCTGGCCCTGGGTCTGACCTTCGGAATGCGATTGCCCCCAATTCTGGGAAGTGCTGTCTGCCTTTCCCCAGGAATCTGCGCTGCCGCGGGTTACCGCCCAGGAAGAGCTGACCGAATGACTTTCACTCTGGCTGGCGGCGCTGCCGGTGCTGTCGGCGGAGCCTACGCTGTCTGCAGAACCAACGCTGTCGGCGCTGCCGCGCGTATCGGCCCCGCCCTTGCTATCCGCCGTTCCCCGGGTATCGGCGCTGCCGTTGGAGGTAGCCGTACCGGAGGATTGAGTCACGCTGTCGCTGGAGGAACTGAAACTGCCGCCGCCGTGCGAGCTGCTGGTGCTGCCGCCGCTCGAAGAAGATGTGCTCCAAGAGTCAGAGGAAGATGCGCCGGTGCTGCTTCCGGTCGTCGTTCCGCCGCCCTGGCTTTCGGATGTCCCGCCGCCGGCGCTGGAAGAGGTTCCTCCGCCGGTCGAAGAAGAGTCTGTGTGGGCCGAACCGGTCGTGGCAGAGCTGCCTTCGCTGTGAGAAGCATTGACCGAAGCCTGCACCACACCGGGGACGCCTCCGCCGACGCTGCCGCCCAGCGAATCGGACGTGTTCTGGCTGGCGGATTGGCTGGCCGAATCGCTGGCCCCTTGCGACCAGTTGGAGCTTTCTCCGCTTGACCAATTGTTAGACTCGCTCGTACCCCAGTTCGTGGAGTCGCTCTGCGACTGGCCGGAAGATGTTCCGTCCGAATGGCCGGTGGATGAGCTTTGCGACCAGTTGGAACTTTCGCCGGTGGACCAGTTGCCCGATGATCCCTGGCTGGTGGAATGTCCCACCGAGGTGCTTTCGGACTGGGTCACGCTCTGGCTTTCGCTATGGCTCTGGCTGTCTGTGTGGCTCCAGGTATCCGAGTGCGACTGGCTGGTGGTGTGGGATTGGCTGTTGGAATGCCCGCTGCTGTCGGTGTGACCAACGCTTTGCGAAGCGCCTGTTCCGACGGTATGGGTTTCCGATCCGCCGACGGTGCTGGATTGGCTTTCGGTATGGCCGGTGGAATCGGTGTGAGCCTGCCCCCAGCCGTGTGAAACGCCGTCCGCCTGGCTCTGGGCGTTGGAGACGGACGCCGAATGCCCACCGGATGCGGCAGAGGAGAGCGCCATGGCGATGGGAATGCTCAGGTTGAAGCCGATGCTCAGGCTGCCGCGCTGCCGGGATGCCAGGTTGCCGGCGATGCGCGCCACGTGCGCCAGCCCTTCGGCCAGCCAGGCCCGGCTCTTGCGCCGGCTGGTCACCTGGAAGACGAAATCCTGCCGGAGTTTTGCTAGCCCACGGAAAAGCAGTTCGTTCTGCTCGGCGGCCAGGTCGTCGCCGGTATCGTTGGCGATCTCGCCGTCTTTGCCGAGGCCGCGCCGGGTTTCACGCGGGTCAGGATGCCCCAGCAGCGCCAGGATGTTCTGGCTGCGCCGGGTGACAAAATCCAGGTACCACTCAACCCAGGCCGGCGTGGGGGAAGCCAGCCGTGACTGGGCGTAGTTGGCTAAAGTGGCTTTGACCGCCGCCAGGTTGCGAACTGCCAGCTCGGATGCAGAATCTAGAGTATCCGCTTCTCCGGCGCCGCCGTAGAACTGCACCACACCCACATGCTGCGGGTTGAAGATGCCTGCGGCGGTGTAAACGTAATCCGCTTGGGCATTGTACAGGCCGCGCACGGCCGCCCACTGCTTCTGCAGCAGGTCGTAATCCTCACGCATCGAGACCGGCACAGCGGCCAGTTCGGCCAGGGCTACGGCGCGAAAATAACGCCGGCTGGCGGCCAGGTCAAGGATATCGAACCACAGGTAGTCAATCTGCCCCAGGGTGGTATGGATGCCGGAGTTTTGAATGGCGATCATGGCTAATCCTGTTTCTTGGCCCGCAGTTGGTGGATCAGTTCTTCGGGGCTGCCTTTACCGGGCAGCGGTGGGTGTACGAGCATCCCTTGAGCCAGCATTGCCAGGAAACCGAGCGGGAAGCCGTACAGGCCGACCGCCGCCAGGATGCCGATATACGCCTGACCCTGGGCGATCAGCAAATTCTCACCGGCCAGGCTCTCCAAATACCATTGGAAGGCAGTAACGCCGACGCCGATCAGGGTGTACAGGGCCACGCCGGCGATGACTCGCCAGTGCAAGGAAGTTGGGTTGATGCGTTCCAGCGCCAGCGCGCCGCAGCCAGCGGCTGCGATGACAAGCAAGAGCAGCGGCACAGGCTGCGCCGCCAGCACAGCGGTCAGCATGGCCGCAATCGCAATCCCAACTGCCCAGGGGCGGTGTTCAGCCGGGCCGCGCAAGCCCAGCCAGGCCAGCGCCGGGGCGAGCAGCGCCGCCTGCCAGTGCAGCAGCAGGCTGTACAGCACCACCAACAGGCCGTTGAGCAGCCAGGCGAAGGGGAAAAGCAAATTCTGCCAGGCCATCCTATTGCCCCGGCATGGTGATAGTGGAATCCAGTAGGAAAGCCGGCACGGCCAATACGGCGCTGGACGACTGCCCATCGCCCTGGGTGGCGGTGATGGTGATGTTATACGTACCCGGGTCGAGGGGGTCAAAATGGAATGAGGTGGTCGCCGTGGTGGTATTCAGGCCGGTGGTTGTCAGGGTGGGCTGGATCGGGTAACTGCCCTTGATCTGCGCGCCCGGGTAGCGTAAAGCCAGCGGGCCGTTGATCCAGGCAATCGTGTCATCGGACAGGCGAATCGAAACAGTAATGGCAGTGATATTCTGCTGACCGCTGTCGCAGCTCGTGTCGCTGCCGCCGGTGGCGCTGATGGTCGTTACTGTAACGCCCAACTGATCGGGATCCTGGCTGAACACCAGCGGATGCCCTGGGGCGATCACGGCGTTGGCGATATTGACCGAGGGGGGCGCGAAGCTGGGCACGCAGACAGGGGCGCCCACGCAGCAGGTGGCTTCTTTGGCGTTGGCGGCCTTGACGAAGCTGCAGGAGCTGTTACAGGTGCCCACGTTGAAGTAGCGCACACTGCCGGCATAATACAGGCGGCCATAGACGTTTTCGCCGTTGAACGTTCCAGGGTTGAGCTCGCTCACGTTGCAGTTGGCGGCGTTATTACAGTTGCCGCCGATCACATCCGGGACAAAGTTCTGCACGCACGATGATCCAACCCGGCGGCAAGGCGGGCGTCCGCCGTAGGTATTCTCGGGGATCAGGCCAAAGCCTGCCACCGAGCACTGCTTGGAGCAGTCGGACGCGCACCACTTGTCTTTGACCCCGCAGTCACCCAGGGCGCACTGCACAGACGGCCAAAGCGCGTACCCCGCGGCCAACAGGCCGCTGATCAGAAAAATTTGCAGCCAGGTCAACGGACGGCGCAGTAAAGAGAGGGATTGGAAGAAAGGAATTATTCGCTTCATAAGACACCTAAGGGAGTTCGATCAGGTCGTTAACGAAGGGGAAGACCACCGGCCAGCCAACGCTGATCCAGTTGTTCAGGGTGGATTGGGTGGCGATGTGACCGATGAGCAGCAGGTTGGCGCGCTGGCGTCCTTTCTGGTAACTTTCCCCCAGGCTAAACAGCGCCGAATAGCCTGGCTCGGCGCGTGTGCAGGCCTGCCAATCTAACTGCTTGAAATCCGCGCAGCCAATGCCGGCGATGGCAATCGCAAACAAACGTCCGCGCGTCAGGTGCAACTCTGCGTCTGCCCTGGCTTCCTCCAGCGTGAAGGGCTGGTCCGGCTGTAAAGCATAGACGAACGCATCCGGGGTTTGCAGCCCCCAAGCAATTTGCACTTTGAGCAGGCCGTTCTTGTTCAGCGTATATGCCTGCACACCGTACACGGTCAGACCGTCATCCACTTTTTGCTCGAAGAACTGGCCGTTCGACATCAGGGGAATTTCGGCGTAGGGAATAATCTGGCCGTTAGCGTCGGTTGCCTGGCCGATGAGCTGGGGCGGCTGCACGGCGGCCAGGGCCTGGGTGGCGGCGGCCAGCATCTCGGCGGTATCCGGGCTGAGTTCCTGTACAGCAGGGGTATCTGCGGGCGGGGGCGTAGGGGCTTTTGGGGTCAGGGCGGAATGAATGCCGGCAATCGCCAACACAACCAGCACGGTGCCGGCCAGGGTCAGGGAGATAAGCAGGATTTTCTTCTTCACGGTCAAAATCTTCTCCAGTCAGGTAGTTAAATAAAAAGGCGCACCAGACCGGAATGCCTGATGCGCCTGCAAAAAGACCGTAGATTGGAAAAGAGCCTGGTGAACGATTGTGAACTTGGGCTGCTCTACCGCGCGTGGCGGCCCCGTGCGGACACGGCGCCTGCGCAAAGGGCGGACGCCCTTTTACGCTTGCCAATGGCAGCAAAAAAGGCGCACCGCCGGTACATTCCGGTTCTGGTACGCCACGCAGAGAATTGTATGCAGATTGGGGGAAAAGTCAAGGAAATTGGGACGCTTACATAGTGAAAGAGTTGATCCAGGGCGTAGCGACAGAGTTAAACTTCTCCAGAAGTGGCAAACAAGCGCTGGCTGCTGGCTCAACTTCTTTGTAAGGATTGAACTTCAGAAACAGCGGCGGATTGGTCAATGTCTGGCACTGGAAGGCATGTGATGGCCGGCTCAACTGCACCAACAAGCAAAAACAGGGTGAGAGTGGCAAACTATGGATGCTCAGTGCATTCCGTAATAAGGAAAAAGCTTGCGATCCGGGTGGATGGTGCGTTGTTGGAGGTGATATGGGTTACTGATGCTAAACAAAAGCGCACCTATCCTATGGGGGTGCATAAATCTCGGAATCTCGGAATTATTGCCTTGCCAGTTCAGTCAATGTTGAGGTAAAATAATTGTGATATTTTATGCAAGTAAGGCTCGCATACAAAAAATAACACCAACGTACTCACTGATCCTTACCGTAACTCTTGTTATTTAGATATCCCTTGATTCAGGGGGAGCTTATGGTATACTTTCGTCAGTCAAAAATCGAACATGGTGGCCGTAGCTCAATTGGCGGAGCATCTGACTGTGGATCAGACGGTCGTGGGTTCGAGCCCCATCGGCCACCCAAGTAAAGTGTGAAAAGTGCAGTAACAATCCGTTGTTACTGCACTTTTGTTTATTACTAATGCCTACAAAGGGTATTGTTCACAAAGGAGAATAAATTATGGCAAAACAAGATCAGTCAATAAAGACATGGGAGCCAGTTGTCTTAGGTACAGGTTTGCTGACAGTTGAACAGGTTGTGGCTGTTGCTCGGTATGGTTGCCCTGTAGCAGAAATAGGTGATGAAACACAGAGCGATGAAGCCCAAAAAGCCTATGCTCGAGTGGTAGCAAGCCACACATGGGTGGATGAAGCTACAAAAGGAAATGAGGAACGCCGAGAGGCATATTACGGGATCAACACTGGGTTCGGCTCCAAAGCTGGGCGGCAAGGCCTGGGCATGGAAGATATGCCGTGGGTTTCTCGCAATCTAATTGTCAGCCACTCCACCGGTGTTGGCGATCCACTCCACCCAGAAGTTGCAAGAGCAGCAATGCTCATTCGGGCGAATTCACTGGCACAAGGCTATTCAGGTGTACGCCCGGTGGTTGTCAATACATTGGTTCGCATGCTGAACCGGGGTGTTTGCCCTGTCATTCCCGAATATGGCTCCGTAGGCGCCAGCGGCGACCTAGCTCCTCTTTCTCACTTGGGGCTCGTGATGTCAGAACGCCCAGATGGTGGACAGCCGCTCGATGATCTTCCTGATGATTACGATGAAAGCGGTAAAGCCTATTTGGTTATTACGGAAGCAGACAGTTTGGAAGGTGTGCAGGAAATTGTGGTCATCGATCACATTAAATATGGCATATTTAGTGGAAAGCAAGCGATGGCACAGCGCCAGATAGAGAGGTTAACCCTGGGGCCGAAGGAAGGCTTGGCTTTCAACAATGGGGCAACCTTCTCAGCCGCGATCTCTGCACTGGCAATCTATGATGCCGAGAATGTTACCCGCCATGCTGAGATTGCCGCAGCGATTTCGTTGGAGGCTTTACTGGGCTTCAGAGATGCATTCTTCCCGCACATTCAACGCATCAGGCGCCATGCCGGTCAAATGGAAATGGCAAAAAGGATTCTGCAAATCGTTGATGGCAGCAACCTGCTGGATGGGTCTGAAACTGAAAAACCGCGTTGTTGCCCTCCTCAAGACGGTTATTCTTTGCGTGTGACGCCGCAGGTTATCGGAGCTGTATGGGATGTGTTGAAATTCTTGCGTCGAACCATTGAAGAAGAAATCAATGCTGCGACAGATAACCCGTCCATTTTTATGGAATTACCGCGCGATTATAAGTCTGTTTCAGGGGGAAATTTCCACGGGGCGCCACTTGCCTATGCCATGGATTTCTTGAGCATTGTGATGACGGATCTTGGCAGCTTGAGCGAACGACGCACATTCCGATTAACCGATGGCAATCTCAACCAGGGCCTTCCAAGTATGTTGATTAAAGATTTAGATGATAAACCAGGCCGCACGAGCGGTTTAATGATTGCCCAATACCTTGCTGCAGGGTTGGTTTCCGATTGCAAGACTCTTTCTCATCCGGCTAGTGTCGATTCTATCCCCACATCAGAGAGCCAAGAAGATCATGTCAGTATGAGCTTGAATGCAGCGCGTCACGCTCGCAAGGTGGTTGAGAATATTGGCTACGTGGTGGCGATTGAAATCCTGAGTGGATACATCGGCTTGAATTGGCGGATCACCGATTTAGACGACAAGTGCAGAGGCATAGGGTACAAAGCAGGTGAACTTCCCTGGGAAAAAGAACCCAAGGATCGTAAACGGTTGGATGAAGTTGTAAAGTATCTGCACGATGAAAAACTATCACCTCAACCAGGAAAAGGCACCCTGAAAGCGCTAAACATTGTAACAGAGTGTTTATATAAACAAGGCAATAGCTTGCCAAAGTGGGGAGATAAGCCCACTGGCGAGGATCATTTCTTGCAGCCGTACGTGCTTCGAATCGCGAAGCTGTTACACGAAAGGAACCTGGTACGTGAAGTTTACAATGCAGTTGGCATTGCACCCGTTAAGGAGGCATAAGAACAGTTAGTGCTTCAGACTAGGATTTGTTGAACAAGCGATCGAGTGGTTTGTCTCGGTTGCATATTGAGCATACGTTCAGTGTGCAACCGAGCAAGTAAACAGTTTAGACTATGAACCATATGCTAAAAGGTTGAATAATTGGTTGCTACATGTGGATTTGGGCTTGACGATATGCTATCGCGAAGTATAATTAACCTAAGACTGGAACGCAGTGAAAATGTATCTACCATCAGGCTGTCAAACTTTCGTGAGCGTGTCAGGCTATCACTATCAGGTAGCCGGTTGGGGTATGCACATCCATCATACCCATAATCATTTCATTTTCCACGCTCAGGGAGATCTTTGAGAGCGGCTGAAGTCGCTGTACATCCTGCAAAAAAAATCTGCCTGGATCCGTAGTTTATGAGCGTGGAACTGAGTGTCCACGCTCTTTTGTTATCAGCAACTATAATTATTCAACCCAGAGGAGATAAATTATGAACAAGAAAATTAAACCCAGAGTACCCCGCGGTATGCGTGATATTCTGCCAGAGCAGATGGTGCGCAGGCAGTATGTTATCGATATTATCCGGGGCGTTTTTGAGGAATTCGGCTTTGAGCCTCTTCAAACACCGGCCATTGAGCTAGAGGAGACTCTCAAAGGCAAGTATGGCGAGGAAGCTGAGCGGCTTATTTATTCGACAACCTATGGCCGCGGCGAAGAAAAGCTTTCCCTGCGTTATGATTTGTCGGTGCCGTTGTGCCGCGTTGTGGCTATGTACCCCAGCCTGCCAAAACCATTCAAGCGGTATCACATTGCTCCAGTATGGCGCGCTGACCGGCCGCAGAAGGGCCGCTTCCGCGAATTCTATCAATGCGATGCCGATACAGTTGGCAGCAGCAGCATGCTTGGCGATGCAGAAACTGTGGCGGTGATCTATAACATTTTATACCGGCTAGGCTTCCGAGATTTTGCGGTCAACATCAATAACCGCAAGATATTGAACGGCCTTGGCCAATTCGCGGGTGTGCCGGACAAATTGCTGCGAGGGCTGTATCAATCAATCGACAAGTTGCCTAAGATTGGTGTGGATGGCGTCAAACGCGAGCTCCTGGCTGTGGGCCTACCCGATCCCATCTTCGAATCTCTCAGAAAAGTTGCCCGTCTCTATCTGCAGAAGAAAGTTGCGCTGACCAAGATAGGCGCCGCTCTGGCTGAAGAAAAGATTCCTGGCGAGGATGGTCAAACGATGTCTCCATTCCCCACAAGCATTGCCGAGGCTGTCACACCTGGCTTGGTTGATATACTCTCAAAAGTTGAGCCCGGGAGCGTGGCATCTGATGATGTTCAAGATACTGCTGGACAGCTGGTAACCGGACTTACTCCGGTTCTGCGCCAGACGTACGGATCTACAACCGCTATGATCCCTGATGATGTAGTAGACCGCTTGCTCTCTCTGCTAGTCATTAAGGGCGATAACCAGTCCACCCTGAAATCTTTGGGCGAAAAGCTTGCCGATTACCCTGAGGCTGTTGAGGGGATTAATGAACTAAAGGAGATGCTCCGGTATCTTGAACTGCTTGGAGTGCCAGACAACTTCTACAGAATCGATGTTTCTATGGCGCGCGGGTTGGAGTATTACACTGGCCCAATCTATGAAACGGTTGTCAAGGAAGCTGGTGTTGGAAGCATCACGGGCGGAGGGCGTTTTGACAACCTGATCGGCATGTTCACCGATCACAGCTTACCGGCCACCGGTACAACGATCGGCATCGAACGCATTGTAGTGGTTATGGAAGAGCAGAACATGTTCCCACCATCTATTGGCAAAACAGCAACCCAAATATTGGTTACGGCTTTCGATCAAGCTCTAGTAGACGAGTCCATCAAAGCAGCTGCAATGTTGCGTCAGGCTGGGTTCCGCGCCCAAATTTACTTTGATCCTGATCCTTTGCGTGAGCAAATTGGGTATGCCCAAAAGAAAGAAATTCCGGTGGTTGTAGTGATAGGTCCAGATGAAGCGGCAAAGGGTGCTCTGACTTTGCGAAACCTGCGCACGAAAGAGCAGGAAACGCTCGCTCGCGATCAGGCTGCAACGAAAATCACGGAGTGGCTGAAATAGCGAAGGATGGATGATATAACCCAACCGCAAAAGGGTGCATCTACTTGGGAAATCGTGATCGGACTGATCTCCTTGCATTATGGCATGGGGTTTATTTTAGGCACAGGAGAACAGACTTATTTACACGGCGCCAGTGGAGCAGTTTATGCTCTTGCGGCAGGGTTGGGTTTACTTGGAATTAGCGTGCTGGCTGGCTTCTACTGGCGTACGCAGCAGCCCATTTGGGATCTGTTGGGCAATAAGTATGGCCAGCCAGCGCGCCATTTGTCAAATTTTCTCTCCTGGATTTGGATGGTTGGAGTTATGGCCGGGCAAATGCTCGGCGCAGGGTATGCGCTGAGTGTTTTAGGTGTTCCTGTTAACCTGGCTGTGATTTGTGTAGCTATCGCTATAGCCTTCTTGGGGCCAATACCGCTTGAAAGGGTAGCATGGTTATTCGCGATCCTATTGGGTTTGAGCACCTTGGCTCTACTATTTAGCCTGACACAATTGGGCGGCTTATCAGTTTATTTTTTCACTATTCGGGAGTTTTTCCCTGATTTGCTCAAGGTATCACCAATTTCTATACTGGGAGTCGTTGTGACCACGGCCTTGCTCACAATGATCGGCATGGATTTCCATCAAGTATTGATTACGGCTCGCGATGAAAAATCTGCCGTGAGAGGCTCCTGGATCGCTGGTCTGATGCTTTTACCAATAGCATTTATTCCAACATCTGTGGTTGTGGGGGCATTGCAAAGTAACATCATAACAAGCGGTGCGATAAACGGCAAGGATGCCATCCCATTGATAATCGCTGCCATTGGGGATCATTCATTTCGCGGTGGAGGGTTGATCTTAGTGGCCGCATTGTTAATTGTGGCCATTGGTTCCGGCACCGGACTGAATCGGGCTTTGATACGAAGCTTTCAGGCGGCTCCTTTTATGCCACACTCAATGCAGAAATCAGCAATAGCCTCATGGATCAACGCTGGTCTGGCATTATGTCTGGCTTTTACAGGCTTGACCATTGTGGGGCTGATGGTTTCGTTTTATGCGATCTACGTTTCTGGTGTGTTCATCCCTTTCATGGCTTATTTACTGGAAAGGAAAAGTAAGATAATGTTTACACCAAAGACGATCCAAACATCTGCCTGGATGGGGTGTCTTACCGCCATACTGGTTTTGATATTGGGTATCATAGGTCGTAATAGCAATATTGGCGCGCTCAGTTGGTTGGCAAATACTTCAGAGGCTTGGATGATATTTTTCGGTATGATTGCATCAGGAATTTCACTGGGGATTGTTCATTTTCAAGGCCAACCCAAAACTACAATTAGCAAATCCTAGATCACATACCAAACCCAAAGGTTCCACTATGACGACAAAACAACCTTCTGAATATAACCTCTCAACTAAGGATGTGTATTCACGCCAATCTATCTATGGGTTTCAACTAGCACCCAATTGTGATAAGTTTTCTTTTGTTTCCCAATATGATAAACGCACCACGGAAGTCAATGCGTCGGGCCATCCTCGCATGAAGGACAGTGCTCTTGCTGATCTCTTTTTACTTCCTACCAAAGGTGGATTTCCACAACCAATTACATCAAGTGGAGATATAAACGCCCCTGCTGTTTGGGCGCCTGATGGGAATAATCTGGCAATAAAAAGCCAAGGCGGATTGGATGTGCTGGACGTATTGAATGGCCAAAGAAAAACTATTTTCAAGGGGGAATTATATGAACCTCCTGTGGATCTGGGAGATGAATACTTGGGTTACCCGCGCTGGTCTCCAGATGGTTTTTGGTTAGCAATCGTTACTTTTGATCCTCCTAAATCGACATTACGGCTAGTGAGCAAAGATGGCCATACATCTCGAGAATTGTTCTCGTTAGACGGCTATTTTATTAGTTGGGATTGGTCTCCTGATAGTAAAAAGATTCTACTTGTCACCAGAAGCGAGGATGGTTGGGTCGGAGATATCCGCGTTGTGGATGTTTCTTCTGGTGACATAAGCATTTTCTGGGCTGAGGAAAATTATGAATATAAGAAGCCGGTAGCTATTTGGGCTTTGCAAGGAGACAAGATTATTTTTCGGTCCAACCGTTCTGGATGGTCAAAACTGTGGCGAGCATCCTTTGATGGAAGCCAGATTCAACCCTTAACTGTTGGTGGTTGGGATGACGCTGCTTTTCGGCTTTCACCGGATGGGAAGGAGATTGTTTTTGCTTCTCAGCAGAACCAAAGAATGGGGGGGAGTGATCTGTGGCTGCTGTCGTTGGAGAACGGCGAACAGAAACGCCTCACATCGCAAGATGGCGCCAATATTCCAATAGCATGGTCAACAGATGGCCAAATTTATTATTGGCATTCCAGTCCAACGGAGAGGGGAGATTTGTGGACCATTTCTTTGAGCGATCGTCAGGTTGGGCAATTGACCTATAGCACCTCGCTTGAATTGAGATCTAAACTCCGAGCTCCGGAGGAAGTTACCATTACAGAAGATGATGGAACAAAAATACCATGTCTTGTTTACCTGCCAGCTTACTTCCAAGAAGAGCAACGTTACCCTGCGATTGTTTGGATCCGCGGTGGCCCAACAGGTATTTGCCGTTACGATTTTGCGCCATACTACAATTGGTTGGCTAACCAGGGTTATGTGGTAATTACTCCAAATTATCGCGGCAGCGTGGGGTTTGGGGTTTCTCACATGAAAGCAGTATCTGGCGATGGATTAGGTAAAAATGATCTCAAGGATGTTCTCGCTGCAGGCGAATACCTGAAAAGCTTGTCATATGTCGATTTGTCGCGGGGAATCGGTGTGGGTGGACGGAGCTGGGGTGGATATCTAACCTTAATGGCAATTACCCACGCCCCCGAAAAATTTTCGTGCGCAGTAGCAGGCGCAGCGATAGCCGACTGGCGTATCCAGCAATCACAAACTGAAGTGCGTTACTATGATCGGTGGCTGATTGGTGGTTGGGTATATGAACAGGCGCAGCGAGCAGTAGAAAGATCGCCGATCAGCAACCTTGATCAAATCAAAGCTCCATTATTTGTATTCCATGGTGAGGAAGATCGAGATGTCCCTTTTGCTCAAATTGAAAATTTTGTCAAAAAAGCACAACAGGTTGATATTCAGTTAGAGTACAAATTCTATACGGGTGAGGGGCACAGCAATAAAAAGCAAGAAAATCAAACCGATGTACTTGAGCGCACCAAGGTTTTCTTCCGTCGCCATTTGCAACCCTGGGATTTTCGCGATAACCCTAGTAGCGGTCAAGTGCAGTATATTTAGGAGGCTAGAACAATGAATCTAACTTACTTGTCACAACTTGTATGCCCTATGCAAACATCAGAAGGTTTGCGTTGCAATGGATCCTTATGTTATGACGAGAATTTTGTTTATCCAAGTGGAGAAGATGAGACGAAAGAAGGAATCGTTTATTGTAGAAAGTGTCATTCCAAATACCCCATAATATCTGGGGTTTTGATTTTGGTTCCTCAGATTAAAAACTATTTGACGACGCGTTTATCGGAAATTATTACTACAGCAATAAGCGAAGGTGATGGTATAAGTGAGATGATGGTGGGTTGGCTTAGAAACCAAGGATACGATTTACTAGATACTGGCTACCATAGTAGCGAATGGGCAAATGCAGGCGGAATGGGACGTTATATTAGCGCCCATTATGACGACTTGAGTATTATAGCTGCCGAACAACTTGGTATAGAACATCCCATTGCACAGTTTTTAGCCGATTATAATCACCCAAACTTGTATGATCGCCTTGAAAATCTTGCGATTCAAGAAAAAGGATTAGGATTGCAGGCAATAGATATTGGGGCAAACGTTGGAGGATTGTTATTGCGGCTAGCGCGTCAATTTAAATTTGTGTGGGGCGTTGATTATGGCTTTAGACAAGTATTAACCTCTAGACGAATTTTATTACATCATCCAACCCCATTGTTGACATACCGCCTTTACAATGATGGCCCAAAGTATCAAGAAAGAAGTATAAAAAGTTTCAGGTGCTCAAATGTGGAAATTATTGTTAGCGCTGGGGAATATCTACCTTTCAATCAAGCTTCTTTTGATTTAGTCAATTGTGCAAATGTGATTGACTTGGTATCCAGCCCTAACGATTTAGTAGCAGAAAGTTTGCGTGTACTTAAAGACGGTTGCTGCCTTTTAATAACAGATCCTTACTATTGGGGGTCTGACCGAACCCCGGTTGATGCCTGGTATAGTGTTGATGAAGATGGTAATAGCACTAGTGGCTTTAGAACCTTTTTAAATTCAAGAAAAGGAAACGACATAGAAAGCATTGATGAGCAAAATTTTGTTCTATGGCCTTTGCGTGCCAATAGGCGCAAAATCGACATCTGGTTAAATGATATCTTTAAAGTGAAAAAATTGCAGAGAAAATAGTAAGCACTGGTAAGATTTGAGAGAATGCTTGGATAACCGCTTTCCTAGGATTGGCGATTGAATGAATTTAGTTCTTCTTGCGATAGATATTGATGGATAAATATTCTTCTCAACAACGAGGCTATTTTTTTGCCGTACTGGCTGCCTTTCAATGGAGTCTGATGGGCATCTTTGGCAAGGTGCTATTTCAATATCAGATCGCTCCACTTACGGTGGTAGCGTTACGATCTACACTGGTCCTTGTTACTTTGATCATCATTTTAGCCTTGTTCCGGAGGCAATGGTTAATCATCCGGCGAAGCGACTTACCTTTTTTTGTGGCCTATGGGCTGATTGGAGTGGCAGCGGGTTTCTTCTTGTATTTCACGGCGATTGACTTGGCTGGAGTTGCTATCGCGGCGATCTTGCTATATACCTATCCGGTTTTTGTAACCATTCTGTCAGTTATCTTCTTAGGAGAACACATCACCAAATCGAAAGTGATGGCCTTGATACTTACCCTGGCCGGTGTTGTCTTAGTTTCTGAAATAGGGGTATCTGTGGCAGGGCAAGTGAATCCTCTGGGAGTGGTTGCTTCGCTTTTTGCTGCTGTGGCAACTGCAACGCATTCCATCTTTGGGAAAAAAGCAGTACAACAATACTCGTCTTGGACTATTCTGCTATACTCAATGGGTTTTGGGGCGTTTTTTCTAATGGCCGCACAATTAATTCTGCATGGTTTCCCTAACCTGGCACGTCCGCCAGTCTTCTGGGGAGCCTTGCTTGCATTGGCTTGGATTTCTACACTGGGTGCAAATCTTGCTTACATTTCAGCTTTGAAACACGTAGAGGCTAGCCGGGCCAGTATAATGGCTACAGTTGAGCCAGTTATTGTAGTTGTTTTAGCCTATGCCTTTTTCCACGAAATGCTATCCCCAATACAGATATTTGGCACTGTGCTTGTCTTGGTAGGGGTATTTGTTGTTCAACGTTGAAACTTGTTATTTGGAGCGTGACTTGAAAGGAGCATATTCCATGTTAGAACATAGTGAAGTTCATCCCCCACGGGGAACCCAATTGAACTGCAAAAATTGGCTCATTGAAGCACCATACCGTATGATTCAGCACAATCTGGATCCGAAAGTTGCTGGAGAGTGGGAAAAATTGATTGTGTATGGCGGGCGCGGCAGAGCTGCTCGTAATTGGGAATGTTTTGATGCTATATTAGAAGCTTTACGTGAGATGGAGCCAAACGAGACGCTTCTTGTGCAATCAGGCAAGCCAGTAGGCATATTCCCAACCCACCCCGATGCGCCGCGCATCATCATCGCTAACTCCAATATTGTTCCAGCTTGGGCCAATCAGGATAACTTCGATCGTTGGGAACGTGATGGGCTTATCATGTATGGGCAGATGACGGCTGGCTCATGGATCTACATTGGAACCCAGGGTATTTTACAAGGTACTTACGAGACCCTGGCGGAATTGGCTCGCCAGCAGGGCTGGGGAAGTCTGAGGGGTAAATTCGTGCTGACAGCTGGTTTAGGTGAAATGGGCGGAGCCCAACCCATGGCTGTTACTTTGAATGGCGGCGTAGCACTAATTGTTGAAGCGGCGCAATGGCGTATTGACCGGCGTTTGGATGATCGCTACTTGGATCGTGCTACTGATAATCTAGAAGAAGCTATGACCTGGGTAGAGGAAGCTAAAGCTTCCGGAGAGCCACTTTCCATTGGGTTGCTAGGCAATGCAGCTGAAGTTTTGCCGGAATTGCTTGCCCGTTACAAAGTTATACCCGATGTGGTTACTGACCAGACACCTGCACATGACCCCTCTAAATATATTCCAACGGGCATGTCAGAGCAGGATGCCAACGAGCTGCGCAAGACTGATGATGGCCGGCGCGAATTAACACATCGCTCGCAGCAATCTATGGCTGAACATTGCCGGGCAATGATTGAATTTCAACGGCGCGGAGCAGTGGTGTTTGATTATGGGAATAACCTACGCCAACAAGCATATAATGCTGGCCTGTCGGAGTCTAAAGTGGGAGGCGACCCCAATGGCGATTGGGTATATCCTGGGTTTGTCCCTGCTTACATCCGCCCGCTCTTCTGCCAGGGCAAAGGCCCCTTCCGCTGGGTAGCGCTCTCTGGGGATCCAGAAGATATTTATCGTACTGACGATGCCATCCTGGAATTGTTCCCTGAGGATGAGCCCCTGCATCGCTGGATCAGCATGGTTACTCGCGAGAAGAAGTTCAAATTCCAGGGGTTGCCGGCGCGTATTTGCTGGCTTGGATATGGCGACCGTTCCAAAGCCGGGTTGCTGTTCAACGATTTGGTTGCCAAAGGCATTGTCAGCGCTCCCATTGTTATTGGTCGCGATCATTTGGATACAGGTTCAGTTGCAAGTCCTAACCGGGAAACTGAAGGAATGAAAGATGGTTCGGATGCCATCGCTGACTGGCCGCTGCTCAACTTTGCTTTGAATACGGCCTGTGGTGCCACCTGGGTGTCGTTCCACCATGGTGGTGGAGTGGGCATAGGATACAGCCTGCACGCTGGCCAGGTGATTGTGGCTGACGGCACACCTGAAGCCGCCGTGCGCCTGAAGCGCGTCCTGGACGCCGACCCCTGGACCGGCATCATCCGCCATGTGGATGCTGGATATCAAGAGGCCATTGAAGTAGCAAAGAAGAATAAGCTAAAAATCCCCATGATGAAATAGATTGTGATTGTTTCGGCTGGGGAACGAATCTTGTTTCGTTCCCTCAGCCTCGCTTTATTTGCACAAAACCATCCTTGGCTGCGAAGATGATATGAATAAAAAATTAGACTATATTTGGCAATTTAGACACCTCAATAATTTAGAACCCGATGATAAGTTAGCTGAAAGTATTCATGAGGTGTTTCTTAATGGATTTGGTTTAAAAGAGGGTTGGAGTAAAGAAGGTATAAGAAAGGCTCTTAGGCGATCAACCATACTTGGATTGCTTGCTGATTCTAGTGACCATTTGGGGGGGTATGCCATGTACACGATACCAGATGCCCCGTTGATGGGAACTTATTTTATATGGGAAGATGCGATTTGCTTAAAAAAAGAAGTCCAAGGCAATAATTTGTCGTCGAATGTGTGGAACATGAGCGCCTCACTCTATCCAAATAGAAAATTTGGATGGATAGGAGGAAGAACCCAAAATCCATTAGTTGTTAAACGTTACTCGAAATTGGGTTCCCTTTACCCTTTTGAATCAACATATGAGCAAGGGGACGGTAAACTAGTAATGGATTATCTGCTTCAGAATATTGCTGAGGTAAAAGATGTGAAACAGTTAGATAAGGATCATGGTATCTGTCATTTTGTATATCGAGAGGGCAGATTAGGGGATTACTCAATGCAAGTAAATGATATCGAACCATATGAAAAACAGCTTTCAGAGTGGGGGTTTCATCGTGAACAAGGAGATGCTGTGGTTATTGTCTCTAGGTTGGCTAGATCCTTGGGTACGTTTTAGAATATGAGTAGGGAACAAGAGAAATCATTCGCTATAAAGTAAAATACCCCACAGGGACGTAATATGTATCCCGGATTTAGTTCGAAATTAATTTAGGGATATTGCGAAGATCCTGACAATTTATACCTAGGAGAAAACATGAGTCTTAAAGATACTTTATTGAAGGATATTCAACTAGCTACTCTCGCCAAAAATGTTGCGCGGCGCAACACACTTCGTCTGATGCGTGCAGCTATCAGTAATGCCGAAATTGAAATTGGGCAACCATTGAGCGATAAGGATGAAATAGAAATCCTTACTCGCGAAGCAAAACGCCGCCGTGAAGCGATTGAAGAATATGCTCCTTTAGGGCGTCAAGACAAGGTAGAAGAAGCCAAAATTGAACTAGCAATCATAGATGAGTATCTTCCGCGTCAAATGGAACGTTCCGAAATCGAGGCACTGGCGCGACAAGCTGTCATCGAATCGGGTGTCAGCGATATCTCTGGTATTGGTGATGTGATGCGTCGCTTGATGCCAAAGGTCAAAGATCGCGCAGATGGACGAGTGGTTAGTGAGATTGTGAAAAAATTGCTTGCTGAAGGCCGATGATCTTAAAATGACCCAGCCATTTGACTTTATTCCTTTGTTTGCTGAATGCAGTCAGGCTGTGGCTGATGCTTTGCAGAACCTCACGCCCGCCACCTTGAGAGTTCCCACGGGCAGTATTGGAGCGAGCGGTGATTTTACTTTGCACATTGACCAGGTAGCTGAGAATGCAGCTTTGACCTACCTGGCGAGTACAGGCAGGGTATTCAATATCCTGAGCGAAGAAGTTGGCCTACTCAACCATCAGGCTGATGTGACGGTGATCATAGATCCCATTGACCAGACAATCAATGCCCAACGCGGGTTGCCATACTTTTCCTTCTCTATAGCTGCTTACCAAGACGGCAAGGTTAATGCAGGTTACGTTCACAACCTGGGAAGCGGGGATTCTTTTCATGCAAAACGAGGCAGTGGAGCATTTATGAATGGGCAGCCCATTCGCGTCAGCCAGTGTAGAACGCTAGCAGATGCATATTGTTTCGTTATCCGCGCTGGTCAGGGTCTTGATCGTGCAGAATACCACCGGTTCTTCTTTGAAACACGCTTGTTGCGAGTAACCGGATGCAGTTCACTAGATCTATGCTACGTGGCATCTGGTCAGTGGGATGCCTGCGTTCATGCTGATCTTCGCGAAGGACACGGTGAGAAGATTGTGGATGTAGCGGCTGCCAAGCTAATCCTGGAAGAGGCAGGGGGAATTGTGCAGGATGCAAACGGTAGTGAATTCCCGATTGTACTGGATGTACAAGCCAAGCACCCAATCGTAGCAGCCGCCACACCTGAACTCATGAGTGAAATTTTGGCAACGCTTCACAATACCTAATTGTTGGGAGGTTAGCTTGTCTATAAAAATGATCGCCTTTGATTTAGTCGGCACGCTTATAAAAGGAGATGCATTCCGCGAAGCCCGAGATAGGTTGCGCTTCGATGTCAACCAGGGGTGGGATGAAGCGGAAGATGCGGCCAGTTTCAATACACATTTCGACTACCAGGCCGTGTTCCAAACCTGGCTAAAAATAAACGTTACGATACCAGCCAAGCTTCATGAACAGTTTCGAGATTACCTGGTGAACCACGTAACCGAGTATTTATACCAGGAGTCTGCTAAAACGTTGATAAACCTGAAAGGGCAAGGGAAAAAGCTCGGCTTTGTCACCAATGGCAGCAACGATGTCGAAAGGAAGATGATCGAGAAAATACTGGAGGGTTGTGGAATCGAGCCAAATGACTGCGTTATTGTTACAGGACAGGATGTGGGAGGCGGAAAGAAAAGTGGGAAGCCTTTCCGCCGACTGGTCGAGATCGCTGCTGCTCAGGGTATTGCTCCATCAGAAATCATTTTTGTGGGAGATAAACCTGTCGACGATTATGATTGTGCGCAAGCAGCCGGGTTAACGCCCCGGCTTATCCACGGTCGAGAAAAGCGCGACTTTGAGATTACGAGTTTAGATATCTTACTGACAGAAATTTAAAATTCCACGAGGCTATAATGGAACTAACTGAACTCACTCGCAAACTAATTTCTATTCCTAGCTACTTTAACGAGAGTACGAACGAACATGGTCTTGGCGAGTTTATCACCGAATATTTACAATCCCTGAAGTGGCTTCATGTTGAAACACAGCCAGTAGAAGGGAAGCGTTTCAATGTTATTGCTCACGATAATCACCCACCCCGACTGATGTTCTGCTGCCACATGGATACTGTGCCACCATCGGGAGAGTGGAATCATGATCCATTTGCCGGGCACATAGAAGAAGCGCGCCTTTTTGGTCTTGGCGCATGTGATATGAAAGGCGGAACGGGGGCCCTGTTACATACTTTACAATCTTTCCAGGAAACACGAGGACTTTTTTTGCTTTTTGATGTAGACGAGGAGTACTATTTCAAGGGGATGCTAAAGTTCTTGGAAGAGTATAACGTGCGTCCAGAGCTGGCTGTATTCCCAGAGCCAGGGTTGAAGATCGGCAATGGTCATCGAGGGTTGATTGAGGTAAATTTCAAGGTGCGCGGTAAATCAGCCCACGCGGCGCGCCCCGAACTGGGAAAGAACGCTATCTTGGGGGCGAGCCGGGCTGTTGAACACTTGTTAGAGACTCTGGATACTTATAATCATCCCGTGCTTGGTAAAACAAGCTGTAACCTGGCCTGGCTTCGAGGAGGGATAGATCAAGGAAATGGAGACATTGGCTGCCGGGCCAATAAAATTTCCGACTTGGCTGAGGCAGTGTTGGATATCCGTCCGGCTCATGCCGAGTTGTGCGCTCAGACGGTTCTTGATATCCTGAAAGAGTACCTGAGAATTAACGGCTATCAATTGGAAGACGCCAAAACTGAGTTGGATTTCGGTTCTCTATATATCTCTCCAGACCGGCTGATAAAATTTGAGAAAATCGTTTATGAGGTGCTAGGACAAGTAGAATATGATAAGATTAGTATTGGTGGATATGGCGAAGGCCAGTTATTGAATGAACGGCTAGGAACAGATTGCGTTTATTTCGGCCCAGGGCCAAAAGAAATGGCGCATCAGGTGGATGAGTTTGTATCAACACAAGAATTGCACCAAGCCAGCCAAATCTACAAAAAGCTTATCGAAAACTACTGTTCTTAGAGAAGAATAACATCAGGAGACTAAAGTATGTCTAAGCAGCAATATGAGCGTATTAAGCCACATGTCAATATTGGTACTATTGGCCACGTGGATCATGGGAAAACCATGCTGACGGCCGCCATTACCAAGTTGTTGGCGAAAAAGGGCCTTGCACAGGCACAGGATTATTCCGAAATTGCCAAAGGTGGGGTTCAACGTACCGGAAGCGAGAAAATTCTTACTGTACCGTCAGCGCATATCGAGTACGAAACCGAAAATCGGCACTATTCTCACATTGATTGCCCTGGTCACAAAGACTACATCAAGAACATGATCACGGGAGCAGCACAGATGGATGGCGCTATTCTGGTGGTGGATGCTGCAGAAGGCCCAATGCCTCAAACCCGTGAGCACATTATTCTAGCCAAGCAGGTCAATGTCCCGACCATCATCGTTTTCTTGAATAAAGTTGACTTAGTTGACGATACGGAACTACTAGAATTGGTAGAAATGGAAATCCGGGATTTACTAACGCAGTATGGTTTTCCCGGAGAGACAACTCCAGTTGTACGCGGTAGCGCGCTCTTGGCGCGCGACAAGGGAACTGGGGAAGAAGGTGACCCCTACAGCGCCCCAATTCTTGAGTTGTTGAGAGTTGTTGATGAGTTCATTCCGACCCCAGTGCGTGATACTGACAAACCATTCCTGATGCCAGTTGACAAAGTTTACTATATTGAAGGTCGTGGCGCTGTAGCTGCCAGTAAGATTGAACGCGGTCAGGTCAAGCTGCAAGATAAGGTTGAACTGATCGGGTTTGGGTATAATGCACTCCCGACTGTGGTAACCGGGATCGAAATATTCGGGAAATCAACCAATCAGGCGCAGGCCGGCGATGACGCCGGGATACTTCTGCGTGGTATTCAACGGGGTCGAGATATCAAGAAAGGTCAGGTAGTTTGTAAACCAGGAAGCGTCACTCCACACACTAAATTCAACGCTCAAGTGTATGTTCTAACCAAGGATGAAGGAGGCAGACAAAAACCCTTTTTCTCTGGTTATACTCCACAGTTTTTTATCCGCACAGCTGATGTAACTGGCACAATTACCTTGCCACAGGAAACAGATATGGTTATTCCAGGTGATCATGTAAATATGACCATAGAATTAATCACTCCTGTTGCTATTGAGGATAGCTTAAGGTTTGCTATTCGCGAAGGTGGACAAACTGTTGGAGCGGGTGTGGTAACGAAAATCATAGAGTAACTCAATAATTTAGATACAGATGCTGGGTTCCAAGCGATCCAGCATCTGTAAAAAATGAGTGATTGAAAAGGGGTATCACTTATGTTAAATTTCATAAAAAAACACCTTAGATTATTCAAACCATGGTTTCACTCTCCTCCTGCTGCACCTTCAAAAACATTCAAAAGCCAACAAGTATGCGATTACTGTCAAGGAACCGGTTTGGTAGAAAGGCAGGAACCAAAGGAGATGTATATTCCATCTAGGTATAGGGAATATAGTCCGCCAGTAGCTCTGCCTCATAGTAAGCCATGCCCCAAGTGTTTGGGAAAAGGGGTTTTGGAGCAGGAAATTTTTGAATGAAGGAGAAAATAAAATTGACGTCATAGTTCTTCCTTGCAGATAGCTAAAAACCCTACAAGTTTCATTTTAAGAACTGAATAAACCTATCTACCCTTATTGGTTAATGCCTATTCCGATGCCACAATTACCATTCAGCAGGCCTGAACAATCACCAAACCCCCGAGGTTCTTGAAGTTGCTTTACATCAACGCGGGGAAATGCAGTTATCATTTGCAATGACAATATCAAGCCAATTACAACTTTAGATAGACGCTTGATCAGGCAAGGTATACCATACGAGGAAAGGATTGTTCGTTTTGCCCTGGTTTGTAATGCCAACTATCTGATAAGGTAACCACTTGAGCTAGCTTATACTAGAAATGGTGACACTGTGGATAATGTTATCTGCCCGATATGTGGCCAGTCAAATAGAACAGTAAAGCTTGCACGATTGTATGAGTTAGAACAGAGAGAGAGATTTCAAAATATTACTATTGCAAAAGAAGCCTGGCAGGGAATCTCTGTTATTGGGATGAGCAATATTTTTATGCTTCATCTTGACAGAGATGGTTTGGCTGACAAATTATCCCTCATATCAGACAATAGTTCGCCTCTCCAATGCAACTCGAAGTTTAGCCCGCCCCCAAAACCTGAATTTAATGATGCTTTTGGTATTGTGGGATGGCCTTTATTTTTGTCTGGAATTTTTTATACCACCATCTTTATAGCCTTATTCCTTGATAGAGTCCGATTTGTTGATGCATATGTAAACGATTGGGGGATAATCTTAATTTCTCTTTTTGCAATGCTTGGAGCAATTGCTACATATTTGGGCTTTCTCTTTATTATCTTGCATAGAAAATGTAAGATCCATTACATAACTCATGTAATTCCAAGATGGATCAGGGCACGAGAGAAATGGGCCAATATTTATTTTTGCGAAAGAGATTTGATCGTTTTCAGCCTCACGCACGATCATTTTTCAACGTTAAGTGACATGTATGATATGATTTATTCCGAAACCTAGGGCTGAGGAAATTGCCATGAATTTTGATATAGATTTACCATCGCTCAATAATCCATTTGATTTTCCTTTTCCGCAAGACGCATCACGCCGTATATTTGGTACAAGCGGTAATAGATTAAGCTCGAACGTTTTTCTTACCACAATTCCATTCATATACGAGGTGGCAAGATCTGCAATAAAGTGGGGCCAAGAAAGCCAAGGATGGTATCGAGTATTGACTGGAACTATTCACGGGTTAGATATTGCGTTTGTTCAGTCTGGTGTGGGTGGAGCAAATATACTGGATTGTATTAATTTTCTGCGTATTTGTGGTGTAACAAACTTGGTATTTATTGGTTGGTGTGGAGGCTTATTAGATAAGGTGAAACATGGCGATTTATTTCTTCCGGAGAATGTCTTGCGGTGTGACCATCTATCTGAAATAATTTTACCCTCAGTACAGGTTGTGGCAGCGAATCAAGAGATGAACTTGAAGATAATTTCTGCTATGGAGAGTCTTCAAGGTTCGGTATCTATGTATAAAGATACTCTTGTCTCTCTCTCTGCGGTTTGCCAAGAAATCCCCGCAGTGCTTCAGAAGCTATTTCGTCTTGGTTTAGGAGGGGTTGACCTTGAATCAGCGGCTGTTTTATCGGCAGGTAAGGCCTGGGCGATTCAAACTGCTGTACTTTTAATTGTATCCGATTGTCCCCTGCGAGGGGATTATCTGATCGCGCCAGATAAACCATTGGCTGTTTGTAAGGAGAACTCGCAAGTGATAACGAGGTTGATTCTGGACAAGTGTAATTTAATATTTCCATGAGAATTTACCTCATCGGCACTTGTGTTCATCCAATTCACAATAAGGAGTTGAGATATGTATTTTCCTCGTGAGATTATTGTGCAATCTGAAGTGGTAGATCATCCTGTCACAGAAAAAATTATTGCTAGATCGCCCGAATCCAGCGTGATAGTATGTGATTTGCCGGCAATTACGCCTGATAGTATCATATTAAAACAATATTCAAAACTTTATAGTGAAGCATTATCTGTCGCAGACAGGAAAAAGCTTGGTCGTAAGATAATGTTTCTTCATAAGTCTGATAATATCATCACCACCATGGCCGCAGGTTCAAACCCATTAAAATGCTGCCACAATTTCAAGAAGTTAGCACCATATAAAGCTGCATGTTTGTTTAATTGTGAATATTGTTGGTTTAAAGATCCCGATCTAATGATTCGAGTAAATGTAGCTTTCTTTGATCACTTGGATCGTATTGAAAATATAATCGAAGAAAATGCACGACTTTGTGATACGGTTTTTACATTTACCCACTACAAAACAGATTGTTTATCAATAGAGCACTTAACCGGTTTTACACAGGATTTGGTTCGATACTTTGCTGCAAGCAAAGGTTATTTAATACTATTAACCAAAAGTAGTATTACTCGGCCTCTGTTAAACTTGCAACATAATGGACATACCATTATGCAATGGTCAATAAATGCGGCCGATTTTACCCGAAAGTACGAACGGGGGGCTGCATCACTTACATCTAGGCTACGTGCTGCAAAACGCTTGAAGGCTGAAAATTACCCGATTGTATTTAGAATTGACCCGATATTCGCTTTTGATAATTGGAGAGAACAATATAGGTTAATGGTGGACACCATTTTTGAATTCTTGAAGCCAGACCATATTACTCTAGGCGTTGCACGATTCCAAGGACCAGATGAAATTCAACAAATAATAACTAATGGTTATGGTCACAAAGGTTTGCTAGACTCTCAGCAAGATCGTTTTGTTTTTGCCAAATTAAATGCGAGTGACGGCTACAAGTCAGCCGAGAATCCATTTGAAAATACTATGGCCGATATGCCCTTCACTTATCCCGATGAATTACGCTATGAACTATTAAGAAATATCGTCGCCGGGATAAGAGAGCATGACGCTACTGTAAGTATAGGTATATGTGAAGAATCGCGGGAGATGTGGGATGAACTAGGAGTGATGTATAGAGGTAATAAAAACCTTGATTGCGCCTGTAATTATACGGGCTTTAAACAAGCAGAATAAATTTTTGTGTTGCAATTACGGAGTTTTACACGTTGCCAGGCGGCTTTTTTGTAGCAGCACCAAAAAACTACTATTTAGAACCTTGGCTGTAATCATTTGATGCTAGATCAAAAATATGAGCTTTTCACGATTCTATTTGCCTACTCGGATATATATCGGTTTGGGTGTACTTGAGAAACTGGCAAACGAAGCGAATCGATTGGGGCAGCGAGGGGTCATTATTACAGGATGTAAATCGGCTCAACGTTCAGGGGTATTGAAGCAAGTTTATAATCTGCTTACAACCCACAACCACACCATACGAGTAATAGAAGGTATTGCTCCGAACCCTTCACTCACATCCATTCTTAGTCGTGTTATTGAAGTAAAAAATACTGAACCACACTATATTGTTACTATTGGCGGGGGGGCAGTAATTGATTCGGCAAAGCTAATTTCAGCTCAAGTTTGTGATGATAACTTTGTTTCAAACATAGATTGGCAACTGTTTACAGCACCTACTCCGCGCCGGAAACTGCCTCTCCTCTGTATACCGACTACGGCTGGTGCAGGTTCTGAGGCCAACAATATGACTAGTTTTCTGGATATAAAGCGTAATGCTCGCCTTCCTGTTATCTGCGACAGTTTTTTTCCTCATGCAAGCTTCATTGATCCTAGTTTGGCAATTGGTTTGGGGGCATTTGAAACGGCTTGTGGTGGGGTAGACATGTTTTGTCACGTACTGGAGCATTATTTAACATCTAAGGATAATACCTTAATTGAGGATCGAATAGCAATAGCCACCCTCTCAACTATTCTTGAAGTGGTAAAAAATGCTGTGAACAATGGTGATAACATAGACGCGAGAATGGAACTAGCGCGTTGTAGTATTTTGGCAATTACAGACAATTTGGCGCGTGGGAAAGGCACATCACCGGTTCATAGATTGGAACATGCGGCAGCCCCAATTATGCAAACGGCTCATGGAGAGGGTTTGGCATTATTATTGCCAGCCTATTTGCAATATTTAGCCACAAAATGCGATTCCAGATTAGAAAAACTAGGAATCGAATTATTTGGGTTATCAGCTGGAAAAATAAACATTATGGAGCGAACGATTCGAAGAATTGGGGAATGGCTTCATGAAATTGGGATGCAATCAGGTCTTGGACCACATATTATAAAATCCCAATCTTCTCCTGCAGATTTAGCAATGCACTGTCTTGAGGTATTTGGGGCTAATGGTATTCTAAATCCTTTGTCACCTCTTACTTACAAAGAAATTCACGATATTTATCAATCTGCATGGTGATCGATATATGACTTTTTTTATCATTGGTCCTGGTGCAATAGGAATTACTCTTGGAGCTCGACTTTCATCTTCAGGGTTTCCTTGTGCAATAGTTGGTCATAATAGGTATATAAACCGAGTAAAAGATGGTAAAACCCCTGTCATTTTTGATGGGAATCTTCATAATCTTTCTATCGAATTTATAAAAAGCGTCGATGACTTAGATGTCAGTGATGATGACGTGTTGATAATTGCTGTCAAGACATATAGTATCCCGTTTCTATTGCAACAATTACTAACCAACGTGAAAAGAAACTCTCCCGTTTTATGTTTACAAAATGGACTTGATTCAGATCTGCAATTTGCTCGCTATTTTCCTAAAACAGTGGGATCAGTAGTTCATCTTTCCTGTACATTAGAATCGAGTTTGGCAGTTCGCCAAACGATAAACAATGGTATTGGCATTGGCTGTGTAAATCGCGGTACTGAAGAGATTGCAACCTTTTTTTGTAAAACTTTAGAAGCATCGGGCATACCATCTTGGATGGAAAATAATCTAATGGCTCAAAAAAGAGCCAAGTTATTAATAAATGTTACTGGTGCTATTATGGCGTTGCACAATGTATCAATCGAAGAAGCTTTTCTAGACAGTAATATTCACACTCAAATTCGATCCATTGCTTCTGAGAGTGCTGCAATTCTTGCAAATTTATATAGAAATGAAAACGATAGGCTAGGTCTCAAAAACCTTTATGTGACATTAGAACGAATTCAGAGCGGGGATCTCATTCGAATTTCCCAGGAAGAATTGTTTGAACGTAAGATCCAGGGTGCATTATCCTACCCATCAATTTGGCAAGACCTGGAATATCAGCGAGGCCAAACCGAAATCGATTCTCTAAATGGAAAGATACTTGAATTAGCTATGTTGTTCGGTAATCGTGCGCCTATCAATGAACAAGTTGTTGCATTAATAAAAAGGGCGCAAAGCAAATATCTAAGACCCAGTGAACTGGTTTGCGACAAGGAGTTCTGCTTGTCGCTGAAGAAATATTTTTGATTAATTCAAGGATGTTATACAAATATCAGCAATCCAAATTATTTCTCACAAATTTAGTTTCGATCAAATCATAGCGAACAACTTTGCCGTACTATATTGTTTTCCTCAACTCGACAATACCCTTGAATTTCTCCCCCTTTTCCGGGGCATAATTGTGATGCCGTATGAAGACGCAATCTATCCAAGAAAAAAAAGCAGAAGTATTGTTCAGACGCGACTTATTCAAGCACCGAGTGCTTGGACTTTCAATATTCGATGATGAGTTTGATCGACAAACAATGGTAAAAATATTCAAAAAGAATATGGTTGATACGGTTGATGATGTTAAAAGGTTGCCAGAATATAAACAATTTCTCTTTGCTTTAGAAATAGGTGCTGAGTGCTGTCAACGAGCTGTTGCTATACAAGATCAACTTGGAATTAAATGCTATGCGGTCGATATCTCTTTCGAATCTCTAAGTTCAATAAAAAATTATGCTGATGATCTTGGTATTTCTTCTCTTCCTCAACGTATCTGTTGTGACGCTACTTTTCTCCCATTTGCTTCCAAAAGCTTTCATTTAGTTTATTCTTACCAAGCTTTACATCATTTTCATGATCCAACATATGTTATAAATGAAATAAGCCGCCTTACACAAAAGGTATACCTCGGCGTTGAAGAACCAACTAGACGATTGCTCAGATTCCGGATAGGAAAGCACAAAAAAGGAATGTATCATCCATCCATGTTGAATAGAGGGCTCCTACGAAGATTTTTTGACGACACATTTTACGAACGTTGTTGTAACGAAATTCGTTATGGTGTTGTTGAAAATAACAACATCTCGTTAAATTCGTGGAAACATATGCTGAATTTATTTTTTAGAAGTGAGTGGTTTTGCGGCAGATCGATTCACCCTCGAAATAGAATGGTTTTTGATATTTTGCATCGATTGAGATGGTTGTTGACATATGAGCTTACAGGAAGTGTGATTAGTTGGATAGCAAGACCTCAAGTACAGATTCCGGAGAAACAAATTTTAGAACCAGTGCTTATATGTCCTGATTGTTTGGTAAGATCGCGAGATGAGAATCCGCTAAAAATCCAAAGAGGTTATTTAGAGTGTAGTTGTTGTGCAAAAGTTTATCCGGAAGTAGATAATATTTATATATTATTGCCAGTTGAACTCCGAAATTCTCTTTATCCCGATTTTGGTTGATATAAGGTTTTTGATATGAGAATTTCAATATTAACACTTTCAATAAACCACCTTGATTACATTATCGATCTATATGATAGTATTTTAGCGACAACTGCTCAATTTGACTGGGAATGGTTGGTTGGGGATACTGGAGATGGTAATACATTCACTTATTTGAATAATTTGAAAGATGACCGCATTCACTGTTATTTGCTTGAAAACAATAATGGCTATGGAAAGAATAACAACTTTCTGTCAAAGCACGCTACAGGAGATCTTTTGATATTTCTGAACAATGATACCCAAGTTCTACCTGGATGGTATCAAGGTCTAACAGAATGTTTTGCGGATTCTAAAGTGGGTATTGTTGGCCCATTGATCCTAAACCAGGATGGTAGTTTTCAAAGTTTTGGAATGGGATTGGATATTAGCATTGATGAATTATCATATAACTACTCTTTATCAGATTTTGATAATCCTGAGACAACAAAAAAATATTATGTGCCTGCAGTTACTGGGGCATGCATGATGCTTCGAAGAAATCTATTTGATTTATTGGAAGGTTATGCCCCAATTTATCGAGGAGGATACTATGAAGATACAGATTTATGTTTACGCGCGCAGGCCTATGGATATAGAGTCTTGGTAACCAACGATGCAAAGATTATACATAAAGGTAAAGGCAGTCTCAATATCTCAAAACTATATTGGCGGAGTCTGCTTGATAACCGGCGAGTGTTTAGAAAACAGTGGTTCAATGTTATCACGCGACTTGGGAATTTAAAACCGATCCCATATGGTCCACTATACCCCTCAGCATCGGTAGTGTGTCTTGATCGTTGGTTAATAACGATGGGGGGGGGAGAGTACGAAATGCTTAAGGCTGCTCAAGTTTTTGCAAATCACTGCTCCAATGTGCATATATACTATGATGATCCTGCCCAACCGAACTATGTACGAGAACTAATAAAAAATCGTTTCGGAATTATCCTGCCAGAAAACGTGGCTTTACATAATAAACTGGAGAATCTTATCAAATCAACAATCATATGGGATGAAAATTATTACGATTTATCTAATAGTTATCAATCCCCCAGTTGCTTGCACTTAAAGAGAGTAATGTTTGGACGGTTAGATGCTACCCCTGCATTAGGCCCGCATTATTTATTTAATTCGAGGTATACCAAAGAATGTCTCCCCGATATTGAACGCTCATCTATTGTTCATCCCCCCGTTCAGCAAACAGTGATGCCTGGTCAGTATAGGTCATTGCTTGAAGCAAAGAAAAACCTTTTTTTGAGTGTTGGCCGATTCGCAAAACGAGAGTCATTTCTAAATTGGAAAAACCAGCTTGCATTAATCAACTTCTTTCACTCGTTGCCCGAAACTATCTTAAAAAACCACCGCTTGATTATGGCAGGAGGAGTAGGGGATGAGGATTATTACCTCAAATGTTGCAAAGGCGTTTTAGCTGGAGCCGCGGCTCAAAGGATTGAAATCTTGCCAAACGTTGAACGACAAGAATTGCTTTCCAAATACATTGAAAGCAAATATTACTTAAGTTTCTGCGGGTATGAAGGTGATAGCCTCGCTAATAACGAACATTTTGGGATATCCCTTGTTGAGGCAATGGCTGCTGGGTGTATATGTTGCGCTTATAATGCGGGCGGACATACAGAGATTATTGATCATGAACAGGATGGTTTTCTTTGGAATAACACATCTGAACTTGCAGATATTTTAAGCGAAATTATACTTGGACGATATGTTTGTGCTCAAGATAGATTAGCCTGTAATGCGCTTAGTAAAGCGCGTCAATTTGCAGTTCCCTTTTTTGAAATGGAAATCGAATATTTCATTTATGCCAGGTCAAAAGGGATGTTTGAAGTAATTACATGAAGCTCTCTATCAAGTAGAATTTCCATATAGCATTATCATCGTTTTTTACCAATCGAAAAAAGATTTCTAACCATGAAAAAACACTATTGTAATATCTGTAATGTTGAGATTCCAGCATTTGATACTTCCGCTGAAGGTGTGGATCGATGTCCGATTTGTCGTAGTGTTGCTCGCCATCGAGCAGTTTTAAAACTAATACAAGATTGGAGCTGTGAAAATCCTATTCATTTTATGCTTGAAATAGGCGGAGATGGGGCCTTTTTTAAAGAACAGGCGGATCAATTTTATACCTTAGATTCATCATCATCGTATGTTAACATTCAGGGAAATATTGAGAATATCTGCTTTTGCGCCAATGTTTTTGATGTTATTTTGTGCTTAGATGTACTTGAGCATGTTGAAAATGACTATGCGGCTTTAGTAGAAACAGCACGCATTTTGGCACCAACGGGGAAGCTTTTCCTTACGGCATCATGCTGGGATAAAAGAGGGCCTACTAAAAAACCTGCAGATGCCCAATTACCAGAATTCCATCTTAGTATGAGTGGAAAATGGGATTGCCTGTGTTATCGTTACTATACTGAAGAAAGCATATTGAAGCTTGTGACAGATGCTGGTTTGAATTGCCACATGCACACACTAAATTATCCCAACATGGCAATAAATAATGTTAATATTTTTGTCGCATCTAAAGATAACCTGCATTGATACTTTTAGGGAATAAATTATGACAATTCGAATAGGATTAACTGCTGCCCTGAAAGAAAATCGATCTGCCCAAATGACATGCCCTCCTCTAGGATTGGCTTTCTTATCATCTTACCTCAAAAAGAACATTGGGGACTGCGAGGTGGAATTTGAATTAAACCTGAATCAGCTCTTAGATTTCCATCCAGATATTATAGGGATTTCAGCCGTGTCGCAGAACTATCCGGTGGCCTGTCAAATGGCTTCGAAAATAAAAGAACTCTCAAATATCCCTATAATTATTGGGGGTGCCCATATTACGGCCTTGCCTGGCAGTTTAAGTCGATCTTTGGATATTGGTGTTATTGGGGAGGGAGAACACACCTTCTATTCTCTTGTTTTACTTTTTTCAAGATTTCATAATTTTCCTGATAATGAGTTGGCAAAAATTCCCGGAATAGTTTATCGTTCGCAAAACGGCCGACTGATTATCACACCTATAGAAAAGAAACTTGATCTGAGCGAAATTCCGCTTCCTGATAATCACTTGTTCAGTGGTAAATTTTCTTCAGAAGATGTGTATATGGTTATTAGTCGAGGATGCCCGTATCAATGTGCATTTTGTTCTACATCTCACACCATGGGGAAATACAGATATTTTTCACCTGATTATATTGTCCGCTGGATAGAGTCGTTACCTGCTTTGCCACGGCACATTGTTTTCCAGGATAGCTTTTTTTGTACCAACTTGCAATTATTGAAACGGTTGATAACAGAGCTAAAGGAACATGAAATATTAGGTAAAGTCACATTTCATTTGAGTATCCGTGCCGAGCTAATGACCGGACAGATTGCTGATTTATTGTATACAATGGGTGTCAGGAGTATGAGTTTTGGAGCTGAGTCAGGAAGTGACCGGGTTTTAAAGTACCTCAAAGGTAAAACCAGTTCTGTTCAAATTAACCAAAACTGTATCGAGATCAGTAGGTCTAGAAATATTTCGGTAATACCATCCTTTTTAATCGGGAGTCCAGGAGAAACTACAGAAGATTTGTGGATGACTGTAGATTTTATAGATCGGAATATGGATAAGTTCGCATATTTTGATTTTTATCCAGCTATTCCCTATCCTGGGACCCCTTTTTGGGACTATGCAATTCAGAAGCAAATGATTCGAGAAGATTTTGACATGGAGAGCTTTGATATTGATTTCTTGAACATTAATACTAGTAAATATCTTTATATGAATAAAGAAGCCATGAGGGAAGCTGATTTTTGGCGGGGGTATGTGGAAATGTTAACCCGATATACAAGAATTCAAGAACGAAATTGGATTTTTGCAAGTGCGAATAATCCCAATAAATAGAATTTACAGATGTTTTGAGGAGAATTATGCTATTCACATCAGTAACTGCTGATCACACGTATAAATTGTCAAACTTTTGCCATTCATATTCTCGCGATGATAAATATGCACTTTATCATTCCCTGAATATGAATGTTATATATGGGGATCATTTATTAAAGGAGATCGTTGCATATTTTAAAACTCTGTGTATGCCATCCTTAGTGCTGAAAGAGTTGCCGCAGTACGATGAAAATAAAGTGGCTACACTAATTGAACGTTTGATCCAACTGGATATCCTAGTTGAGGAAGGGTATGACCAAAAGTATCTCGAACAAATTAAAACATCACGCCCGAAACCCTCTATAAAAACACTTGATCTGATTCTAACTCGGGAATGTAATTTTGATTGTTCATATTGTTATGTTTTAAAACGCTCATCTGGCTCAGCGCCAAAAATAATTACTCTTGAAAAATTGAAACAAACAATTGATGTTTTTCTTGAATTGTCTAGAGAGGATATGTGTTCTCGCGAAATCGTTTTTTTTGGGGGAGAACCTTTGTTGGCTAAGAAGCGCATTTTAGATACATTTGAATATATTGAAAAAATAAAGGTGTCTAATTCAATGATTTTTGTGTTGGTGACAAATGGAAGTTTAGTAGATAAAGAGTTTGCTAAAATTCTGGCCGAGCACAAAACATTTGTAGTTGTCTCGATTGATGGTAGCAAATATCAGCATAATGTGGTCCGAAAAGATCATCGGGGTAAGGATACATATGCTATAGTTCGTAAAGGATATGAAATTCTGACTAAGGCGGGTTGTAAAACATCGGTGTGTGTCACAGTTAGTCATCATAATATTGAAGGGTTAGCAGATCGAATTATTGATCTTATTCAAGACCTTTCCCCAAATGATTTAATGGTTAACTCATGCCTACATAGTACACAAACTGATAATTATCGTGTTGATCCAGATCTTTTCATGGATCAATTAATAAAATTGATTTGTCATTTGCGCACTAATGGGCCATATTTAGAGCAAGTTGTCAGACGGTTTTTGCCTTTTGTTGAACAAGGGCTAGTATATAATTATTGTCCTGCATATGGGAACAAGATAGTAGCAGGGCCGGATGGCGCTATAGGCTTTTGTGAATCTTTTCTGCAATTAGATTTATACACGTTGAAAGATGTTAGTGCGCCACTTACTGAAAATATAGATTACGATATGTGGTCAAAATTGCCTGCATTGTATTCGCCAGTTTGCCAAAAATGTGCTGCTTTGGGGATTTGTGGGGGTGGGTGTAAGTATGATGCTTATACTTGGTCGGGGGAACTTTTCGGACAGGATATCTACTTCTGCCGACAACAAAAGAAATTCCTCGAATGGATGATTTGGGATTTGTATGATCAAAATAAGATATCAATTGGTTCGGGAGTTTATTATTGGAATCCAACAAAGGATCAGCGGAAAAGACTTCTTGGTTTACTGGAAGTGGGAATAAAAAACTTGGTGAGCTGGCGATAGTAAATCCGAGCCGATTGAAGGTTTCTATGTATCTTAATCCTCTGGGCTTTTTCCTAATGCCTTATGAACACGCTCCACCCCACAACTTGGTTTTAGGCAACTGTCTGTCAATAATCAATATCTGCTAATCCTCGGGTATTTTATGGATATTTCTATATTGTTACTAATTCATGATGTTGACTATAATCACGCATCCATTACAGCAATTGCTCTGAAGCAGTTGATATCCACCTTAGTGGATAATGAAAACATAGAGGTGATAGTTGTAGATAATGGTTCCCCTTATCCTAAGGCAATAAGCGACATTTCAAATATTTGTCAGCCTCGTCTTACTATTTCTAGAATTAAAACAAATGTTGGTATCGTTGCAGGATACAACCATGCAGCTTCACTGGCTCAAGGAAAATTCATGATGGTTTGCCACAGTGATTGCGTAGTATCGCTAAAAACTATAGAAGGGGTTTATAGATGTTTCTTACAAAATCCTGATGCCGGAATTGTATTATCTAAACTCTACTCGCCAAGGGGAAATTTACTGCAATCGGGCGGCTTTATTAGCAATAATTTCCATTTGGCCTGGTACACCGACGATCCTATTAGTGATATTGACGTTGATTGGGGGGATTTCATAACAGTTCGCAAGAATTTGTTCGACCAATATGGTGGGCTCGATCAGCGATATGGATTAGGATATTTTGAATTTCCCGATTTGTGTCTTGGCATTAAATCTCTGGATTATCGTGTGATCTTAGCCGCCAATACTAAAGTGATCCATTACCAAAGCCAAACGGCGAATCGTGTTCTGAGGGAGGTGCGAAAACAGGAAATAATCCGCACCAATTTGAAAAAATTTCAAGCCAAGTGGATGTATCGTCGGAATCTCCTAACAAAGTCGCCGCTGAGATCACAGCTGAACGAATCTAATCTAGGGATTTTATCAGTAAAAGGAGAGCCTGAAGCTCATGTAAATGAGTTTGCATCCATTGACATTACAGTTAACCCTCTGTAAGTAATGGATGGATTTATGATTAAATTTTCAATAAGTTAATATGACAATCGCTTTATTCTATCCTGAAAATCATTTCTTACATGATAGCAATAGGATTGCTAAGAATAATCTATACAATAACTATTGGCAAACCCTACAACCACACCCGGAAAATCCAGATCGTCTCACACGAGTTCTGACTGATTTACAACAAACGGGATATTTGGATAAAGTCAAAATATTACATCTTCCTTCTCTCTGCTCTATTTACGACATTTTACGCGTTCATTCGACGGACTTATTGCAAAAAATATACCAACTATCTTCTCAGCATGGTGGATGGATTACTGCGGGCACTTATGTTTCGCCAGGGTCATTCGACACAATTCAGTGTTCTGCAGCAGGAATTGGTGGCTTGATTTCAGAGATTCTCTGCGAAAGAGCGGATAATGCGTTTGCACTCATTCGTCCACCTGGACATCATGCTACAACGAGAGAATCAATGGGGTTTTGTCTTGTGAATAATGTGGCCATAGGTGCTACTTGTGCTTTGCAAAATAGTGATATAAAACGTATCTTGATTGTTGACTGGGATTTGCATCATGGGAATGGAACACAAGAAATATTTGAAGCACGCCGTGACGTCATGTATTTTTCTGTACATGCTCAAAATACATATAGTAATGACCCGGATCGAAAGGGTGATTGGAAAGAAATGGGGGTTGGTGACGGTATCGGATATAGTATGAATATTCCCCTTCCTGCCGGATGCAAAGATATACACTATATTACGGTCTTTCATAAACTCCTTATTCCGCTAGCTGAAACATATCAGCCCAATTTGATCATTATTTCAGCGGGCTTTGATGCTCATTCTGATGATCCATTCAGTTGTATGCAAATAACCACATTCGGCTATAGAGAGATGCTTAGGGTTTGCCGTTATATTGCTAAAAGATATTGCCAAAATCGACTGTTGTTGATACTGGAAGGTGGTTATAATTTAAACGCGCTTAGCGCGTCTGTTCAAGCCTGTTTCGATGTTTTATTGGATACATCAACAATAAAATTGACGCCATTAACAGCACACTTTGAAGATAACATTTCCATTGAAGTAAATGGGTTGATTAATAGCCTTAGGGGGAATCATCCCATTTTTCGGTGAAGGGTAAAAAATAATCTATGCGGATGATTGATAAACTATTCAGTTATTTTTTTGAGGCTCCGAGCCGAAAAGTTGCCACCAAATTTGGAGCAAATCGTGTAGTTAGTATTTCTTCTGGCGTAAATCATCTTTCGCTTCCAACTCACCTCAGAGAATTGCTGCACAGAGAAATCGATACTGGCACTTACTTGAGTAGCTATACATCACCCTTAGGACATGATCTCGTCCGTTCCTGTATTGCTGTTTATGAAAATCGCCTAGCAAATATGGAAGTCTTCAATTTGGAGAATATTGCTATAACACTAGGATCTACTGAAGGAATATTCCTCGCTTTTCTTTTTCTTGTCACGCAAAAAGAAAAAACATCAGTTTTAACTTTGGGCCCTCAATATCCACTAATTTTTGATCTATTAGAACGAGCCGGGTTTCGCAACATTCAAGAATGTATTAACGATAGCGGCAATCGATTCTTACCATCTTCTGAAGAAGTTGTATCACAGATCGCGACCTTGAACCCTGATGTACTCTTTATTTCCGTACCAAATAATCCTACTGGTGAACAATACTCAATTGAAGATTTTACACGTATAGTTGATGCAGCTATTAACAATCGTTGCTATATTGTAATCGATCAAATCAGTACAGATTTGTCGTTCCATCCCCGGCAGGAATTTATAAATTACATAGAACCACTTGCAAAGATGGAAATTGATCGAATCATCAGGATAGATAGCCTGTCGAAAAAACGAGGCTTTTCTGGTGCCAGATTTGGATATGTGATGTCTTCGGATGAGCTAACAAGCTTTATAAGAGAATATAACTATCGGCATATTTTGTGCCCTGTTATGTTTGGCATCGACATGGTTTCTGTGGATATTTTTTATCGCTCGTATCTTTGGCTAAAATCTAAATATTCTGACTGGGATAATGAGAAAAGTTACAATATTCTGATTGATTCCATAGAAGATATGTATGGCTCGAAATTCAACTGTGTTGCAGATTGTTTTACAGAAAGTGCTAATATTAGTTCATATCAAACAGAATTAAATAGTAATGTTAAGATTCTTTTTGATAATGAACAGTTTTTTCGTTCTAAGATAGGATCTGAAGTGGCAGTTACTGATTGGAAGGCTGGCTTTAATTTCATGGCCAAGTTGCCCTACGGATCATTCGATCAGTATCAATTTGCTATAGATCTCTTTGAGACAGCAGGTTTAAGATCTTTTCCTGAAGCCTGTTTTGTCTTGAACGAGGGCAAAAACATTCATTCAGATCAAGCAGGAATTTGGACTCGTATCTCTGTTGCTGAACCCAGCACGATATTTGAAGATGCAATTTCGCGTTTAGATATTTTCTTGCGAAAAACAAGAATATAGTGATTTGGAGATTCTTTTATGTTCCCCACCCAGTTTTCCGAATTGTTTGACTTGCCTATAGAAAAAATAGTAAACACCGTGGGTACTCCAACATTTGTTGTTTCCGACAGGCTGTTGCATAAGCAAATTACCGAATTTTTAAGTGTTACTAAAGAATTTATCCCTGAAATAGGCGTCTTTTATTCGGTTAAAACAAATGACTATCCACCTCTATTGCGAAAAATATTGGGATATGTAGATGGCTTAGAGGTTGTATCTGAATATGAACTCATATTAGCCCTTGAAAAGCTAAATGTAAACCCAGACAGAATCATTTTGAATGGCCCATATAAAAATAACAATGAGATTCAAATGGCAATTGATCGAGAAATATACATGATCAATATTGACAGCCTTCAAGATGCTAGACATATAGAAGAATGTGCTAACCGCTTAAAGAAACATGTTCGAGTTGGTATCCGGTTAAATTTGGCCTGTAGCTCATCATGGCATAAATTTGGCTTGGTTCCCGATGGACAAGAGTTTCAGGAAATACTTAAGTTGATAAAAAGGTCTACCTTCCTGGATTTAAGAGGGTTACATCATCATGGGGGGCATTTTACTGATGGAAGTGAAAACATTGATTTCTTATTGACTTCTATACATAAAGTATGGAATGATTTATTACAAAAGGGGTTCTGTCCAGAAATAATAGATATAGGTGGGGGCTTTTTACCGTATATTGAACTTTCCACAGAAGGCAAATGGATTTATCAGGAAAATGTAAAGAATATATTTCGGGAAATTTCGGAATTTTTGAAAATCAATTTTCCTGGGCATCCAAAGTTGATTATAGAACCTGGTAGAGCCTTGGTTGAGGGGGCAGTCGTGGTTATTAGTAGAGTTGGAAATGTCAAGTATGATAATAATAAAATTTGGGTGTATCTAGATGTTGGAACTAGTTATGTGGGAGGACAGCATGGTGGAAAAGATCGAATAATATTCGCTCCACTTCTCAAACAATTAGGGGTGGAAGTGCCAGCAC
>Ga0116144_10000895_pt1 | contig 38643 bp, 25 predicted proteins | sample AD_UKC035_MetaG_FD_89746 | JGI IMG/M metagenome (GOLD analysis project Ga0116144, IMG submission 89746) | Active sludge microbial communities of municipal wastewater-treating anaerobic digesters from USA - AD_UKC035_MetaG | ecosystem: Engineered > Bioreactor > Anaerobic > Digestate | place: USA...
GACCCGGTCCGGTCAAACCTTCAGGGCCTGTCCGTCCGGGACCTCGGGGCTTTCTCCGCTGTTCCCCTGTGGCGCATGTTCCGGCTGGAACGGGCCTTCAGGGCCAAGACCGGATTTCTTTCCCAGTATGACCGGGTCGTCTACAGCGGGTCCGTGGCCCCTCTCGCCGTTCACAACCACCGGGCGGGCGTGAATATACTTTACTGCCACAGCATTCCACGATTTGCCTATGACTTGAAAGAAGAATATCTTCTGCGGCTCCCCCCGTGGCAGCGTCCCGTCATGAGCCTCCTGGCGGCTTACACGAGAGAGGTCTACGGGAAAGCCGTCCGTTCCATGGACAGGATTGTCGTCAATTCCCGCAACGTCCGTGAGAGACTGCGCCGATACCTCGGTCTCGATTCGGAGATCGTCTATCCCCCCTGCGAAACTTCTCTGTTCCGGTGGCTTGGACAGGAAGAGTACTATCTTTCCACAGCCAGGATGGAAAAGGAGAAACGGGTGGACCGCATCGTGAGGGCCTTTACCAGGATGACAGACAGGAAACTGGTGGTGGCCTCCGGCGGTCCCGAGGAAAAGCGTCTGAAAAGGCTTGCGGAAGGTTACGGCAATATAAGATTCACGGGGTGGTTGAAGGATGACGAGCTGATAAAACTGATGGGCCGTGCCGTCGCAACGATTTACATCCCCCTCGACGAGGACTTCGGGATGTCGCCCCTGGAATCCATGGCCGCGGGGAAACCGGTGATCGGGGTGGCTGAGGGGGGGCTCCTGGAAACGGTGATTCATGGGAAAACGGGCCTCCTTCTGCCGGAAGACCCTTCGGAGGACCATATTGTCGAAGCCGTTCTCAGGATGACACCGCGAAAAGCCGCCGCCATGCGGCGGGAGTGCGAGCACCGGGCCCGGGAATTCGATACGACGCTGTTTCTTCGTAATATGAAGGATGTTCTTGGAAGAACGGGCCCGGGAGTTCGACCTGGCGATATTTCTGTGAAAAATAAGGAATGTCCTTGACCCAAGGGTTGGATGATCAGAAATGATGAAAACAGGGATGGGTATGAATCTTGATACGATGAAACACCGAATTATGAGGAAGTACCTTTTATGGTTTCCCGCCGGCGGTCGGATTTTGGACGTCGGCTCGGGAGACGGGGATTTTCTCGATCTTTTAAAAAATGACTGTTTCATCGGTGAAGGGGTCGATTCTGATGCTTCGAAGGTTTTTAAAACAAGAAGCAGGGGATTGACGGTTTTCTTGTCCGATGCGAAAGAGTTTATACGTCATAAAGTAAGTAAATATGATGGCATATTCTGCTCAAACTTTCTCGAACACTTTCAGCCTGCTGATGTAACGGACTTTTTGGGCCTTTTTCGCACGGCTTTGAAACCAGGGGGTCGTCTCATCATTGTCGGGCCAAATCCCCGAAGCCTCCGTATGGTTACTGAAACGTTCTGGATTGACCCCACCCATGTTCGATTTTATCCCAATCGGTTTTTTCATGACGTTCTCGTTCCCATGGGTTTTGATGTTCTTGAATCGGGAGATGACGTGGAAACCCGCTTCAGGCGATTGCCGAATGTGATCGCTTCCACTCTGGCCGTTGTGAAAAAAGTTATGAGATGGCTTGGGACAGGTTATATTTTTGAAGGGGACGAGATATACATGGTCGCTGAAAAAAGATGAATCGCACGGTTACCCTGAACACGGCTTTTCAGTTTGCGTCCAAGGGGGTGACGTGCATAGCGAGCCTCATTCTGGTCGCCCTGCTCACAAGGTATCTCGGCGGGGACCGGTACGGAGTATACGTCGTTATTCTTGCCTGGGGCGGGATTCTGGCTGTTTTTGCCGATTTTGGCCTCTTCAACACGGGCGTCAGGGAACTGTCTTTAGCAAACCGGGATTATGATCGGGTTGCCGGATCTCTTCTGACAATATACCTACTGAACACCCTGGTTTGGGTCGTTCCGGCGGCAACGGCACTTTTTTTTCTGCCACTGTCATCGGTGGTCCGCTATGGGCTGTGGATCTTCCTGGCCAATCTCGTCGTTCTCTCAGCCGTTAATTCCTGCCGCGCCGTCTTTCAATCCCGTCTTGAAATAAAATATATCGCCGCCGGGGACCTGGTTGGAAGCATTGTTCTCGTGGCCCTGGCAGCCCTTTGTCTGACGACGGGGTTGGGGATCCTATCGGTTATGATCGCCATGGTCATGGGGTCGATCACGAATTTTCTCGTTTTGTTCCTCTATGTTGGACGTTTCGTGAGATTCAGATTGATTTTAGACCCGGATCTCGTGAAAGATCTTTTTCGCAAAGCCGCCCCTTTGGGAGTGTCAGGCCTTTTGGCAATGGTATACGCCAAGAACGGCATCCTTTTGATGTCATGGACCAAGCTGAGTGAGGATGTGGGTGTTTTTGGAGCCGCATACCAGGTTTACGAGCTGATTGCGCTCATTCCCGTGCTGTTCCTCGCCGTCATGCTGCCGCTTTTTTCGAATGCCCTTCATGGGAAGGACCATGGAGCGAAGGAAGAATATTACAATCAGTCCTTCCGATTGCTGGTTTTCGTGGCCGTGCCGCTTGTGACCGGCGGATTCGTTGTGGCGGGGCCGATGATGGATCTGCTGACCGGCAGGGATTTTTCCGTATTCAGGACGTTCCAGATTCCACTGGTCGGACCGATCGGGCTGGATGGCATGGCGGCGACATTCAGGGTTCTTTTATGCGTTGTGGGACTTTCCTTCCTGGGTCAGCTGAACGGCCATCTCATGGTGGCGGGGCGGCGGCAGTCGAGCCTCCTGCGAGTCTACTTCCTCTCACTGCCTGCCAATGTGCTAATGAACCTCTGGCTCATCCCCCGTTACTCTTTTCTCGGGGCGGCGGTTTCGCTCCTTCTGTCGGAAACGGTGGCTCTTTATTACACAACATGGTTCGTCCGGCGGGCGTTTAAGATGCGGCCCCTCCTGCGGCCCTTCTGCCAGGCGGCCCTGGCCTCTCTCCCCATGCTTGCCTTTTTGTGGTTATCCGGGGGGTCCGTGGTTTTTCTGGTTGGCCTGAGTGCCCTCGTTTATGGGGCGGGGCTGTTGTTTGTCGTGAAGGTCAGTCAATCCCTGAGGATGCGGACGTGAAGGGTCAGCGGGCTCTTTCGGCCTGCATTTCAGGTTCATGAGAAGAGCATAGGTCATAAGTCCCAAGATGAACGCCTGTTCTGGGCTGGGCAATGTGGTGAATGTGGAGAAATGAAACGCACGCTCCATGACACAGTTGACTTTCTGGGGGTTCTAGTCTGGGGGGGGCTCCTTCGGCTGAGAGCCCGTTGCCGTGTTCCCTCGTGGGATAATCCCTTGGTTGTTTCCATGGCCGGGATCGGGGATCTCCTCCTGGCGACGCCGATGATTCGGAAGGTATCCCAAATATCGGGGAAACCGGTGGACGTCCTGACCACGGCCGTGTCTTTACCCGTTCTGGAGGGTAATCCATGGGTCAGGAACGTTTTTTTCATGAAGGGTGAGGCCGTAAGCTCCACCGGGTCGGGGACCCTGCCGGTCTCCGAGTTTTTGAACAAAAATTCCTTTTCCGTCATCGTTTCCGCAAGGTCAACCCCGGGGCTGCTAAGGGCCATCACCCTTTCGGAAAAACCGGTTTTCTGGTGTGAGAATCCGATGTACGAGCGTCTCCGGCTGAGGACGCGCCTGGCGGGCTGGCTCTCGGAGGGCCGCAGGAAGCGCTTCCATGGATCCCGTCACATGGCCCGCCTCCTGTGGGAGATGGTCCCATCACCCTCGCCGGGGCAGGACTGGAGGGGTCTGGACAAGCCGTTCATGTCCCCGCCGGGAAAAGCTTCGAGCACCCTCGCCGCTCTATGGGGACAAGAGGAGGCCTACGTGGTCATTCACGCCGGGGGAAAGGACCCGATCCGGAAGTTGACGGCAGGCGTTCTCTCCGGGGTTGTTTCGGGCCTGGGAAAAGACCGTGTGGTCCTGGTGGGCGGTGCTGAGGACGTCGACCTCGGGGTTGAAATGAAAAAAAGGCATCCCGGGCTTTGGGACATGACGGGCCGGCTCGGGCTCGGGGAGGTGTTTCTTCTCTTGAAACATGCGGCGGCCTGCATCGCCCCGGACAGTGCGATCATGCACATGGCCGCCACCGCCGGGACGCCCCTCGTCGCCCTCATGGGGAATGCCCTGCCGGAGACTTACGGCCCTCTTTCCGGCGGCCGGGCGTTCGTCCTGTCGAGACGCCCGCCCTGTTCACCGTGTAACAGGAGGGTCTGCGGGAAGTACGGGGGCCTCTCCTGTGTCCAGGACATTTCGGCGGGAGAGATCCTCGAGGCTTTCCGTAAATTGAGAAAGAGCCGGTCTTTCGCAGGTGAAACCTCTCTGCCGTGTCATGGGATGGAGAACCTGAGGTGATCGGAGGCTAATCCACCCATGCCATTGTGGCGACACCCTCTCTTTGAAGCGGCACGAAAGGAATAACGGTAGATGAAAAACCGCCGATTTTTCGTCGCCATGGCGGTGCTTATCCTCACAGTGACGACCTTTTCAGTTTATGGCGGCATCTTCGATTATCCCTTCGTATTCGACGATGTCCGTCAAATCCTGGAGAAACCGCAGAACAGGTCCCTATCAAATTTCTTCTCATTGAAGGGCATCCTGAAATCCCGGGGGATCGTCAACCTGACATTTGCGGTCAATTACGTCCTCGGGGGCACCGAGGTTTTCGGTTATCATCTTTTTAACGTCCTCATCCACATCCTGAATGGCATCGTGGTTTTTTTTCTGGCTCGGCTGATCCTGGGGAGCATTACAAGGCAAAACGGGGCAGATTATTCTCAAAGCGGCGCAAATATTTTCTTCACGTCCTTCTTCGCGGCCCTGCTTTTCGTGGTTCATCCCCTCCAGACGCAGGCGGTGACATACACCGTCCAGCGATACACTTCCATGGCGGCGCTTTTCTATATGGCGTCCATTCTCTTTTACCTTAAGGCTCGGTTCCTTCAGCAGGGATTTGTAACGATAACCGCCACACCTGCGGCCACCGAAGGTGGAAAAACAACAGAAAAGGGTATGGAAGCGTCCGGAGGGCGGTCCGGGGAGAAAAAAAAGAAGAAAAAGGGGAAAAAGGGCAAGGACCAGACCGCCGCGAAAGAAAAAGCCGCAGCCGGTCAAGGGCCACCTGCCGGGCAGAAGCCCGTCTTGGAGGAAACAACGCCATACCCGGATGAGGGAAAGAAAGGACCATTCCTCGTTTCTCTCTTTTTTATTCTCTCCGCCCTTTGCGCCCTGGTGGCCTTCCGGTGCAAGGAAAATACGCTGAGCCTCCCCTTGGCCATTCTCCTGGCGGAGTATTTCGCCGTCGACCGTTCGTGGGCGGGGTGGAGGAAAAAGATTTTCTGGATCGTACCAACCGTCGCCGCCGGGGCGCTCTTTTACCTTTATGCCGGTGGACTGTTCCGTCCCGGTTTTACCTTGGAGCGTCTTCTTTCCGACATCGACCGGGCCACCCGGGAAACGGACCAGGTGGGCCGCCTGGGATACCTTTTCACACAGTTCAACGTTCTCGTTGTGTATCTGCGGCTTCTCGTATTCCCGGTGAACCAGAACCTGGACTACATGTACCCCTTCAACACGGGGTTTTTCGAGGGGACGACGCCCTTTGCCTTTGCCTTTCTCCTGGCCCTGGCCGTTTTTGCCTTCTGGTCGAAAAAACGCTGGTCCATCCTCTCCTTCGGCATCTTCTGGTTTTTCATCACCCTGTCCGTGGAATCGTCCATCATCCCCATCAAGAACACCCTCTTCGAGCACCGGATGTACCTGCCTCTGTTCGGCTGTGCCCTCGCCTTTTCCTGGTCGATTTTTCATCTGTGCCGGAAACATCGGAAGCTGGCCATAGTCATTTGTGCCGTTCTTGCAGTGGCATACGGGACGGCTTCCTTCGCCCGGAACAAGGTCTGGCAGGACGAGTATACCCTTTGGACCGATGTCGTCTCGAAAAATCCCCGAAGCGTCCGGGGATACAACTACCTGGGGACGTTGGAAATGGAGAAGGGCCGGCATGACACGGCGGAAGCGCTTCTTCGGCGGGCTCTCGCCGTCGGGGTTGCGGAAGGGGATGCGATCACCCACTACAACCTGGCGAATATACTTAAAAAGAAGGGTGACGGTGACGGGGCCGAGAGGCACTACCGGGACGCGGTCCGGCTGAATCCCCGGTATGGTGAGGCCTTTACCAATCTGGGGAACCTCTACCGCGACCGGGGGGATTGGGCGGCGGCGCGGGATTTGTACAAGCAGGCTGTGAAAATACGCCCGTCCAGCCGGGGCGCCCGGTATGGCCTGGCGGCCATCCATGTCCGGGAGGGAAATTACCGGGAGGCGGCGAAGCAGTTCGAGATGCTCGTCAAGGCCGACCCGGGGGACGTGGTGACCCGGAACAACCTGGCCGGCGCCTGGATAGAGATGGGTGAGAATGAAGCGGCCCTCCGGGAGCTGGAAGAGATTATCCGGCTGCGACCCGGTTACGGCGATGCCCACTTCAACCTGGCCGCTCTTCTCGAGAAGACGGGCGACAGCGGCAGGGCCCTGGCACACTATGTGAGTGCGGCGGAACACGGGGATGGCCTGAAGCCCCTGGCATCCTTCCGCGCGGCCCGGATCCACGCCGTGAACAATGAAAATGAACAGGCCTTGTTCCAGCTGGGCCGGGCCTTCGCTTCCGGTTTCGGAGACTGGGGGGCCGTCGAACGGGACGGGGTTTTCGATGCCCTGAGATCCTCCGACCAGTACAGCCGCTTGAGGCAGAAATACGGAAACGGGGCGGGAAAAAATAAGGGTCTCTTGAAATGAAATTCTTTTTGAAAAGATTGATCGGAATTCCGGCGGCGCTACCGTCACTCCTTCTCATTGTCGTCGTTTCCGTGATCATCTACGGGAACACCTTCGACAACGCCTTTATTTTCGACGATTCTCTTCACCTCCGGGAAGGGACCGTCATCCGGAATTTCTTCCGTAATTTCGAGTGGGGCTTTCTGCTCGTCTCCCGGAACATCGTCAATATGACCTTCGCCATGAACCATCTTGCCGGCGGCCTTCATGTCTTCGGCTACCACGTGGTTAACCTGGTCATCCATATCCTGAACGGCATCGTCGTCTTTTTCCTTTCCTCCCTCATGCTGAAGCGGCTTACAGGATTTTCCCCCGGTCCGGCGGGGCATGAGGATGACCGGAGGAACCGGCTCGTTGCCCTTTTCGCCTCTCTCATTTTCGTGGCGCACCCCGTCCAGACGCAGGCGGTGACCTATGTCATCCAGAGGTACACCTCCATGGCCGCCCTTTTTTATCTCGCAGCCGTTCTTTTCTATCTCAAGGCCAGGAGCTTGGGGCGCTGCGAGAGAGGGACGCCGGAGCGGGAAAAGGGGATAAAGAGAAAAGAGACGGCCGGGAAAACCGTTGACAGGGCCTGGTCCGTCCCTGTTTTCTTCGGCCTCTTCGTTCTTTGCGCGCTTCTCGCTTTCCTGTCGAAGCAGAACGCCGCGAGCCTGCCGCTGGCGATCCTCGCAGTCGAATACTTCTTTGTCGACAGAAGCTCTGAGGGATGGAAAAGAAAGATCCCCTGGATCGCGCTGGCCTTTTTTCTGTGGGGAGGGTTCATCCTTTACGTTTCCGGTTTTTTCGGTTACCTGCCTGCCGGCGGTGGCCTTCAAGATGCCGGGCCGGGGGGGATTTTCGAGGGGTTTTCCCAGATGGCCCGGGAAACGGAAGACATCGGCCGCTGGACCTATCTGATTACCCAGTTCAATGTTCTTGTCGTCTACATCCGGCTGTTCCTCCTGCCCGTCGGACAGTCCCTCGATTACCTGTATCCCTTCAGCCGCGGCTTTTTCCACGGCACGACGCCCTATGCCTTTATCCTTCTCCTCTCTATCGCCGGGGCGGCCGTCTGGTTCAGAAAGAAGCTCCCCCTCCTTTCCTTTGGGGTCATCTGGTTTTTCATCACCCTTTCCGTGGAGTCGAGCCTCATTCCCATACGGGACGCCCTTTTCGAGCACCGGCTTTATCTTCCTCTTTTCGGGCTTTCCCTGGCCCTGGCAGGAGGGGTGTTCCGCCTGTTCCGCCGGAAGGAGGCCTGGGCCGTCGGGCTGCTGGCCGTTCTTGTCGTGACCCTCTCCGCGGCGACCCACCTGCGGAACCGGGTCTGGCAGGACGGCGTCACGATCTGGACCGATGTCATCGAGAAAAATCCCGGCAACTTCAGGGCTTACAACAACCTGGCGCTCGCATTCAAGGAATCGGGGAACTACGATGAGGCGGAAAAGGCCCTGAAGAGGGCTCTTCGTATACGTCCGCTTTACGAGGCGGCCCTGATCAACCTCGGGTCGCTCTACCAGGTGCGCCAGCAGCCCGAGAAAGCGGCCGGGGCCTACAGGGAGGCCCTGGCTCAGAATCCCGGAAGCGTCGAGGCGCAGGTGGGTCTCGGGGAGGTGCTGAAGAAGGCGGGTGAACTGGAGGAGGCCGTCGAGAGCTTCAGGGAAATTCTCGTCAAGGCTCCAGGCGACGTCCGGGCCAGGATCCACCTGGCGGAACTTCTCGCGGCCGGAGGGAAATTCGGGGAAGCGAAAAAGCTGCTCCAGGAGGCCCATGGCAGTGACCCGGAAAACCCGCAAATCCTGATTGGTATGGGAAACCTGATGCGGTTCGCCGGTGAGAGAAAAGAGGCCCTTCAATATTATGATCGGGCCGTCCGGATCGATCGCGACGCCCGGGAGGCTTATCTGAACATGGCCGGCCTGATGTTCCAGGAAAACCGCTACGGCGAGGCGGAACAGTTCCTGAGGGAGGCCCTGCGGATAAACCCCCGTGACGAAAAGGCGAGAAACGACCTGGGCGGGCTTCTCCTGGCGGGCGGCCGGCTTTCCGACGCCGGGAGGGAATTCAGGAAGGTTCTCGAGACCGATCCCCAGAACGGGGCGGCCCTCTTCAATCTCGCCAGGGTTCATGAGGTGGAAGGGCGGGCTGAAGAGGCGGCGGAATATTATGAAAAGGCCTTGGCCGTCAACCCTGCGAACTGGGAAGCGGCGATGCACCTCGGCGGCATCCATGCCGCCAGGGGGGGCTTTGACAGCGCCCGGCATTGGTACGACAAATCCCTCTCCGTCAACCCGCACAACGCCAGGCTGCATAACAGGATGGCCATCGTTCTCATGAGGTTGGGAAATTTCGACGACGCCCGGGCGCATTACGAAAAGGCGGCCCGAGTCGACAGTGCTCTGAAGCCGGTGGTCCTTTACAACCTGGCCTGTCTGGAATCCCTGCGAAACCGCCCCGCGGAGGCCCTGAGCCTCCTGGAGGGGGCCTTCCTCGCGGGATACGGCGACTGCGGGAAGGCGAAAACCGACCCGGATCTTGAAATTGCGAGAAAGCACCCCCAGTTTGCCGGCCTGATGAAGACCTATTGCCGGGACGGGTCATAGGATTGGCTAAATATGACCGGATCCGTTTGGTCATAGCCAGAAAAAGGGCGCGGCCGGCGTTTCAGAACCATAAGACCGGCGCAGTCCGGGGCCTTTGCGGATCGGGAAAAAGGTCCTGAAAGAATGATCCGGGAGGACGGAATGTCCCTTTCCGGTGCCATCCGGGATTGACCCGTTGAGAAACATAGGGCGGATTTTCCGGTTCCCTGACGGAAGCCGTTCGTTCGAGAATGCTGTGGCACAGTCGTTGCTTAATAAAGTTACCATGAAGACGCGATCATCCCATATTTCAATATTTCTGGTTTGTTTTCTCCTGGCGATGGCGGGGTCGGCGTGGGGGCAATTGACAACAACGGACCAGGCCCGGGCCCTTTTCGACCGGATCAACGAAGCGCGGCAGGCTCCCGTTGCGGCCGCCGCCTCCGTGGGCATCGGGGAACCCCAGCTCTTTGACATCGCGCCGGAACTTCAGTCTCTGCCGGATGGGGGCATGCTTCCCCTGGCCATGAACGGGCATCTCCTTCGAACCGCCGGCGGTCACAATGAAGACATGCTTGCCCGGGGCTACGTGGACCGGGTGACGCCGGAGGGGCTCACGGTGGCCGAAAGGGTCGCCGCTTCCGGGTACTGGGCCGTCGCGGCCGGGGAGTCCATCGGTCTTGTGGGCTTTGCCAATTTCCTGCCGCCGGAAGTCGCCGTCCAGGTCATGTTCGAGAACATGCTGAGGGACGAGCTGCTGAACAGGGCGGAGGGCAGATGGAACATCCTGAACCCCGGCTTCGCCGAGGTGGGCGTGGCCGTTGAGACGGGCGTCATGGCTTTCGGGGGGGCTTTCTTCAACGTCTATATCGCCGTCTGCGATTACGGCCGGCCCTACGAAGTCACCGCCGATGAGGAGCTCTTCCTCGTCCTGGTGAACCAGGCCCGGTCGAACCCGGCGGCGTTCATGGCATCCATCGGCCTTTCGGAGGACCGCCTCGCGGCGGACCTGAAGGAAAACCTGGTGGCCTTTTTCGCCGGCATGCCGCCGCTTTTCCCCGATTTCGCCCTTTCCCGGGCGGCCCGGGGGCACGCGGAAGACATGCTGGCCCAGGGGTACTTTTCCGCCGAGTCGCTCGACGGGCGGACCCCCGCCGACCGGATCGCCGAGGCGGGATACCGCGACGCACTCGAGTCGGGGGAGACCCAGGGGCTTCTCGCCCTGTGCGGCGACCGGACCCCCGCCGAGCAGGTGGAGGCGTTCTTCCGGCGCGTGGCGGCATCGGAACTCACCTGGACCCTGCCGGAGGAGAGGCTCATTTTCAACCCCCGCATCCGGGAGGCGGGAATCGGCTTCGCCCAGGGGATTTGCGAGCCCCTCGGCGGCATCTGCGGCGACAACGTCGGTCTCCTCGTCGCAGATTATGGCATGAGTCCTGCATATAACTCGGGTGTAGTGGGGGTGGCTTTCCGGGACGAGAACGGCAATGCTCTTTACGATCGCGGCGAGGGGCTTGGCGGTGTGGGTCTGAGGATTTCAGGGGTGGCCATCGGTTCTCTGGACGTCACGGCGGGTCAGGCCGGCGGGTTCCAGGCTGTCCTTGACGAAGGCGTCTATGAAATCCTTCCGGCCGGGGCGGGTCCGGAAGAGGCGGTTCCCCTGGCGGTTCCGGCCCCCGGGGAGAGCGTTTTCATCCTCCTTTCCATCCCGGGCCCGCCGGAAGCCGAAGTGATGGAAGACGGGGTGCAAAAAGGGCTTGACAACTGACTTGATTTTCATTAGCGTTATCGCAATTTGACTGTAAAAAAAACCAAAACGAAAGAAAGGAGGGGGGACAGAGCAGAAAAAAAGCGACGGAGAGGTTTAGGACAGTGTTTGAGAATTCATTAAACAATAAGAACTGGAGGAGAAAAAAATGAAGAAAAGAACGGTATTTACGGTCCTTCTGGCGATGGTGTTCGCCCTGTCCTTCGCCTGGACGGCCATTGCTGCGGAGGACGACGCGTGCTTGGATTGCGGGAAGTGCCCCCTGGGAGAGATTGAATGCTGTACGTTCAGCGGCCAGGCGAAACCTTCCGCAACGTACTTCGACTACGAGAGCAGACACGGTTATTGCGCGGAAACGATGTACGACGATCAGTGCAAGGTCGTTTTCGATCTCTGCTTGTGTGACGACCCCAACACGAATTTTCAGTCCGGCAAGGAAATCGGTATTCACATGACCATTCTGACCACGGGCGTTTACTTCACTGCTGAACCCGTTGTCATATCCGCTTGGACCTCCCTCACGAACGCCTGTTGCCCCGATGAGGGTTTGATGAAGCAGCAGCTTAGTGATACGGATAGCGAGCTACAGTATCCCGGCTGCGGTTATTACTTCAAGCACACGTTTGGACAACCCGATGTAACATACTATGATCGCGCCGGCCAAAAAATCGCGTCTCCTGTGATGCCAACTAATCCCAACTGGACATTCGATTGCGAGGTGCCCTGCGACAAACTGGCGGTTGAGCTTATTACGTGCAAAGACGGCGGTTGGTATCTTCCCTACGACCTGGTCGACGGCGAATTCAAGTACTGGTTCGTCGACATTCCGGCCATGCTCCTGAACTGGGCGGAAATCCAGGGCCGGGAAGGCGAGGTTGTCCGAGTGGAAGTGTGCCTCCAGGGTGCCTCCGGCGGGATCTGCCGCGACTGTGAGGACATCTGCTGCTGCATCATCGATGTGGGGACGCTTTGCTGCCAGGAAGGCGATCAGACCTGTATCTTCTTCCCCTACGTCGTGACCCAGATCTACCCCTGGTGGACCGGTGTCGCTATCACCAACTATGGCGGAAATGCCAGCCTTGACCTGACCCTCACGCTGGTCGACCAGAACGGCAATGCGTTTGTGTGGCAGAAAAACAACCACACCCCGACCGTGTGGACGTTCATCCTTGACCAGGTCCTGGGGGACTTCGTCGGCACGGGAACGCCGGCGGCGGGCCCGGCCATGCTGAAGGTCCAGTCTAATGAAGGATTTATCGACGGTTACAGCTTCATGACTGACGGCAGCTTCGGCGGAAGCACGCTGGCGAGAGGGTGCTGCCCGATTTGCATCCTTGATGCGGAGACGGTTAAGAATATAAAGGATTTTATGATGGAATAGGAATTCTCGGAGTCATAACGGCTGCCGAGGAATCTATGAACTGAGCAGGTTGGAGGATGGGCAGGGTTCTTTTAATGATCCTGCCCATTCTTATTCTTCGCGTCAGTGTCGTTTGACAGAAGAGCAGTTAGAAGCGGAAGTCACAGAAGACGCCGGGTAAATTTGGATGATCAGGTGGAAAAGGGTGGAAAGGCCGGATATATCATGTTGAAAGCGGGGCGTACCGGAAGGACTTTCATGCAATCTCTCTTACTGGCCGTTTTGATTCTCGCCGTCACACCGGGAATGGTGCCCGCCCTGACCTACGAGGCCGATCGATTACCCTGGTCAGGATGGTGGTGGCCCTTCACGACCGGTGGCATTGTGACAGGCACGGGTTACAAGGGACACCCCGCCCCGCTGGAGAAGTACGATATTGTGATGACCGGCTTGACCCAGGGCCCTGCAACTCAATACGGACTTAAAAACTACTACAAGCCGTCTGCAAAGGGCTGGGAAGGGCTCTGTTTTTTCTGGGCAGCGGCGTCCATGCTGGAAGAGGAGCCGGTGAACCGGGGCATTTATGAGGACACGCTATTCAATGTGGGAGATAAGAAAGGCCTTTTAACCGCGGCTTACGACGGGGTCCGGTTCAGAAGATATGACATCGAAAGGCCGGAGCATTTCCAGGACATACTGGAGCAGTTCATCCGGAACCAGAGAGCCATGATCATGTTTGATCTCGGTTCGGACGGAGAGATCTGGAACTATCCCGTCTACAAGTACGATATCGGCTACACCGAAGATGGCAATACAAGGCATTATACCGTTAAATTGTATTATGCGACGGATACAGTGAGTCCCGATTATGTAGGCCTGCGTACGAGTGAAAAAACGTTCAATTACTTCTATCAGATGGAGGGGAACGCCATCGTACGGAGCGGCTGGGAAGGACGGAGCGCTTCGGCCCCTCCCGGAGACGCCGCCGACCCTTACGGCACCCTGTGCCTCAATCCGGGACTGGATTACGAAACGGTTAAGAAAATTGCCTACACCGATGATGACCCCTTCGAGCCGAACAACGGTTTTGCGGAAGCCGCAGTGGTGACGAGCGGTCGGCACCGCTTGATCGCCGCCGATGACGATTATTTCAAGGTCAGGCTCACAACAGGCGACCGGCTGAAGCTCCGGGCGGAGATGGAATCGTCAAATGCTGTCGACGTCAGGATTTATGATCCCTCGAAGGCCCAAGTGGGCCAGGTCTGCGACGGCTGCACGGTGTCTACCCGGGTCCTCATGCCGGGCGATTATTATATCGAAATCATTCCAAGGGACCCTGAGACACAACCATACTATGAATTGTACCTTGAGCACGAGCTTCTCCATCGCGCCATCTTTCCCTATGACCCAGGCGGGGCCTGGGCGGGGGGGCTGACACTTCTTGCCAGTGATGGGGGCATGGGCCGGGTGATCCTCTGCCAGCTGGACGAAACAGGGGCTCCGATTAGAGGGTACGGGGCCGACTTGGAGACGGCTTTCCTGGAAGGCTCTCTTCAGGCCTTGGGCCTCGACCGATCCACTGGGGGATATATCCGCGTTGATTCCGACCGGCCCCTTGCGGGGCTTTACGCGACCAGTGACGGCAGCGGCTACATGGCCGGGGCTAATTTCATGCCCCAGACCCTGGCCACGAGCAACCTCGTTTTTCCACACGTTGCCGCCGTTGCCGGATGGAGCACGTGGCTGGGCTTTATAAACGTCGGTGAGGCCGAGGAAGATTTCGACATTACGGTTTATGACGCTGCCGGAAAGGTCCTGGCGACAGAGCATTGGGTTCTCGAGCCGGGGGAGAAGTACGAAGACGACCGGTTCACAGGGCTTTTCCCCTCCAGGGGGACAACCATGACAATGACGGCAAGAAGCGGCCGTGACGTCCTGGTCGGTTATCTGCGGTACCTGGCGCCCCTTCCGGCCTGCCCGGCAACGGCCGTCGTCCGGGCGGGAGAGATATCTGACGGCTTTTTCGTGCCTCACATCGCTTCCTCCGCGGACTGGTGGACAGGGATCGCCGTCATGAATGCCGGCCCTTCAGCGGCCGATGTCGCCTTTACGGCCTATGACGCCTCCGGGGGACGCCTCGGGACGGTTGTACGGACCTTGAACCCGAACCAGAACCTCGTTTCCATGGCGACGAGGCTCTTCCCGCCGTCCTATGCCGGCCGGATCGCCTCCCTGGAAATCGACGGCGGCCTGGGTTCGGAGCTCTCCGGGCTTGTGGTCTACGGTTCCGCGGACGGCCAGGTCCTGTCCGGAAACCCCATGGAGCGGCCCCGGGCGGGAGCCGCCTACGTGCCCCAGGTCCTTTCCGCACCCCTGTGGTGGGAGGGCCTGGCGGCAGTCCACCAGGGGGATGGGGCAACGGCCGTTCACTTCGATCTCATGGATGACGGAGGGTCCGTGGTCCGCCGCGCGTCCCGGGTTTTGAATCCCCATGAGCGCTTTCTGGGGATGGCCGAGTCCCTCTTCGGGAATTCGTGGCCCGACGATGCGAGGTATCTTCGCATCTCCGCCGGGCAGGCGCCGCTCAGCGGCCTCTATCTCCAGGGAAGCAGTGACGGGAAACGCCTTTCCGGCGACGGCCTGGCACCCATAGGGCCGTAAAAACACGGGTGCTGAGAGATTGGGCGGCCCGCTGATGCCGGCTTTGAAAACAGGGCTTAAGCCGGGGCCTGCCATGGAGAAACATGCAAAGGGGCCCGGGACCGGCCCGGCAAAAGCGTTACACGGACGGAAAGTCTTCCGGAGGACGGTAATGAAAATTCGGTGGCTTGCCATTTCCCTTGCATTCTTTTTTCTCTTCCCCGCCTGTGCGCACCTTTCCTTCAAGTCGCCCACGGAGGAATCCCTGCGGGAAACGGTCGACATGGTCTGGACATCGAAGACGAAGCGCCGCTGGGGGCCCGTCTACGACCAGGCGAACGAGGAATACAAGGCCTATGTCGAAAAAGAGGATTTCATCCGGAAAGCCCAACTGCGGTACACGGCCTATTCCATAGAGGACATCCGTATGGAGCCGCCCGGCAAGGCCGTCGTGACCATCCGGTTCACCGTCGGCTACCAGGGTGTGGATTTTACGGGGACAGCCCCGGAAGAGTGGATCTGGGAGAAGGGCGCGTGGCGGGTGAACCTCATGCCCAGCCTGAACACGCCCTTCGGGTCCGTTTTCCAGAAACCGGAAGCGCCGGCCAAGTGAAAGACAAGCCGCTTCGCAGGGAGGCTTACCACAGGCTTTACAGCCTCACCCTCCGGGAGTGGCTCCTCCACCACCAGGAGAAGATCGTCTTCACGGAGGTGACCTGGATGGGCCTGCCGGCGTGGAAAAACCCCCTGGACGCCTGGATCTACCAGGAGATCGTTCACGAGGTGAAGCCCGACGTCATCGTCGAGATCGGCAGCCGTTACGGGGGAAGCACGCGGTATTTCGCCGACCTCCTGGACATCATGGGAAACGGCGTCGTTCTTTCCATCGACATCGACCGGTCCCTTTACCGTTGCCGCCATGACCGGGTCCGGGCCCTCACGGGAAGCAGCTCCGACCCGGCCATCCTGGACGATGCCCGGTCCCTCTGCCGGGAAAAAAGGGTTCTCGTCATCCAGGACGGCGACCACCGGAAGGCCCAGGTCCTGGAAGACCTGGAGAATTACGGTCCCCTCGTGTCCCCGGGGAGCTATTTCATCGTTGAGGACGGCATCGTCGACCTCTTCCATGCGGGAGACGGCCTCGGCTTCGAGGAGGAAGGCCCCCTGGCCGCCGTTGAGGAATTCCTATCCCGGAACAGCGATTTCGTCGTCGATGATTCACGGGAGCGGTATCTTCTCACATACAACCCCCGGGGCTTCCTGAAGCGGGTTCGCTGAGAGGAGAGTCGGGGCGCCAGCCATCGAAGGCCCATGGAAGGTAATGAAACGCTCCGGACGATGACGCCCCTCGGGAACGCCGTCCTTCCCTATGCCAACCCGGTCCGTCTTTTCCGCCATCTGTGGGCATACCGGGACATCATCCGCCCCATGACCCGGCGGGAGATCGCCGGGCGCTACCGGGGGTCTTGGCTGGGCTTCGGGTGGTCCTTCCTCCAGCCCCTTCTCATGTTGTGCGTCTACACCTTCGTCTTTTCCGTGGTCTTCGAGATCCGCTGGGGCATGCCCGGCGAGGAAACCCGGTCCGCCTTCGCCATCGCCCTCTTCATGGGCCTCATCTCCTTTTACATCTTTTCCGAGACGGTTAACGCCGCCCCGTCTGCCGTCCTTTCCAACCCCAACCTGGTGAAGCGGGTGGTCTTTCCCCTGGAGGTCCTACCTCTCGTCCGGCTCCTGGGCGCCTTCGTTCAGGCCTTCTTCAGCCTCATCATCCTGCTCCTGGGGATGATCGTCGTTTTCGGCGCCGTTCCGTGGACCATCGTCCTCCTTCCCCTGGTCTGGCTCCCCCTCGGCCTTTTCACCCTGGGGCTTTCCTATTTCCTGGCCTCGGTGGGCGTCTTCATCCGGGACGTGGGGGCCCTGACGTCCATCCTCACCACCATGCTCCTCTTTCTCTCCCCCATCTTCTACCCCCTGGCGGCGGTGCCGGCACGGTTTCACTTCATCTACCGCCTGAACCCCGTGGCCGTTTTCGTGGAGGAGGCCCGGAAGGTGGCCGTGTGGGGCGTCCTGCCCGACTGGATCTGGCTCGCCTTCGCCGGGCTCTTTTCCCTTTCCGTCTTGATTTTCGGGTTCCTGTGGTTTATGAAATCGAAAAACGCCTTCGCGGACGTTCTGTAATGGGAGGCGCGGGAAGCGGGGGGCCAGGGGAACCGGTGGATCGGGAACGGGTCATCGCGGGAAGCGGCCTGGGAAAGTGCTACACCATCTATCAGGCGCCGGTGGACCGGCTGAAGCAGTCCTTCTGGCGGCGCCGGAAGGTCTTGTACCGGGAGTTCTGGGCCCTTCGGGAGGCGTCCTTCGAGATCCGGAAAGGGGAAACGGTGGGGGTCATCGGTTCCAACGGATCGGGAAAGTCGACCCTCCTGCAGCTCATCGCCGGCGTCGTTCGGCCCACGGAAGGGGTCCTGAACATACGCGGCCGGGTGTCCGCCCTGCTCGAGCTCGGGGCGGGATTCAACACCGACTGTACGGGCAGGGAAAACGTCTTCATGAACGGGGCCATCATGGGGCTCTCCCAGGGGGAGATCGAGGACCGCTACGACGACATCCTCCGATTCGCCGACATCGGCCCCTTCATCGACCAGCCCGTAAAGACCTATTCGAGCGGCATGTACGTGCGCCTGGCCTTTGCCGTGGCGGTGCACGTGTCGCCGGACATTCTCCTGGTGGACGAGGCCCTGGCCGTGGGGGACCTCCGGTTCCAGCAGAAGTGCATCGCCCGGATCCGGGAGTTCTGCGAGAGAGGGACCGTTCTTTTCGTTTCCCACGACCCGGCGGTGGTGAAGGAGCTGTGCAGCCGGGTGCTCTGGGTCGAGGGCGGCCGTATCCGGGGGGACGGCCCCCCCCGGGAGGTGGTGGACCGCTACCTCGCCTATGTCTACGAGGGGGAGAAGGCCGATGCCGCCCGGCGCGGGTCGGGCTCCCCAGGGCACAGGGCTTCTGAAGACATCTTAGACGGGTTTCGGCCCCTGGAGGCCGTCTGCCGGCAGTTCGGGGACCGCCGGGTCGTCATCGAGGCGCTGCGCGTCCGTTCCCGTGGGGGCACCGCCGGGATCCTTCATTCCGGGGAGCCCTGCGAGATCAGCCTTTACTGCCGTGCCGCCGAATCGGTGGACCGCCCCGTGGCGGGATTCGTTCTCAGGGACCGCCTCGGCCGGGAGCTGCTGGCGGACAACACGGCCCTCCTGAGGCAGGACATCCCTCCCTTTTCGAAAGGGGCGGGGTATGTCCTCACCTTTCATCTCGATTCGTGGCCCAACCTCCGGGAGGACGAGTATTCCCTCACCGTCGCCGTGGCGGACGGCGGCCTGACGGACCATGTCCAGTGCCACTATGTCCACGACGCGCTGGTCGTCCGGAGTCTTCCCGTCAGGATGCCCGGTGCCCTTCTGTCGGTGGCGAAAACGGGGGTTTCCCTCCAGGAAGTGGGCGGCGTTCGTGCATAGAAGCTCCTATGACAAGATGAGCGCCTTCCGGGACCGTCATCTCGCCGGGCTCGGGGACGCACCTCTCCTCATTTATGATCTGGGAAGCTGCGAGGTGAGCGGCGGGTCCTACCGCCCCCTCTTCGACCGGCCCCCCTGGCGGTATCGGGGGATCGACCTCGCACCGGGGCCCAACGTGGACGTGGTGGTCCGTGATCCCTGCCGGTGGCGGGAGATCCCGTCGCGAAGCGCCGATGTCGTCGTGTCCGGCCAGGCCCTGGAGCACGCGGCGTTTTTCTGGGTCGTCCTTCTCGAGGTCCGGCGGGTCTTGAAACCCGGCGGGCTTTGCTGTATCATTGCCCCTTCCGCCGGCCCGGAGCACCGGTATCCCGTGGACTGCTGGCGGTTCTTTCCCGACGGGATGGCGGCCCTTGCCCGGTTCGCCGCCCTCGAGGCCCTCGAGATCTACAGCCAGGACGGGGACACGGGGTATCCCGACGGCAGCGACCTGTGGCGGGACACGGTTCTCGTGGGGAGGAAGCCCTTCGATTCCCCGGCGGGGCGCCTTCGGGAGAGCGCCCGCCGGTGTCTGCTCCGGGCCCTGACGGTGCCGCGGGCCGTGAAGGGGGGCGGCGGAAAGGAACGCCCGTAAAATGAAAGAGAAAAGTAAGACGGGAAAATCCGGCGGGAAGAGGACGGCCGCTTCCGGGACGGGGCATGCGCCGTTATTCCGGCCCCTTGCCCTTTCCATGCCCTTCCGCTGTCCCCGGCGGCTCACCGACGTGGACTGCTGGCATCTGCACATTCCCTTCGCCTTCGCCGTCGTGGAGGCCCTCCGGCCCGGCCGGGTCGTCGAGCTGGGTACCCACAGGGGCGATTCTTACTGCGCCTTCTGCCAGGCGGTGGACGAACTGGGCCTGGAAACGGCCTGCTTCGCCGTGGACTCGTGGGAAGGGGACGAGCAGGCCGGGTTTTACGGTCCCGAGGTCCTGGACGAACTGGCGGCCTATCACGACCCCCTTTACGGCCGCTTCTCCCGGCTCGTCAAGGCTTACTTCGACGCGGCCCTGCCCTTTTTCGAGGACCGGTCCGTCGACCTCCTCCACATCGACGGCTGTCACACTTACGAGGCGGTGAAGGGGGACTTCGAGGCCTGGCTGCCCAAGGTGAGCGACCGGGGGATCGTCCTGCTTCACGATACCAACGTCCGGGAGCGGGAATTCGGCGTGTGGCGCCTCTGGGAGGAGATCCGTTCCCGGTTCCCCCATTTCGAGTTTCCCTTCGGGAACGGTCTTGGCGTCCTCGCCCCGGGAAGACGGCCCGAACCGGCCATGACGGCCTTTTTCGATGAGGGCCGGGTGAATGGTTCCGCCCTCTCCGCCTTTTTCTACCGTCTCGGGGAAAACATCGTCCTGACCCGGGAAAACGAGAAGGCGAAGGCCGAGCTCGAGCGTTTCGCCACGGCAACGGAAAATCTCACGGTTGCTTTGGAAGAAAAGGAAAGGGACCTCAAAAGGGCCGACGGCTGGCTGAAGGACCGGGAAGGCCGGTTGCGGGAAGCCGACGCCCGGCTCCGGGAAGCCGATGGCCTCCTTCAGGATTTTCAGGGACGGCTGGCGGAAGGGGAGGAAAGGATCGCGGCCCTGAATGAGCATGCGGCGGCAAAAGAGGACCAGCTCCGGCAGGCCGACGCCTGGCTGCGGGAATACCAGTCAAACCAGGAAAGGCTTGCCGCCGAGGCCGACCGGTACCGCACGCGGGCGGAGACGGCGGAAGGGACCCTCCGGGAGATCTATGCCTCCCGGGGATGGCTGTGGCTCAGCCGTTACCGGGCCGTGAGACACAGGCTCGCCCCGCGGCGGGCGTCCATGGCCGTCACGCCCCCGACGCCGGGCTGCGGCGGTGAAGCGGCCGCCGCCGGGACCGAACCCTTCCGGGCCTGCGAGGTCCGGGTTTTGCGGCCCCTCGAGGAAAAGCGGAAAAGGGTCATCCACGCCATCGCCAATTTCATGACCGGCGGCTCGAGCCGCCTGGTGGCCGATCTCGTCGAGCGCCTGGGACACCGGTACGACCAGGAGGTGATCACGTCCTTCATCCCCGACCCCCCGGCCTACCGGGGGATCCCCGTCCACGATTTCTCACGGCTGGAACGGCCGGCTGACGTGGCCGCCTTTGTCCGGGACCGGGAGGCCGCCCTCGTCCACCTCCACTACTGGGGCGAATGCGATGAGGGGTGGTACCGCCTCGTCCTCGAGGGGCTCCGGGACCTCCCGGTCCGGGTCGTGGAGAATGTGAACACCCCCGTGGCCCCGCTGGTGGATGACCGGGTCGACCGCTATGTTTACGTGAGCCGCTACGCCCTGGAGTTCACGCCGCCGGTGCGGGAAAAGTCACTGGTCATTCACCCGGGGAGCGACCTTCGCCTTTTCGACCGGGACGGGGCGCCCGTCCCCGACGACGTCATCGGCACGGTCTACCGCCTCGAGCCGGACAAGCTCCGGGAGGACGCCATCGAGGTTTTCCTGGACGTGGTGCGAAAAAGGCCCCGGACGCGGGTTCTCATCATCGGCGGCGGGACCTTCCTTGAGGCGTGGCGAAAGGCCGTGAGGGAGGCCGGGCTTGCCGAAAACGTCCGATTCACGGGCTACGTTTCCTATGACAGCCTTCCCGGCTGGTACCGGAAAATGTCCGTATTCGTCGCACCGGTGTGGAAGGAGAGCTTCGGCCAGGTGTCCCCTTTCGCCATGAGCGTGGGGATTCCCGTGGCGGGCTACCGCGTGGGCGCCCTGGAGGAAATCCTCGGGGACGGCCGGTGCCTGGGCCGGGACAGGGAGGAACTGTCAAAGATTATCGTCGATCTTCTCGATGACCGTGACGAGCGGCTCCGCATCGGGGAGGAGAACCGCCGCCGGGTCCGACGCCTGTTCTCCATGGAGACCATGGTGGAAAAATACGACCGGCTTTACCGGGAACTCCTGGGGGACCATGAAAAGGAAGGGTAAAAAAGGCGAAAAACCCCTGCGTGTCCTTTTGCCCGTGCACGTTTTTTTCCCCGGCCACTTCTACGGGACCGAGACCTATACGCTGGAACTGGCCCGGTCGCTCAGAAATCTGGGCCATGAGGCGGTCGTTCTCACGGCCGTGCCCTGGGGCGAGGAAGGTCCCGGGGAGCTTCTGTCCACTTACGACTACGAGGGATTCCCCGTACACGTCATCGATCTCAACGGGATGCCCCACAGCCGTTTCAAGGACACCTATTACCGGCCGGAGCTGAAGCCCCTGTTCAGCCGGGTCCTCGACCAGGTCCGGCCGGATGTCGTCCACGTGACCCATCTCATCAACCACACGGGAAGCCTTCTCGAGGCCGTGGGCGAATCGGGCCTTCCCGCCGTGGCCACCCTGACGGACTTCTTCGGTTTCTGCTTCAACAACAAGCTCGAGGGGCACGACGGGTCGCTGTGCCTGGGGCCGGACCGGTTTTCGTCCAACTGCCTGGCCTGTTACATGCGCAGGGCCGAGGGGTATCCCCTGAAAAGGGCGATCGGCCCCTGGATTCACCGGGATCCTTTTGTCCGGGGCCTTTCCCGGGTTCTCCCCTTTCTCATCCGGGTGCCAGGCCTGCGCCGGGGGGCCCTGGCGGGGCACGTCCTCGACGTGACGGCCCGGAAAAACCTGCTCCGGCACTTGTACGGCACTTACGAAGCCCTCATCGCCCCCACGGAATTTCTCCACCGGGCCTACAGGGAGAACGGCTTTTATCCCGAGAGGCTGAGGAAGATCCGCTTCGGCATCAATCTCGACCTTGTCCGCGGACATGACAGGCCGAGGGAAGCCCAGAACGGGGCCGTCCGGTTCGGGTACATCGGCCAGATGACGGCCCACAAGGGGGTGGATCTCCTCGTCCGGGCCTTCGGTAATCTCGGCGCCAGGAACGCTTCCCTCGTTCTCTACGGCCCGGGGGACCAGGACCGCCCCTACATGGAGGACCTTCGGCGGCTCGCCGCGGGCGTGAAGGGAATCGAATTCCGGGATCCCTTCCCCCGGGAGCGGCTCGCCGAGAAGCTCTCCGGTCTCGATGTCCTCGTCATCCCCTCCCGGTGGTATGAAAACAGCCCCCTTGTCCTTCTTTACGCCCTGGCGACGAGGACCCCCGTGGTGGTGACCGATGTGGAGGGCATGAACGAGTTCGTCCGGTATGGCGAAAACGGGTTCACCTTCCGGAAGAACGACCTCGGCCACCTCACGTCGATCCTCGGCAAATTCACCGGCGACCCCCGGTGGGTCGGCATCCTGTCCCGGAACGCCGCCTGGGGGCGGGACGGGGCGGCCCATGCCCGGGACGTCCTTTCCGTTTACGAAGAGGTTCTGGCAAGTCGGCCTCCCCGGCGGGCTTCCCCGTGAGGGTCGTATACACCACCCACCAGTTTTTCCCCGACTTCGGCGCGGGGACGGAAGTCCTTACCCTGGGCACGGCGAAGGAAATGGCCCGGCGGGGCCACGCCGTCGAAATTTACACGGGGCATCCGGTCAGGGAAAAGCCGTCGCCCGAAACGGCCTTCGACGCCTACCGGCACGACGGCCTTCCCGTCTGCCGCATGGCCCATGCCAACCGGTGGTCGATTCTCCCGGAGAACCCCATGGAGGCGGAGTACCGGAATCTCTTCTTCGCCCGCCGGTTCCGGCGGGACCTGGCGGAGAGAAGGCCCGACGTGGCCCACTTTTTCCATCTTCAGAGAGTGTCCGCTTCCGCCGTCGAGGTGTGTTACGGGCTTGGCATCCCCACGGTCTTCACCGTCACCGATTTCTGGCCCCTGTGCCCGACGAACCAGCTCCTCGGGCCGGGACTTTCCCTGTGCAGGGGCCCCGGGCCGGAGGCGGCCAACTGTGTCGCCCACCTGGCGGAGATCCACGGGGGCCGCCGGGTCGGACGGCTCGTGCAGGTCCTCCCGCCGAAAGGGCTCGAGGTCCTGTGCCGGTTTTCCGGGAAACTCCCCTCGCCCCCCCGGGGCTTCCCCGCCCTGGTGAGGGCCCTGGGCGGGCGTGCGGCGTACCTCCGGGAACAGATGAACCGCGTCGACGCCGTCCTGGTCGCCACGGGTTTCATGGAGGAGACACTGGTGGAATTCGGTGTTGACAGGGGCCGGATTCGCCGGGTTCCCTTCGGAATCCCCGGGACGGGGAAAACGGGGAGAAAAACCGTCCGGGGGCGGAGGAAGAACCTGCGAATCGGGTTCATCGGGACCCTCTACGAACACAAGGGGGCCCATGTTCTGCTCCGGGCGGTGCGCCGGCTTCCGGCGGACCTGCCCGTCGAGGTGCGCGTTTACGGGAAGATCGATTATTTCCCCGCTTACGGCCGGCGTCTCGTCGCCCTTGCCGGCGAAGACCGCCGGGTTTGTTTCTGCGGGACCTTTCCCGGGGAAATGACGGGGGAAGTCCTGGACGGGCTGGATCTTCTCGTCGTCCCGTCCCTGTGGTACGAGAACGCCCCCCTGGTCATCCTGGAGGCCCGGCGGGCGGGGGTGCCCGTGGTGGCCACGGGGCTCGGCGGAATGTCGGAGCTCATCCGGGACGGCGAGGACGGCATGCTTTTCGATAGGGGCGACGACGGGCAGCTCGCCCGGATTCTCGAAGACCTGTGCCGTGACCGGGACCGGCTGGCCCGGATGTCCCGGAAGGCCCCGCCGCCCGGGACGATCGTGTCCTACGCCGACGAGGTGGAGAAAATATACCGGTCCCTGGCGGATCGCCGGAAGGGACCCGCCGCCCGGCCCGGGGCGTCCGCTTTGCCATAAGAAAAAACACCGGGAGGTTTTCATGAACTGTCTTGTCCTGGGAGGCGCCGGTTTCATCGGCTCCCACCTCGTCGACGCCCTCGTGGGAAAAGGCCACCGGGTCCGGGTGTTCGACCTGCCCAACATATCGACGGAAAACCTCGACGGGTGCCGCGGCGTCATCGAGATTTGCGGCGGCGACTTCGAGAACCGCAGGGCGGTGTCGGAGGCCCTCACGGGGATAGACGTGGCCGTTCATCTCGTGTCGACGACGCTCCCCGGCCCGTCCAACGAAAACCCGGCTTACGACGTGGAGACGAACGTCATCGGTTCCATACGCTTTCTCGAAGAGGCGATCCGGCAGGGGGTCGGAAAAGTGATCTTCGTGTCCTCCGGCGGGACGGTTTACGGGATCCCGGAAGTCCTGCCCATCCCAGAGACGCACCCGACTCTCCCCATCTGCTCCTACGGGATCAGCAAGCTCGCCGTGGAGAAATACCTGGCCCTCTTCCACCATCTCCATGGCCTCGACTACACGATCCTCCGCCTGGGGAACCCCTACGGGGAGAGACAGCGCTCCGAAAGCGTCCAGGGAGCCGTGGCGGTCTTTCTCGGGAGGCTTCTCCGGAAGGAGTCGATCACGCTCTGGGGGGACGGGACCGTCGCCCGGGACTATTTTCACATCGAAGACCTGACCCGGGCCCTTCTGCTGGCCGTCGAGTCGGACCTGCCGTCCCGGGTCTACAACGTGGGGAGCGGGAAGGCCACCTCCCTTCTCGACATCCTCGAAACCATGGGAACCGTCACGGGTCTGAGGCCGGCGGTGCGGTTTACCGCCGCCCGGAAACTCGACGTTCCCGTCAACTGCCTGGATATCGGAAAAATCGGGAGAGAAACAGGCTGGTTGCCCGCCGTCTCCCTGGAGAAAGGGATCGCCCGGACATGGGCCTGGATGAAAGGGAAGGTCCGCTGACGGGATGCAACATTCTTTGACAAAGTCAATGCACTCGTATATATAAACGGACATTCCGGCGCGTGAGCGGTGAAAAGACCCTTTGAAAGAGGTTCCTTTCAGCATTTTCCGGAATCCCGGACCCGGCCATGCCATGCTGCGGCCGACTATCAGGCTTTTCGGCAGGTGCGGGGAAAACGGAGATGTGAAAGGGTTTTTCTCTGACCGGATCAAAGTCGGGTATTGAAGTTTTCCGGTATGTTTATTGCAAAAGAACAAATCATGAAATGTCCATATTTCTTGTGGGGGCGGAGGCTCCAGCCCGCGCGAGCGTTCCGTCGCGTCGGCCGGCCCTTCGGAACCGCTCTGCCGTCAGCAGGGGCGGATCTTTGAGAGACTGGAAATTTAAAGATAATAAGGAGAGAAACATGAAGAGGATGGTCAGAAGCGTACCGGTCTGGTCATGGATGGCCCTTCTGCTTACCGTTGCTTTATCCCTTTCCTTGGCCAAACCGGCAGCCGCCGGGTGAGGCACCTGCACATTTACGCTGGCCGTGACTGTCAGCCCCGTTGCAGTAGCAGGAAACGTGGAAGTGACGCCTGTCACAGACAAATTGGTAAATGTCAAATGTTACGACGACGAAAGCGCCAGGCTCCCGTCGCTTTGTAACTATGTTTCGACCGGGGGAATCACCTATACCTTGAAGGCAACACCCAACACGGGTTGGGCATTCGACCATTGGGATTTGGAAGGGTACGCATCCAGCACCAAGGATACGGTAAGCTGCTCCGTCCCGACAACAGGTGAATGGACGGTAAAAACCTTCAAGGCCGTCTTCTCCCAAGCTCAGCCCAAACCCCCGGTGGCCGACGCAGGCCCGGATCAGGATGTCATTGCCGGAGCCCTGGTGACCCTCGACGGATCCGGGTCGAGCGACAGCGACGGGAAAATAAACTCCTACAGGTGGGAGCAGACAGGCGGTATCGACATTTCCCTTTCCAGTAACACCGCTCAGAAACCCACCTTCACGGCACCGACCCCCCCGACGGGCGGAACGGCGACCCTGACCTTCCAGCTTCGGGTTTACGATGATATCATGCTTTCCGACACTGACACAGTAACGGTCCGCGTGGGCCCGTCCAACGAGCCCCCGGTGGCCGACGCCGGTCCTGACCAGACAGTGGCGGAAGGTGGCACGGTGACCCTGAATGGTTCCGGGTCCTCAGATCCCGAGGGCGGATCCCTGACCTACCTGTGGGCCTGGAAGAGCGGTTCCGCAGTGACGTTGACGAATCCGGCGGCGGTAAACCCCACTTTCGTGGCTCCCGCGCCCTCCGAGGAACCCATCGTGTTCGAGCTGACGGTGACGGACGCCGGACAGCTGACGGCCAAGGACACCGTTTCCATCACCGTGGGTGACACGCCGGCGGCGTCCTCGGCTTGGAAAATTTACTATCCCCACATCGTGAGCGGACTGAGCGCGAGAACGCCTGTAAATGGAGAAGACGAAAAATTCTGGGAAACGGAGATCGTCCTCATCAACACCGGCACGGAACCGGTCAGCGGCGCCTTCCGGGCCTATGACGGTGCCGGTGAAGAAGTTTCGACGGCCGTCCCGGTGGAGGATTTCGTGGGACGGCTGAGCTTCCGGGTGGGCGAGGCCTTCGAAAACCCGGATCAGATCCGTTATATCGTCTTTGAATTGGAAAGCGGCGGGAGTGTCGTGGGTTATGAGTCCCTTGCCGTGAACGGCGTGTGCCGGACGACTTTTGAGGCCTACACCGTTCCCGGCGCCGCCGGTGAAGAAGGGGGTGGGGACTTCAATCCCCCGATTGTCCAGAGCAGGGCCTGCTGTGCCGTTCCGGCGGCTTCGGGAGCTTTCATGAGCCTGGCCCAGGGAGAATGGACCGGTCTCGTCTTCCTCAATCCCGGGGCAGGGGAGGTGACGGTCGACCTCGTGGCTTACAACGACGCCGGACAGCCCGTTGCCGCAACCACCATTGACATGGGTTCCGATGAACACCGTTCCGGCTTCGCCCTCGGGTTCTTCCCTGAAGGGACGGATCTCAGCGGGGCTTCCTACCTCACTTATTCCGCTTCCGGGGAAATCATCGCCGTCCAGTTCACCGGTTCCTACGACGGCTCCATGCTCGATTCGCTGCCCGGTGTGTGATAGCGAAGCACCGTTGATTTTCAGGAAAGGCAGGGCTGTTGTCCTGCCTTTCCTTTATGTATGGAGCGGCTCCGGTGCGATGCGGCTGGAGCACAAATTTGTAATTTGGGTTTCGTGGGGGTGGAAAAGTTGTAATTGATAAATAGCAATAATCACCATTTTGCCTCCCTGGCCGAGTCCTGAAATCGAAACAACTTTCCTGTGAAAAAAGTTTTGGAAAAATCGAAAATCGTCTTTTCGTCAAAGCCTGACTAATGTCTTTTAAAGAGGTCGTGAAGCGTCCCCTCAGGCCACTCAAAAGACCGGACGCATAAACGCGCCAGTTGAAACACGCGAAGCGCCCTCCGGGCAGAAACACCAACGGCCTGTCCAGCGGAATTTCCTGGCAACGGCGGGGGCTGTTTCTCCCGTTCCCTGATCCGGTACCATTCCCCATCGGTCGGATCGGCGGGTAAAATGGATATTTTTATCGTGATCGTGATAAAGGAGAACCTGGATACCGTTGGAAGGCGAAGCGTTCCGACATTCCAAAGGGCCGGGGGTGAGAGTTTCTCCAGGGGGAGGGCTTCCTGTCCAACGGTCCCCGTGAAAACCGGTTTGCCCTGAACGGGTGGGCGTTATAGAGGGGAAAATCTGTCCCATGACCGAGTCAATCAGGACTGAGCGCGTGACAATCCGGTCTCTTACTGCCTTGCGGTTTTTTGCCGCGGCGGTCATTGTGCTTCATCATTCGGTCGGCCATTTCGGCATATCACCGGAGATTCAGAAATATGTCAATACGGGCCAGCCGGTCTCGTTTTTCTTCATCCTGTCGGGGTTCATCCTGACCTGTGTCTACCCCTCCCTGGACAGGGGAAGGGACATTCTGAAATTCCTCGTTCACCGCCTCGCCAGGATATGGCCACTCCACGTCATGACATTCCTGATCGTGGTCCTCTTCGTCCCGGGTTCCCCCCCTCCGTTTTCCGTGGCCGCCGCCAATTTTTTCATGGTCCACGGGTGGGTCCCCTTTAAAACGTATTTCTTTTCCGTCAACTGGCTTTCCTGGGCCGTGTCCACGGAATGGGCCCTGTATCTTCTGTTCCCGATAATCCTTTACCGGTTCGAGCGCACCTGGCCCGTTAAGCTCTTCGCTTTCTTCCTGCTCGTCATCGGCCTCATCCTCTTGTGCCGGATCGGTGATTTGCCGCCTCTCAACGGGACCGGCAAGCCGGCCTGTCTCGGCCTTGTCTATATCAATCCTTTGGCGAGGCTTTTCGAGTTTACCCTGGGAATGGTGCTGGGTCTGTTCTATCTGAAGCGGAGAAGTGTCTATGAACCGGGACCCCGCCGGGGGACCTTCCTGGAAACAGGGGCCTGCCTCTGGGCCGTCGCAGCGATTCTGGCCACCTATCCCATCCTGAAAACCCTTTACCCCCTGCTTGGTTATGGGGCGGCGCATTGGGTGGGATCGAGCGGGTTGCCCTGTCTTTTTTACGGGCCTCTCATCCTGGTCATGGCATTCGAAAAGGGGATGGTTTCCCGCTGGATCGGCAGGGGCTTCCTGGTGAGGCTCGGGGAACTGAGTTTTCCCATTTACCTGCTTCACCAGATCGGGATCCGTTTCTATGTCTCTCGATATGAAGCAGGTGCGGACCGGTTCGATGGCGTGGCGTATCTCCTTTTCTGGATCTTTCTCATCCTTTCCGCTTTTGTGGCCCACGCTGCCGTGGAAGGCCCCTGCAGAAGGGCCGTCGTGAGAGGATACGACCGCCTTGCCCCTCCATTCTCTCTGTTCCTGTCCCGGCAGCCTCTCTGGATTTCGATGCGGCGGGCCGCGACCTTCAAGGGTCTCCGCTGGCGAGATATGCCCCTCCGCCGGAAGGGAGCCACAGCGCTGTTTCTTCTGTCCCCCTTTTTTCTGCTTGTGCCTTTTCAACTGCCCTACAATGCCCTCGTCATGGAATTGAAAGGGCAGGGTGAACCTCTTTTTCAGGTTTTTTACGACACGGGGGAGGGTTTCAATGAAAGGGAGTCCTCCAAGTTTTACGTCAGGCTGGAGGATGGTTCCTCCCGTGCCGTCCGCGTCCATGTGCCCTCCCGGTCCCGGCGTCTGCGGATCGATCCGGGAACGGCCCCCTTGGCGGTCTGCCTCGAGTCCATCTCCTTGAAATATGGTCTCGTCCCGGTGCGGACCTGGGAGCCCCGGGATATCGTCAGGGACTTTACGCCCATCCGGGACATCCGGTCCTTCGAGGTTCGGGACGGCTCCCTGTATATCGCCACTGAGGGAAGCGATCCCGGGTTCATGACCGTCGACCGCCTTTCTGCTCTTCCTGACTGGACGGGCCGGTGGTGCCTGTTCCTTTTCGTCCTCGCCTCGAGCATCCTGGTGTTTTTTTGGGACCGAATCAGAAGAAAGCTCCCGGTTACCGGCAAATATATCCGTTATTTTTTGATCTTCCTGGCCCTGGTGCCAACGCCCCTTCTTTTTTTCATCAGTTCGTCGACCTCTCTTTACCTGGGAAACCAGGAACTCCTCGGTCACCGGGTCCAGGTGCTGGCGCCTTTCGGGTTGGCTTTCGCCGGTTTGCTGGCCGCGGGGATCCTGCTGTATCTTTTCCATCGTCGTGGCGCAAACCGGTGGACCGGCGTTCTTCTCAGAGTCTATTTTATCGCGGGACCGGCGTTTCTCTTTTTTCAAACGCTGAAAGGCCTCTGGCCGTTTCTGGAAACGGCGACCGGGGCGATTTTCGCCGCGGTCTTCTGTTTCACCGTGGGGGGGCTGCTTCTGCGAAATGTCGAACCACGCCGGGCCGTGCCCGGTTTCGCCTTCTTCGGCCTTCTTCTCGTCGTCTACGAGATCTTTCACTTCATCGCCGTTTTCGAGCCTCCCATGATACGGGCAGCCGAGAGTCCGGCGGCTGTCCGGGAGAACCCGGCGGAAGCCGGGACGAAAGGGCTCCCTAATATCTACCACATGGTCCTCGACGAATATCAGACCGACATGTTTGATAAAACCCTGACAGACGACGTGAAGGAGGCCCTGGGCGGATTCGTTTACTATCCGAACAACGTCACGAATTATGGGGGAACGACCCTGTCGATCCCGTCCGTCTTTACGGGAAGGCGATATGACCTGAGCAATTCTCAGGCCTATCACGAGGCCGCCTTCCGAAGCGGGCCTTCCATGCTTCTTCCCTTGAAGGAAGCGGGGTACGGGCTTTACGGGTTCATCTTCCGGATCAGGAAATTCTACCCCGTGGAGCCGGCGCTTTTCGACCATGTGACGGACCTCATGGATGAGTCCCTCCTGGAGAAGTACGGGAATGCCGGCGAGACCTTCCGCATGCTCTGGATCTATCGGAACCTGCCCGTTTTTATGAGCCGCCGCCTCATGTCCCCCGAAGATCTCCAGTCTCTCCTCAATCAGCAGGGCATGCCCGGGCACTTCGAACTCCTGTCCCTTTATGCATTCCTGAACTACCTGGAAATAGAGAAGAGGCTTCCACCCGAGAATCGCTACACGTTTCTTCACTTCCTGCTGCCCCACACACCCTATATCCTGGCCGCCGACTGTTCCTACTGCATGGAGAAAGGGGGCCTCAAAAAGACGTCTTCCCACGATCAGGCCCGGTGCACGACAAAGCTGATCATGGCATTCGTCGAAACCCTGAAAGGGCTTGGCCGGTTCGAGGAATCGGTCATCGTCATTCACGCCGATCACGGGAGGAGGAAGGACCTTACGGACATCGAGTCCCGCAATCTGGCCCGGGACGCCTCCAGGTCCCTTCTGCTGTTAAAGCCGCCGGGACGAGGCGCCGACGTATCTTTTGAAGCGTCGCCGCTGGAAACCATGCTTCTCGATGTTCCTCCCACGATCCTGGCGGCTGCGGGCCGGGAGCCGCTGCCGGCCTTCGATGGTCTGTCCCTTCTCGATCCCCCGTTATTTTCCGATGACAGGTCGCGTCCTTTTGTGATCTACGACGATAAAGCATATGTTCTCTATCAGATGAAAGAGGGGAGACCCGTTTTTGAAAGGATCGTTCCCCGGTGACCCGGGAAAAATTAGGTCTTTGCTTTCCCGGCAAAAATTGGTAAACCCTGTCTCGGACTGCCATGGGGACCGGCCTTCACCACCACGGTGAAGCTGAGGGGTCTTTTCGCTTACAAAATAAGGGGGAGGAACGAAAATGCCGACTAAAAAAATTTTAATTATATCGTTTTTTCTGATTCAGGTTATTCTTTTTCCCGGGAGCGCCTGCGCCTATCTCGACCCGGGAACGGGGAGTATGATCGTCCAGGGCATCCTGGCCGCGGTCGCCGCCGTGGGCGTTTCGGCGGGCATCTTCTGGAAGAAGCTGAAGGGCCTTTTCGGCGGGCGGAAGGATGCAGGGGAAGGGCAGGGGGAGGATGAAGTCTGATTCAGGGTCCTTCCGGGACCCCTGGGGCAGTGTCTTCGTGATGGATGGGGAAATCCGCCGGGCCGTTTTCGGCCCCGGCGCCGGTGACTATGCGGGCGCTAAAGAAAGGGGGATTTACGAGGGGCTCATCAAAAAGGGCCTGCTCATCGCTCATGAGGAACGGTCTCCCGCTGGTGAAGGCATCCCGGAAGGAACGGTGTTCTGCCTTTCCCACCCCCGGCTTCCCATGGTGAGCTACCCCTGGGAGTGGACCTTCTCCATGCTCAAGGACGGGGCCCTCCTCCACCTCGATGTCATGGAGGAACTCCTCCCCCGGGGATACTGGCTCCGGGACGCGAGCGCCTTCAACGTCCAGTTCGACGGGACGCGGGTCCTTCTTATCGACACCCTCTCCCTGGGGGAGCGGGTTCCCGGGAGCCCCTGGGTGGCCTACCGGCAGTTCTGCTCCCACTTTCTCGCCCCCCTCGCCCTGGCGGCCTGGGTGGACATCCGGACGCTGGCCTTGTGGCGCAGCTATATAGACGGCTATCCCCTCGATCTGGCCGCGGCCATTCTTCCCTGGCGGGCCCGTTACCGGCCGGGGCTCTGGATGCACCTGGCCCTTCACGCCGCCTTTCAGAGAAAGGCCGACACGAAGGAGGATCTCGACGAGGGAGTGGGCAAAAAAACACCGAAAGTGAGCGACCAGGGCCTCATCGGGCTTGTCCGTTCCCTGAGGCGAACGACAGCCCGGCTGACCTGGAAAGGCGGCGAAAGCCTCTGGAAGTCCTACGGGGAAATCCGGACCTACACCTCCGAGGATGTGGGGCACAAGTCCCGGTTCGTCTCCCGGGCCCTGGACGAGGTGAATCCCGGAACGGTATGGGACCTGGGCGCCAACACGGGAGAGTATTCGGAGCTCGCCGCCTCGCGGGGCGCTTTCGTGGTGAGCGTCGACGGGGACGCCGCCTGCACGGAGCTCATTTACCGGAAACTGACGAAAGAAAAGAAGCTTCCCGTTCTGCCGCTCACCATGGACCTGGCCAACCCGTCACCGGGGCTCGGGTGGGATGGCACGGAACGGCCAGGCCTTTCCGACAGGGGCCCGGCGGACCTTGTCCTCGCCCTCGCCCTTCTCCATCATCTTGTCCTGACGGGCTGCGTCCCCCTGGAGCGGGTCGCCCGGTGGCTGGCCCGTCTCTCGGCGCACCTCGTCGTGGAGTTCGTGCCCCCGCGGGATCCCATGGTGAGAAAACTTCTCCGGAACCGGAACGGGGAGCACCTGCCCTATGACGAAGGGGCTTTCCGCCTGGGATTCGAGAAGTATTTCGATTTCCTCAAGGAAGAGACGCTGCCCAACGGACGGCGGCTCTTCCTTTGCAGGAAGAAATGAAATTCTCCGAGAACGGCTGATTTTCATGGCTTTACTCCCCGTGTCGGTCATTGTCGCCAACTGGAACGGAAAGCCCTGGCTTTCCCGGTGCCTGGACAGCCTTCGCGGTCAGAGGTACGAAAATTTTCAAACGATTCTGGTCGACAACGGTTCCACCGACGGCTCTGTTGATTTCGTCCGCCGACGGTATCCCGAGGTTCAGGTCATGGCCCTGCCGGTGAATGCAGGGTTCGCGGCGGCCAACAACGAGGCCCTGAAAAAGGTCGACACGCCTTACGCCGCCTTGCTCAACAACGACGCCGTGGCGGATGCCCGGTGGCTGTCGGAGCTCGTTGGCGCCCTGGAGCGTCACCCCGGAGCGGGCTTCGCGGCCTCCAAGATGCTCTTTTTCGACCAGCCGGACCGGGTGGACCGGGCCGGAGACGCCTACACGACGGCGGGGGCGGCGTTGCTCCGGGGACGGGGGGCCGCTTCAAGGGACTATGCCCGGGAGGAATGGGTCTTCGGCGCCTGTGCCGGGGCGGCCCTGTACCGCGTGGCCATGCTGCGGGACATCGGTCTTTTCGACGAGGATTTCTTCATTCTTTATGAAGACGTGGATCTCAGCTTCCGGGCGCAGCTTCGGGGATACCGGTGCCTCTTCGTTCCCGGCGCCGTGGTGTATCACGGCGGGGCGTCCACCATTGGTCGCGACTCGCCTCTGTCGGTTTTTTACGGCCACCGGAACCTGGAATGGGTTTACGGGAAGAACATGCCCAGGGGTCTGCTGTTTGAGACTTTCTTTCAGCACGCCATCTATGATATATTATCTTTTTTATACTTCATTCCCCGGGGGCGCGGGAAGGTTTTCGCCAGGGCCAAGCTTGAGGCCCTCAAAGGGTGGCGGAAAACACGGGAGAAAAGGCGGAAGGTCCAGGGGATGAAATCGGTTTCCGACAGCGATCTCCGGAGATTGCTGGACCGGGAAATCTCCTGGAAGAGGCTGGCCGCCAGGAGAAAAAGAGGAGGGCCCGCCGTCGTCGAGGGCATCGGTGCATGAAAGCCATGAAAGAACCGTCGGCCGATAAGGGGGGAATCCCTTCGCCCATCGACATCATCATCGTCAATTACAACAGCACCGACTATCTCATCCCCTGCCTGCGGTCCATCCACCGGGTCAACAACGGGAATGCTCTCAACATTTTCGTGGAGGACAACGGGTCCACCGACGGCGTGCACCGGGTGACCCGGGAATATCCGGATGTTTTCCTTTCCATGAAAGGGATCAATCGGGGATACACACGATCCGTCAACGACGCCCTGAAGAAAAGCGGGTCCCCCTTCGTCATCCTCCTGAATCCCGACACGGTCGTCCAGCCCGGTTTTTTTGGAAAGGTGATCCGGTGCCTGGAAAAAGACCGGCGCATCGGGGTCCTCGGACCCCGGATCCTCAATTCCGACGGAACCGTCCAGGGCTCCGCCAGGACCTTTCCGACACCCCTGACGGCCCTTTTCGGAAGGAATTCCCTTCTGACCCGATGGTTTCCCGACAATCCCGTGTCCCGGAAAAATATGCTCCACAAGCGCTCGGACGGGAAAAACCCCATGGTCGTCGACTGGGTGTCCGGGGCCTGCATGGTCATCCGGAAGGAGGCCCTTGACGCGGTGGGCCCTCTCGACGAGCGCTTTTTCATGTACTGGGAGGACGTGGACCTCTGCCGCCGGATGTGGCGGGCCGACTGGAAGGTGGTGTATTACCCGGAGGCCGCCGTCGTGCACCGGGTCGGCGGGAGCAGCGAAAAGCGTCTTTACCCTTCAGTCTACGAATTTCACAAGAGCTGTTACCGCCTCGTGGTCAAGAATTCGAAGATTCCGCCGGGACTCCTGGCGCCTGTCCTCCTTCCCGCCCTTGCCCTTCGGTTCGGGGCGGTCCTTCTTTACCACGCCCTCCGGCGCGGCAGGTAAAGGCGGGCGAACCCCCATGCGGATCCTCGTCACCGGCGGAAGCGGATTTATCGGAAGCCTCCTTTGCGAAACCTTCTCCTCCGATTTCGAAGTGACGGGGACGTATCACCGCCATCTGCCCGGGGAAGGGGCCGTTCGATGGGAAAAAGCGGACCTTCTCGATACGGCTTGCCTGGAGAGGCTGGTGGACCGTGTCACGCCCGACGTGGTCATCCACTGCGCGGGCATGAAAAAAGGAGCCCTTCTCGGCGGCGGCGGGGATCTTTGCACGCGGGTCAACGGCACGGCGACGGAATCCCTGGGGGCTTTCGCGGGGCGCGCCAATCCCGGGGTGTTTTTCATTTATCTGTCCTCCGTGTCCGTCTACGGGGCGGGGAAGCGGTCGGAACCCCCCGGCGAGGATGCCCCCTGCCAACCCTGCGGGGTTAACGGGATAAGCAAACTTCACGGGGAAGAAAAGCTGCGGTCTCTTGTCGAGGGAGGACACCTTCGGCATGTCATGATTCTCAGGCTTGCCCCGTGCTATGACAGGCAGTGGACCCGCAACCTGGAGCGGCGGGCCATGATGCCCGGCGGCCTTTCCTATGTCCGATGGGGTTCGGGGAACCAGCGGATGTCCGCCCTGGCCCGGGGCAACGTGGCGGACTGGGTGGGTTTTGTCCTCTCGAACCGGGAGCGGTTCGGGGGATTCGGGGTGTACAACCTCTGCGATGAAAGGCCCTATTCGTTCAACGAGATCATCGGGGCTTTCAAGGCGTCCGGCAGAAGGCCGCCCTTTCCCGACCTGCGTGTGCCCCGGAAGTGGCTCTCCCGGTTTCGGACCATGCTCGACGGGCCGACGGCTGGCAAAGGCGAGCTCCTCCGGTCCCATGCCGGGAAGATCTGTGATGACAGGATTTACGACAACGGCAGAATGCTCGCAACGGGCTTCAGGCCCCGCCACGACCTGGAAAGCGTCCTTCTCTGACCCATGACGGATATCGCCCTTTACCTTCTGTGCATCACCCTGAGCGCCCTCGGGGGTCTCATGATTCTCCGGTTCGCCCGGAACGGCCGCATGATAGACGTTCCCGGGGAGAGAAGCTCGCACCGGGATCCCATGCCCACGGGCGGCGGGGTCGGCATCCTGTCGGCCTTCCTGTTTTCCGCCCTGTATCTCCGGGTTCCCCCGGGGGTCTGGTTTCCCTCGGCAATCCTCGCCCTCGTCAGCCTTTACGGGGACTGGTTCAAGCTTTCGCCGCACTTCCGCCTGTCCGTCCAGTTCCTCGCCGTGGCCGTTTTCGTTTTTTCCTTCGTTCCTTCGGCGGGATCGGCGAACGGGGCCCCTTTTATCGTTTTTTTCTTTCTTTTCGCCTCCGTTTACATCGTCGGCACGGCCAATTTTTTCAATTTCATGGACGGCATCGACGGGATGCTCGCCATATCCAGCACCGTGTCCTTCGGATTCGCGGCCCTTTTCGTGTACACGGAGGGGGGCGACCCCCTGTATTTCCGGTTCGCCCTCTGCCTGGCGGCGGCGTGCCTGGGATTCCTGCCCCTCAATTTTCCCCGGGCCAAGGTCTTCATGGGAGACGTGGGCAGCATTCTTCTCGGCTTCCTCTACGGGGGGCTCGTCATCATTCTGTCCGGGAGCCCTCTCGATTTCGCCGTCCTGTCCGGGTGCGCCGGCCTCATTTACGCCGACGTGCTGACGACCCTCTTCATCCGGTGGAGACGGGGAGAAAATCTCTTCCTCGCCCACCGCCGGCACTTGTACCAGGTCCTGGTGAACGAAAAAGGGATGACCCACTGGACGCTTTCTCTCATCTACGGAACGGTCCAGGCGGTGCTTGGGGGGGGTCTCTTTATCCTGAAGCCCCTCGGTTTCTGGCCGGTCTTTCTGCTTCTTGCCGCTTTTTTCGCGGCGTTCGTTTTCTACGGTGCCCGGGTGAGGAGACAGGCCGCCACGGAACAGGGTGAAACCGCGTTGAAAGAGAAAAGGATCGTGCCATGACCAAACCGGGTGTCGCCGTCATCGGGGCCGGATACTGGGGGAAAAACCTCGTCCGGAATTTTCATGAACTGGGGGCCTTGAGGCTTGTCTGCGACAAGAACGAGGCCGTCCTGGCGGATATGGAAGCGGCCTTTCCCGGCGTCAGGGGGGCCCTGGCGGTGAGCGACGTCCTCTCCAGGGAAGACGTTTTGGCCGCCGTCGTGGCGACGCCGGCGGAAACCCATTACACGGTGGTCCGCGAGGTCCTCATGGCGGGGAAACACGCCTTCGTGGAGAAACCCCTGGTTCTTCGTGAAGAGGAGGCCCTGGAACTCATCGACCTCGCCGCGTCGAACCGCCTGATCCTCATGGTCGGCCACCTTCTCCAGTACCACCCGGCCTTCGTCCGCCTGAAGGCTCTCGTGAAATCGGGCGACCTGGGGCGGGTGAACTACATCTATTCGAACCGGCTCAACCTGGGCAAGATACGGCGGGAGGAGAACGCCCTGTGGTCTTTCGCCCCCCATGACATCTCCATGATTCTCGGACTGGCCGGAGAGGAGGCGGAAAGCGTTTCCGCCACGGGGGGGAATTACCTCCACCAGAAGATCGCCGACGTGACCATGACCCACCTTCATTTCCCCTCGGGACTGCGGGCCCACATCTTCGTTTCATGGCTCCATCCCTTCAAGGAGCAGAAGCTCGTCGTCGTGGGGGACCGGAAGATGGCCGTCTTCGACGACACGCAGCCCTGGACGGACAAGCTGGTGCTCTATCCTCACGAGATCCGGTGGCGGAACCAGGTCCCCGTGGCCTCGAAAGCGGAGGCGGAACGGGTGCCCCTCGACGAGGCGGAGCCCCTGAAACTGGAATGCCGTCAGTTTTTGAGGAGCATCGAGACCGGCGAACCCCCGGCAACGGATGGGAAGGAAGGTCTTCGGGTCCTGCGGATCCTGAACGCCTCCCAGCAGTCCCTCGACGGGGGCGGTCGGATGGTTTCCTTTTCCGGGGAAGGGGCGGCGGCCGCTCCACGGGAAAAAGAAGGGCGGCCCGGGGAGGCTTTCGTCCACCCCACGGCGATCGTCGAGCAAGGGGCCTTCATCGGGGAGGGGACCCGGGTGTGGCATTTTTCCCATGTTCTTCCCGGGTCCCGCGTCGGGGAGGGCTGCAATATCGGTCAGAACGTGGTCATCGGCCCGGATGTGACCATCGGGTCGCGGTGCAGGATCCAGAACAACGTGAGCGTCTACAAGGGGGTGACCCTGGAGGACGGGGTTTTCTGCGGCCCGTCCATGGTTTTCACGAACGTCTTCAACCCCCGGGCGGAGATCCGGAAAATGGATGAAC
>Ga0116144_10000896_pt1 | contig 38610 bp, 24 predicted proteins | sample AD_UKC035_MetaG_FD_89746 | JGI IMG/M metagenome (GOLD analysis project Ga0116144, IMG submission 89746) | Active sludge microbial communities of municipal wastewater-treating anaerobic digesters from USA - AD_UKC035_MetaG | ecosystem: Engineered > Bioreactor > Anaerobic > Digestate | place: USA...
AAGTGGTGTAAGCGTAACGCATAAATCGTTAAACGTACCCAATGGCTGAAACGCAAAATCGTTTAACGAATCTGTTTGGTTAATGCCTGTAAATGTTGCGCCATGAGAAACTGGAACAGCGGTATAATAATTTATGGGTGCAGGTGAAACAGAAAAGTTGCCGGTATCTAAAACGCTCGCACTATAAAAACCATTTGGTTGTGTAAATGCAAAGCGGTTAGTATTTGTTTCAGTAATGGTTTTGTTTGGGATTGATGGTTCACCAATGTCTTGAGTGGAGTTGGAGTTTAAATCTGAGTACGTTTTGCCGGTAATTAAATTATAGTTGTAGTTGCCTGTGAGTTTAACTACCCAATAATCAAAAGATCCAATACAATTTTCCGTTTTATCGCCTGATACATTTGATGCAGAATACCCTCCAAGTATAAATCCACCATCAACAGTTTGCTGTATTGAATAAAACCAATCTGCGCTCTTTCCCCCAATGGTGTTCTCCCATTGTATATTTCCTAATGCATCGGTTTTTACTATCCAATAGTCATAAAAACCATAGCTGTTTTCTGTTTTGTCGCCTGAAATGTTTGACGCGCTCAGTCCGCCAAAGATAAATCCCCCGTCAGCAGTTTGTTGGATGGAATAAAGATTATCAAAATTAGTTCCTCCGATTGTATTCTGCCATTGAATGTTTCCAAATGAATCAGTTTTTACAATCCAATAATCGTTATAACCATCAACACAGTCTTCTGTTTTATCGCCCGAAATACTTGAAGTGGAATAGCCTCCAAGAATATAGCCCCCATCCGATGTTTGTTGTACTTCATTAAGATAATCTTGATCGCTTCCTCCAATAGTATTCTGCCATAGTATATTACCAATTGAATCGGTTTTTACAATCCAATAATCATTCAAACCAATACTGTTTTCCGTTTTATCACCCGAAATACCTGATCCGGAAGTTCCTCCTAATATATAACCTCCATCAATAGTTTGTTGGATAGAATTAAGGTAATCATAATTACCTCCTCCAATGGTGTTCTGCCATTGTATGTTTCCAGATGAATCTGTTTTAACAATCCAATAATCCGAACTATTATTAATACTATTTTCTGTTTTATCGCCTGAAATGTCTGACCCGGAAGTTCCACCAAGGATATATCCTCCATCATTTGTCTGTTGTATTGCATTAAGTACATCTCCACTGCTTCCTCCAATAGTATTTTGCCATTGGATGTTTCCAACCGTATCGGTTTTTACTATCCAATAATCATTCAAACCAATACTGTTTTCCGTTTTATCACCCGAAATACCTGATCCGGAAGTTCCTCCTAATATATAACCTCCATCAATAGTTTGTTGGATTGAACAAAGCAAATCCTCGCCATTTCCACCTATTGTATTTTGCCATTGGATATCTCCCGCAGAATCGGTTTTAACTATCCAGTAATCCTTATTTCCATTGCCATTTTCTGTTTTATCGCCAGAAATATTTGAGCTTGAAGACCCGCCAAGAATATAGCCCCCGTCAACGGTTTGTTGTATGTAGTAAAGTTCATCTAAAGAGTCTCCCCCAATCGTATTCTGCCACTCAATCTCCTGCGCATTTAACTTAGGGTTAAAGGATAAGCAAGCAGCAATAAACAAAACCAAAAATTTACCACCCGTAAGTTTTTTAAAAAAGGAAGTTAGCATGTTTTTGTTTTTTGTGAGAAGCAAATGTATTAAAGGGTTTTGAGAAAAGCTATAACACAAAACCCACCACCCTCAAATCACATTCACCTCAGGCTCTATATCAACCCCAAATTTTTCGTGCACCGATTTTTTAATGTCAAGTGCAAGAGAATAAATTTCGTTGCCCGTTGCATTGCCATAGTTTACCAAAACCAAGGCCTGGTCTTTGTGCGAGCCGGTGTTGCCAATGCGTTTGCCTTTCCATCCGCACTGTTCAATAAGCCAGCCCGCTGCAAGTTTTATGGTAGTTTCATTTACAGGGTAGCCTGTTAGCGTTGGGTAAAGGGCTTTTAGTTCTTCAAATTTTTGTACAGGCACTTCAGGGTTCTTAAAAAAACTGCCGGCATTGCCTAACACTGCCGGGTCGGGCAGTTTGCTTTTGCGTATAGCAATTACTGCATCACTTATTGTTCTAATAGATGGTGTTGCATTTTGTTTTTTTAACTCCTGCTCTATAGCACCGTATGTTGTATTAAGCTCAGGATTTTTTTGCAAACTAAAAGTTACATGTGTAATAATGTATTTGCCTTTTGCACTGTCTTTAAAAATGCTGTAACGGTACCCAAAGTTGCAATAGTCTTTTGTAAATGTTTTTATGTTGCCGGTTTTTATTTCAACGGCTTCCAGGCTTTTAAAACAATCTTTAAGTTCCACGCCATAAGCTCCAATGTTTTGGATTGGTCCGGCACCCACGCTTCCGGGTATGAGTGAAAGATTTTCAACACCACCCAAATTTTTATTTACAGCCCACATTACAAAGTCGTGCCACACTTCACCCGCCCCAACTCTAACTGTTGCAGTAGTTGTTTCTTCTTCTAAGATTTCAATTCCTTTAATGTTATTTTTTAAAACAATGCCGTCAAAATCTTTGGTTAGCAACATATTGCTGCCACCACCCATCACCAAATGGTTGCGTTGTTTTACTGCATCAGTTTGTAAAAGCAATTGTAATTCTTTGACAGAATTAAACGTTGCAAAAAATGCAGCGCTTACATCAATGCCAAAAGTGTTGTATGATTTTAAAGAAACATTTTCTAAAACCGAAGGAATCATCAGTCAATTACAATTCTACCTGTAGAAATCAATTCGGTTTGGTTGTAAACCGAAATCATGTAAATGCCTTTGCGAAGATAGTTGCCATCAACAGCTATTGTTTTGCTGCTTACATAATTACTCTGTACCGGAACTCTACGCCCTGCTAAATCCGTCATCACCACGTTAAGTTGCCCGGTAGTTTCCTTTTCTGCTTTTACATAAAACAATCCTTTGCTTGGGTTTGGATAAATAACAAATTTATTTTCTAAAGGATGAGAGTTAAATACCGAAATTGGACTTGTAACAACAAAGCTGTCGCATACAAAACAGTTATGATCATCTAACACACAAAACTGGTAAGTGCCTGCGGTAAGATTATTGGCAACGCTATCCGTAATGGCAAGCTGCGTAAACAAATAATCGTAAGGAGGAGTACCGCCATTAACGGTTACGGAAATGGAACCATCGTTACAACTAAAGCACGATGTGTTTACGATGGTTGGTGTAAATGTAATTTGTGAAGGTCCGGTAATAACGGTTGAATCAACTTTTGTGCAGCCATTAAAGTCTGTAACGGTTACCGTATAAGTTCCGGCACAAATATTTATTAAGCCCGATAATCCCGAACCGTTGGACCATAAGTAAGAATAGTTAGGTGTGCCACCAGAAACATTTAGAATTACAGAAGCATCGCAATCGCCAAAGCAGGTAATATCCGTTACAGTTTGAAATATATTGATTGATGGTGGTTCAAAAATTAAAACAGAATCAAGTTTAACACAGCCCACGCTATCGGTAACCGTAAACGATGTGTAACCAAAACAAAGACCTGTTCCAATATTTGCAGTTTGCGGAGGAATGGTATTCCATAAATATGTTACAGGACCATTACCAATTGCATTGTTAAGAGTAGCTGTTCCGCTGCATTGCCCGGGGCATAAAGCATCGGTGTGAGATTTGGTATAAGAAATATCGGCAGGATCAATAATTGTTATAGTGTCGTTAGTGATACAGTTTGATGAATCGGTTACTGTAACCGGATAAACACCTGCGCAAATATTGGCAAGTGCATTGGTGGTATCGCCATTTGCCCATGCAAAAATAAACGGAGCGGTTCCGGCAGGGCTTAATGAAACAGCACCATTGCACAAACCAAAACATGTTGGGTTTGACACTGCTGCATTTAGATTAAATGGCAACCCCTGACCTATACTTACCGAATCAGAGTATGAGCATCCAAGCGTGTCAATAATAGTTACCGTATAATAACCGGTGCATAACGAATCAACAGTTGAAATTGTATCGCCATTGCTCCACAGGTAAGTTGCAGCAAGTGAGCCTTGCAATTGTGCCGAAGCTGTTCCGATACATTCTCCTCCACAGCTTGCAGGTACTGATGTAAATATTACAGGAATAGGACCTGCCAATCCAACAAAAACAGAATCGGAAACTGCACAACCCAAACCATCTGTAACCGTTACCGCATAACCACCTTCACACAATGTGCTTACGGTAACTGTTGTGTCTCCGGTTGACCACGCATATTGAAATGGACTTGTACCGGTTGGTGATAGTGTAACTTCACCATTACAAGCCACTGCACATGATGCAGGTGAACTTGTTGAAGATATTACATTGGGTGAAGGTTCTGTTACAAGTGCAGTATCTGAAGCCGTGCAGCCTAAAGAATCGGTAACAACAACTATTACAAACCCAGGGCATAAACCTACTGCAGTAACAGAATCCTGAACAGGAAAAGTTTGCCATGCATAAGTAAACGGTGGCAACCCTGTAGAGGATGCCGTTGCACTGCCGCTACATTGCTGGTAACAAATTGTTGGTGTTGAGGTGGCGGTTGCTTCATTTGGAACAGGGTCGGTCATTAAAATTGTTTCGGAAGCAGAGCAGCCGAGTGAATCAACAATTGTTACAGAGTATGTTCCAGCGCAAAGATTAAAAGCGGTATCGGTTGTTTGTATTGGTGTGGTTGTCCATGAGTAAGTGAATGGTGCAGTTCCTGTTGAAGTGGCTACTGCATATCCATTACAACCACCGAAGCAAGACGGAATAGAAAAACCTATGGTGGCTGCGTTAGCAACTGGCTCGTTAATAACAACAGAATCTATTGCATTGCAACCGGCAGAATCAACCATTTGCAAAACAATAGTACCTGCACATAAGGTGGTTGCAGTGGCAGTTGTTTGTTGTGGCGTGGTGTTCCATAAATATGTTACGCTGCCTTGTGCATTGTTTGCAATTGCAGTGGCTGTTCCGCTGCATTGTGCATTACAAATTGCATCGGTGGCTGTAAAAGAAATGGTAAGTTGAGCAGGCTCGGTAACTGTGTAACTCTCGGTAATGCTACAACCAAATTGATTAGTAATAGTTGCAGTATAAGTTCCAGGGCAAAGATTGGTAACGGGGTTACCAGTTAACCCACCTGACCATTGGAGAGAAAACGGAGTAGCACCGATTGGTGCAAGAGAAATACTTCCATCGCAAAACCCAAAACAATTTGTGTTGGTAACAGTTGGGTTGGCTGTTGTGTTACATGATGGCTGATAGGCTGCAATAAAATTTACGGTTAAAGTATCGGCTGTTGTAAACTGTCCTGCCACATACATTTTATCACCGGCAGGATATAAAAAATCTACCTGTGCATTAACACCTGCGCCTAAAGCATTCCAGTTAGTGCCATCATATCTCGCAATGTTTAATGCACTAACCGAACCGGCAGTTGTAAAATTTCCGCCCACATACAACTCACCATACAATACCTCAATAGAAGTTGGTTTTGATTGCCCCCCCGTTAAACCACCTGCCGCTAATGCGCTCCATGTTGTTCCGTTCCATTTGGCAAGGCTGTTTGCCGCAACGCCACCTGCATCCGTAAATGAACCACATATATACAACTCACTGTTGTAATTTTTTATTCCAATAACTCTTCCTGATAAACCAGTTACACCTGTTGTGAGTGCATTCCAGTTAGTGCCATCCCAGCGTGCAATGCTGTTAACGGGGGTAGCACCTGCAAGCTGAAATCTTCCGCCTGCATAAATATTTCCGTTGTATGATTCTATGGTTTCTACATAATCGCCTGCTATGCCAAGCCCGGAGCTCATTGCACTCCATGATGTTCCGTTCCATAAGGCAATGCGTTCGGCAGTGTTTCCACCTGCTGTGGTAAAACCACCGCCCACGTAAATATTTCCGGTGCCATCGCCTTTAATAACCAAAACGCCATTATCTAAACCTGTACCCAAAGCCGACCAGTTTGTACCGTCCCATTTGGCAATAAAATTTGCCGGTGTAGCTCCGGCAGTGGTAAAGTTTCCTCCTGCGTATAACACTCCGTTTTCAAAATACAGTGCGTTTACTGCAGCGTTTACGCCACCACCCACGTTTGTCCATGCAGTACCATCCCATTTGGCAAGGTAATTTATGGGGGAACCACCGGCAATGGTAAAGTTTCCCCCGGCATATATGGTTCCCGTTGCAGGGTCTGCGGCTATGGAATAAACTACGTTATCCATTCCGGTGCTAAGCGTTGACCAGTTTTGTGCAAAAGAGTTTACACATAATAAAATTGAAATAAAAAGTAAAGTGATTTTTGTCTTCATTGAATTAAAATTTAAAAGGTAATTGTATTCTTATTCGTAAAATTCATTCGCATAATTTATTTAGTAATAAGTTCTTTGATAATAACTGTCATTTTTTTCTCTGCTTCGTTAGCCACTTTTAAAACTTCTTCGTGGGTAATTACTTCCAAATGATCTCCACCACCTAAATCGGTAATAATGGAGATGGCAAACACCGGCAAATTCATGTGGCGGGCAATAATGTTTTCTGGAACAGTGGACATGCCCACGCAGTCGGCACCAATAATTTTTATGTAACGATACTCTGCACGTGTTTCAAATGTGGGGCCTGTAACGGCTGCGTATGTTCCGATATGGCAGGTAAAGTCGTTTTTATCGGCAACGGCTTTTGCTTTCGCAATCATGCCTTTGTCATAAGGTTCCCCCATGTCAGGGAAGCGTGTGCCGAGTTCTTCTTCGTTTTTTCCTATGAGTGGATTGGTGCCCATTAGATTGATGTGATCATCTAATATCATTAAATCGCCCACTTTATATTTTGGATTTACGCCACCGCTTGCATTGGAGAGTATAAGTTTTTCTATGCCCAAAAACTTTAATACGCGAACAGGGAAACCAACTTCTTGAATAGTATATCCTTCGTAAAAATGAAAGCGCCCCTGCATGGCTACTACTTTAACTCCGCTAAGCGTGCCAAAAATTAATTTGCTACCATGTCCTTTAACTGTGGATGTAGGGAAGTTAGGTATATCGGTGTAGTTTAATTCTGCTTCAATTTTAATTTCGTTTACTAAGCCGCCCAAACCCGACCCAAGTATGATTCCTACTTCGGGTTTAAAATTTGTTTTATCGGTAATGTACTTAGCCGTTGTTCTTATTTTGTCTAACATGATTTATTAAAAGTTCTTGTATGGTTTTTTTATCTTGTTCTTTAAACTGAACCTCTAAAGGTAAAATATACATGGGTAATTGCTCAATTATTTTTTTTAGCGGTTGATGGCTGAGCCTTGCAAAATCTTTTTGGGTGGTAACAATTATTTTTTGTGATGAATTGGTTCTCTTGTAAACTTCTACCAGCTTTTGCAAATCATTTTCGGTAAACTGATAATGATCGGGAAAAGACAGATGAGTGGTTTGGTTTGCAAAATTTTGGAGACAGGTTTGAAACGCCTCGGGTTTTGCAAGCCCGGCAAATGTAATAACATGAAAGTTTTTGAGGCTCTCAAAACTCATTTTATTACTAACATCATTTATATGATAAAGTGAGCCGTGGGTGTTGTATGAAAAGAGTGTTTTAACCATGTCTCCGCCCGGAAAATAGGTATGGATAAAATCATCTACTCTTTTTTGGGTTTTATTTTTTTCTTCTTCTGTGGTTTCATCGGGCGTTTTGGAAATAATGATTACATCGTTTGCCCGCGCCCTGTTTTTGTGCTCGCGTAAATTTCCGGCCGGGAGTAGGAAATATTCATCTAAAAACAAATCGTTGTAGGCGGTAAGCATAATTTTTAGTGAGGGGTTTACTGCTCGGTGTTGCAAGCCATCATCCATAATTATTACCTGTGGGTTTTGCTTTTCTATAATTTGTTGAATGGCTTTTGCCCTGTTTTCAGCAACGTAAAAGGAGACGTTTTTAAACTTGTTGAACATTTGCATGGGTTCATCGCCACAATTGGTAGCAGCCATGCCTTCTGTAATTTTTAAGAAGCCTTTTGTTTTGCGCCCGTAACCACGGCTTAAAACGGCTATATTAAAATACGGGCTGAGGGTTTGTATGCAAAATTCTACGTGGGGGGTTTTGCCGGTACCGCCTGTGTTTATGTTGCCTATGCATATAACGGGTGTGGTGAAGGTTGTGGATTTGAGGATGCTTTTGTCGTAGAGGTAATTTCTTACGAAAATTATTATTGCATAGAGGATGGAGAAGGGGAAAAGGAGGTTTCGCAAAAAATGCATAGGGGGTAAAAGTAATTGTTTTAAAAGCAGCGCAACCCTCAACTTTCAAGGTGAGCCTTTTTCAAAATGATAATTAGCGTCAATTTAAATCCTCCTTATTCTCCAATGAATAAAAAATTTAGGTTTGCCTTTGAAATAAAAACACCCCGTGCCTCAAATCAAAGACATCATTTCAGTTTTAGAAAAACTTGCGCCACCCTGCTACCACGAAGGTTATGAAAATGTGGGCATCAAGCGCCAGATGGTGAGTTGGTGGTTGATGAGATTAAATAATTCCCTCCCAACTATTCTTTTTAAAAACCGGATACAATATATTTGACGAACTAATAAAAAATTGTAACCGTTATGAAAAAAATTCTACCTCTTGTTTTATTGTTTCCTTTTTGTACACAAGCCGCCACACTAAATGTGCCAGCACAATACACTACTATACAAAGTGCCATAAATGCTGCTGCTACAGGCGATACGGTGCTGGTAGCACCCAGTAATATGTATGTAGAAAATTTGGATTTTATGGGTAAGGATGTGGTGGTACGCACACCCAATCCGGTAACAGACAGGTTTACAACTATTATTGATGGTAACCAAAGCGGCAGTGTGGTAAAGTTTATAAGTAATGAAAGTAATGCAGCCAAGTTAGAGGGCTTTACACTGCGCAACGGCACGGGCACGGTTAGAGATTGGGGGTATTATTTAATTCAAACTGTTTTATCGGGCGGTGGTATATTATGCGATAGCCCTATTGCTTTTGGTGGATCAAATATTTGGGGATCTTCGCCTACGCTTAGTTATCTTATTGTAGAAAATAATTCGGCACGTATGGGTGGAGGCATTGCTGCCTGGAAGGGATCTTACCCGATTATTGAAAATACCATAGTAAGAAACAATAGTTGTACAGAAATGGGTGGGGGTATTTCGGTATTTGAGGGCTTTGGGGCAACCGCCACTATACTTAGAAATGTAGAAGTGTCGGGTAATGAAGGTGGTTCGTTGGGTGGTAGCGGCATTGTGTGCAATTACTCGTCAACCATTAATATGATGAACTGTACAGTTGCCGATAACTCGGCTGCTGTTACCAATGGCGAGGCACTGTTTCGTGCCAATGGTTCAGTCTTTAATATTTTAAACTGCATTTTTTCGGGCATTACATCCGATTTGCTTTATGACCAAGGCGGCTTGGTAGCCACAGGTTCTATAGATTTTAGCAATGCCCCCAATACTAACGGATTGCTTAGTGTGGGAGCAAACATAATTACTGCCAGTCCGCAGTTTGTAAATGCAGGAGCAGGTAATTATCATTTAACTCCTCAAAGCCCCTGTATTAATGCCGGTACTGTTACTGGCGCACCTCTTATTGATTTAGATGGCAACCCGCGCAACGGCAACCCCGATATGGGAGCCTATGAAGCATTAAATACCGGCATTGAAGATGTAGATGGAAACCCAATTGCAATTTACCCAAATCCTTCAACAAATTTTTTAACCATTAACAAACAGTGCAACAAGTGTATTTTGACAGATGCAAGCGGAAAAATTATTGACTGTAAAATAACTACACATTCTAAAAAAACAATTTTGGACGTTACTGAAGTAAACAGTGGCATTTATTTTTTAAATGTTAATGATGCTTTTTTTGTGAAGGTACTAAAGCTGTAGAAACATTTTTAGCACATGGTATTAAATACCCGGGTTGAAGTACTAAGTTTGAGTCTTCAAGTGCAAGGAATACTATTGCACTAATTTTTGCATTGGCAAATCTCTTTAAATACTAATTAGGGTTAATGTTAACTTGCCTTTATTCTTATCCTGCTTTATCATTAAATAAAAAATTTAGGTTTGCAAGAGAAAGATAATAATCCCGTGCCTCAAATCAAAGACATCATTTCAGTTTTAGAAAAACTTGCGCCACCCAGCTACCAGGAAGTTTATGACAATGCGGGCTTGCTTACGGGCAATGCCAATGATGAGGTTAAGGGTGTGTTGCTTTGTTTGGATAGCACAGAGAAGGCAATAGATGAAGCCATTGCAAATAATTGCAATATGGTGGTGGCGCATCATCCTATTATTTTTAGCGGGCTAAAGCGTATAACGGGTAAAACATACGTAGAGCGCGCTGTTATTAAAGCCATTAAAAATGATGTTGCCATTTATGCCATACACACCAATTTGGATAATGTGCTGCATGGGGTAAATAAAATGATTTGTGAGAGATTGGGTTTGATAAATGCTTCTATCCTATTGCCTAAAAGTAATTTGTTGAAAAAATTGGTAACGTTTGCGCCAACAGACCATGCCGAAAAGGTGCGCAATGCTTTGTTTGGTGCAGGCGCAGGGCACATAGGCGCATACAGCCATTGCAGTTTTAATACCACAGGCATGGGCACTTTTATGGCGGGCAAGGATGCAACACCCTATGTGGGCGAAAAGGAAAAACTGCATACGGAAAATGAGGTGCGCATAGAAGTGGTTTTTGAAAGCAGGAAGGAAGGAGAAATTATTAGCAGGCTTTTGCAAAATCATCCTTACGAGGAGGTGGCGTATGATATTTATGGGTTAGCTAATAAATTAAACAATGTTGGCAGTGGTATGGTAGGCGAGCTGCCGGAGGCAATGCCTGAAAAGGAAATACTTTTGATGCTGAAAAAGAATATGCAGGCGGCAGTGGTAAAGCATACCAATTTAAGAGGTAAGCCGGTAAAGAAGGTGGCGGTGTGCGGAGGAGCAGGAATTTTTCTTTTGCAAGAGGCTATAAGGCAAGGGGCTGATGTTTTTATTACATCGGACATTAAGTACCACGAGTATTTTGATGCTGACGGCAAAATTGTGCTGGCAGACATAGGACACTACGAAAGTGAACAGTTTACTGCCCAATTGATTATGAACGAACTGAAGAATAATTTTTCTACATTTGCGCTCCGTTTAACAAATATTGTTACTAACCCGGTTAACTACTTATAATTATGGCAGTTAAAAAACCAGCAAAGCCGGCTGCAAAATCAGCAAAGAAAAAAGCAGCCCCTGCAAAAAAAACAGTAGCTAAGAAAGTTGCTGCAAAAGCACCTGCAAAACCTGCCCGTTCGGCAGGTGCGAAAGTTGCGGCTAAACCTACCAAGGTAGCTAAGCCTGCAGCAAAAAGAGTTGCTGCTAAAACTGTTGTAAATAAAGTAAAACCAGCCAAGGTTGGTAAACCGGTAAGTAAAAAAGCTGCGAAAGCTTCAGATAAAGGCAAAGTAAAAATCAGTAATAAACAAATGAACAAGACAGACGTAAGGTCAAAAAGAAATCCGGTGAAAACCAAGGAGCAAAAATTAAAAGCGCGATTTGAAGAGCCGGTAGTAGCAAAACACACACCCAAAGCTATTGAGCGCAGTGGCGAAACACGGTTGGTTAAAAAAGTAGAGAAAGAAACCGCTGCTAAACTTTCGAGTAAATATACTGTAGGTGACATTACGCAGTTTACCGTAAAAATTCCGAAGAACGGAATTGATCATGCAACTATTGAAGAAAAATTGCAGGCGCTTTTTCAATTGCAGCAAATAGATTCGGAAATAGACAGGATACGTTACATAAGAGGCGAACTTCCTAATGAGGTTAAAGACCTTGAGGATGATGTGGCAGGTTTGGAAACACGCATAAAAAACTACCACAAAGAGGTGGAGGATTATGAGAGAATGGTTTCGGAAAAAAAGCAAGCCATTAAGGATTCTAACTCTATGATTAAAAAATACGAGAGCCAGCAGAGCAACGTAAAAAATAATCGTGAGTACGAATCTTTAAACAAAGAAGTTGAATACCAGAAATTGGAAATTCAGTTGAGCGAAAAGAGAATTAAAGAATATACCGCTGAAGCTGCTGCAAAAAAAATGATGATAGAGTCAACACAAGAAATGCTTGACCACCGCAGCAATGATTTAAACACAAAGAAAAAGGAGCTTGAAACAATTATAGAAGAAACGAAAAAAGAAGAAGCTACTTTGCTTGAATATTCTAAAAAAGCAGGAAGTATTATTGAAGAAAGATTATTAGGCGGGTATGTAAAACTAAGAGAGAATGCACAAAATGGATTAGGTGTAGTTACCATACAGCGCGATGCATGTGGAGGTTGTTTTAACAAGGTACCACCACAAAGACAATTGGATATTAAGCAACGCAAAAAAGTTATTGTGTGTGAGCATTGTGGCAGAATTTTGGTTGACCCTGAAATTATGACTCCATTGCCATAAAATAATTTGAAACATTTAAAAAAGCTGTCATCCCTTGAGGAGTGACAGCTTTTTTTGTTGGAATATTTTATATAGGTGAAGTTATTTTTCTGTCTCCCATTTTACAACAAACACAAAATCGTTTTCTATAGGCAGGTATGCATATTCGTAACACAGTTTGTAAACGCTTCCTTTTTGTGTGGTATGTATTTGGGTGAAATATTTAAAATTAAATCCCTTCTCCATTAATTTTTGTTTTGAAATTTTGCCTTTGCCGTCATTGCCAATAACCGTTTCCAGCAGCTTACGGTTTTTCTTTAAAATATTGTTGATGATGCGAACCTGTACAGAGTTTTCGCTATTCAATCGGTTGTTGTAGTTGCTGCGGCATTGGTCATCGCAAAACTTTTTATCGGTTCTGCCTTTAATGGGCTCACCGCACGAAAGGCATAGTTTTTCTTTTGTACTCATTATTGAATCAAATTTTTAAACCGGCAATCAATACATCATCTACTTGCTCATTGTCGTTCATCCAAGTAGTAAAAAAGTCGTTTAGAAATTTTTTCTGAGCAGGCATTTCATGGTTTTTAATCTCCAACAAAATTTCCTTCAGTTTTTTTGTCATTATTTTTTTTGAGTGTTCACCACCAAACTGGTCGGCATAACCATCGGTAAACAGGTATGCAATTTCAAAATCGGTAAAGGGCAATACATGATTGGTAAAACCGTTTGTTCTTTCAAACTGGCTTCCTCCTATTGGGGTTTTATCGGGAGCAATAATTTTTAATTCTTTACTGGCTACAAAAACCAAAGGACGGTTAGCGCCTGCATATATCACTTGCTTAGTATCAAAATTAAAACAGCAAATGGCAATGTCCATTCCCTGATTAGAATTGTTTTGAGATTGCTGCAAAGATTTTGAAACTGCTTCGTGCAGTTTATCTAAAATTTTTGCCGGTGAAGTTGCGCCCTGCTCATAAACAATTTGATTTAAAAGAGAAACGCCAAGCATACTCATTAATGCACCTGCTACGCCATGCCCCGTGCAATCGGCAACGGCTACCACTACCGTGTTGTCTATTTTTTCCATCCAGTAAAAATCTCCGGACACAATATCCTTGGGGCGATATAAAATAAAGTGATCTTTAAAATGATTTTTTAAAATATCGGGTTGTGGTAAAATTGCCTGTTGTAGATGACTTGCATAGTGAATAGAATCCAAGATTTCTTTGTTCTTTTCTTCAACCAGGCTTTTTTGCTGCTGCAGCTGCGCTGTTCTTTCAACAACTAAATTTTCAAGACGTTCGTTCTGTTCAAGAATAATTTTTTCTTTCTCTAACAGATTATCTAATGCCTCTTGTTGCGCCTTAGCCTTATCAATAAGCGCCTGGTCTAATTCTTTAGCTGCTTTATGACCTTCTTTTAAAAGCTTTATTTCTTCAATGGTTTTATAGATGGTTTTTTCAAGATCTGCCAAGTCAACAGGTTTGGTAATAAAATCAAATGCACCACGGTTCATTGCCGTGCGAATATTTTCTAAATCGGAATAAGCGGATATAACAATTGTTTTAACAAAAAAAGTATGCTCTTTAATTTTTTCAAGGAGGGTAAGCCCTGTCATACCAGGCATGTTGATGTCGGTTAATACCAAATCAAATGTATCATCAGCCTTTAGTTTATCAATTGCATCAAAACCGCTTGAAACATATTCAAAAGTAATTTTTCCCTCTCTTATTGCCGAGCGAAACTTTTGTTTCATCATGTCCTCAACATAAGGCTCATCGTCCACTAAAAGAATTTTACAGTTCATATAACCAATGGTAACTATGTAATTTTTATTCCGATTATTAAAATATCATCCACCTGCTCAAAATTTCCTTTCCATTTGTTAAACAAGCCAAGCAAATAATTTTCCTGCTCCTTCATATTTAAATGCTGAATTTGCAGTAACTCATCTTTAAACTTTTTTGTCATTAATTTTTTCCCTTTCTCACCGCCAAACTGATCGCTAAAACCATCAGAGAAAATATAAATGGCATCGCCTTTTAAAAGATCTATTTCGTGTTGTGTAAATGCTTCGGTATGATAAACCTGTAATCCGCCAATAGGAAACTTGTTTGGTTTATATACCATCATTTCATTATTGCGTAATAACCAAAGCGGGCGGTTGGCTCCCGAAAATTTTAATTTGTTTTTATCAAGATCAATGGTGCATAACGAAATATCCATTCCATCATTTGATTCGCTTTCGCGTTGCTTTAAAGCGTTTACAATTCCTTCGTTTAATTTTTCAAGTATTTGCGATGGTTCTGTTATTCCCTTTTCATTAATTATCTGGTTGAGTAAGGAAGTGCCAATCATACTCATAAAGGCACCTGCTACGCCATGTCCCGTACAATCGGCAGCAGCAATAATTACTCTGTTATCCTTTTGAGAAAAGCTGTAAAAATCTCCACTCACTATATCCTTTGGCAAATACAAAATAAAAGATTGTTCAAGCGTTTTGTAAATAAGCTTCATGTCAGGCAAAATGGCTGATTGAATTCTTTTTGCATACAAAAGGCTTTCCGTTATTTCATTGTTTTTTTGTTCAATTACTTCTTTTTGTTGCAAAACCTCCTTAGTGCGCTCATTTACCTTATGCTCCAGTTGCACATTCTGATTTTCTAATATTTGCTTTTTCTCCTTTTCCTGTTCAATGCTTTTGGCTGATAGTTCGGTAATTTCAGCTATTTGCATTTTTAAAGTTTTGCCCATGCGCGCAAAGTCCCGCGCAAGGTAAATGGTCATTGATAACGGCAGGCTTAATACAAATGCTGTTGAAATCAATGTAGCGCCATCTACTTGCAACTTTATCCCAGCAAAATTTATTTCATCGGGCAACATACCTGTAACAACACCAACGGCAGGCGCTAAAAAAATAATCATTGAAAATATCCAAGCTCCATCGCGTCCTTTTCGTATTGATTTAATGATAACACGTAAAACTTCAATGATTGCAACAAAGAAAATTACAACGGTAAGTATGGAAATAACTTTTTCGGCATTAAAGAAAATGCCAACAACTGTGGCAGCATACATAATCATGAGCAACCAAAAAATTTTAAGCAGCCGCTGATAAAAAATGGTATGTAACATAGCAACAATGGGAATTACCAGCAGCGGCAATACCACCAAAGCCCACTTTGAAAGTGTTGTAATAACAGCATAATCGGTATATGTTAAGAGGTAGTAAACAAAAATGCCCGTAAAGAAGATTCCGAAACAATAAAGGCTGTAGTACAGGTTGGCAATTTTTTGTCTGTAATAGGAGTACATAATAAAATGCACAACAGCAAGTGTTAAAAAAATAGCTGCAAAAAATATAATCGGAAAATAATCAGACGGATCGGCTATTTCGGAGATGTCTGCATTGAGGTGACTGATGGATATGTGAAAGTTTTTACCTATGTTAAATCCCTTTTCTTTTGCTCCGGCCCGATGAAAGTTAGAGTACCTTACTGCAATTACATTTAGAGTATCTGATAGAACAATAGCATAAGGTTTTGGGTTCATACTAAACTCCGCAACTTCTTCCTCTATATTTATTCCAACCTTACCATAACTCTTCAAAAATTTTCCGTTAAGGTAAACCTCGCTTGCCGAACCAAACTGACGCAGGTAAAAACCCAGTGGCACATTGAGGACGGCAGAGTCGGCAGTAAAGTGCATACGATACCACGTAATGGTACTGTAATTACTGTTGTCTCTTACGGTGTCATTAATTATACTCCAGGTGCTATCGTTATAATCAGTTCTAGAAAAAGCCGAATCATCCTGCTGATTAAATTTCCACGGATTGGTAAACTCAATAATATTTTCTGAATCGGAAATAGTTTTTATTGCAGAATCGGCATTGGCTGCTTGTTCTTCGTCATCAGCAGCAAAGCCCGTTAACTGAAAGTTTACATCAATACTTGAGTCCTTTTTAATGGTTGACACCTGCGCAAAAACAAATTGCACACTGAAGCAACAAAAAATAAAAAGCCCGTAAACAAAACGCATAGAGAAAATTAGTGTGGTTAAAAGTAATGATTAGTGTTTAATGATAAATGGTTAATGGTAATTGTATAGAAGCTTAAATCGCGAATTTTTATTTACCGCAATCAATTTTAAATTTGCCCGTAACAATACTTAGTTTGTGCATGATAGACATTTATAATGTTTATAAGAGTATGAAGCGGGATGATATCATTCTTTCTTTTAAGGGTGATGTTACGCAGGATTTGCTTTCGAGCGTTTACCAGATTATGGAATCGCGGTTGCAAAATGCCGAGGAGGATATTAAGCGCAAGAAAAAATTTTATCACATTTTGGTGGAGTGTTTGCAGAATGTGTATCACCACATGGAAAGCCTGCAACACGAAAAGGATAAGGATGAGTTTGATGGCACGGCAATATTTATAATTGGTAAAGCTGAAGCAGGCGGTTATTTAATTGTTACGGGCAATTATATTTTAAAGCCAAATGCAATAGAGCTTGGCAAAAAGTTAGAAAAAATAAATGCAATGAGTGCCGAGGAATTACGCACTCATTATTTGGAAACATTAAGCACAACAGAATTATCTGACAAAGGCGGTGCAGGTTTGGGAATGATTGATATTGCACGTAAATCGGGTCATAAAATTGAGTTTGCGTTTAATGATGTTTCAGACACGTACTCGTTCTTTAGTCTTGCAGTTACAGTAAAATAATTTGAAAGAAAATGGAAACGCTATCTATACAACAGGGAATAAAAACTCCGCATATTAATTTTGATGCTTCGGGCGTATTGGAAATTTCGGGAAAATCTATCCCCGAAAATTCTATTGATTTTTATAAGCCTGTTTACGATTGGTTAGATGCTTACGCACAAAACCCACAAGCAAAAACAGAATTAAAAGTGCAGTTAGAATATTTTAATACAAGTTCCTCTAAATGTTTGTTGGATATTTTCAGAAAATTGGAGCCGCTGCATGCCAACGGAAAAAGCGCTGTAACAGTTAACTGGCTTTACGAAGAAGATGATGAGGATATTATGGAAGCAGGTGATGATTATAAAACCATTGTTAAGTTGCCTTTTGTTATTAGTAAGATTGAAGAATAGGTGACCACAAAGTGCACGATGGTTTGCACAAAGAGCACTAAGAAACTTTTTACTCCTTCACAAATTTACTCCTGTAAACTTGCTTACCTGTTTTTACTTCAACAAAATAAATGCCTTTTGAAAAGTGGTCAGTTGGCAATTTACAATTAGGAGTTGCAGACTGCTTGCTTAAAACTGTATTTCCTAAAACATCAAAAATGGAAACAGTTATTAAGTTGTTTGCTTTTGAGTTGTTGAGTTGAATATTTAACTCATCCTTTGCCGGATTTGGAAAAACTGCCAATTGCCCACTGCCTTTTGCCAGCTCGTTTATGGAAGTGGGTAGGACTATGCGTGTTATTGCAGTATTCGTTTCAACAGGCGCATTAAAATCAAAATAAATGTATCCTTTGTTTGTTACACTATCTCCGGCAAGTAACGTTGTTTTTGGTTTGATGCGGTACTTTACAAAACCATGCGATTGTGGTTCGTTAATGTTTGAATCGGGCAACAAAATATTCTCAAACAAAAACTCCATGTTACGATTGTAGTTTACCCATTTGAGTTGAACAGGGTGTGATGAGTTTACAAACTCAATTGAACTTAACTGCAATTTGTTTGTATCAATGGGGTTGATAATTTTTACGGTAAAGGCTGTATCATTACCAGTGTTTTGAAAACGAATGGTATAATCTAAAAACGGTTGTGTGGCAAGTTGGGTTGTTGTCAGTGTGTCTTCGCTTACTAAAATATCATTAGGGTCATAGCTGCCTGTTACAACAGAACTTACTCCTGCATAATTGCAATACACATTATAATCGTTTGCAAGTGGCTCGATAACACATTGCGAATAAATGTTGCTGCCAATAACTGCTGCTACACTTACATTAAGCGTAACTAAAATACTCCCACTTTGGAAAGGACTTAACACAGGCAAGCCACTCCACTGGACAGAATCAGTTGATGTAGCGGTTGGTCCAACAGTTGAACTTACATAACTCAATAAATTGTTTTGATACAATGTAATGATTGGAGAAAGTGTGGTTGTGCCCACATTCTCATAGTTAATCATATAACTTGCATTAAACCCCGGGCGGAAAGCACCAAGCGGTGTAAGCGTTACGCACAAATCATTAAACGTGCCCAACGGCTGAAAAGCAAAATCGTTTAACGAATCTGTTTGGTTAATGCCGGTAAATGTTGCGCTGTGGTTAGCAGGAACAGCAGCATAATAACTCATAGGTGTTGGTGAAACAGAAAAGTTGCCTGAATCTAAAACTGCTACACTATAAAATCCATTTGGTTGTGTAAATGCAAAACGATTGGTGTTTATTTCTGTAATGGCTTTGTTGGGAATAGAGAATTCGCCAATGTCTTGTGTGGAGTTGGAGTTTACATCTAAAAATGCGTTGCCTGTGATGAGGTTGTATTGGTCGGTGAGTTTTAGAATCCAATAATCAAAGCTCCCCATAATGTTTTCAGTTTTATCTCCTGAAATGTTTGAACCAGAATATCCTCCAAGGATATATCCATTATCAGAAGTTTGCTTTACATCAAAGAGAAATTCACCACCGTTACCGCCAATTGTATTTTGCCATTGTAAATTTCCTGTAGAATCAATTTTTACAATCCAGTAATCGTTAAAGCCATTACTGTTTTCGGTTTTATTACCAGATTCATTTGACTCGGAAAATCCGCCAAGAATATATCCGCCATCTTTGGTTTCTTGAATAGATTCAACTTGGTCATCACCATACCCCCCAATAGTATTCTGCCATTGTAAATTTCCATTTGTATCAATTTTAATTACCCAATAATCCAAGCCGCCAAAACAGTTTTCTGTTTTATCACCTGAAATATTCGAGTAGGACGAGCCTGCTAAAATATAGCCGTTATCTTTAGTTTGTTGAACGGAAAAACGCATTTCGGTAAAACTCCCTCCGATTGTATTCTGCCATAGGATGCCTCCTGCCGTATCTAATTTTAATATCCAGCAATCAGCAGCGCCATTACTGTTTTCAGTTTTATCACCTGAACTATCTGAGGAAGAATGTCCATTCAATATATAACCTCCATCCTTGGTTTGTTGAATAGACGGCTCTAAATCACTAACGCTACCACCAATGGTGTTTTGCCAAAGGATATTTCCAATTGAATCAGTTTTTACAATCCAATAATCCGGCCCCCCATTCATAGATTCCGTTTTGTCCCCTGAAATATTTGAATAGGATTCTCCCGATAATATATAGCCACCATCTGTTGTTTGTTGAATGGATCTAAGCATATCCTGTGCGTTCCCCCCAATAGTATTTTGCCAAAGAATATTGCCATTCGAATCAGTTTTTACAATCCAATAATCATATGTTATTAAATAGGAAGTATCAATATTGTTTTCTGTTTTATCTCCAGAAATATTAGAATTGGAAATTCCCCCCAATATGTAACCATGATCAGATGTTTGTTGAATGGATCTAAGCAAGTCATTCCTACTCCCACCAATCGTATTTTGCCACAGTATGGTACCGAAAGAATTGGTTTTTATAATCCAATAATCATTTGTTATAAAAGTAGTATCAATATTGTTTTCAGTCTTATCACCTGAAATATTAGAACTAGAACATCCACCCAAAATATATCCACCGTCAAAAGTTTGCCGAATTGAAAACAGGTAATCACTACCATTCCCTCCAATCGTATTCTGCCACTCAATCTCCTGCGCATTTAACTTAGCACCAAGCGATAAGCAAACACCAATAATCAAAAACAAAAATTTATCACCAGTAAGTTTTTTAAAAAAAGAAGTTAGCATGTTTTTGTTTTTTGTGAGAAGCAAATGTAGTAAGATAACCGCAGAGAAAGAGGAGTTTTTCGCAAAGAAATAGGAGAAAAATTTAACGCCCTCTGCCCATTCTCCCCTGCCCAAAAGCTATCATACAGAGGTGAGAGGCAACACTTTTCATTTATCTGCGTTACCTCTATACAAAACTCAAAATCCTCTGTGTTTAAAAACCTACTGTCCGTCTTTTATTTTCTTTAAAAACTCCGATTTTTTTCGCTCGGTGCTCAACATATATTGGTAAGATGGCAAGCCGTCTTTTTCTTTGGCTTCGCGTTTTTCGGGCTTAATATTTTCTATGGCTGCGTTAAATGATGCTTCGCTTGAAATAGCCTGCAACACACCACGCGCATAGTTAAAGTAAAACCAAATGTTGGGGTCAACTTCTACATACAAATTAAGCACATCACCGGTTCTGCGCCTGGCAATTTCAAAATGCCCGGTCATTTGTTTGCCTATGTAATACTTGCCTGCACTGCCCACACCAATAGGTCCTTTGCTTGAGTAAGTACCTTTTTCTTTACTCCAGTAAATTTTTAAATCGCTCAGCACAAGTGTGTGTTGCAACTCTTCAGGAAATTTTTTTGGTGTACCCAGTAAACTTACTTCCGATATATATTTATCTGCTTTATCCTTACCCATTAAATTGGTAATGGCATTTAAGTAAACAGGTCGGCTATCGTTGGTTGGTTGTAATGTTGGATAAGCACTTAACACATCAGCCATTTCTTTAAGCGCTTCTTCGGCAAACATAAAATCCATGTTCATTATAAGCTCAAAACCAATAGAATCTTTTTGAGAAAAGTAAGTTGCCAATCCCTGGTTCTTTAAAAACAACTGCCCAAAATCTGTAGCAAGCGAAATACTGCCTTCTCCTTTTACAATACATTTTTTATCATCAAGTATCAATGAGTTGTTTCCTACCGGTGAGGTCTCACCTTTTTCCTTTTTCTCTTTCTTATCGCCTTCTTTCTCTTCGGCTATGGGTGCCGTTCCCGAAACTTTGTATTCCTTGCTGTTCTGGTCAAATGCCAAATAGCCTTGTGCCGAAATTATTTCGGTATCGCTGCTTTTTCTTTTTTGAGAGAGGAAGGCTGGATAAATATTTACCGAATCGCCTGCAAAATAAATTCCTGCAAAAAGTTTTTCGCCTGTTTCGTTAACAGGATTGTTTACCGGAATGTTTACACCACGCGGGTCAATATCACTTGAGAAACTAAACCAGTTTTGTGCTGCAATTTCTTCGCAATGGTGCCCCACATTGGCATAACCCGTAAAATTTAAATTTTGTTTAGATGCCTGTATTCGCACCTTGCCCTTATAACTAATGGTAGGGCTTATGGTAAAATTAGTAGTGTCAGGAATTTCACCCACTGCAAATGTTTGCAATGATGTATCAACACCAATAGAAGTTAAGCGTATGAGATGCTTTACTTTTGATTGGTCTAAATACTCATAATCGCCATTGCCTGTATATTTTTTTCTGCCCAACACATTAATGCTGGTGTTAAGCATAGTGTGGTATTTAGTAGTGGTGTTTGCAATTACGCGGCTGTTGTTGAGTGTGCGCATCAACGCATTTTTTTCTACCACCACTTTTCCCGAATCCGGAATAATAGACGCATCGGCAACCAATATTTGCGGCACCTTATATGCCTTAATTAAATAATCGGTTAGACTATACGTTGCCAGTGGCGCTGTAAAACGCAAAGAGTCCTGGTTGGGATGAACAGAAATAAATTCGCTTTCGGTTATGTTCATTTTTGTTCCTGCCGTAGCACCACCAAATTCCATCTCGCTCTTATCCATAAACCATTTAAAGTTTTGAATATTGCTGATATACTGGTTAAGCGGGAATGTAACATTGCTGCCTGTGCCATTGCTGTAAAACTCGCCCACACGTTTTTCTAAATCAATGTTTGATTTTACATTTTTTGTTTGAAGCGCCAATACATTTTCAATGTCCGATTTTAAGCTGAAATCGCTGGTATCTGCACCATAACTATGATCTTTTAACTGCAATTTGTTTGAAGCAAGTTGCGATTGCTGAAAAGTAACCACACCATCTGCATCAATGCCCGATGGCATTAAAACTAAGTTTCCTTTTAACGATGCAGTTTTATTATACAACAACATGTCTTTCGATTTCTGGAACACATACATCTTATCATTTTTTGGGCGCCAGTTTATAAAAACATCTTCAGCCTGTATGTCCGGAAACTGTGTACTGCCGACAGTTTTTCTTTCCACATCAAATTTTTGCGTAACGGCATAAGTAGAGTCCGGAAAAAAAGTAATATCGTTGGCTTGTGCGCTGCTGCTCAAATATTCAATGGTGCCGCTTCCTAAGAATCCTTTATGTGAAAGTTGTATGCGGCTTTTGTATTTTCCTTTTCCGCCATAAGCCACAAAGCCTTCATCGGGCGTGGTCATATCAAACCCAAGCGAGTAATCGGGTTGCACCGTAAGCGTTTGCCTGAACACCGGAAAAATTCCTGCGCTTACCATCTCTCCTTCAAACACCAAGCCCTCTTTGCGCAATACGTTTAAGCTGTCAATAACAAACGGGTCAAGATGATAATAAAAGTTTTCGCGGTTATACACCTTGTTAAAAATGTAAGGATAATCGTAATAGATGTATGATTTGTTGGTGCAATCAAAAATGGGGAATTCGTTATTTGCAACATATCCCGATTTGTTTGAAGCATTGTCAATAGACAAAATACCATTAAGGTTTTGTAAAACGGATTTAATAGGAACGAGTGATGTTTTACCATCAGGTCCTATTGAATCGCTGGGCACTTTAAAACGTAACGAGTCAACAGTTTTTAAATCTAATTTAAAATCCTGGTAGTTGAAGGCAAACTCTTTTCCAAAAAAATCAAGCCTGCCTGCATGCACCCGTCCGCCAAAAGTCATATCGCGGTTTTTCTTTAACGTAAGCTGTTGTTCTGTTGGCACAATAAACACCTGCTGCGAATCGCTCAGCACCACCTTGCTAACACCTTCAAGTCTTATATCAAAATTCAATAAATTAATTTGTGCGTTTGGTTTTCCACTGATTAGTGATTCAATAAAAATTTCATCGTAATCAATTTTTCCGCTGCGTGCACTCAGGTAATATTGTACTTTGTCTTTAATTACAACTTTATCAGATACGGCATCATAAGCCACAAATCCTAAGGCAGAAAGCGCTGCCATAAAACTTCTTGTATCACTTTCTGTAAGTTTAAAATGTTTTGCCAAATCAGGAATGTAACCCACCTTGGTTTGGTTTTTTTCTCCAAACATTTTTAAAGTGTAGAGCGGATGCACTTCACTCAACCCCTGAATTTTTTGGAAGCGTACTATATTGAAAAAATTTTCGCTTTCAAACCTGAGTTTGCTTTGCCCCTGCCCGCTAATCATTTTACAGTCCATCAAGGGATCGCCAACTTTCCATGTAAGCTGTTCAAAATCTAAGTCCATTTTATGAAATGAATCAAAGTATGGGCTATTGGCAGCAGTTTGCTCATTTTTAGTAAGCGTTACTTCTTTCCTTTCAGTAATATACCTGAATTCAACTCCGGGGTGATAAATAGAATCTTTTTCGAAACGTATAATAGCGGCAGCATTATCACTCACCAAACGGTCGGGTTTAATAATAAATGAATTAGACAGCATTGTTAATTGTGGCTTGCCACCTTGCATAAAAGTAATGCGCGCAGGGTTATTGCCAATACCTGAACCTACCAATCTGTTGCCTTGCAGTGAGAATCCACCAACGTAATCAACATCCTTAATCATCTCTTTAATGGCAAGCCCACCAGCATAAGAATAAAAACGCGGATAGGTTACATTTTCGGGTTTTACATCTGCTAAAATTTTATCGGTGTAGCGTCCTTTTAAATCCTGCGTAAAATATTTTTTATAAGAAAAAGTTACCGAATCAATATGATACTCCGAGCTTTTTAAATTGATGCTGTACTTTTTTGCTTCGGCATAAGCATCCTGGTCTTTTAGTCCTGCTCGGGTAAACAAAAGTTTGCCTCCGTTACCAACCCACCAATTAAGGTTAGGATAAAAAACGCCTTTGGTGTTGTATATAACACTGCTGTCGTTTTTAGAAAAGCAGGTAAGATTAAGGGTTGCAAATGAAATTTTTGGCAGTGTATCAAAGTCAAACGTGTATTGATTACTGCTTGAAACCCATTCAACAGAGGCAGACTTATATAAGGTGTTGGTAGAGAAAAGAAGGAAGCTGGTCTCAAGCACATCGCCAAACCTTCGAGCATTCAGCTTTAAAGATTTATCAAGCGTGCTGTGCCATGTGTTGAAAACCTGTTCGTTGTTTCCTGAAGCAATCAATCCAATAAGCGCACTTATATAATTGGAGAAATCAGGAAACGCCTTCAGCCTCTTTTTAAGCATACTGTTACTTAAGGTTATAATGGTTTGCTTTTGTGTTGCATTAAAACTTTTATCATACACAGCTTCAAATTGATCCATCAGTCGCTCTGCTTCCTTCTTATTGGTTTCCTCCAAAAACTTCGATAGCTCATCCAAATACTTACCGGCATCGCCCGAAAAACTTTTGAGTGATTGAGCGTTTAAAGTGATTGAGAAAAGAAAAAATAAAAATGCTGTGGTTAAAATTCTTTTAATCATAATTGATTCTTCTGGTGGTTTTATATAGGCTCCTGCAAAAAACAGAATTGAGCGGGAGTAAAATTTTAAATACGTTGTATTTGATTTATTTTCCCTTCGCTCTCTGCGTCTTTGCGTGAAACCACTTCAAAGAAAACGAAAATATTTTCTGGTTAGTGCATAATCAAATGATATTGGTAAGAATTTATAAACGGCATTGATTTAGTTTAGCGCAGTTATAAAGTATGTCTAAATTGGTTCGTGCGCACCTGAGTGTGGCGCTGGTTCAAATTCTGTATTCTGCCAATTTCAGTATTGCTAAGCAAATAATGCCGGCACTCGTTCAGCCGTATGGTTTTATCGTGCTGAGGGTTTTGCCATCGGCACTTTTCTTTTTTGCCGCATCATACTTTGTTAAAAAGGAAAATATTTTACGTGGCGATTTGTTAAGAATTGTAGCTTGCGCTGTTACCGGGGTTGCAGTAAATCAACTTTTGTTTTTTAAAGGACTAAACTTAACAGTGCCTATTAACGGAGCATTGATAATGACTACAAATCCTATTTTAGTTATGCTGTTTGCTGCTCTTTTTCTTAAAGAAAAAATTTCACTGATAAAGGTTGCCGGAATTTTTTCAGGACTTACTGGCGCAATTGCACTAATTCTTTTTGGTAAAAAATTTTCTTTTGACAGTGCAGGCACCCTTGGCGATTTTTATATTTTTCTCAACTCTGTTTCGTTCGCCTTGTTTATGATAATAGCAAAACCCCTTATGAAAAAATACCATCCGCTTACAATCACTAAATGGATGTTCTTTTTTGGCAGCTTCATGGTTCTGCCTTTTGGATTTAATGATGTTAATTCAATTGAGTGGCATCAATTTACAACTGCATCATGGCTGGCATTGGCATTTGTAGTTGTAGGAGTTACGTTTGTTGCATACCTGCTAAATGTTATTGCTTTGCGTGAACTAAGCCCTGCTGTGGTAAGTGGATATATTTATTTACAACCTGTATTTGCTGCTTTATTCTCTATGATATTTGCAGAGGGTAAGCCAAACTTATTGCATTTGATTTGTGCAGTACTCATATTTACCGGGGTTTATTTAATAAGTAAAAAAGATTTAAAAGAAAAAGTCAAAGGTGAACACAGATTAACAGATTAAAAAAAGAAATTTGTAAAAATCATAAGACGAAGCTTTTAATTGTTTTTAATCTGTAAATCTGTATTAAACTAAATAGTGTAAATTTTTTTTATAAACATGTCATTAAATTGGAGTCTTTTAAACTTTGAAGAATTATCCGCAAAACAACTGTACGATATTTTACAAGCACGTCAGCAGGTATTTATTGTGGAGCAAAACTGCTTTTATCTTGATTGTGATGAAATAGACTTTGAATGCTTCCACCTGTGCGTTTACGATAACAATAAATTGGTTGCCTATCTGCGAATTCTTCCTCCCGGAGCAAAGTATAAGGAAGTATCAATAGGTCGTGTGTTAACAGTAGCTGATAAACGTACAACAGGATTGGGCAAGGAAATAATGAAAAGAGCGCTTGATATAATTGAAGAAAAATTTCCTGATCAGCCAATAAAAATTATGGCACAGAGTTATCTTGTTAAGTTTTATGAGAACTTTGGCTTTAAAAACATCAGCGAGCCATTTATGGAAGATGGCATACCGCATAACTATATGATAATTGAGAAATGAAAAATTCATTCGTTACCATTTTATTGATTTGTTTAACCTATGGTTTATATGCTAAGCCACAGTTTCAGATTTTTAAATCAAACCGTATGGATAAAAATGGCGAGCGCCATGGCAAATGGAAAACCTATTGGAATGAGGGAAAAGAAAATATTTATCGCAAGGGGAAATTTAAACACGGATTAGAAACCGGCAAGTGGAAGTATTATGATGAGTTAGGAAACCTTGTTAAAACAGAAAAGTATGTTTCCAATAGAAAAATAATTATCACAAAAAACTATTTTGCAAGTGGTAAATTGGAAAGTGAAGGTGAAGCACATCTTTTAAATGAAACAGACGGTACATTACATTATTTCTGGCAAGGCACCTGGAAATTCTATAATCAGTCGGATGAATTAGTCCGCGAGGAAGAATATTTAAAAGGAATTAGAGTAAACTTAAATAAAGCTCCTTATCACAATGAATAAGATTTTTTCTTCACCAAAAATAAAACCAGTATTCCTGCTATTTCTGCTTTGTTGTGTACAGAAATTGATTGCCCAAAATCCTGCATACGACTCTTTAATTGTAAAAGCAAAAGAATACTACACGGCAAAAAATTATTTTCAATCTGCCATCACGTACAACAAAGCATTTAAAATACTTGGCGGCAAAGGCTACCCCGAACACAGGTATGATGCAGCACGAAGTTGGGCAAGGGCCAATGTCAAAGACTCTGTATTTATAAACCTTAACAAGCTTGCCGATAAAACAGAATTTTTAGAACTAAATGTATTGCAAACCGACAAGGCATTTATGGTGTTGCATGAAGAAAAACAATGGAAAGAATTGCTAAAAAAAATAAACCCAAACAACGAAGTATATAATGATTCGCTTGCACGCGTATTAAATTCTGTTTATGATTTTGACCAACGCAATCGCAAAAAAATGAATGAGATTAAAAATTCGTCAGGTGCTCAATCTGATGAATATAAGCGTACCGTGCGCATGATAAACTTTGCTGACTCATTAAATTTAATTCAGGTAATAAATATTTTAAAAAAACACGGCTGGCTTAGCCGCAACGAAGTAGGTAGGACTGGAAATAAGGCATTGTGGCTTGTGCTACAACATGCCTCGCTTGGTATACAGGAAAAATATTTTGAAGTAATGAAAACGGCTGTACAAAAAGGCAAAGCATCTAAAACAGATTTGGCTTATTTAGAAGACCGTATTTTGATGCGTCAGAACAAAAAACAATTGTACGGTACGCAATACAAATTAGACCAAGCTACCGGTGAAATGAAATTGTGGGATATAGAAGACCCTGATAATTTGAATAAAAGGAGAGAGTCGGTTGGATTAGAACCTATGTAATTCTATCAGACACTCACCTGTGAATAGCGAGTCATCATTTCCTCTGCTTTATTCACCATATCAGAACTGCCAATAAACAAAGGTGTGCGCTGGTGTAGTGTAGTAGGCTGAATATCTAAAATACGGTTAAACCCATCCGATGCTTTTCCACCCGCTTGTTCAATAATCATTGCAAGCGGGTTGCACTCATACATTAAACGCAATTTTCCCTTAGGCGATTTGGTGGTGGTGGGATAAATATAAATTCCGCCTTTAAGCATATTGCGGTGAAAATCGGCAACTAAAGAACCTACATATCTTGAAGCATATGGGCGCTTAGTTGCAGCATCTTCTTCCTGGCAATATTTCATATATTTTTTTACACCATCAGGAAAATGTAAATAGTTTCCTTCGTTAATAGAATAAATATTTCCTGTTTTAGGAATCGTCATATCAGGATGGCTTAAGCAAAACTCGCCAATGCTTGGATCAAGAGTAAATCCATTAACGCCTTTACCTGTTGTATAAACCAACATGGTAGATGAGCCATAAATAACATAACCGGCAGCAATCTGGTCGGTGCCTTTTTGCATAAAGTCACTTAAATCACTTTTGCCAGTAAGAGTGGTTCTTCGGTAAATAGAAAAAATAGTTCCGACAGAAACATTTACATCAATGTTTGAAGAACCATCTAACGGATCAATAGCCACAACATACTTAGCATTTTTAGAAACAGCGCTCTCAATGTTTATCATCTCTTCGTTTTCTTCCGAAGCCACAGCACAGGTTTCTCCACCACTGCTTAATGCTGCAATAAACTGTTCATTGGCATAAACATCTAATTTTTTCTGCGACTCGCCTTGCACATTATCTGTTCCGGCTTCACCTAAAATATCAACCAATCCGGCTTTATTTACCTCGCGGTTTACAATTTTAGCAGCAATACCAATATCGCGCAGCAACCTGGAAAGTTCGCCTTTGGCATAAGGGAAATCTGTCTGGCGCTCTATAATAAATTGTCCGAGAGTAATAACTTTATTGGGCTTATACATGTTTCTTTTATTCTGTTTGGTAAGGTGTATGCAAACCTAAAAATTTCTGCGAGATTCTACAGTTAATTTTTTCATTTGCGTTGCAATTATACTTGCAAAGTAACACTAAAGTCAAGAGTTATTTTATTATTTTTTTTTGAGGAAACGATTGAATGCTAAATAAAAAAGGCTACCCTATTGTGAGTAGCCTTTTAAATATTTTTTTTTCAATTATTGCTTATACATACCAACCGAAAACTGTGCGTTAACCTCGCTACCCACCACAGGGCTTTTAGTTCCGGCATTAAAATCGAGGCGGTTAATTTTTACTTCGCCAATAAATGAATGCACATCTTTTTTTGCATAATCATCGGTAGAAGAGCCAAGATAAGTAAATGGCATCTCTACTTCTTTGGTTACATCTTTAATAGTTAGGTTTCCTTTTGCAACATATTTGTATTTGCCGCTTGAACTTTTGCTGATAGATGTTGATTGAAAAGTTATTGCAGGGTATTTTGCAGCATCCAAAAATTCGGTACTTGTTAAATACTGGTCTCTGTCTTTCATACGTGTATCAACAGATGCTGCATTTAGTTTTACAAATAAGGCTGATTGCTCGGGGTTATCTCCAATAGTAAATGCACAGGTATCAATAGAAAATGAACCGCTTGCAGTAGTTAAGAAATGATCAATGTTAAAAGTCATCCATGAATGTGCAACATCAGCTACTAACATTCCTTTCATTGCAGCAAAATCCATTTCGGGATAGTTTGCCATTTCTGTTGTTGAGGTTTTTTCGGTCGTAGCATTTTCTTTTTTGTCAACGCCAACAGTTGCAATATGCGGAGCAATAACCAACGATACAATACTCATTAACTTAATAAGAATATTCATAGATGGCCCTGATGTATCTTTAAAAGGATCACCCACAGTATCACCCGTAACAGATGCTTTATGTGGCTCGCTGCCTTTGTAGTAAATCTGTCCGTTTATATCAACACCTTTTTCAAAAGATTTTTTTGCATTATCCCACGCACCACCGGCATTGCTCTGAAACATTCCCATTAACACACCACTAACAGTAACACCTGCAAGCACACCACCCAATACTTCGGGGCCAAATAAAAATCCAACCATAACAGGAACAATTAATGCAATGGCACCCGGTGCAATCATTTCGCGGATAGATGCTTCGGTAGAAATGGCAACGCACTTTTCGTATTCGGGTTTTGCTTTGTATTCCATAATACCGGGTATTTCGCGAAACTGCCGCCTAACTTCTTCAACCATTGCCATGGCAGCACGACCAACGGCAGCAATAGCCAATGATGAAAATATAAACGGTATCATAGCCCCAACAAATAATCCTGCCAATACATCAGCTTTATAAATATCAATTGCAGAAATGCCGGCTATACCCACAAATGCTGCAAACAACGCAAGTGATGTTAACGCGGCCGATGCTATGGCAAATCCTTTTCCGGTTGCTGCTGTGGTATTTCCAACTGCGTCTAAGTTATCTGTACGTTGTCTTACTTCTTTTGGCAGATGACTCATTTCTGCAATACCACCTGCGTTATCAGCAATAGGACCAAAAGCATCTATCGCTAACTGCATAGCTGTAGTTGCCATCATACCTGCTGCAGCAATTGCCACACCATACAAACCCGCTAATTCATAAGAACCATAAATACCTGCTGCAAGCACAATCATTGGCACTGCAGTAGATTCCATACCTATTGACAAACCACCAATAATATTTGTTGCATGACCGGTAGATGATTGCTTTACGATGGAATTAACCGGCCGTTTACCCATTGCTGTATAGTACTCAGTAATCATGCTCATAAGAGTACCCACTACCAAACCTACTATAATAGCTAAGTAAACATTTAAAGATGTAAACTCATATCCTCTTATGCTTAATGTTTCGGGCAACATCCACATCACTAAAAAATAACAAGCCACACCTGTTAGAATAATGGAAGACCAATTGCCAAGGTTTAGTGCGTTTTGAACACTATCTGTTTCGTTTTTAATTCTAACAAACCATGTTCCTATAATGGAAAACACAATTCCTAAACCTGCTATCAGCATTGGTAATAGTATTGGGGATAAGCCACCAAACTGATCACCGGTTGCATCAATCTCCTGACCTAATACCATTGTTGCCAAAATAGTTGCAACGTAAGAGCCAAATAAATCAGCACCCATACCTGCCACATCACCCACGTTATCGCCTACGTTATCAGCAATAGTTGCAGGGTTACGAGGGTCATCTTCCGGAATTCCGGCTTCTACTTTACCAACTAAATCGGCACCTACATCGGCAGCTTTGGTATATATACCGCCACCTACACGGGCAAACAGTGCAATACTTTCTGCACCTAAAGAAAAACCGGCAAGCACTTCAATAGCCTGTTTCATTTCAACACCCGTCATAACCGCACCTTCGGGAACAAACATTTTATAAAACACTATGAATAATGCGCCTAAGCCAAACACTGCTAATCCCGCAACACCTAATCCCATTACAGTACCGCCACCAAAAGAAACAGCTAATGCTTTTGATAAAGAAGTTTTAGCCGCATGTGCAGTGCGTACGTTTGCTTTGGTCGCTATTTTCATTCCAATCCATCCGGCAGTGGCGCTAAATACTGCACCTATTAAAAACGCTATGGCTATTACCGGACTTGAATGTACCGGATTTTCGGGCGTGCCATGCAACGTGCCTGAATAAGCAAGTAATAAAGCTGCTATTACAGCAAAGTAAGAAAGTACCTTCCATTCCGCCTTTAAAAATGCCATAGCACCATTGGCTATATGCCCGGCAAGTTCCTGCATGTTTTGTTCGCCTGCCTCTTGTTTGGTTACCCAGCTTGCCTTTATCCACATGTACAACAAAGCAACAATACCTAAAGCGGGCACAGCATACACTAATTCATTCATAATCTACTATATAAAAGGGTTAAAATTTTTGAGCGTGCGAAAATAACAAAAAATGGATAGGCGCAAAGCAATAATACTGCTCTTTAGAAGGATTGATTTTGTAAGGTTAAACTAGTATTCATTACGCACAGTGTTTTCACGCAAAGGCGCAAAGCCCGTATAGAAAAAACAATCTACCCTTTGCGGGCTTTGCGCCTTCGCGTGAAATAATTTTTCAGGAAATATTCCCTGCCAGATATAATACAATTACTGTTTTACAACTCTGATGGTTTCCTTCACATCATTACAAAAAACATTTACCACATATAGTCCGCTTTTCAAATCAGATAGTGGCAGTTGAACATTGTTGTCATTTGATGTGTATTCGTTTCTGGCTAAAGTTTTACCAAACATATCGCACACCTGCACAGTATAATTTTGTCCTTCGGTTTTTAATGTGTTTATGTTAATGTTTAAATTTTCTACAGCAGGGTTTGGGTATGAGTTGGTTATTATTCGATCACCGGAAATATTATCGCTTGCATCGCACACACGGCAGTACTCATCATTTGCAATTGCATAGCGTGTAACGCCATCGGGTCCAATTAAAACCCACTTTAATTCTTTTCCGGTAAATGTGGAATTAAAAATATTGTCGTTGTAACCGGTGCTAAAATTTTCGGGTAATGATGTTGGCAAAGATTCGCCTACTAAATAATTTCGGCTGCCTTTTAATATGGTATGTGCTGTTGGGTTAAAATTATTGTAATTAAAAAATGCAGTAGTGCTGCCATCGTTATTCTTTAAAATACATTTTACATAGGGCTTTACTGCTTCCACACATGTTCCTGCATACTGGTTGTATGCTTTAATATTGTAAGTATTATTGGTGTAATCTTTTAAATGCCACTCCATATTTGTTCCGGTAAATTCAGCAGTAAAAACATTGTCGTGTTTGCCGGGTAAAAACTGTGTTATAGGGGTTCCCCATGTAGCGTTATTTAAAACATTATCGGCACCGGCAGGTATGTTTACTGTATCGGTATCATTGTATTCGTATCCAAATGTTACTTCCATTACCCCGGGCTTTGATGTGCTTGGTGTTATACAATTTACATAAGGCTTAATTGGTGCTATGCACAGGTTTTGATTGGGTGCAGTGGTATTAACCGATTTTGGTCCAAATGGTCCTTTTAAATGCCAGACAACTGTGGTGCCGCAACTTATTCTTATTTTAAATGCATCGTTATATAAGCCGGGATAAAAAACCGTGTCCGATTCTCCTCTTATAATACTTCCTCCTGTAAAACGATTGTCCAGTCCGTGCGGAATAGTAAATGTTAAACCGGGATTATCGTTATAATATCCAAAGGTTATCAAGTATGTGCAAGGGTCAATTTGTTTTTTACAAGTCACAAAAACATCAAAGTTTTTGGTGGTGCATTGCTGTTTACCCGATGCTTTTCTTCCGCCATTTTGCTCCACATTGTTTACATAAATAACCATTACGTTATTACCTGTTGCGGCTTTAGGACTAAAAAAATAATTATCTCCTGGTTGCGCTATAAATGGAGTAGGGTATTGGGATGACATGGGAGCATTTGCACCGCCATCAACTATTTTCCATGTGTAAGTAACAGGATAAGAGTTTTGATTTTTCACTCTCCATCTTAAAACAGTATTAGGATCATCAGAACACATAGATGTTAGTTTTAAATGCTGAAACTGCTGAGCCATTGATGCAACGCTTATTATTGAAGCCAAAGCAAAAAGTAAAGTTTTTTTCATCGTTGTCTTTTTTATTTCTCTTTTAAGATTAAAACAGATAATTTATACGTGAGGTAGCTCTCAAGGGTTTATTTCAATAAGAAAAAATTCAGCCATGCTTTTGCTGCTATAAGCGAGATTTTAAAAAACCTTACAAATCATATAGTGGGTAAACTCACATTTATACTAATGTGTTTTACCAAGAAATACATTAAATACTCCTTTTGAAGTTTAAAAGAAAATAGTGTAGGTTTGGCTCAAAATCTTGCTATGCAAACAAATTTCTTACAAACAGTTTCAATATACACATTGACTGTTGTCTTATTAAGCTCATGTGGTGGCAATAAGTCCGATTCCAGTTCAGGAAAGCCAGATTCAATGAAAACCGAATCACAAACTCCTGCCGATGAAATGGCAACCTATCATTTTACATACACCATTGCTAACCTGCCTCCACCATTGCAGGTGCTTGATGAGTTTGCAAAATCTAAAATGACAGTGAATGTTGATTTGCTTAACCCGGTAGAAAATGCCGATAAATACCAAACCACATTAAAGCAGGCATTTAATTATGGCATATATGGTGTTGATTTGGGTTACTTGGTTGTAAACAACAGAACATTGGATGTGATAAAGTATTACGGAGCATCTAAGAAACTTGCTGAAGAATTAAACATGGCAGAAACTTTTAACCGTTTTGTTGAGCGCTTTGAAGCCAATTCAAATAACAAGGACACCTTATCAAGAGTAATTGACGAAGCATATGCTGCTACTGATGAGTACCTTCGCTCTAACGAAAGATTAGAAACTGCAAGCCATGTTTTGGCAGGTAGCTGGCTGGAGGCACAATACCTTACCGTAAATATGCTTAGAAATGCAGAACGCAATGCTGATAATGAAATACTTTTCCAGCGTGTGTGGGAACAGCGTTTGTATTTAGATAACATTACCAAGTTGCTTGCCGATTTTAAACCAAGTGCCGATGCCGATAAAATAAAATCAGATTTTGAAGCCATGCTTGCCATTTATAAAGAGCCGGCAGATGACAAACAAGTCAATAAAGAGTTTTTAGAAAAATTAGCAGCAGCGCTTGAGAAAACACGTGCTAATGTGATAAAGTAAAAATAAATTTGCCTGAGAAAAAATCCTGCTGAGATGTTTTGCTCCGCAGGATTTTTTGTTTCTAATTGTATATTCGCTCAACTAATTTTAAGCAACACAGTCTGCAACCGTTTGATATGTTATGAGTGATAAAATTTTAAATGCATTAATGCAGCTTTTTGCCATTCTTGCAAATGCTGAACGTTTTACACAAGAAGGCCGCAGTATTGTTGAAGCATTTTTGCAGCAGCAAATAAGCAATACCTATATTCAAAAATACCTGCAAATATTTGATGAGCACCTGGCTACCCTGCAGGGAAAAAATACCGAAGGCAAAGCAAAAAAAAGAGTATCGGTTAACTCCGTAAAAATTTTAAGGATTTGTACCGACATCAACAAAGAGCTTGACACCAAACAAAAACACATTGTACTAATCAGGCTTATAGAATTTGTCTATTCGTCCGACAGCGAAATATCAGAACAAGAACAGGAATTTTTAACCACCGTTGCCGAAGTCTTTCATATAAGCAAAGAAGAATTTGATTTATGCGTTTCTTTTGTAATAAGTAAAGATGAGCATTCACTTTCAGACTCACCGCAGTTTTTGATAATTAGCAGCAAAGCTCATGTAGCAGCAAGCGAGAGAAAATATTTGCAGCACGAATCTTTGCATGGCAATTTGTATATATTAAATCTATACGCTGCCGGAATCTTATTTGTGCGCTATGCCGGCAATGATAAACTAACGCTAAACGGCTTGCCTGTATTAAACAACGCGGCTTATGTTTTTTCTTCGGGATCAGTAATACGAGGTTCGCGCATTGCTCCGGTTTACTACAGCGATGTAATAAAATCGTACAGGCTAAATGATGTTGCCGAAGATATTGTGATGCAAGCAACGGAGTTAGAGTATGTTTTTTCTAACGGCAAAAAGGGATTGAATAAAATTTCGTTTGCCGCCACATCGGGCAATTTAATAGGAGTAATGGGCGGAAGCGGTGCAGGCAAATCAACCTTGTTTAGTATTTTAAATGGCAACAACACACCAAGTGCTGGCAGCGTAACCATTAACGGCATTGACATACATAAGCATAAAAATAAATTAGAAGGCATAATTGGTTTTGTTCCGCAGGATGATTTATTGATGGAAGATTTAAGTGTAAGGCAAAATCTTTTTTACAACAGCAAATTGTGTTTCGGGAATTTAGATGATGCGCAAATAAATGCAAAGGTTGATGTAATGCTTGATTTGGTTGGACTAAGCGAAGCACAACATTTAAAAGTAGGCGATGCGTTAAACAATACCATTAGTGGCGGACAGCGCAAACGCCTGAACATTGCGCTTGAATTAATACGTGCTCCGCAGGTGTTGTTTGTAGATGAGCCCACATCCGGCTTATCATCTCTCGACAGTGAAAACGTAATGGACCTGCTTAAGCAGTTAGCCATTTCGGGCAAGTTGGTTTTTGTTGTAATACATCAGCCATCATCAGATATTTTTAAAATGTTTGACAAACTGCTTATGCTTGACAAAGGCGGCTACCCGGTTTACTATGGCAACCCCAGCGATTCGTTAATTTATTTTAAAAAGAAAGCGCGCTTTGCCGATGCCGATGAAAGCGAGTGTGGTTACTGCGGCAACATTAACCCCGAGCAGGTTTTCTCTATTCTTGAAAGCAAGGTTATGGATGAGTTTGGACAACCAACCAACTTGCGCAAACTTTCGCCACAAGACTGGAATAATTTTTACAACGAAGAATTTAAAAACCGAAGCGAAACATTAAATCCAAATGCAAACAACACGCTGGTTTCTATTTTTCGTAAACCAAACTGGCTGAAGCAGGCAAAAGTTTTTATTGCGCGCGATGTGTTGTCAAAACTGCGCAACACGCAATACATGCTTATTAATTTTTTAGAAGCGCCTGTGCTGGCTTTTGTGCTTGCTTTCTTTTTAAAGTATTACAACAATAGTGGCGATTATGTTTTTAGAGAAAACAAAAACTTAGTGGCTTATATTTTTATGGCTGTGGTGGTTGCCATTTTTATGGGGCTTACCGTTAGTGCCGAAGAAATTATACGCGACCGCAAAATTTTAAAGCGCGAAAAGTTTCTCAACCTCAGCCGCAGCAGTTACCTGTTTTCAAAAATTGCAATCATGTTTGTTATATCAGCTATTCAAACATTTTCGTTTGTAATTATTGGCAACAGCATATTTGGAATTAACGCCATGTATTTTGATTACTGGCTTATTTTATTTTCCGCTTCGTGTTTTTCTAATTTGCTGGGGTTAAATATTTCGGCAAGTTTTAATTCTGTTGTTACCATTTACATACTCATACCTTTTTTAGTTATACCGCAAATTATTTTAAGCGGAGTAATTGTAAAGTTTGAAGATTTAAACCCAACCGTTACATCTCAAAAACAAGTTCCGGTTATTGGCGAAATGATTACCTCGCGCTGGGCATTTGAAGCGCTTGCCGTAAACCAGTTTGAAAATAATTTGTACAACAAAAACTTTTTTGAGTACGACAAACAAATGAGCCGTGCTACTTACCTTAAAGATTTTTGGCTGCAAAAAATTAACGACAAGCTTGATAATGTGTATTCAAAAAAGAAACCGCAATTAGTTGCCGCAGATATTGAATTGCTTAAACATGAACTAAGCAATATGGATGCACCGCGCAACGAAAACAGAATTGATATAAATCTTTTAGAAAATTTAAACGAAACCAATTACCAAAAAATAAAAGCCGCATTAGAGCAATACAAAAAAGCTAAGATTAACAGCTACAATAAAACCAATGCCGAAAAAGATAAAACCGTAAGTCGTTTAATAAATACCGGGGGCGCTGATGCTCTTAAAAAACTAAAAGACGACAACACTAACGAAAGCCTTGATAACATAGTGCTCAACAAAACAGATTTTACCATACTAACCGAAGCCGAAAACAGTTTGGTGCAACGCTACCAACCGGTGTATATGAATGGCGAAAAAAATTCTTTTCTAAGAGCGCCATTATACGTTTCGCAAAAAAATGTTTTTGGTAATTACCACAGCACCTTTGCCGTTAACCTTGCTGTAATTTGGTTAATGACGTTAAGCCTTGTTGTTGCACTTTACTTTGACTGGTTAAACAAAGCGCTGAAGTTTTTTGAGCGGTTGTTTGAAAGAAAGAGAGAATAACCGCAGAGAGTTTTGAGTTTTGCGCAGAGAAATAAGGGAAGGATTCCCTCTCTCTTTTGTTAGGGTTGGCTAACCTAACTTTCTTTACCAAACTCCAAAACTTAGCAGCCTGATGCTAAAATGGTTTTAGCAATTACCGGAACCTTTTCATGGTCTGCCAATTTCATTTTAGCAATTGCCGGAATGGTTTTATGGCTTCCCAATTTCATTTTGTCAACTGCCAGCGCGACATTAGCAATTGCTGGAATGATTTCATGGCTTGATAAAATGGTTCTATCAATTACTGGAACCATTTCATGGTCTGCCAATTTCATTTTGGCAACTGACAAAACTGCCAAAACGAGTCTATTCAACCAACTGTGTCAAACAAAAAAGAAACAAATAAATTTGACACACAATGGTAGAAGAAAAATTCAATTACGAATTGTTTGAACGTGAGGCGATAGAAGGCTTGCGTTCGGGCAAAAAATTAGAA
>Ga0116144_10000898_pt1 | contig 38521 bp, 23 predicted proteins | sample AD_UKC035_MetaG_FD_89746 | JGI IMG/M metagenome (GOLD analysis project Ga0116144, IMG submission 89746) | Active sludge microbial communities of municipal wastewater-treating anaerobic digesters from USA - AD_UKC035_MetaG | ecosystem: Engineered > Bioreactor > Anaerobic > Digestate | place: USA...
GCCCCCCGCCGCCGGTACTTCGTGAGGGGTTGTTGGGTATTGAAAAACCGCCCACAAATACATCAGCACCCCTAAAACGCCCCCCCCCCCCCCCCCATCTGAACTGTTGCCCGCAATGATGGTATTCCAGAGTGTGGCAGTCCCCTCGAAGACTGAGAGTCCACCGCCATAGGATGTCGCCTCATTACGTCTAATGAGACAATCCGAAATCGTAATATCAGAGTCCCGAGTCCCCAACCCGCCTCCCTCGGATCGCCCCCAATTCATCAGGAGTTCACACCCCTCAATCTCGGCCGTGCCCTCGTGAACAAAAAGTCCCTCGCCCCCGCCCTGATATGCGCCATTTCTTTCGAGCACACAATCCTCAAGCAAAACACCCCCCACCCCATGAACAAACACGCCGCCTCCCTCCTGCGCGGCAAAATTGTGATGGAGCCGGCAGCTTCTCACGGTGACATCGCCTTCCCTGATCAGAACACCACCACCATTGAAACCCAGCGTAGGAACAACATCCGGACAATCCCTACCAAAGCACCTGTAAGGTTGGGCATGACCCGCCGTGATAGTGAACCCCTCCAACACCGTCGAAGCCCCTGCGGTAACCACAGCCAAGCTATTGTCGTCTCGTGAGAGATCGTCTCGGAAATCAGCCGGATCATCCAGCGCCACATCATTACCGTCCAGGTCGCCGCTGAGCACCGTCTCATACAGACTCGCATCCCAGGCGTTCGGAACGTCGCCGGTCAAGCCGGCAAATCCGCCTTTGGCAGTCACCCCCTCGGGCAACACGAACGACGCTTTGCGGTCTCCGCTGCCCTGGGGCGATGCAGAACTCTCATCCGGCCGGTAGGTGCCCTGTGCCACCCGGACCTCGTCCCCAACCTCCGCTTGGCCCAACGCATCCTGCAGGAATCGATAGGCCGTGGTCCAGGAGGTGCCGTCGCCTCCCGTCGACGCATCGTCATCGACGTAGATCACCTTGCCCCAGGTCCCGCCCGCCGCGAGCAGACAGAGAACCGCCACAAGATTGAGTACCGCTGTTTTCGCCTTCATACTCCGCTCCTTTGGATGAATGGACAATGACCGAATGCGACAGGTTCCCCGCCGCGAGTGCGACGGGCCTGAAGCACAAGACACGTGCGTGTCGGTCGAAGGCAGGCGAGTGTGAAAGGTGCTGCGAAAACGACGATATATAATGACGGCCAAATTATGAAAGACATCCGGCCCGCCTTCGATTCTCGATCTCTATTACCGTATTGTACCACTTGGCACGACACGGCCGCAAGCGTTTTCCGCGCGACCTTCGGGTTCTGGTTGTGACGCCTACTTCAACTGGCCGCGGATCTCGCCGGCTGGGAACTGCTCGGTGTGCACGTTCACATAGGCCCGGTTCTCGTCGATTGCTGTCAGAAGGTCCGCGATGGTCATGCCCGCCAGGGGCCCGACGAGGTCGGCCGCTGTGACATCGCCCGCGCCCAGCACGCCCGTGAACTCGCCGGGGACCAGCGATGCAGGCGGGTGCGCGGGATACAGCCAAACCGCGGGCGGGCCGTCACCGCCGGGCTCGGTCGAGACGTGGATGTGCGCCTGCGTGACATTCTCGATGCCTTGCACCTTGAGCTGATATGAGACGGCCTCCTGATCGGGGTGCGGACGCAGGGTCGCGAGGCCCGTGGCGGCCGACTGCGTACCTGCTCCGGCGCCGGTGAGCACCGCGGCTGTCGGAAGCCCGGCGCCGACCGCGTTCGGTTCCGGCACGATCTTGAGGACAACGCCCGTGTCGCCTGCGGGGCCCAGAGCGGTGCTGGCCACGAGGTAGATTTCGCCCTCGTGGTCCTGGCCGAATCCTTTGACGAACAGGCCGAGCGGATCACCCGCCGTGCCTATCAGCAGCTCCTGGATCGTGCCGGCGAACAGGTCCGCCACGAACAGGCGCCCTTCCGGCACAGAGAACTGCCGCGAGAAATCGCCGCAGAGGTACTGCCCCCACAGCTCCGGCACAGCGGCCCCGTAGTACGTGTAGCCGCCGATCACGGACAGCCCGTCGTCGTGGTCGTACTGGACCACGGGGTCGGCCAGCTTCGGATCGTCGAGAGGCAGCCCGACGGCGCCGGTCGCAGGATCGAACTTGAATGTGCCTTCCTTGACATTCCAGCCATGGTTGCGGCCCTTGCGGACGAAGTTTATCTCCTCGACGCGATTCTGTCCCACGTCGGGGACGATCAACGCGCCGCTGCGGCGGTCGAAGCTGAAGCGGTAGGGATTGCGGAATCCGTACGCGAAGATCTCGTCGATTCCGTCGACGCCGACGAACGGATTGTCCGCGGGCACGCGATAGGCTCCATTGGCGCCTGCGGGATCGGGACGATCCGGTGTTATGGCAGGGTCCAAGGGGTCAATCCGGATGAGACTGCCGAGGATCGTGTTGATATTCTGGCCATTGCCCGTTGTGCCATGTCCGGCGGCGGTATCGTTGGCGCCGCCGCCATCGCCCAAACCAACGTACAAGTAGCCGCCCGGACCGAACTCCATGTGCCCGGCGTTATGGTTGGATTGCGGCTGGTCGATCCGCAGCAACTCGCGGGAAGAGTTCGGATCGATCCAGGCGCTGACGCCGTCCCACTGCCATTCACGGACCACGCTCTGGTGGTTCATCGTGGCGCCCGCAGGCAATTCGACCGTGAAGTCGGCGGGTCCAGCCAGTGGCTCGCTCGTGTACGTATAGAGCTTGCGGAAGCCCGGATTGTTCGGATCGTCGTAGCCCGGATGAAAGGCCAGTCCGAGGAAGCCGCGCTCGTCGTAATTCACGCGTACGGGCACGACAAGGCTCGTCAGGTCCAGGAATGGCTCAGGAAGAAGTTGGCCGTCGTCAACCAAGCGAATCAGGCCCACCTGGTCGACGATATGGAGCCGGCCCGACTGGATCGGATCGGGCACGACCAGGACCGGCGCCGCAAGTCCCAAGGCGACCGCTTGCAGCTCGACACGCACAGGCGACGGCGGGATCCGCGCAGCAATGGGTGCGCCGGAAACCGCGAACTCGCCGCGCATCAAGGGCGCGTGAGGCCTGCACCGGTAGCCTGGCCTGAGACCTCCCGCGATCATGGCGCGGTAAAGGCCCTCGGTCAGCGTGAACCGAACGGCGCCCTTTCCATCGTCCTGCCAGGCCACGCCGGGGTCGGACTCGAACGAGCCCTGGATCGCCATGGACAGAAGGACCACATCCCCCGACGCGGAGGGGGCCATTGCCAGGACCTCGAAAGGATGAGCCACGTAGCCGGGCACCTTAACTTGGTACCGCTTCCCCAGTTCCAGAGGCAGAGTCGGGTTCTCGGCGCCTAGTTCCGGAAACTGAAGGGTGCTGGGCTCGAAAGCGTCGAGCCGATAAAAGAACATGCCCACATTTCCGAAGGTCCAGGCGGCGTCGTACGATTGTGCGCGGGCGGTCAACGGCAAGAACGCCAATATCCCCAGGAGAGTGTACGTCGATTTCGCAGTCTGCTTCGATTCCATGATGGTTTTCCCTTGAAAGTGCTCTGAGATTAGGTCATGAATGGAGTTGTCAAGGAACGCGTACGTCCATGGTGAATGCTACCCTGCAATCCGCCAGGGGTTCGCCCACCGAGGTATTTCCTGAGTATTCCCGTGGGATTTTGTGTGATCGTTCCCGCTGGCGTTGTGGGTCGCGGACATTTGCTGTAAACGCCGATGCGGCCCGCGCCTTCTATCTATACTTGCAGAGATCTCGAATTGCATGCAATCGGGCCTGGGTCCGGCAGCGTTTGATGTGCCAAATGGTACAACAGTGTCACACATGAGTTTTGAAAACCTGGTGAGTGAGCACGGCCGGCAGGTGCTGGGCGCCGCGATGCGGGTTCTGTGCGACGCGAGCCTGGCGCACGACGTGCATCAGGAGGTCTTCCTGGCCGTCTGGCGGCGGTGGGACCGATACAACGGCAACGTGAATTGGCCGGCGTACCTGTACCGCGCGACCATCCGGAAGGCTCTGGAGATCGCCCGAAGCCGGGCTCGTAGCACAGGCATCTTGCCCGTGAGTAGCGTGGGCGTCTCGTCCCTGCACGGCCACGGGCAAGATGCCCGTGGTACTCACGGCCGGGACGGTCGTGCTACGGAAACGTCCTGCGGCGTCACCACCAGCGGGCCGGACTGTGCCTTGCAGGCCGACGAGTTGCAGCAGAAGCTGGCTGCGGCCCTGGCCAAGCTCCCGCGACGGCAGGCCGAGGCGTTCATCCTGTCGCGTCTGGAAAAGCGGTAAACCGCCGAGATCGCCCAGCTCCTGGGTTGTTCCGAGCCGACCGTGCGTCTGGACATCGCGTATCGCGACACCGGCCACGTGCGAACCGCGACAGCCGACGGCTACGTCACCGTGGTCGAATCCACGGGCAGCGGAGCCAAAGGCATCAGTCTCGTCCCGGCCACGAAGAGCTACGTGGTGTTCGAGATAGCCAATCTGGACGAGGACCCAGGCAAAGACCCGTGGGCGACCGTTGAACAGCTCAGGAACCTCCCCGCGCAGGCGGACACGGCGCTAGGGGCCAGGGAAATCGACAGGCGAGTGCTGGATGGCTTCGAGGTCCACCAAAAAGATACGACGACGAGAGTCTGGGCCGATCCGAAGACCGGGCAGCTTGTCCGGGCGGAGCTGGAGTTCGCGGGCGCGCCGGGGATGAACACGATCCTGAGCGATTTCCAGTTCGATGTCGCGCTGCCGGACTCGTTCTTCACGCTGGAGCCGCCGGAGGGATACACGCCGGTCCAAGTCGCGGCGGATGTCTCCAAAGTGACCGAGCGGGACTTCGTCGAGTTCCTTCGCCTGTGGTCGAACTGGACGGTCGACGCGACGTTCCCGCCGACTGTGAACGGGCCGGACATCGCACGCATCGCGATACAGATGGCCCAGGAGAAGAAGTTCGTCGGCCCGTACGCACCCGCCTACGGCGCCGAGCGCCAGCCGCAGGTGATGTACCAGGGCATGGTCTTCATCGGCCAACTGCCCGCAGGCACGTGGCGATACGCCGGCCAGAATGTCTCCCTCGGCGACCCCGCGACGCCGATCTTCTGGTACCAGCCGCAGGGCTCTGCGACTTGGCGGGTCATCTACGCCGACCTGCACGTCGCGGACGTGGACCCACAGAACCTGCCGAAGTGATCCTACGCGGATTGCCACAACAGGACCAAGCCGGGCCCCCGTCGCCCGGCTTCTTCATGCGCCCGCGCGGTCTGGTATTCGATGCAGAGAGCCGGTACAATCGTCGGCTGATTCAAGCGGTGCGTGGTACGCACCCTACGAATAACGCATCATCGCTGGCTGTAGGGTGTGTATCACGCACCATCTTCGTTCGAGGAATGGAACAGATGATACAACCGTTGATACTCATGACATGTGCTGCGGCGAGTCTGTGGGTCTCCCAGGCACCGGTGATCGAGACGAAGGCGTTCCATGCGTGGGCACCGAGGCCGCCGATGGGGTGGAACAGTTGGGACTGCTTCGGCGCGACCGTAACGGAGGAGCAGACCAAGGCCAACGCGGACTACATGGCCGAGCGCCTCGCGTCGCACGGGTGGCAGTATATCGTGGTCGATATCCAGTGGTACGAGCCACAATCGAGGGGTTGGGACTACGCTGCGAATCCCAAGCCCGTGCTGGACGAGTACGGCCGGTTGTGGCCGGTCGTCGCCAAGTTCCCGTCGTCCGCCGACGGCAAGGGCTTCAAACCCCTGGCCGACTACGTACACGCCAAGGGACTCAAGTTCGGCATCCACCTGATGCGCGGCATCCCGCGCGAAGCGGTGAAGCGCGACTGCCGCATCCTCGGCGCCGAGACGACCGCCTCCGCCATTGCGAACACGAGCAGCACCTGTCCCTGGAATCCCGACATGTACGGCGTCGATATGTCCAAGCCCGGCGCGCAGGCCTACTACGATTCGGTCTTCAAGCTGATCGCCGACTGGGACGTCGATTACGTGAAGGTGGACGACCTGTCGCGACCGTATACCAGCCAGAAGCCAGAGATCGAGGCCATTCGCAAGGCCATCGACCGTTGCGGCCGGCCCATCGTGCTCAGCACGTCGCCCGGCGCGACGCCCTTCGAGGTCGCGCAGCACGTCGCGACCCACGCCAACCTCTGGCGTCTCACCGACGATTTCTGGGACAGTTGGCCCCTGCTGAAACAGGAATTCGAGATCTGTGACCGCTGGTCGCCGTACATCGGGCCGGGACACTGGCCCGATCCCGATATGCTGCCCCTGGGAGCCATCCACGTCGGGCCGCGGATGAACAAGGGCTGGACGAAGTTCACACGCGACGAGCAGGTGACGCTGATGACGCTGTTCTGCATCGTCCGCGCGCCCCTGATGTTCGGCGGGCATCTCCCCTGGAACGACGACTTCACCCTGTCGCTGATCACGAACGATGAGGTCCTGGCGGTCGATCAGCACAGCGTCAACAATCGCCAGTTGTTCCGGCGGGATGACCTCGTCGCGTGGACCGCCGATGTGCCCGACTCGCAGGACAAGTACCTGGCGATGTTCAACGCTCGCGAGCCGGGCGACGGCTTCGACCACAGCAAGGCGCTCTTCACCAGCGAAGTCCTCCGAGGCAGGGAGCCCGGCCGGTCTGTGGAAGTCCCCGCGGACATCCGCGGCGCGAGCAAGCTGTTCCTCCAGGTCACGACCGCAGACGACGGGTTCGACTACGACCACGCCGACTGGATCGAGCCCAGGCTGATAGGTCCCGAGGGCGAGAAGAGACTGACGGACCTCCCGTGGGTCCGCGCCACCGCCGGCTGGGGCGAGACCCGCGTCGGCAAGAACGCCTCGGGACAAGACCTCACGCAGGGCGGGTCGCCCGTCGCGTACGGCATCGGCACGCACGCGCCGTCGCTCATCGAGTACGACCTGCCGGCCGGTTACACGACGTTCAAGGCCACCGCTGCGATGGACGTCGGCAGTCGCGGCCGCGGATCGGTGCGATTCGTGGTCTATTCGGATCAGGCCCTCGTACCCGTGCCGCACAGCGCGACGGTCGCTGTCTCGCTGACGGAGGCGGGTGTCTCCGGTCCCGCGCGGATTCGCGACTTGTATTCGCGCCAAGACCTGGGCGTCTTCGAGAAGGAGTTCACTCGCGACCTGCCTTTCCACGGCGCAGGGCTTTATCGGCTCACTCCCATTTCACACTCAACGCAGCAATAGGAATCCAAATCGCCTCGACCATGCAGGACCAGAAGAAGAGCGTCAGTATCTACACAGACGGCGGGTGCCTCGGCAATCCCGGTCCCGGCGGGTACGGCGTCGTGCTCCGCTACGGCGAGCACGAGAAGCGCCTTTCGGGCGGGTTCCGGCTCACGACCAATAACCGGATGGAGATCATGGGCGCCATCGTGGCCCTGGAGGCCCTCAAGAGCCCCTGCGCGGTGACGCTCCACAGCGACTCGAAGTACCTCGTGGACGCGATGAGCCTGGGCTGGGTCGAACGATGGAAGGCCCACGGCTGGCGGCGAAACAAGACAGACGAGGCCGTCAATCCGGACCTCTGGGAGCGACTGCTGACTGCCTGTGCGCGTCACACGGTGAAGTTCGTGTGGGTCAAGGGCCACGCCGGACACCGGTGGAACGAGATCTGCGACGAACTCTCGAAACGGGCGGCGGCGAGCAAGGACCTGCCTCCGGACGAGGGATACGAGAGATAGGCCCGGCCTTCTCGTCCTGCTGAACGAAGTGAGGCGTCCGGCCCGAGGAGGAGAGGTCACTCATGAAGCGTGTTCGTCGGCGTTCCCCTCGCGCAACTGCTCCGGCGCGTGTACACGATCATTCCCCCCTTTCGGCCAGGTTTCCTGTCGCAAAACCGGCTCGGGCTGCACTATATAACGAGAACGTGGTCCTTGAGAGTTTGCTGAGGTGTCTCATGACGGAAACAGACAAGTACTATGTCGAGCGATGTTTGGATGGCCATCCAGACGACTTTCGCCACCTGGTGCGGCGGTATCAGCCGCTCCTGCTCGCCCATCTTGCCGGCAAGTTGGGTCGCAGAGATCGGGCTGAGGAGGCCGCCCAGGAAGCTCTGGTTCGGGCGTATTTCAAGATGGACAAGCTCAAGAAGCCCGGATCGTTCCTCGCGTGGCTGCTCGGCATCGCCGACAACGTGGCGAAAGAGCAGCAGCGAGCGGAGCAAATTCGCCGCAAGCGCGAGTCCGTCCGCGCGTTCTGTGAAGAGACGCCCCAGCCGGAACTCTCTCAGGATTACGCTCTCGAAGCGGCGATTGCGGCCTTGCCCGAGGCGTATCGAACGGTGATTCTGCTGCGATATTACGGCGGACTATCGTGCAGCGGGATCGCGGAGAAGCTCGATACGCCCCTGGGCACGGTGACCAAGACGCTTTCGCGGGCCTATGCCCTGCTGCGGGATTCCCTGCACGGGCAGACTGTCAATGAGGTGCAAGCATGAACTGCGCAGAATGCAAGGAACTGTTGGTGGCGGGCCTCGAAGGGCTGCTGGACGATACGCAGAAGCAGGCCGTCAAGGAACACCTCAAGACGTGTGAAGCGTGCCGGGCGGAACTCAAGGGGCTGCAGACCCTTCGAGAACGCCTGGTCGGCAACGGCAAGGCGCTGGCCCAAAGCAGCGTCGAAGACGACGTGATGAACCGGATCATTCGAGAACAGAGCGCAAGGCTCAAGTCGGCCGCACAGGCCGGGATGGGCCTTCGCATCAGGAGACTGATTATGAGAAATCCCATGGCAAAGATAGCAGCCGCAGCGATTGTGATCGTTGCCTGTGCAATTGGCATGATGTTCTGGACAGGCACCGAGTCCATCGCGTTGGCCCAAGTCCTGGCCAGAGTCGAGCAGATTCAGGCGTACGTGTACAAGACGAAGATGACGACGGAAGACTCCATGACAGGCACGACCAAGATCGAGAGCACCGTGTTCGTGTCGAATGACTACGGGATGCGGATCGATCAGATCGGCACGCACTCGCAGGACGGCCGCGAGACGCCGATCCAACTCAGGACGTACGTGCTGCCGCAGAAGAAGATCGTAGTCACGATCAACCTGGCGGACAAACAGTATGGTCGGATGACGTTCGACGACGCGACGCTGGAAAATGCACAGACCAAGAACCGCGACCCGCGGGAGATCGTCAAGATGATGCTGGGGCACCAGTACCGGGAGCTGGGGCCCTCGGTGATCGACGGCAGGAAGGTCCAGGGATTCGAGACCACGGATCCAGGCTTCATGAGCGGCGCGTTCAAGAGTATACGCGGGACGTTGTGGGTCGATGTGGAGACCTGGCTGCCGGTCCGGTCCGAGACCGAGATGGAGGTCGGCGAAGGCATCCGGGCCAGCGCCGTCGACTATGATTACCAGTGGGACGCGCCGATCGATGCCAGCACGTTCGAGCCCGAGATCCCCGCCGGCTTCACGGCGGATCGGATGGACGGGATGCAGATGTCCTTCAGTGAGAGAGGGTTCATCGAGGCGCTGCGCGTGGTGGTGGAGTTCACGGGGCACTACCCGAAGGCGGTCGATAGCGACGGCCTGCGACAACTCTCGATGGAGATCGCCGAGGCCATGACCACGAGCGATCGTCCTGCCGCACAGCAGTGGCGCGAGGAGATCAAGCAACTCAAGGATGCAGGGGGGTCCAAGGAAGCCGCCATCCAGGCCGGCCAGGAACGAATGATGAAGCTCATGGCCCTGAACATGTTCACCATGATCCTGAGCCAGCAGCAAAAGGACCCGGTCTACCGCGGCGACGTGGTCACGCCGAACGATATCGAACTGCCGCTGATGCGTTGGAAGCTTTCGGACAACCAATACCGCGTCATCTTCGGCGACCTGCACGCGGAGACGGTCGATGCCGACGCCCTCGCCAAGCTCGAGGCGGCATTGCCCAAGTAGACCGACGATCCTGTGGCCAAATCAGCGAAGCCGGGTCAGCACAGCCCGGCTTTGCTTTTGGATCCAATCTGTTGTATGATGTTCCACGAGCGTTGGCGCATTCGGACAGGGCAAGGAGAATTCGAGGAGATCGAACATGGCCGGTACGGCTGAGCAGACAAGCGGAACGGGGAACCGACATACGATGCCCAAGGTGATTGCCGCTCTCGTGGTCGTGGCGATCGTCGTGAGCGGCGCCGTCTGGCTCACCGTGGTCCGAGGCAGTGACAAGTCGGCGCAGGACGTCGCGACCTTCCCGGCCAAGCGCGGTCCCCTGACGATCAGCGTCGTCGAGTCCGGCTCGATCAAGGCCCGCGATCAGCTCATCATCAAGAACGAGGTCGAGGGCCGGACCTCGATCATCACCCTCGTCCGCGAAGGCACCCACGTCAAGAAGGGGGATCTGCTCGTCGAGCTGGACGCCAGCACGCTCCAGGACAACAAGATCGATCAGGAAATCCGCGTCCGGAACACCGAGGCGGCGTATGTCAACGCCAGAGAGAATCTGGCTATCGTCACCAGCCAGGCCGACAGCGACGTCAATGAGGCCGAACTGGCGGTGGAGTTCGCCAGGCAAGACCTCCGCAAATACGAGGAGGGCCAGTATCCCAAAGACGTCAACGAGGTGAACAAGCGGATCACGCTGGCAAAGGAGGAACTGGGACGAGCCCAGCAAACGCTGGCCTGGTCCGTGAAGCTGTTCGAAGAGAAGTACCTGTCCGAGACGGAAAAGGCGTCCGACGAGATCGCGGTCAAGCGAAAGAAGCTCGAGGTGGAACTCGCCGAGGCGGAACTCAAACTCCTGCAGGAGTACACGCACCCACGGCAGATCCGCCAGCTTCAGAGCGACGTGCAGCAGGCGGCCTCGGCGCTGGATCGCGCCCGGCGCAAGGCCGACTCGGACAAGAGACAGGCCCAGACCGACCTGACGGCCAAGGAGGCTGAATACACTCGCCAGCAGCAGAAGCTCGAGAAGATCCTGGATCAGCTCACGAAAACGACGATCCGTGCGCCAAGCGACGGGCTGGTCGTCTACGCCACCAGCACGAAGGGCGGCCTGGCGAGCATGATGAGGGAGCCCCTGATGGAAGGCCAGCAGGTGGTCGAGAAGCAGGAGCTGATCTACCTGCCCATGGGCAATTCGACCATGGCGGAGGTCGGCGTTCACGAGGCGAGCCTGGCCAAGGTGCGGGTCGGCCAACCGGCGGTCATTACCCTCGAGACGTTGCCGGGAAAGCGGTTCCTCGGAACGGTGGGCCTGGTGGCCCCGCTGCCGGACTCGACGGGCATGTTCCTCAACCCTGATCTGAAGGTCTTCAATACGCAGATTCACCTGGACACAGACGATCCGGCCCTGCGGTCCGGGATGACCTGCAAAGCGGAGATCATCGTCGAGCAGTACGACGATGCGGTCTACATACCCATGCAGGCGGTGACGCGCGTCGGAGGGGACACGACAGTGTACCTGCTGGAGGGCAAGGAGGTCGTGCCCCGCAAGGTCGAGATCGGCCTGGACAACAATCGGATGGTCCGGATCGTCAGCGGGCTGGCGGAAGGCGAAGCGGTCGTGCTCGATCCACCGCTGAGGTCTTCTTCCGTGGAAGTCGCGGCGGCCGGCGGCGCGGAGCCGAGTGCCGCCGGTGACAAGACGGACGGGATCGACCAGCAAGTTCGCACGCGACTGGACGCCTCCCGGCAGCCAAGTCCGGGTCCGGGTCCCGCTCCCGCGGGCGCCGGCCCACAGGCGACGCCATCGGCTCCGACCCCGGCCGGCCCGTCGGCAGCAGCGCCGGCTCCCACGCCCGGGCAGGGTTTCCCCGGCATGGCCCCCGGCCAGATGCCGCCGGGCATGCCGAACCTGACTCCCCAGCAGCAGGAGCAGATGAACAAGCAGATGCAGAAGGCCATGGAGATCATGAAGAACCTCTCCGAAGAAGAGAAGGAGAAGCTCAAGAACATGTCCATGGAAGAGAGGATTGAGTTCTTCAAAGAGAGAATGGGCCCGGAGCAGGAACCATGACGTGGCACACGATCAAAATCGTCCGGAACATCCGCTCCGGCCTGGAGAACCTGCTCCTCCACAAGCTGCGGTCGTTTCTGACCATGCTGGGCGTCGTGTTCGGCGTGGGCAGCGTGGTCGCGATGCTCTCGGTCGGCGAAGGGGCTGGGAAGGAGGCCCTCGAGCAGATCCGCAAGCTCGGCAGCAACAACATCATCGTCTCGTCCATCAAGCCGGCCGAGGACCAGTCGGCGAGCATGAACCGCACGTCGGCGGGCATGAGCATCTACGGCCTGACCTACGAGGACCAACTGCGAATGGCCGAGAGCCTCAAGCACGTGGAACGGACCGCGCCGGTGAAACTGCTGCGCCAGGACGCCCGTCTCGGGGAGCAGACCCTGGAGGTCCGCGTCGTGGGGACCACGCCGGACTGGTTCGATCTGGTCAATCGCGAGGTCCTGGCCGGCAGGGTTCTGTTGCCGATCAGCGAGGCGGCGCCGGCCCCCGCCGTGGTCTTGACCGAGTACGGCGCCAGGAGACTCCTGGCCACCAGGCACAGCGTCGGCGAATGGATCCGAATCGGCGGCAACTGCTTCCAGATCGTCGGCATCGTGAAAAGCGAGGGCGGCAAGGCGGGAGACCTCCAGATGCCCGATGACCAGGTCGATGCCTATGTCCCCATCGCGATTGCGCGCCAGTACTTCGGCGACGTGTCCACGCGGTCGGCGTCGGGCTCGCGAGCGCTCGAGCGGGTCGAACTGCACCAGGCGATTGTCCAGGTGGACACAATCGGGAACGTCGAATCGACCGCCCGGGCCATCGAGCGGATGCTCGCGCAGTTCCACAAGAAGAAGGATTACAGCATCAGCGTGCCGCTCGCGCTGCTGCGCCAGGCGGAGGACGCCAAGCGCCGTTCGAGCATCGTCCTGGGCTCCATCGCTGGCATCAGTCTCTTGGTCGGCGGCATCGGGATCATGAACATCATGCTGGCCTCGGTCACCGAGCGGACCCGCGAGATCGGCATCCGAAGGGCCATCGGCGCCAAGCGACGGCAGATCATCTACCAGTTCCTCGTGGAGACCGTCGTGCTCTCCACGACGGGAGGCTTCATCGGCCTGGGGATCGGCGCCCTGATCCCAAGACTGATCACGCATTTCTCCGGCATGATCACCATCCTCACGTGGAAAGGGATCCTCCTGCCCATGCTGATCAGCATGAGCATCGGCATCCTCTTCGGCCTGTACCCGGCCATTCACGCCGCCAAGGTGGATCCGATCATCGCGCTGCGGCACGAGTAGTCGCCGGTCGCCGGAAAGCCCTCTGCGGCATTCTCGCTACACGTCGAGATTCTGCACTTCGAGGGCGTGCTCCTGGATGAACCGCCGACGTTTCTCGACGTCGTCGCCCATCAGGATGCTGAAGAGCCGGTCGGCCTCGCCCGCGTCGTCCAGGCGGACGTTCAGCAGGGTCCGCGTGTTCGGGTTCATCGTCGTTTCCCAGAGTTGCTCCGCATTCATCTCGCCCAGGCCTTTGAACCGCTTGATCTCGATGCCGGCCCCGCCGATCTGGCGGATCGCAGGACAGATCTCGCCCAAAGACGCGATCTCGTGGGTCTCCTCGCCGTGGACGAGCGCGAACTTCGTGGGGACCGCCTCCCCGGAATCGGTCTTCTCTGCCTTCAACAGGAAGTCTGTCAGGTCCAAGGCGAAGTCCGCCTTGAGCTTCTGAGCGATCTGCTCGATCCGCACGACCTCATGGAGCTCCTCACCGACAGCAGACGGTTCCTCCTCGCCATTGGTCTTTCCGCCGTTGGCGTCTTTTCCGTTCCCGTTCTTGGGGGCGCCGAGTTCGTCCAGTCGCTTGTCATACGCGGCGGCCTCGACGAAGAACTCCGGTTTCTCCTGACCCTGGCGGCGAATCAGATAGTGCGGCAGCTTGCCGTCTTCATACTGTTCAGCGATGAACTCGGCAAACGGAAGACCGCGTCGGCTGAGCACACTGGCCGTTCGCTCGATGTCCGCGAGAGCCTTGACCAGCTCGACGAGCGAGGCACCACTCACCTGGCGCGACGCGTCTTTGTCCGCCTTCTTGCCCTTGCCTTTGTCGTTCGCGCCGTCACGGATCACCAGGTGCGTCCCCTCGAGTCCGCGCCCAATCATCCGACGGCGCATCTCATGCTCGGTCAGAACGTACTCGGAGGTCTTCCTGCCCTTGATCCGGATCTCGTACAGAGGCGGTTGCGCGATGTAGACCATGCGCTTGTCGAAAAGCAGAGGCATCTGGCGGAACAGGAAGGTCAGCAACAGCGTGCGGATGTGCGCGCCGTCGACGTCGGCATCGGTCATGAGGATGATCTTGCCGTAGCGGCACTTGTCCACGTCGAACTCGTCGGTTCCGATGCCGGTGCCGAGCGAACTGATGAGGGTTCGGATTTCTTCGTGAGCCAGCATCTTTTCGATGCGGGCCTTCTCGACGTTGAGGATCTTGCCCCTCAGAGGCAGAATGGCCTGAATGTTCCGGTCGCGTCCGCCCTTGGCGGACCCGCCTGCGGAATCGCCCTCGACGATGAAGATCTCGGCCGACATTCGCTCCTTGCTGGAGCAGTCCCAGAGCTTACCGGGCAGGTTGGCGCTGCCCAGAGCGCCCTTGCGTCGCGTCAGCTCGCGGGCCTTCCTCGCCGCTTCGCGTGCGGCAGCCGCTTGGATCGCCTTGTTCAAAATGCGCTTGGCCTCCGTCGGGTGCTCCTCCAGAAAGTGGCTGAGCTGCTCGTTCACCGTCGTCTCGACGAAGCTGCCGACCTCGGGGTTCGTCAGGCGAACCTTCGTCTGCGCCTCGAAGTGCGGATTGGGCAGTTTCACCGCCACCACCGCGGTCAGGCCCTCGCGGAGATCGTCGCCCGTCGTCGCCTGGCCTTCCTTGAGCAGGTTATTGGCGCGGGCGTAGAAGTTCATCGTCCGCGTCAGCGCGGTTCGGAATCCGGACAGGTGCGTACCGCCGTCGATGTTGCGGATGTCGTTGGCGAAGACCAGCACGTTGTCCGTGTACCCGTCGTTGTACTGCAGGGCCACCTCGCAGCTCAGTTTCGACTCCGGGTCGTCCTTGGCCATGTAGACAACGCTGTCGTGCAGAACCGTCTTGCCCTCGTTCAGGTGCTTGATGAAGGCCTTGATGCCGTCCTCAAACTGGAAGAATTCTTTTTTGTCCGTCCGGTCGTCGCGGAAGGTGATTTTCAGCCCGGCGTTGAGGTAGGCCAGCTCGCGGATTCTCTTGAGCAGGGTGTCGTAGTTGAACTCCGCGTCGCCGAAGATCTCCTCGTCGGGCATGAAGGTGACCTTCGTTCCCCGTTTGGTCGAGCTTCCGACCAACTGCACAGGTCCGGTCTTCTTCCCGCGGCGGCACTCGAAATGGTGATGGGTCCCGTCCCGGTAGACGTCCACGGTGATCCACTCGCTCAGGGCGTTGACGACGCTGATGCCGACGCCGTGAAGCCCGCCGGCGACCTTGTAGCTGTCGGAATCGAACTTGCCACCCGCGTGGAGCGTGCACATGACCACTTCCAGGGCACTGACTTTGGCCTCCTTGTGGATCTCTACGGGGATGCCGCGTCCGTTGTCCTCCACGCTGCAACTGCCGTCCGGCTGGATGCGGACCGTGATGCTGTCGCAGAAACCCGCGAGCGCTTCGTCGATCGAATTGTCCAGAACCTCGTAGACCAGGTGGTGCAGGCCCGCGACCCCGCGGTCGCCGATGTACATATCGGGCCGCTTGCGAACCGCGTCCACACCCCCGAGAATCTTGATGTTACTGGCGTCGTATTTATGTGCCTCCATACCGGCCCTCAAATGTCAAACCAACTTGTAGACCCATGCATATCGAATAGCAAAACAGCAACTATGTATATTATCGGAAAAAGCCCCTCCTCGCCTGTAGGGTTCTCCACCCTGCGGCAACGTCGCAACGCAGGTTTTCACCGCATTATGCCGATGTCAATCCGGCGGATCTTTGCCGACGGGCAAGCCTTTTTCAACTCTTCCAACAACAGCCCCTGGCATAGCTGTAGCTCATACCGGTACGTCGACTCGTCCGCGACAATTCTCAAACAACCGTTGGCCAGACCGGCGACCCGGCAATGCGCGCGCAACCCGCCGGGCAGAAGGGTATCCCAGGCCTGCGTCACCGAATTGTACCGATTGTGCGCAGGCTCCAGGCGCTTGGCAAATCCAGTGAGCAGATCGCCGATTGGGCAGGCCTCAGACGTCCGAGACTCACCCCTTGGCAATGTCCGTGTCTTTGTCTGGTTGCTTTCCAACGTCCTTGTCGTCCCCTTAGCTGAGATTGATCGGCATCAGAACATACAGGAAATCATTCCCGCTCTTGAGCACGCCCGGGCGGTCCGCCTGGCCCAGTTCCATCTCGAACTGTGCTGCGCGGATCACACGAAGGGCATCAATCAGGAACTGCGGATTGAATCCGATATCGATCGGCTCGCCGTCATATTCGACCGGCATGCTCACTTCCGCCGCGCCGGCTTCGGGTGAACTCCCCGAGAAGACCAGTCCGTCCGGACGCAGCGAGAGCTTGACGCCTTTGGATTCCTCGCTCGTGAGCAGAGAAGCCCGGCGCACGCCGCTCAGCGCCGCCTCGGTCGAAAGCGTGAGCTTCTTGTCGTAGTCGGTCGGAACGATGTCCTCGTACTTCGGAAAGTTGCCCTCGACCAGGTTCGAACTGATGACGACATTGGCGCAGCTCAGGAGGATCTGATTGTCTACGAACTTCACGGCCACCACGTCCTTTTCGTGCCGTGCAAGCTTCTCGAGGAGGGCCATGGTCTTGGCCGGGACGATGACCTTGTTCGCGCTCTCCTCGGGTGGCGCCTGCTGGAGGTCCACTCGGCAACGGGCGAGGCGCCGTCCATCGGTCGCGACGAGCATCAGTTTCTTCCCCTTGCTCTCCCAGAGGACTCCGTTGATCGCATATCGACTGCTTTCCTTGGCCGTCGCGAACAAGCACTGAGCAATCCCCAACTGCAGTTCCTCCAGGCCGACGGTCATATCCGCTGGTCCGCTGCCGAACACCGGGACCTTGGGATACTGCTTGGGGTCCTGCCCATAGACGGTGAAATGGCTATCCATGCCGCGGATCTCACAGGTCGTGTCCGCGGACTCCAGAACCAGGACGTCCTCCGAACTCTCGCGGACAATCGAGGCCAACCGTTCCGCCTCGACGACGACTTCGCCCTCTACGCCGACGTCCACAGCAGAAATGACGTAGTCCAACCCGAGTTCCAGGTTGGTTGCGCAGACTCGCATTTCTTTGCCCGCGACCGCGATGCGAACGCACTTAAGAATGGGCTTGGGCGTACGACTCGGGACAATCGCCGTCATGAGCCCGAGAGCTTCAGCCAGCGCGGAACGATTAAAGGTCACCTTCATGACAAACCTCGTAAAATCGAAGGGTGAATGGACGCCCTATGATCATCGGATTGCCGCTAGTCTACCGGCCTGTGCGCCACCAGACAACCCCTTTTTCGTCCAAGAGATTCGTGAGTGTGGCTGTGTATGGCTTGCACGCCTGGGTCGGAGCACACCCCGTGTCTGGGCCTAACACAGAGCTGGGGATGTATATAAGAAAGATAGTTGTGAAAGAAAGGTAGGATGATAAGTCTTATAGGGTGTCTCTTTGTTACTTTCCGGGCACTTGTTGATATAAGTCCTTTCTGTGAATACTGATACAGTTCTTGTTATCAGACTTTCACTGTTCAGAACCTGTTACTGCTTTTGTGCGTAGGCTTGACAAAATCACAGCCTTGGACTATGTAAGAGGTTTGTGTCTTGTGTTTTCACAGGATGGTGTTTCATTACTAACAGCCATTGTTGATGGGGACAGGTACTGCCGATGAGTCCTAGAAAAGAGCCGCTACCTGCGGAGACTTCACACCTCTTTGTTGGCTTCGACATAGGCAGCAGTTTCGTCCATGTTGCGGTCCTCGGGCCCGACAAGACGGTTCTGTACTCACCTGACCCGATCATGCATTTCGCAAACCCGCTGGGTGCGATCGAGGAAGCCTGGGCGGACATCACCTCTTGCTTGCCGATCACATCCATTCGCAGCACGGCCTTCACCGGCAGTGCCGCGGAGTCGTTCCCTCGGGTAATGCACGGCGCGCTCCACGTCTATGACAGCGTAGCGATTCCCAAGGGAGCCGAGATCGTCGCACCCCGAGCGAAGTGCATCTTTCACATCGGTGCAAAGGACTCATACTTCTTCAGTCTGGGCAGCGTGGACGGAAAACAGATCATCGTCGAGTGGCGGACCGGCACGAAGTGCGGCGGCGGTTCCGGCATGCTCGTCGAAAAACAGTGTCGGCGCCTATTCCAGGGAGAGGTCCCGGCACCGGAGCTCGAGGATCCGGCCGATGCTCCTGATGATACCCACAAGCAGGCCGTCGCAACGCGAAACCGCGCGCGATTACAGGATCGCCTCGAAGAGATGCTCCGCCGAGCGGAGGAAGAGGCCGCGAGGTCGCGCGAGCCCAGCGAGTTCCTCGCTCGTTGCGGCGTAGTCGTCCAATCCGACCTCATCCACAAGCAGAACGAAGGCGCCACCCGGGTCGACAATCTGGCGGGCCTCTTTCGGACCGTCGCGCGGAACTACATGATCGATGTCCTCGGGTCGCGGGACTTCGCCTCGAGCTTCAGCTCCGGCGAGTGCATTTCCACCGGCGGCGTCTTCTCCAACGATCTGGTGCGCCAGAATCTGTCCGACCTGCTCCGTGTCGAGATCGAGCGCCCGGCCCATCATGGCAACATCGCCGCGATCGGCGCGGCCCTTAAAGCCATCGAGCAGAACAACACCTTCGTCCTGGACATCGCGCAGCTTCACCACGTTGCCGAGTACAGCCGGCAGAAACGCAAGTTCGCGCCGCCCCTCTCGCAAAGCCTGGCCCGCGTCCGCGCCAGGAACGAAAGTCTCCCATCGGAAATCCCGGCGGGCACCGAGGTCGTCCTCGGCATCGACGGCGGAAGCACCACGACCAAAGGCGCCCTCGTCGAGATCAAAACGGGCAGGCTCCTCGACAAGCTGTATATCAAGACCCACGGCAACCCGGAGGAGTCGCTCAAGCGCGTCCTGCGGTATCTCTCGCGACACAGGGACAGGGTCGTCATCAAGGGCGTCGGCGCCACCGGGTCGGCCCGCAAGCTCTACGAGAAGATCCTCATCAGCAAGAGCAAGAGCCAGCAGCTCGCCCAACAGGGCATCGCCCTCGCGGACCGCATCACCGACGAGATCACCTGTCACGCACTGGGCGTGAAGCGCAACAATCCCGACGTCGATACCATCTTTGAGGTCGGCGGGCAAGACATGAAGTTCACGAGCTTCGCGAAGGACGGGACCGTCAAAGAAGCGAAGATGAACTACAGTTGCCAGGCCGGCTCCGGCCAAACCCTCGAAAACATGGCCGATGTGATCAATCTGAACGTCGAGAACACGCTCCAGAGCGCGGCCCTGAGCGCCGAGCGGGTACCGATCATTGACTCGACGTGCGGCGTGTTCATGGAGATGGACGAGAACCGCCTGATCGCCGAAGGATTCAGCAGAAACGAGATTGCGGCCGCCATCGTCCGCGGTACCGCCGCCAGCTACTACTACAAGTTCGTCGGCGGCTCGCAGCACGCAGGCGACAAGTGTTCCGCCCAAGGCGGCCCGGCGCTCGGCGATGCCTTCCTGGCCGCCCTCGCCCAGGTCAGCGAAAGGCAGATCGAAGGCTATCCGCACCGCGAGATGTTCGGCGCCTGGGGCCAGGCCCTCGATATCATCCAGACCATCCAGCGATTCGAGCGGGAAGGCAAGGCCCACGACACCGCCTTCCGCGGCTGGCAGATCATCGACATGGCCTTCCACAAGCGCAAGGTCCTGTGCCGGGAGCTTTTCGGCGAGAAGTCCTGCGGCATCCGCGACTGCCAGCTCGAAGTCTTCAGCATCGAGGACGACGAGATCATCACCGGCGGCTTCTGCCCCCGCGGCAACTCGGAGTCCGCCAAGAAACCGAAGACCAACTACGTGGACCGCTATCACCGGATCTACGAAAAGCACTTCAAGAAGCAAGGGTGCCTCTTCCAGGAGCTGGGCACCGCGACGCACGAGGGCCCGACCGTCGGGATCAAGCGGAGCATGGCGACGCTCGGCAGCAAAGGGATCTGGAGTGCGGCGTTGTTCCGCAAGCTCGGTTTCTATCCGGTGGTCTCGCCGCGGAGCGACAAGGACATCGCCAAGATCGGCGTCGACAACTCGCGGACTGAGTTCTGCATCGCCCGCAAGCTGGCGACCGGCCACGCCGCCATCCTCAACAACAGTCCCGAATTGAAGTATCTCTTCAATCCGAGCTTCATCGAGGTCCGCCAGCAGACGCCGCCGGACCTGAAGTACTGCATCTACACCGAGTCCGAGGGTTACGTCCTCAACGACGTCCTCTCGCTCGACAAGAACCGCCAGATCAATCCCATCCTGCACTTCGGCGACCTGCCCCTGCTCGTCCGCCAGTTGCGCGTCGAGTTCGACCGCCTGGGATTCCACTACTCTAACAGGCAGATCCGCGACGCCATTGCCTTCGCGGACCAGGCGGAGGGCCAGTTCCAGAGCGAACTCTATTCCGAGGGCGACAAGTTCCTGGAACGGATCGAGCGCGAGGGCACGCCGGCCTACGTCGGCATCGGGCGCGATTACGTCATCCTGGACCCCGAGGCCAGTTCCAGCTCTGGCGCCATGTTCTCGCAGGTCCGCGGGCTCGACTACATCCCGCAGCAGTTCATCGAGCACCGCTTCGAGAAGATCCCGATCGATGGGTTCGTCGAGAACGAGTTCTGGAATCAGAGCGTCAAGATCCTCAAGGCGAATCTCTTCGTCGCGGACCATCCGAACCTCTTCGCGATCCGCATGATCAACTTCGCCTGCGGGCCCGACAGCCTGAAAATCTACCAGGAAGAGACGATCCAGCAGGCGGTGAACAAGCCCCTGCTCGTGCTCGTGACGGACGCCCAGACGAACAACGCGCCGTTCGTGACGCGGACCGAGGCCCACGAGCGAGTCGTCAGTCAGAGCCGCCCGGTCCGCCTGGACATCGGCAAGCTCAAGATCAACGCGTCGAAGACCTACGACAAACGGACCTGGCTGATCCCGTACATGGGCGATGCCAGCCACGTGGCCGCCGCGGGACTGAGATACTTCGGCATCGACGGCCAGGTCCTCCCGACCAACACGCCGCGAGGCTACGAGGTCGCCCGAAAGCACGTCTCCACCGAGGTCTGTTACCCGCTCAAAGGCGTCGTCGGCGACGCCATCGGCTTCCTGCAGGAGCAGATCGAGAAGACAAGCCGCCAGGCGGTGGAAGAGAACTATCTCGTCATGCTCCCGACCACCAGCGGCCCCTGCCGGTTCGGCAAGTACAGCGAGGTCCTGCGCCACTTCATGAAGCTCGAAGGGCTCGAAAAGGTCCCGGTGGTGGGTCCGTCCTCCGAGACGGACTACATCGACATCCCGCTGCCCGGCGGCCTGCGTCCCTCGGCCAGGATGAAGATGCAGCAGATCCTGTTCAAGGGCATCAACGGCGCCGACCTGCTCGAGGACATCCTGCGCCGGTTCCGCCCGTATGCCGAGGACAAGCCCGCGATGGACGCCCTCAAGGCCGCCCGTCTGGAAGAGCTCGGGAAGATCGTGAGCGCCGGCGCCGAGATGAGCAAGCTGCTGGCCTGGGGACGAGAGACCGTCGCCCTCTTCGAGGCCGCCAAGCTCCGCTATCACGAGCGGTTCCCGCTGGTCCTCTACATCGGCGAGATCTACATGCGCCAGCACGATCCGTACACCGACTTCGTGGTCCACCGCCTGGAGGAAAGCCGCCTGGAGATCGTCCGCGACCCGATCACCGACTGGCTGTTCTACGTGAACCAGATGAACCTCCGCAACGCGAAGCGCGACGTGGGTCTGGGCCTGGCGGACCGCAACCTCGGTCGCGTGTTCCGCTCCGCAGGCAAGGCGGGCAAGTCGATCCTCAAGGGTCGGTACATGAGTCACGTCGCGGCCAAGCTGGCGGAGCCCTTCCACGAGGTCCTCGAAGGCCGGCACGTCCTGCCGCAGCCGATGGAGATCATCGAGACGCTCGAACGAGCCCACGAGACGCACGGCAATATCGAGGGCGAGTCCCCCCTGAGCACGGGCATTGCCTACTACCTGATGCACGAGATGGTCCAGCGTGGCCCAGCCGCCCCCGACTGGGGAAAGAACATGTGGCCCAGCCGCCCCCGGCTGGGAAAAGAACACCCCCGAGGGCGGGGGTGCCACAGTGCCACACCCTACATCTCCGGCATCTTCCACGTGGGTCCCTTCACCTGCATGCAGGAAGGGGTCGCCACCGCCAAGATCGAGGGTCTCATCAAGGAGTTCCGCAAGCAGAAGCCCGACTTGGTCTTCCCGATCATCCACGCTTTTTTCGGCGATTCCGCCAGCGCGAACCTCGCCTCGGAGATCGCGGTCTTCCAGGAGCAATGCTACCAGAAGCGCGACCTGCTCCGCGCCAAGCACGGCGTCCCAGTACGCCAAGGCCAGGAGATCCGCGCTGTCCCGACGGGCCACAAGCACGCAGGCGCCGAGACCAAGGCGGATCGATAGGAACGCAGGCCGGGCAGAAGCGGGTCACGGATCACGAGCGACGACTTGCATCAGCTCGGCGTTGTCCACCCACATGACAAAGATAGGCGTTGCGCCCGCCTGTCGCTTCTTGACGCAGATCAGGAACGGCCTGTCGAATCGCAGATGCCTGGGCTTCGCCAGTTGTGCGGACGATCGGCCTCGTCCAGAAGTCATGCCCATGAACGCCTCGGACTTGATGACCACGCCGGTCCGGCTCAGTGTGAAGTCGATCCTCTGTAGTGCTTCGAAGAAGAAATGGTCTTGCCATCGCGAGTTGCTGAACCGCTTACCGAGCAGTTCCTCGAAGTGATGCGTGAGCTTGAAGAGCACGTCGGGAACGACCAGTGTGTCGATAGGACGTAGCTTGTGCAACGTCTCGTAGTCCGGGTCCTCTTTGAATCCGTCCACATTCTCCTGGAGCACTTTGGCGGTCTCATGCAGAGTGCCGCGCCGTGACATGCGAGCCAGAATCACCTGATAGGGCTCTGTGTATCTGCACAGATCGACGGCGAATTCCTCCGCTCGATTTGCATCGCCGTACTCATAGTGCAGGACCTCCAGTTGATCCCGCACATTCTGGTAGTCGCCGGCCTTTACGCTCTGTGCATCGAACGCGGAGACCCCGCTCGTATTCCGTTGGAGTCCTCGAAATCGAAGGCCCCTCCGTGCGCGTAGTACGGGTACTGGAATCCCACGTCCACGTTCAGGTAGGCATAGGCCATGGCGACGTCGGGCAGCGCTCGGTACTTTTCGCCAAAGGTGGGCACGGGCTCGGCGCGAAAGCGGCTCGCCATGTCCTTCTGAATCTGCTCGATGATCCCGTCCTTCACAAAGCCGGCATTCGCATAGTAGGACGTCTCGTTAATGTCGCCGCGGGGAAACCCGCACTGATCCAGACGAGCCGCCAGAGACTCGGCGCCGGTGATCTGGATCGGTTCGCCGATGGCTTCGGTCCTGAACTTGTCCCACGCTATTTGGAATGTAGCACACCAGATCGCGTTCTTGTGCTCCGGCACCGGACACTCCAATGTGGCGACGACCGCCGTCTGCTTGAGAGTCCTGGAGTCCACATCCCGAGCCTGGCGAGTTACCGCGGACTTGGTGACTCCAGGATCGGACAGCAGGAGAGAATCCCTGTGGTTCCAGGGGCCAGTGAAACCCAAAGTGGGTTTTGTCCCGAGCGGCGATCCTCGCTCCGTACTATCGGAGACGGTGTAGATGTTGTCGTGATCGAGCCCGCAATAGCTTCGTTCCTCAAACGACACATGGCCGTCGACGAACAGAACGTTCTGGCCATCTCCCTTGTGCGACCTGGAGTTGCCGCGTCGAGCTGTCTCGGGAGTCCCTCCCAATCCAGGGAGGTCCGGCCTGAATGCAGCGAAATCCCCAGCGGGCCCGGAGGGACTGCGAAACCAACGGCTGCGGTCAGCCGCGACCGCCATGCCTGGATCGCTGGTCGCCTTCAACGCAGACCCGTAAAACGGATGATGATAGGCATAGCTGCAGTGGTTGGACGACTCGGGTCCGAAGTCCCACGCGTCGATGAGCTTGAAACCCGTGGGCGGGGTCCGCAGCTCCGAGAGCTTGAACTCAGTAGTTCCGGCGTCGTCTGGACAGACGAAGAGCCCCGGCCGGACCTCGGCGTACTTCACGAGCAGGTAGAAGCAGGAACTGATCGCGGCCTTCCCACCGCTGCCGTCGACTGCCAAGGCAAACGCCTGGAGGCGAGTCGGAGCATCCCACTTCCAGACGTTGCCCCAGTGCGACGAGCGGCCGCCGGAAACGGGAAACTTGCCCTCGTAGTCATTCGCATAGATGAGTATCGCTTTGCCGATCCCGGCCAGATTCGCCCGGCAGGTCTCGTGGAGTGCGTCCGACCTCCCACGACGGGATAGTGGCGGGACCATCGCCACGATCAGCGCCGCCACCAGCACGACAACCAACAACTCGACCTTCGTGAAACCCTTCGTTCCATTCAGCTTCATCATGTTGTTCTCCCTTCCACCGCGTTGCAGTTCCTCAGCCTTCTGCCTGTCGTCCTGAGCGAGAGCGAAGGACCTGGCACGCGAATGCTCAACTCCCACGCCGGATGCGTCACTTCGTTCAGCATGACAAGCGCATCCCGGCTGATCTGTGCTTCCTCCCTCTGTGGGTCTCTGGGTCCTCTGTGGCCAATGCTCTTTCAATCCTGGATGGTCGTATCGTAGCGGACGCCCTCGGGGACCGGGACAGGGACTGCGACCGTCACGCCGTGATCGCCCGCGGTCACTTGGGTCGAATCGACTGCGACGAAGGCGGTGTACGCGCTCATCAGACTGTATTGCAGAGCCACCTGCTTGATCTCGGCGGGCAGGGCTTCGCTCGCGTCGTAGGTCGCCTGGGTCGCGAGGTCCTCGATCCGCTTCCTTGCCCAGACGCATGCGATACCGGCGTGCGTCGCGGACGAGTCGTCGAGTCTCACGGGGATGCTGAGGGTCTTGTCGTACTGGCCTGCCCGGCCTGCGATGCGGATCGTGGTATCCTTTTCGCCCTTGAACCGTCCGGTCAGGATGATCGGCCGGCCGACGAACAGGTCGGGAATCTGGCGCGGGTAGACCTCCGAGACTTCGAGGTCGCCCCAGTCGATCTGCATGTCCGTCAGCGCGGGATGGCTGATGCGGTCGTAGAAGACATCCACGACCTCCGTGCCGCTGTCGGCCAGGCCGATATAGGCGACGGCGCCCCTGCCCAGCTTGGCCATGCGGTCGAGCAGGTAGCGATTGACGGAGGTGCCGACGCCGAAGCTGAAGATCCGTGCGGAGCCGAGCCGCTGGTGAATTTCGCCCAGGATCTGCGTCTCATTGCCGATGTAACCGTCGGTCATGAAGGAGACCAGCCGGAACCGGCGCGGGTCGTGCGGGAAGTCCAGGGCGGCTTTGATGCCCTCGATCATCATGGTGCCGCCCTCGCCCTGGAGGTTGTCCACGTACTCGATGGCCCGCCGGACGTTGTCCGCGGTCGCAGGGATGGGGTTCGGGCCGAACTGCGAGGCGCTCATCGAGAACTGGATCACCTGGAAGGTGTCGTCGGGTTCGAGTTTTCGCAGGGCCCGCTTGATCGCGTCCTTGGCCTTGGCGATGGGTTGGCCGTTCATGCTGCCCGAGCAATCGAGGACGAAGACCATCTCCATGGGGGCCCGTTTGATTTGCTTGAGTTCGTCCGGCGGATAGAGCATCAGCGTGAAGAAGCCGCCGCGCTCGTCGCGATGCGTCACGAGAGCGGATTTGACCGTGTCCCCTGCCATTTTGAATCGCAGGACGAAATCCTTGTTCGGGATGTTGTCAAGGTCGCTGAGCTGGACGTGGACCTTCTCGGCGCCGTCCTTGTCCTTCTTGATCGCGTGGCTGGCGCAGGCGATCTCCTCGATCTTGACGCCTGCGTCGATGTCCAGAGCCAGCGAGATATCGTGTCCGCTTCGCTCGTTGGGCTTGAGGTACTGGACTTCGGTGGATTGGCCCGAGATGCCGGTCTTGCCCCGCCCGACCGCGCCCACGCCGTCGGTGGAGCCGGGCGGATTGAATCGCGGACCCACGACCATCGGGAAGACGAACTCGTACCAGCCGTCGGCGTAGGCGAGCGTGTTGAAGTACTTGATATGGACGTCGATCTGCTTGCCTGGCTCAATATTGGCGACCTTCTGCGTGAAGATGTTGGGCCACTCCTGGGTCAGAAGGGAAGCGACATAGCCCTGATTGCGGGCCTCGCGATAGATCTGCTCGGCCTCCTGTCGCTCGCGGATGATGCCGCGAATCCGCCGCTCGCCGATGACCATGATGAACTCATTCACCGCCGCGTTCTGGGGCAGCGGGAAGATGTACACCGCTTCGATCTTCTCGCTGAAGGGGTTCTGAAATTGCTGCGTGACCTCGACCGTCGCGATATACCCACAGACCCGCCCTTTCACATCGGTGTGCTTGAGCGGCAGAGGGATCTTCTCCTCGCCCTTCTCGACGAGCATCGCGCCGGACCCAGGTGTTTGGTATTCCGGCCCGACCGCCTGCGGCGTCTCGTCCTTTGCAATCACCCAGATCTCATCGGCGGTCGCGCTCGCCAACCGACTGCGAAGAAGCTCGCGTAAGCTTGAAGGACTTCGGGGCTTTTTCACTATCTCTCGCCAGTCCTTGCGATAAGTGATCTCGTCGGCATAGGGAATCGCCGCCTCATCCGTCTGTGGTGTGATGCCTCCTGATGACCTTCTTGTCGGTGCATTCTGGTCAAGCTGTGAGCGACAGTAAATCACATCGTCGACCATATCCTTCATGGTCTGTGCTTCGGCTGCCACGGTACTACGCTGAGCCTCTGTCTCGGCCTCTGGTGTCTGCGGGGCCACGGAGGTTCCCACCGCAGTCGGGGATTGACCAGAGGGCTCCGCGCGGCTTCCATCCCGAGCTGACTCCTTGCGACAACTGACGGATGTCATGCTCAAGCAGATGAGAGTCAGTATTAGGCCAATGAGGGCTATGAGTACGGTGGCACGAGTTTTCATTTGTCCTCTCCTGTTTGCAGAGTGATCTTCGCGGCCATTTCCTCGCCGTCTGCGTCGGCGGTGGTGGTCAGGATCAGGTCGTATTTCGGTTCGTCGTCGCCTGTGATTTGCAGGTGGATCGTCGCGATTCGGGTTCGGGTGGTCGGCAGGTCCGCGCCGGTGTTGAAGGCCGCGATGATGATTCGCTCGTTCATCAGGGCAGCGGGGTCGTAGTATGGCGCGTCGTTGAAGGCGGGGTGTTCGCCGCCCTCGACGCCGACGATCTTGATCTGGGGCTCGTAGGGACGCCGTGAGGCGTCGTCCGTAGCATGGGCGTCCCGCCCATGATTCGGGATCACGGGCAAGATCCCGTGCTACGATAGGAAATAGTCCCGCGTGCGGGGGTCTTCGCGGAGGATGTCCAAGGCCCGGTAAAGTCGCGATTTGACCGTATTCAGGGGCGTTTTCAGGGCCTCGGCCAGCTCGCTTCGGGATGCGTCGATGTGGCCCAGCCGCCCTCGGCTGGGATCACCCCCGAGGCTGGGATCACCCCCGAGGGCGGGGGTGCCACAAGACCTTGTCCTCCGCGCGACGCGCCCGGCCCGGCGGACATTCAGCGACAGATGCTTCACGACGGGGTACAGGAAGGTCATCATCGCGGCGGTCAGACGCAGGCTTGGGAGCTTGCGGAGCAGGTAAGCAAACGTCTCCTGGAGGACGTCGAGGGCGTCCGCTTCGTTGCCGGTGAAACGCCAGGCGAGCCGGTACACCCAGTCGCGATGCCGACGGTAGAGTGCCTCGAAGGCTGCCGCATCCCCTTTCTTCGCCTGCTCCAGCAGTTGGTCGTCCGATCTCACGGTGCGCTCCGCAATCTCCGACAGGACCTGCCTCGATCCGATCCTGCCTTCGGCATTGTACCTGCGCACCGCTTTGGCCGCCAGTGTGGCCCAGCCGCGCCCGGCTGGGGAAAAAGGCAGATCGGGCCTACTTTGGGATGGAAAAACCTGCTCCTCGGTTTTTCCATCCCAAACCTCGGACGCGTGGCACCCCCGAGGGCTGGGGTCTGGGGTGCTACAAGACCTTGTCCTCCGCGAGACGCGCCCAGGCGCCTCCCGGCAGAGGATGGGCTTTTCCTCCGGGCGGAATCTGGTATGCTGGCGGCAAGATGGCGTTGTGCCGGAAGAAGACAGATCGGGCGCAGCAGAAGGTGAGAAGTTGAGAAGGTCAGAAGGTCGGACAGCCTGGTTCTCTCCTGGACTCGCGGCGCGTTCGACCGACTCTCCGACCTTCTGACCTTCTGTTCTTTCGTGATCGATTCCCAGCCGGGGGCGGCTGGGCCACACTGGACCATCCTCGCAAAGGGATCGCGTATGTATGAACTGCTGGTAAGGATCGAGACGCTCCTGATGCCCTTGAGCACGGTCATTCTACTGGGCGTCGGCGTGACTCTGCTGCTCGTGGGTCTGGTGTTCTGGCTGGGCGGGTCGCGCTACAGCACGGTGATCGTCGGCTTGCTGGGGGCGCTGGTCGGCGCCGTCGCGGGCCTGCTGGTCAGCCAGTGGCTGGGCCTGCACCTGTGGTTGTGCATGATCGTGGGCGCCGCGGTCCTCGCGACGGCCTCCGTCATGCTGCGCAACGTCCTGATCCTCGTGCTGGCGGTTCTAGTCATCGCGGCGGTCAGTGGCGCGGGATACCTGGCGGTCCTGCTGGACCGCGTGGCGCCGGCCGATGTGGCCCAGCCGCCCTCGGCTGGGATCGGCGGGATCACCCCCGAGGGCGGGGGTGCCACCCGGACCGAGCCCGGCTTCCTGATCCAGTCCTTCACGAACATGGACCCGAACACCCGGCTGAACTACGTGGACGGCCTGATCAAGGCGAAGCAAGCGACCGAAGAGAAGAACTTCCGCGACCGCGTCCGCGCCGTGCTCGACGACACCTGGGTGACCGTCCGTCCGCACGCGTGGAAAGTGGGTCTGGCGGTCCTTGCGGGCGGGCTCGTCGCCATCTTCCTGGTCTGGCTGGTCAAGAAGGCGCTGATCGCGCTGGCCTACAGCGTGGTCGGCGCCGCGACGGTTTTCCTCGGGGTGCAGACCGCCCTGCTCGGCGCGAACGTCAAGGCGATCTCCCTGATCGGCCCGCGCCCGTGGGTGCTGCCCGGGACGTTCGTGGGCATGACCGCCCTCGGCTGGCTCTGGCAGCTCGTGATGTCGCGACCGAAGCGCGCCAGGCACGAGCACGAACACCGCCACGAGCACGAGGAGCACGCAAACTGACGGCGCCAGGCCGATGTAGCCCAGCCGGGAAAAAGGCAGATCGGGCCTACTTTGGGATGGAAAAACCTGCTCCTCGGTTTTTCCATCCCAAACCTCGGACGCGTGGCACCCCCGCCCTCGGGGGTGATCGATTCCCAGCCGGGGGCGGCTGGGCCACCATTCTTCAACGAAATCGAACCAGGAGATTTCGTTGAAGAATATAGGCCCGATCTGCCTTTTTCCCAGCCGCCCTCGGCTGGGGAATCTTCGGAGTTGCCCATGCGTGGGTAGTTCCAGGGCTCACCCCCGAGGGCGGGGGTGCCACAGGTCACGTGCCACGGGTCACGGATCGGGCCTGAAAGAACAGAAGGTTAAGAAGATCAGAAGGTGAGAAGGTCAGAGAGAGGGTGGCGCGCGACGGGGGCCCAGGAAAGAACCAGGCGATCCGACCTTCTAACCTTCTCAACTTCTCACCTTCTGCTGTGCCCTATTCGCCCGTGGTCTGCTTGAGGACGAAGGGCGTGAAGAGCCCGTAATCGACCGTGTGGTAGCTGTCGCCCGCGGGCGGGCCGGACTCGGGGCCCTGCTGGAACATGCCGGGCCAGGCACTGCCCAGGTTGGTCCCGGCGTGGTGCGGGCCGAGCGTGTTCTTCAGCGTCCCGATCACGCGGACCTCGACCGTGTTCGTCCCTCGCTGCAGGGCCTTCGTGACGTCGCACTGCCAGGGCCGCGAGACGATGCAGCCCGCGGGCGTCCCGTTCACGAGGACCTCCGCGACGCTGCCATACCACTGGTCCAGCTCGACGAGGAGCCGGCCCGCCGGGCGGGGAATCTCGAACGTGCGGCTGTACGAGACGCCGGCCGCGTAGAACGGATAGCCCTGGGCCTTCCAGCTCCCCAGCGCGATCGCGGGTTTCGACTCGCCGACGATGACGAACCCGGACTCCGCGGGTCTGAGCTTGAACGTCCCGAGGATGTATGCGGACTCCAGCTCGTGGCAGATCGTGAAGGGCGACGCCTGGATCGTCACCGCGTTCTCGCCGACCCGAGCGGCGCCGGCCAGATCGATCCTGCCGAACGACTTGTCGAGCCACCAACTGCCCTCGCGGGCCAAGACGGGCTTGCCGTTGCAGGAGATCGTGTACAGATCGGGCCGCTCGATCACAATCGCCAGTTGAGCGGGCACGCTGCCCTCGATGGGGAAGCGGTACGTGGCCTCGAACCCGCTGTCGGGGGCAAACGTCTTCGTAATCAGCTCGTCCTTGAACTGGACGGATGAGTCCCACGGATTGCGGGGCATGCCGTTCTTGGCGAAGGCGAACTGGTTGGCCTTGTAGAAGTAAAGGCCTTTCTTCGTCTCGCCGCCGGCGGTGATGTCGACGTAGTCGAGAGTCAGGACGTTCTCCTCCAGCGGTGTGATGCGCAGATCGTCTTTGGCCTCGATCACGGCGGCCTGTTGCGCCGGTCTCTTCTCGGAGGGCCGAGGCGCGTTAGACAGGAACAGCAGGAGACTGCCGCAAGGCGCCAGTTCGAAAGATGCGGTCACTCCGCCGTCGGTCTTCTCGCAGGGATAGCCCAGGACCTTCGCTGTGTGCAGGTCCCACTGCGTGATGCCTCGGGCGGTCGAAGCGATCGTGCCGGTCGAGGGGGCTTCGATGCTCGTATTGACCAGGAAGAGGAACTCGCCGTCGTCCACGACTCGGCGGTGATGGAACAGGATGCCCTTGTCGTCCTTGGCTCGCTCGATGGCAAATCCGCCCTTCGTGTCGGCCGTGATCGCCGCCGGGACTTGCGATACATCGACCGGTTTCCATCCGGACTGCTTGGGCAAGGCCTGACCGCGATCCGAAACGGAGCCATCGACTCTCGCGGGGGCCTCGCCGCAGCAGAGCACCTTGCCGCCCTGGCGGAGATATGCGGTCAGCAGGTCCATCGTGCGTTCGTTGAGGTTCTCCGTCCGCGGCGGCAGCACGACGAGATCGTAGGAGCACTTTCCGACCTTCAGGCTTGCGCCGTCGGTCGAGCCATGCCGGGCGAGGATGTCCTCGCAGCCGAGATCGTATTCGACCTGTGCGCGGTCCAGAGCCACGAGCATCTGCTGGAAGCTGTTGCCGATTTCATTGACCGCGGCGTCGCCCTGGTACATCCACGCGGTGGTCGTCGGCTCGAGGATGAGCACGCGATTCACCTGGCGGCCATGGGACAGGACCATCGAGAGCCTTGTGAAGTACTCCGCCATCACGTGGTAACTTCTCCACCAGGGCTCGTGATAGGAGAACGACTGCGGATGGTCGCGTTTACGCGCGCCGCGGATCGTGATGTACGAGAGGTGCTCGTCGAGCGTGTTGACGCCCAGGACGAAGAGCCAGTCGCCGATCCGCTTCATGTCCTCGAATCGCAGGTCCCAGCCGCCGGCGCCGTAGGCCTCGCACAGGGTCCGCTCGCGCCCGAGCTGGTTGGCGACGCTGGCCAGCTCCTTGACCGTTCGGGCATTGCCGAACTGGGCGTGTACGCCTTCGTTGTACTGGTTCATCAGGTTGTCGATCGCGGGTCTCTGGTGCCAGGCGTACATGGCCATGTTGTCGGGCGCCATGAGGCAGTTCGGCCATTCGTGCTCCCAGTAATGTCCCGTGAACTCGAGGCCGTGCTTGTCGCAGTACTCATAAACGGGCTTGGCCCACCGCTCGATGAACAGATCGAGCAGGACCTGGAGGTAGTTGTGACGGACCCGCCTCCAGTCGCCGACCGGGCGGACGAGACTGGGCAGATGGTCGATGAGGTCATAGCCCCAGCGGCTGCGAAACACGTCCGCGAGGTCGGGCGCCCAGGGCAGGCCGCCCGCGGGGGACAAGTGCGGCTCGTCGGTGAAGACGCCCGGGACACGCTGGCCGAATTGGTCCCCGATGTTCCGCGTGTATGCGTCCATCGTGATCGCAAGGAACTTCTCCGTGACGCCTTGGGTCAGCAGGTTGACGTAGAACTTGCCGCCGTACCAGCCGGAAGTGCCCGCCCAGCGGAGCGACGCGACCAGGTATTTGCCCTGAGCCAGTTCCTGACCGGCCTTTGCGTGCTCGGTGACGTTCTCGTAGCCGTCGCCCGTCGGTCGGAAGACCGCGACACAGTCCTTATCGACCTTGATCGGCGCGTCCCGCTCGTCGATGCCCAGGCCCATGCCGCGGGATTCCGGCATCGCATCGGGCACGAATCCGCCTGCGAAACCGGACGGGTACGAGTTCTCGTCGTAGATCCAGACGTTCATGTCCAGACGTTCGGCCTCTCGCAAGGCGATCTTCCAGAGCTTGAACCACTCGTCGGAGAGGTACGGCGTCATCAGGCCGGGACGCGGATGCACGAAGACCTGGCGGACTTTCTGCCCTGCGAGGTCGCGGAGCGTATCGACGATCTGCTGCTCGGTCAGCCGGTCGTTCCAGACCCACAGCGGCGCCGAAGCATACTGTCGCGGCGGTTCGGCGAACGAGTTCCGGAGTTTTACCGAGTCCAGCGCTCTCGCGGGCTCGGCGAGACCTGCGGCGCAGGCGAGTACGAAGGCACAAATGCTGGGCAGAAGCCCGCGAGACAGGATGGTTGCCATCGATGATGGGGTGCGGCGGGTCATAGCGAATTATCTCCAATCCAGGGGTAGACCAATTCCTAACAACGCGGCCATGATAAGCCAAGCGATCCGCTCGACACAAGATGCTTCGGCATTTTGCGTTTTGCCGAAGAGGCGTGTAACATACTCGCGGCATGCGCAATCCAAACGGTGCCATGGTCGCGATTATGGCAAAACCCGTTGAACAAACAGGTCATGACGATCTGGTCGTTCTGGCGAAGAGCCAGACGGCGGCCCTCGGGCGGCTCTACGACCTTTATTACGAGCGGATCTTCCGCTTTTGCGTGCATCGGCTGTTCAATCGCTCGACCGCCGAGGATGTGACGTCGTCGGTCTTCCTGACCGTCGCGCGGGGCATGTCCCGGTTCGAGGGCCGGACCGAGCAGGATTTCCGCAGTTGGGTCTACACCATCGCGACCAACCAGGCGAACGCCCATATCCGCAAGACGATCCGTCGGCAGCGGCTCCTGGGAAACGCCGTGGCGCAACGCCGGGCCCGCGAGCAGGACTCGGACGAGTGGTCCAGCCTGGACTGGCCGATCTTGTATGCGGCGATCCAGCAGCTCAAGCCGGAGCACCAGACCATCCTGACGCTGAGGTTCTTCGAGAACATGGACTACGACGACATCGCCAGGGTGGTGGGTGCGCGACCTGCGACGATTCGCGTGATGCTGCACCGGATTCTCCGCAAGCTCCAGAAGGTCCTGGGCGGGGATCCGGGTGGAGAAGAGTAGATGTTCGAGAACGAGCGTGATTTCCGAAAACTCGTTGCCGGGATCGAGACGAACGATGAGCCGAATGCCGCCCACCGAGAACGGCTTCGTCGCCAGATGCTCCAGACGTTCGAGCAGGCCGGTGTTCGTAGTGTGCCCGTGATTCTGAATCCTGGGTGGGACGCCCATGCTGCGCGGAAGCTGGCTGTCGCGGCGGCGGTTCTCCTCGGCGCCTCGGCGGCGATCTGGGTCTGGCTCGGTTCTGCCGGCGGGACGGGATTCGGCCGTGTCCGGGCGGCCACCGAGAAGGCGCCCTGGCTGCTGGCGGTCGCCAAACGGTACGCCAACGACGACGTGCAAACCGAGCAGCACTGGTGCGACCTGGCGGCCCGGAAGACCTACGTCCTCGCGGAGGACGGCGCCGTTGTCGGATACGACTATGGGACGGGCCAGATGAAGGTCAGCTACAACCCTCGTCTGAAGACAGTCGTGGTTTCCGACCTGCCAAGAACCGGCCCCTTCGGTGTTGCAGCCGCGTACAATTTCGTCCAGGCGTTTGGGGTCTTTGCGTCGAGGGAAGACGTGAAGGTGGAGAAGTCCACCGCTGAACAGGATGGTCGGACCCTGCGGGCATACGCGGTCGAGGCGACCGATCCAGCCTTTAGCATCGACGGCCAAGACGTCGCGGGATTGAGAGTGACGGTCTTCGCCGATCCAAAGACGAAGCGGATCGTCGCGGCGGGCATGGAGTACCGTGGTCCGGCGGGCGATGTGCTGGCCCGCGAGGATTGGGTCGTGAGCTATCCGCAGGCAGGTCCCGCGAGCATCTACGATGTCGGGGTTCCCAGGACGGCCCGCGTGTCCGACATGAGACAGGGGTATCGGGGCACGCCGGGCAATGAGCCCGCGCCGATCTTTACGCCCGCGCCGACGAGCGGCTTTCGGCTGGAACCGTTGAGGATCGAGTTGCCGAAGCGGATGTTCGTGGGCACGCCGCAGGATGGGCGCACGCCGCATCTGGAGAAACCGCGAGGGGCCCCGCGACCCCCCTTCCTGGCCCCGGCGGGAACGGTCAACGTCGCACGCGGCAAACCGGTGTCGTCGAGCGACACCGAGCCGCTCATCGGCAGTCTGGACCTGGTCACCGACGGCGGCAAGGACGCGACCGAGGACAACGTCGTCGAGCTGGGTCCCCGACCGCAGCATGTCACCATCGATCTGCTCGAGCGATGCGAGATTTACGCCGTCGTCCTCTGGCACCAGCACCGCTGGCCTCGCGTCTATCACGATGTGGTGGTCCAGGTGTCCGACGACCCGGCTTTCAAGACCGGTGTCCGAACGGTCTTCAACAACGATGCCGACAATTCGCTCGGGCTCGGCGCCGGTCGGGACCTGCACTACACCGAGACCTACGAAGGCAAGCTCCTCGATGGCAAGAGCACCCGCGGTCGCTACGTCCGCTGCTACAGCAACGGCAACACGCACGACGAGCTGAATCACTACATCGAAGTCGAAGTCTACGGCCGGCCCGTGAGATCGATCGAGGGCAACTGAGCCTCCGGCTCCCGCGCGAATAAGCACAGCAGGGTCACATACAGGGCGGACGCTCTGCGCCCGCACGGTCCGCAGTAGGTTTTTTGAGACCAACATTTGGAGGGCTTCATCGTGATGTCCAGACACATTACACGAGACGTGCCCATTGCGATTGTTGTGGGACTATTCATCCTGACCGTGTGGCATTGGCCGGTGCCGCAGGATACGGCTGGTACGCCGGCCAACGCGGGCATGGATTCGGCGGGCCTCGTGCCGGTCGTCGTCGAGCTGCCGACACCCGTCTTCATCGGAACGAATGAGGACTGCCGGGCCCCGAACACCAAGCCGGTGCAGATGGAACCCGGTCCCCCCTTCCTGGCCCCGAAGGGAACGACCAACGTCGCGCTGGGCAAACCGGTCTCGTCCAGCGACGCGGAGCCTGTCATCGGGGAGCTGGCGATGATCACCGACGGCGACAAGGAGGGCGCCGACGGCAGCTACGTCGAGCTGGGTCCGTGCGTGCAGCACGTCACGGTGGACTTGCAGGCCGAGCACGAGATCTACGGCGTCCGGCTCTGGCATTTCCATAAGCAGCCGCGGGCGTACTTCGATGTGGTCGTCCAGATTGGCGGTGACCCGGATTTCGTCGAGGGCCTCACGACGATCTTCAACAACGATACGGACAACTCCCTGGGCCTCGGCATCGGCGCGGACATGCACTACGTTGACACCCACTTCGGCGAGCTGTTCGACGCCCGGGCCACTCGCGGCCGCTACATTCGCCTCTACAGCAACGGCAGCACCGCCGGCGACCTGAACCACTACATCGAGGTGGAGGTCTACGGCCGCCCGGTGAATTGACGATCTGGGCCGAGGAAGATAACGCCTCACGGCGTCACTACGAACGGACTGCCTGCGCACAGGACCGATCCGGATCGGAGGACTCTAACGCCCGGAAGATCGCACAGACCCGCGGGCAGTGTCATTGCCGTCGCGGTCCCGCGTCGCTCACATCAATCGGCTCGATGCCCAGTGCCCGCGCGGGCGAATCGGGGGCGAACCGGACGTCGCCCTGCTCGTATGCAGCCAGCATGGGGTCTGTCTGGAGATTCGTATTGTCCGGCTCCAGGAGATAGGTCCCCGTCCGGCTGTACTGATCCAGCTTGCGGCATTCGACCTTGCCCTGGGCGCTGAAGAGCAGGTTGCCCACAGCCGTCGTGATCCCTTCGTAGTTGTCGATCGTGATCCTGCCTTGAGTGTGGAGGATGTTCTTCTCGAACACATAACCGGAGGAGCGCGGGAACGTGATCCGCATGTCGCCGTCGCTGACGAAGACGTTGTTGCGGATCGTATTCTCCGTCGCCATGTGGTTGTGGGAGGGACGAGCGACGTTGATCGAGAGGTTCTTTTCTACGATGCAGCCCTCGCACTGTTCGTCGAGGTAGTAGGCGGAGGCGCCGTAGCCGCCGGTATCGACGATGTCGTAGATGAAGTTGCCCCGCAGGACGAGGCCCTTGCCGCCGAAGCAGTAGATGCCTGCTCCGTCGTGCAGTTCCTGCATGGCGTGATGGATGCGGTTGCCTTCGATGACGTTATTCTGCCCGCCGCAGGTGACTGCGGAGTAGGGCGTGCGATAGACGTGATTGTGAACGACGCCGCAATCCCTGCCGCCCCCGGTCAAGGCGATCGCGCTGGGATAGGTCAGGCCGACGTCGTGGACCTCGTTGTCTGCGATCCGGATGCCGTCGCCCTGGAACCGGATGCCGCAGGCGCCGACGTGATGAGCGTGGCATCGCTCGACGCGGAGGTTCGAGCCGGAGACCTTGATCGCTTGGCCGCCGACGTTCAGGATTTCGAGGTCGGTGAACGCACAGTCCCGGGCGTTTGTGGCCGTGATGGCCCCGTCGAACAGGCCTGCTCCAAACCCTCCTGCCTTGAGCGGAGTCGTCGTTACGGAGAGCGTCAGACCCCGGATGGTGACGTTCCTTATGGGATTGTCCCGCCCCCCTGCGAGCGAAATGATGGATTCGACCGTCGGCGCGATGGCGCGGGCCCTGCCCATGTCCTCGCCGGGCAGGGGCCGATAGACGACCTTGCCCTGCGTATGGTCCAGATACCACTGGCCGGGTCGGGTCATGCCCTCCCGCACGTTCCAGACGACGTACTTCCTGACGCCGAACGCGCCCGGCGGATGGCCCGATGGCGTGGAGAACGTGAGGGTATGCGAGTTCGGGTCATTGGCCGAGACGCCCACGAGCGATTCATCCCACATGTGAAAGACCGTGATCTCGGCGTTGCGGATGTCCAGCCAGGGCCTGAGGTCCTCGGGTTTGTACTTCATCGAGGTCAGTTCCTTGCTCGTGGGTTTGCGTTTCCAGCCGCCGCCTGTCGTGGACATCCAGGGGACGTCGAAAACGCTGGTGTGCTCGAAGAATCCCGTCTCGGGAAGCCGGGCCCGTGGGCAGTACCGCCCGTTGACGATCAGAGCCCGGAAGTCCCATGTGCCCTCCTTGACACCGGGCAGCGAGACCGCGTACAGTCCGTCTCCGTCCGATTCCCAACCGGACACCTGCCGGCCGCCATACAGAAATGCCTTCTCGCCGTTCGCAGCTTCGATGGTCAGGCCGCTGTCTTGCGGAGTGAGCGCCACCGGCTCGCTGAGAAAGTAGTCGCCCGCCTGGATCAGAATCGTTCTTGCCTGGCTCGTCCCTGCCTGCCGCGCAGCCCGACAGGCGGCATGAAGCGTCGCGAAGGGGCCGTCCGCTCCGTTCGCCTCAGGCCGGGCCAGTCGGCCGGACCATGCGTCGTTGCCGTTTGGCGCGACGTGGAAGGCGGTGATATCAGCCATGTCTTCTGCCACGCCCGTTCCAACAGGAGGGAGGCTCAGGGTCAAAGCGACGAAGTGAATGACTATTGATGCTGCGGTCATGTGCTCACTCCATGAATCACAGGAATAGGAGGAGGGACTCGGTGCGAACCAAGCCCCTCCTGCCGTATAGCCACTGGGCTCGACGCTCGGGTCGCACGCCTGCGTTGCCCTATCCTTCGGCCCAGCAGACGAATGCTACAGCGTGCAAGGGGAATGTTCAAGAATCACATCATACGGATCAGAACGGATCGATTTACCTGCTGGAAGCCCGGTAAGGCAGTGTCAGGCAATAACTGCACGAATCACTTGTGGGGTTGAGGGTGGATCGTGTAGTTCCAGTCGGGGTGGAAGCGATGAGGAGCCAGGCGGATTTGCGCCATCTGTTCGTCCGAAAC
>Ga0116144_10000917_pt1 | contig 38023 bp, 28 predicted proteins | sample AD_UKC035_MetaG_FD_89746 | JGI IMG/M metagenome (GOLD analysis project Ga0116144, IMG submission 89746) | Active sludge microbial communities of municipal wastewater-treating anaerobic digesters from USA - AD_UKC035_MetaG | ecosystem: Engineered > Bioreactor > Anaerobic > Digestate | place: USA...
AGCACCTTAACATTTGAAGAGTGACAGGAAAGGCGAGGTCAGTAAAGAGGTACAGAGTTCTCCCCCTTGGGGGAGGGAATCGAGCGGAGAGTTCGATCGTGGCTCAGGATGAACGCTAGCGGCGCGCCTAATGCATGCAAGTCGAGCGATGAGGTCCTTCGGGGCCATCAGCGGCAAACGGGTGAGTAACACGTAGGTGACCTGCCCGCAACCCGGGGATAACGGGTGGAAACACACGCTAATACCGGATGAGCTTCTCGGGTCAGAGCGAGAAGGAAAGTCGGAAGGCGGTTGCGGGAGGGCCTGCGGCCCATCAGCTAGTTGGTGCGGTAACGGCGCACCAAGGCGAGGACGGGTAGGGGGTGTGAGAGCACGGCCCCCCACAATGGGACTGAGAGACGGCCCATACTCCTACGGGAGGCAGCAGCAGGGAATATTGCACAATGAGCGAAAGCTAGATGCAGCGACGCCGCGTGAATGAAGAAGGCCTTCGGGTTGTAAAATTCTTTTCAGGGGGAAGAGCGAGGACGGTACCCTTGGAATAAGCGTCGGCTAACTACGTGCCAGCAGCCGCGGTAAGACGTAGGACGCGAGCGTTATCCGGATTTACTGGGCGTAAAGCGTCTGTAGGCGGACTGACAAGTTGGGCGTGAAAGCTCCGGGCTTAACCCGGAGAGGTCGTTCAATACTGTCGGACTAGAGGGGGACAGAGGGGCGTGGAATTTCCGGTGTAGCGGTAAAATGCGCAGATATCGGAAGGAACACCCGTGGCGAAGGCGGCGTCCTGGGTCCCACCTGACGCTGAGAGACGAAAGCTAGGGGAGCGAACAGGATTAGAGACCCTGGTAGTCCTAGCCCTAAACGATGAATGCTAGGTGTGGGGGCGTAGTGTCTCCGTGCCGGAGCTAACGCGGTAAGCATTCCGCCTGGGGAGTACGGCCGCAAGGTTAAAACTCAAACGAATTGACGGGACCCCGCACAAGCAGCGGAGCGTGTGGTTTAATTCGATGTTACACGAAGAACCTTACCTGGGTTTGACATCTAGGTGGTAGGGAAGCGAAAGCGGACCGACTCGTAAGAGAGCCTAGACAGGTGCTGCATGGCTGTCGTCAGCTCGTGCCGTGAGGTGTCGGGTTAAGTCCCGTAACGAGCGCAACCCCTGCCCTTAGTTACAAGTGTCTAGGGGGACTGCCGGCGGGAAGCCGGAGGAAGGTGGGGATGACGTCAAGTCAGCATGGCCCTTATGTCCAGGGCTACACACACGCTACAATGGCCGGTACAATGGGCAGCGAAGCCGCGAGGTAGAGCGAATCCGGGCAAAGCCGGTCGTAGTTCGGATAGCAGGCTGCAACCCGCCTGCTTGAAGCTGGAGTTGCTAGTAACCGCGCGTCAGCCATAGTGCGGTGAATACGTTCCCGGGGTTTGTACACACCGCCCGTCACGTCATGGGAGTCGGTAACGCCTGAAGCCGGAAGGTTAGCCCGCAAGGGGGGCCGTCGTCGAAGGCGGGGCTGGCGACTGGGACGAAGTCGTAACAAGGTAGCGGTACCGGAAGGTGCGGCTGGATCACCTCCTTTCAAGGTCGGCTGGTTCTGTGGAACGAGCCACCCTTTCCCTTTCCTGTCACTCCTCAGATGTTAAGTGAGGGTCTGTAGCTCAGCTGGTTAGAGCACTGTGCTGATAACGCAGGGGTCAGTGGTTCGAGTCCACTCAGACCCATTGAGTTTTAGAAGGGGATGTAGCTCAGATGGGAGAGCACCTCCCTTGCACGGAGGGGGTCAGGGGTTCGAGTCCCCTCATCTCCACCACAAGGAGTATCCTTAGAGAGGTAAGATTGCAGAATACTCTGGGGTTTTGAATCAGGATTTTAACTGGTATCAGGGAAGTAAGGCCGGCCTGATGTACCAGGTCGGTTTTTTGTTGTTTAGCATTAGAATAGCGTTGACGGTTGGCTTCTGATATTTGTCAAAGCAGATGTTAGAGGCCAGGTGTTAACCTGGCAGCACGTTAACAAGGGAAAGGAGCGTCAAAATCTCCGTATCACAAAGGAAGAAGGAAAGAAGGGCGTTTGGAGGATGCCTAGGCATCAAGAGCCGACGAAGGACGCGGTACACTGCGAAAAGCCTCGGTAAGTCGTGTGCAGACGAAGAGCCGGGGATATCCGAATGGGGAAACCCGCTGGCCTGGAGGGCCGGCAGCCAACACTGAAACGAGTAGGGGTTGGCGGGGCACGCGGGGAACTGAAACATCTTAGTACCCGCAGGAAGAGAGAGGATTCCCTGAGTAGTGGCGAGCGAAAGGGGAGGAGCCCAAACCCAACTGGTGGAATAGCCTGCGGGCGTTGCCAGTGGGGGGTAGGAGGCGCTGGGGGATTCCACCGCAGCGGAATCACAACGACCAGGTCGCGCTAGTCGAAGAACACTGGAAAGGTTCGCCAGAGACGGTGAAAGCCCGGTAGACGAAAGCGGGGGCTGGGGTTGCCAGGAGCCTGAGTACCACGGGGCACGAGGAACCTTGTGGGAAGCAGGGCCGACCACGGTCCAAGGCTAAATACTCTTGATGACCGATAGCGAACAAGTACCGTGAGGGAAAGGTGAAAAGGACCCCGGTGAGGGGAGTGAAAGAGAACCTGAAACCGAACGCCTACAAGCGGTCAGAGCACAATCCTCTTTCGGGAGGAAGTGTGATGGCGTGCCTTTTGGAGAATGAGCCAGCGAGTTACTGTGTGTGGCAAGATTAAGGCAGGGACAGCCGGAGTCGAAGGGAAACCGAGTCTGAAAAGGGCGTGAAGTCGCACGGAGTAGACACGAAACCAGGTGAGCTACCCATGGGCAGGCTGAAGCGCGGCTAAACCCGCGTGGAGGGCCGAACCTTTCACCGTTGCAAAGGTGTGGGATGACCTGTGGGTAGGGGTGATATGCCAAACGAACTTGGAGATAGCTTGTTCTCCCCGAAATAGCTATAGGGCTAGCCTCGGTGGATGAATGCCGGAGGTAGAGCACTGATTGGGCTAGGGGGTGCAAACCTACCGAACCCAGCCAAACTGCGAATGCCGGCATTAGAAGAAACCGGGAGTCGGACGGCGAATGATGAGATCCGTCGTCGAGAGGGAAAGAGCCCAGACCGTCGGCTAAGGTCCCGAAGTCATAACTAAGTGGGAAACGCTGTGGGATTGCCGGAACAGCCAGGAGGTTGGCTTAGAAGCAGCCACCCTTCAAAGAGTGCGTAATAGCTCACTGGTCGAGTGGTCCTGCGCGGAAAATGTAACGGGGCTAAAGTTATGCACCGAAGCCACGGGGTGTTGCGAAAGCAATACCGGTAGGGGAGCGTTCTTGGGTCGTAGAAGCCGTACTGGAAAGAGCGGTGGAGAGCCAAGAAGTGCGAATGCTGGCATGAGTAGCGAAAAATGTGTGAGAACCACATTCACCGAAAACCCAAGGGTTCCGACGGAAGGTCAGTCCGCGTCGGGTTAGTCGGGCCTAAGCTGAGGCCGGAAGGCGTAAGCGATGGACATCCGGTTAATATTCCGGAACCACTCAGGGGGAGCGAAGGGGGGACGCAGCGAGGGAAGTCAACCCGGCGGATGGCAGAGCCGGGCCAAGCGTGTAGGCCGAGGAAGGGGGTAGGGAAAACCGCTCCTGGAGGTCGAGGCGTGAAGGGGACGCGCAAGCGGAAGTGATGGGACCTGGCTGCCAAGAAAAGCCTCTTAGCGGAGAACCGTGAGTGCCCGTACCGCAAACCGACACAGGTGGGTGGGTAGAGAATACCCAGGTGAACGGGGAAACCTTCGTCAAGGAATTAGGCAAAATAGCCCCGTAACTTCGGGAGAAGGGGCGCCCCTGGGGGTGAGCTTTGCACAAAGGGAGCTTCTGGGGGTCGCAGTGAAAGGGCTCTAGCGACTGGTTACCAAAACCACAGGTCTCTGCGAACGCGGAAGCGGACGTATAGGGGCTGACACCTGCCCAGTGCCGGAAGGTTAAGGGGAGAGGTCACCCGTGAGGGGAAGCTTTGAACCGAAGCCCCGGTGAACGGCGGCCGTAACTATAACGGTCCTAAGGTAGCGAAATTCCTTGTCGGGTAAGTTCCGACCCGCACGAACGGTGTAACGACTAGAGCACTGTCTCGACGAGGGACCCGGCGAAATTGAAGACGCGGTAAAGATACCGTGTACCCGCAGCAGGACAAAAAGACCCCGTGGAGCTTTACTGTAACTTGGCACTGCGTTAGGGTTGTGCTTGTGTAGGATAGGTGGGAGACTAGGAAGCCTGGTCGCCAGACTGGGTGGAGTCGTCGGTGAAATACCACCCTGGCACAATCTTGGCGCTAACCTACGGCCGTGAGCCGGCGTGGGGACCGTGCCAGGCGGGCAGTTTGACTGGGGTGGTCGCCTCCCAAAAGGTACCGGAGGCGCCCAAAGGTTCCCTCAGGTGGAATGGAAACCCACCGGAGAGTGCAAAGGCATAAGGGAGCTTGACTGCGAGGCAGACAGGCCGAGCAGAGCCGAAAGGCGGGCTTAGTGATCCCACGGCGCCGAGTGGAAGGGCCGTGGCGAACGGATAAAAGCTACCCCGGGGATAACAGGGTGGTGAGGCCCAAGAGTTCACATCGACGGCCTCGCTCGCCACCTCGATGTCGGCTCGACACATCCTGGGGCTGGACAAGGTCCCAAGGGTTGGACTGTTCGTCCATTAAAGTGTCACGCGAGCTGGGTTCAGACCGTCGTGAGACAGGTCGGTCTCTATCCGCTGTGGGCGAAGGGGACTTGAGGGGAGTTACCTTCAGTACGAGAGGACCAGGGTGAACGGACCTCTGGTGTGCCAGTTGTGCCGCCAGGCGCATCGCTGGGTAGCCAGGTTCGGCAAGGATAACCGCTGAAAGCATCTAAGTGGGAAACCTGCCCCAAGATGAGGTCCCCCATCCTTCCTGGAAGGGAAGGGGTAAGGCCGCTGGTAGACCACCAGTTGGATAGGCCGGACGTGGAAGCGCCGTAAGGGGTGGAGCGAACCGGTACTAAAGGCCGAGGACTTCTCCGCTGTGGTACGGAGATTTGGACGCTTGTTTTCTTTGTGACGTGTGTGTCATACGACGAAGTTTCTTGGTGATTGGAGCGACGGAGGTACACCCGGTTCCATCTCGAACCCGGCAGTTAAGTCCGTCAGCGCCGATGGTACTGGAGGGGGAGCCCTCTGGGAGAGTAGGTCATTGCCAAGAAACTTCGTCGTCGTTTAAAAACTCGTGACTCTTGACGGATTAGCCAGAAATGTTAAACTTAGCGTGTATTTGTGAAGAGCGACGAGACGTGAATAAATTTATCCTACCCTTATTAGTTATTATCTTCAGTATTGTTTTATCCGGGTGCCAGATGGTGGACGCTGGTGTGGGGGCGGCAGCTTCGTTCACACCTGTGTCAGAAACCCAATTTGTTCCATTGACTCCTTCCCCTTTTTCTGATTCTGTTGTTACAGCCCTCCCCCAATTAACCCCAACTCCTACTTTGCTTCCTCCGACGCCGACGCCGACGCCGTTGCCATTAGTGTGTCCCTATTTACATGGGCGCACTGAATCTGCTTCTTTCTCCAGTCAAGCAATGGGTGAGAAAGTGCGCTATCTGGTGCATTTGCCTCCTTGTTATGATTATTATGCTGATAAGTCATTTCCAGTATTGTATCTTTTTCATGGATGGCCAATGGATGAAACACATTGGGATTCAATGGGGATTGATGAACTGGTAGATGATTGGATTGTGCGTAATCTGACAGGGCCGTTTATTATTGTGATGCCTGGGGTTAGTCAGGACGGCTTGTATGTGGATTCCAGTGGCGGGACGCGCTCATTTGAGGGAATGATTGTTGATGAGCTGGTTCCACTTATTGATGAATCTTATTCTACCTGGCGTTCACCAGTCGGTCGAGCTTTAGGGGGGATTTCCCGTGGCGGTGTCTGGTCATTGGAGATTGCACTACGGCATCAGGATGTTTTCGGTATTGTGGGGGCGCACAGCCCGGCCTTATCGTTGAACAAGCCGCTTCCTCAATACGATCCCTTCTTATTGGTAAAAGATGATATATCAGGGTTACGCTTTTATTTGGATGCCGGCGATAGGGATTGGGCGCGACCTTCAACCATGAAGTTGCGGGATACGCTCATGGAACTGGAGGCTGATGTAATATATCAAGAGCACCCTGGTGCCCATGTGGACACATTGTGGCAAGCGGGTTTAGAGGACTATGTGGATTATTACACTTTGAAGTGGCCCCGTTCTTTTGCGGATCTATTGCCGGCTGACGATGGATTATAGTGTTTCTGTATCTTGAACAATTCGAGCGGGGATGAGTATAACCATCCCCGCTTTTTTGTTAAGACTGACAAAGTGTTATTCTTGATCCCACAGTCGCAGCAAAGCGGCTACGTCGTATGAAGGAACTTTATTTTGCTGATCGACGAGATCGTTGAGTGCACCGATGGTAGTTTTTACTTCCAGATGCGCTTTTTGTTCATCAATTGCCAGTAACGCTTGCCACAAGACGGAAAGCAGCGCCATCAATGTGTCGAAGGATGGGTATCCTGAAGGTGTTTTAGAAGGAGCTACTAGATTATAATCGGCTTGGCGGGCTGGCAGAAGGGTGGGGCTGGTGGTCAGTGAGATGGTGGGAACCTGCTTGGCCTGGGCCGCGCTCAACAGGTGTCCTACTTCAAGACCTGGTCCTAGGCCGAGCGATAGGGCAATCAGAATGTCTGTGTCGGATATATCGCGCAGCAGTAATGCGGCGCGCGCTGGGTCAGCCTGGACCGTGTGCGCCTCCATTCCCAAGAAACCAAGGTAGGTGCTCCACAGTGTCGCCACCCCATATCCTTCGCTGGTGCTGGTGATAAAGATGCGTTCTGCCTGATGGATTTTTTCGGCGACTGCGGCAATCTGTCCAACATCCGCCTTCATACTGAGAATGCGGTCAGTCAGTTCGTCGGTGAAGAGGGCGATTTTGGCTGATAATCCCTCGGTTTCGGGGGTTTCTTTTTGGTAACGCAGAGCTAATTGTTGGTTGATATACCGTTTGATCTCGCGGGAGAGTTCCCGATATCCTGAGTAGCCCAATTCCTGCGAAAAACGCACCACCGTAGCCGGGTCAACGCCTACGCGCCGCGCCAATTCTGTCGCTGTTAGGAAACCGACATCGAGCGTGTTTTCCAAGATGAAATCGGCTAAGGTGCGAAAGCGTGGGGAAAGCTCTTCATATCTTGCTTGGATCTTGTCACGAAACATATTGACCTCCTTATTTAGTGAATTCCTATGGGACACTTTAAACTTTGCAAAACCTTTAACTATGTTCAATGATACCATTCGCGAAGATGTGTGTCAATACTGTTGCGCATGCGTTAATGGTTCTGTAACGTTTTTTTAATAATTTCCATATTCTTCCAGATGGATGCTGTTGGGGAGTGGTTGCCTTTTTCCTTAACCGTTGTATCATAACTGGATTATGGACACTCAAGTGCGTATAGCTCCCTCAATACTCTCTGCCAACTTTGCGGTGTTGGGTGAGGAGGTGCGGCGCGCCGAGTCCGCGGGGGCAGATGTCATCCATATAGATGTCATGGATGGGCATTTTGTTCCTAATATTACGGTGGGGCCATTAGTGGTTGCGGCCGTGCGTAAAATGACTTCATTGCCGCTGGATGTTCACTTGATGGTGGAGAGGCCAGAAAACTTCGTGGAGGATTTTGCGCGGGCGGGTGCTGATATCTTGACGATTCACCCGGAGACCCCAGGTCATTGGCATCGGACTTTGCAACAAATTCACGGTGCTGGTATGCGGGCTGGGGTTGCCTTGAATCCCGGTACGTCGGAGTCGGTGTTGGAGTATGTTTTATCGTTATTGGATTTGGTGTTGGTGATGACGGTCAATCCCGGTTTTGGCGGGCAGCTATTTATTGTGGAGATGTTGCCAAAGATTGCGGCGGTTCGCCGTATGCTGGCAGCGGTGGGGAGTGTTGCTTGGTTGTCAGTAGACGGCGGCATTAATATGACCACGGCGCCATTGGTCGTGCGCGCTGGCGCCGATACTCTCGTGGCCGGCACCGCGATTTTTGGCGCTCCTGATGTGACTGTGGCTGTGACAGCCTTGCGCAGTGTTGTTTGAAACTGGTAATAATAAAATAGCCCCGTTCATGGTGGAACGGGGCCATTTTATGAGAGGGGCAATTCTCTGGCTTACTGCTGATCACGCGACAGGGTGCGCAAGCACCGTGTGCAGATTTGGACACGTTGTAGTTTACCATCAATAAGCAACCGTTTGCGCTGAATGTTAGCGCGGAAAATACGATTGGTCGCCCGCTTGGAGTGGCTTACATTGTGACCAAACATAGGGCCTTTACCACAAATTTCACACTTTGCCATAATTTTCACCTCTTTTATCTCAATAACGTGGGTATCATACCACAAAGAGTGAAAGACGCAACTGTTCAGGAGGTTCCGATGAGTGATAAACTTCGCGCGCGCGGTAAAATAGAAGTAGCCCCGGCGGCGATTGCTTCAATTGTGAGTGAAGCAGTCCTTACTTGCTATGGTGTGGTGGGGACTGTTCCGAAAAATTTTGCCACAGGTTTGGCCGACATTCTCTCGACGGATCGCAAGCGTGGCGTGGAAGTGACGGTCCATGAAGGCGAGATTGGAATTGACCTGTATGTAGTGGTAGAATATGGTACTCGGGTCTCCTCGGTCGCCGAGAGTATCAAACATGTGGTGAAGTATCAAGTTGAGAAAGCCTTGGAGTTACCAGTAGCTACGGTAAATGTCCATATTCAAGCACTGCGGGTCAGTGAAGTGGGGTAGGGAGGATCGGGTGGGGGAATTGCTGCGAGAACCTATTTATACGTTGGATGGTGATGATTTCAAGCAGATGGTATTGGCCGCCTTGTTGTGGTTGCGTCAACACCAGGCAATGGTGAATGCCTTGAACGTGTTCCCGGTGCCGGATGGGGACACCGGCACAAATATGACACTGACTATGACTTCGGCCTGGGATGAGATTGCGGGGGTGCAGGAGCCGTTGATTGGACGAATGGCAAGCAAGATGGCCCATGGCGCATTGATGGGGGCGCGCGGCAATTCTGGGGTGATTCTCTCTCAAATATGGCGTGGATTCGCCCGCAGCCTAGATGATCAGTTGCACTTGCGGGCGGAAGATATGGTGGCTGCGATGCACAGTGCGGCCGAAACGGCCTATAAGGGGGTTGTGAAGCCAGTAGAAGGAACCATTCTCACTGTGGTGCGCGAAGTGGCTGAGGAAACCTTTGCCGTAGCGCAAGAAACACGCGACTTGCGGGTTCTTTTCGAGCGTATAGTGCAACATGCCAGGGCTTCCGTCGCGCGTACGCCCACTTTGCTTCCGGTGTTGCGTCAGGCTGGGGTCGTGGATTCCGGGGGACAGGGGCTGCTGGTGATTTTGGAGGGAATGTGTCGTCACTTGCAGGGCCTTCCGGTGGCAGAAGACGGCGTGCAGGAACTGCCCTTTGAAATCTCCCCCTTACAGCCGGCGGTTCATGGCGCGGTGACGCAAGAGCAGATCGAATTTGATAGTAATTATCCCTATGATGTGCAGTTCATTATTGTCGGCCACAATATGAATGTGGACGAAATCCGTGCCGCCATTGAAAAGCTGGGGGATTGTCCGTTGACAGTAGGCGACGCTTCTACCATTAAGGTTCATGTCCATGTCGCCGATCCCGGTATTCCCATTAGCTATGGGGCCAAGTGTGGCTCCTTGCGGGATGTAGTTGTGGAGGATATGCAGGCGCAGTATCAGGAATTTATGTCTGGCCGTGAAAGCTCCCTGACTTTGATGGGAGCGGACATTCCGGCGGGATTGAATGACGCGCAATCTTTGAATATCGGAGTCGTCGTGGTGGCGGCCGGCGCCGGATTGGCAAATGTGTTTCGCAGCCTGGGTACGGTAACGGTGGTGGAGGGGGGACAAACCATGAACCCCAGCACCGCACAGATTTTGGAAGCGGTTGAAAACGTTCCGGCAGACAATGTGATTATCCTTCCCAACAACAAGAACATCTTCCTGGCGGCGCGTCAAGCTGCTGAGGTCAGCCAAAAAGAGGTCGTGGTGGTCCCCACACGAACGATCCCCCAGGGGGTCGCCGCCCTCTTGTCATTGGATCAAAACGCTTCGTTAGAAGCGAACGTCGCCACGATGTCGGCAGTATCCAAAGAAGTGACTACGGGCGAGATTACCTGGGCCACGCGGGACGTTGAGTTGAATGGCATTGAGGTGCGTGAGGGGGATGCCATCGGGCTATTGGATGGCGATTTGGTTGTGGACACTCGCTCTTTTGAGGAGGCTGTGCGCTGGTTGTTGGCCGAGGCAGACCTTGAAGATCGGGAGTTAGTCACGTTATATTATGGCGAGGGCGTCAACCCGGAACAAGCTCAGGCGTTGACGGATGAATTGATCGAGGCATATCCCGATTTGGAATTTGAGGTGGTTGAGGGACTTCAACCTCACTACCCCTATATTATCTCTATTGAATAGTCACGTTCGGCGTGAACTTGAAGGAGAAATTGTGTCTGGCAATCATATTCAACTTATAACCGATGGCACAGCCTATCTGCCCGTGTCCCGCTTGCGAGAAATGAACATTATTTCTCTGCCCATTGTGGCTGAATCGGGCGGTCGTCACTTTATGTACGATCAGCAGACCTTTGAACATGTGGGCCTGCTCAGTCAAATGCGTGAGGCGCGCGAGCCGGTGCGGATTGTCGGCCCTTCGGTGGATGACTTCCATGCGGTTTTTGAGCGTACTTTGTACCGCACCAATAAAATGCTGGTGATTTTGTCGTCTAGCCATTTAAGTCCCGTAATGCGCAATGCGCGGGTGGCCGCGCGTGACTTTATGGGCAGGTGCGACATCACGATCCTGGATTCCCAAACCCTGTCGGTGGGCCTGGGGCTGTTGATCGAACAGGCTGGTGCGCTGTTGGCGCAGGGGGAAACTTCGCAGGTTGAGATCGTCAAGCAGATTCGGGGAATGATCCCGCGTATCTATGTGGTCATGATTTCTCATACGTTGGATTATATCTACCGCAGCGGTAAACTGAGCGCCATGCAATCCATTTTGGGGGCCATGCTCAAAATTCACCCCTTCCTGGTTATTGAGGATGGGGACATTGTGCCGCATGAGAAAAGCCGCAAACCGGAGCGCGCGCTGGACAAGTTGGTGGAATTTGCCTCCGAGTTCACTCGAATTCAGCACCTCTTGATTTTCCAGAGTGGCGCTGAACCCACCGATGAAGCGCTTCTCCTTAAAGGGCGGTTGGAGCAGATTATTCACAATCGGGATTTTCCTATTATTGCGTATGACCCCATTTTGGCCTCCCACATCGGCCCGGAGGGCCTGGGGATGGTCATTTACGAAGGGTTATGGCATTGACCGCTACCGTTCGGATTGCCACGGATCGCGTCGCCGACTTGCCTGAAACGTTGATCCGCCGTTTTAACATTCAAGTTGTTCCGGTGTACGTTTCCCTCGGCGCGCAAACCCGTTTAGATGACGGTACATTGGATCGCAGGGAATTTTACCAGGCCTTGCGACAAGGGACTGCGCTGTCCGGCACGGCGGCGCCATCTCCCTATGAATTTTTAAAAGCGTATCAACAACTGGTGGATGAGGGGGCTGAACACATCATTGGTCTGTTCACCTCGGCTACTCTCAGCAGCATTCACAATCACGCCCAGTTTGCGGCGCAACTTTTGTCTGGGGGACGAGTACACATCATAGACACGGAACAAGTCTCTATGGGCATCGGCTGGCTGGTGGTGAGTGCCGCAGAAGCCATCGAGCGGGGCGCCTCGTTGGATGAAGTGGTGGCGCTGGTGTCGCGCTTGCGTAGCCGTACCCAGGTGCTGGGGGTGTTAGATTCGGCCGTACACCTGCAACGCAGCGGGCGGGTAAGTTGGGCTGTTGCGCGTTTTATCGAACTTTTGCAGATCAAACCTTTGATCATTGTTGAGGGGGGCGCGGTTCAACTCTTGGGGCGGGTCCGCACCTTTCATCGGGCCTTAGACCGACTGTTGGAGCACTTGACCCAACTGACGCCGCTGGAACGGCTGGCGATTATTCATACTTACGCGGACGCCCCACTGATTGAGCGTTTGCAGCAAATACTCGAACCCCTTGCGCCAGAAAAACCCATTCCAGTAGTGGAAGTTGGCCCTGTCTTTGGCGCCCACATTGGCCCCGGTTGCCTGGGGGTTGCGGTGATCGGCGCAGAAAATAATCGGAGCAATCATGGTTAAACCGTTGGAAATTTTGGGAAAAATCCTTGACCTGGAAGAGCGTGATTATGCCTACCAGGATAAAGCCGTGGCCGGTGGGTTAGCCCGGTATGCCGACACGTGGCTGAAGCAGGCAACCGCGAATTTTGATGAAACGGCGCAGCCCTGGATAAACGAGATTGTGCAATCCCTGCATCAGTACAGTGCTGCGGATATGGCGGCACGGCGTGACTTGATGGCAACTCTCCGTGCACGGCTGAATGTCGGGCCGGATGGGGCTGCCTGGGCTGAAAAGGAAGCGTCCGTTGATTTGCAGCCCGCGTCTTCACCGCCCCAACCGCTGGCGTTGCCGCCTTCCTTAGAAGGGGAGGATGAGCCTGGCCGCGGACTGAATGCCTCGGTAGATGTGATCGCCGGGGTCGGGAAGCAGCGCGTTGAGTTGCTTGGGAAACTTGGCATCAAAACCGTCCGCGATTTGCTTTACTTCTATCCCCGGCGCTACGAAGATTACTCAACGTTGAGAACCATTAATCACCTGCAATACGGCGAGCGGGTCAGCTTGTTGGCGACAGTGTGGGAGGCCGGCGGACGCAAAACACAGGGAGGTCGCCACCTCTTTCGCGCGATCCTCTCTGACAGCACCGGCACGCTGGAAGTAACCTGGTTCAACCAACCCTACCTGGAAGGGCGGATCCGCCCTGGAATGCAGATTTTGGTCAGCGGCAAAGTGGAAGAATACCTCGGTCGCCTGGTGATGAATTCCCCGGAGTGGGAGCTGGTGGGGCGCACCGACATTTCTAACGCGCGCATCCAGCCGATTTATGCCTTGACCGAGGGGTTGCGCCAACGCTGGTTGCGGATGACCCTCCAGCGAGTGCTGGCAGCCTGGGCGCCGCGCGTCCCGGATGTGCTGCCGGTCTCACTGCGCACCCGTTATGACCTGCTGCCCTTGGCGCGCGCCCTGTGGGACGTCCACCTGCCTGAAGACCAACGGCATCTGGTCGCAGCGCAACGGCGACTGGCTTTTGAAGAAGTGCTCTACCTGCAAATTGGGCTGCTGCGGCAAAAGCTTCTTTGGAAATCGCAGGAAGGGCGTGTGGTGCGCACCTCTGAAGAAGCCTTGTCTACCCTGTTGACGGCGCTGCCCTATGCTTTGACCGGCGCGCAGCGGCGCTCGGTGGATGAGATGCTACACGACATGGCCTCCGGCGAGCCGATGAACCGTTTGTTGCAAGGGGATGTCGGGGCGGGAAAAACCGTCGTCGCGGCCCTGCTGATGACGGTCGTCGGGGCTAATGGCTATCAAGCGGCCTTGATGGCCCCTACTGAAATCCTGGCCGAGCAGCATTACAAGGGATTGACGAAATTGTTTGCGGCCTTCCCGACGCCGCCAACGGTGGAATTACTGACCGGCAGCACCCCGTCCGACGCCCGCCAACGCATCTATGACGGCCTGGCCGATGGCGCCATCCAGGTTGTCGTCGGGACGCACGCCTTGATTCAAGAGGCGGTCAACTTCAAAGACTTGACGCTGGTGGTCATTGACGAGCAACACCGCTTTGGTGTAGAACAACGCGGAGCCTTACGACAGAAAGGCTACAATCCCCATCTGCTGGTGATGACGGCGACGCCCATTCCCCGCTCCCTGGAATTGACACTTTGGGGCCATCTGGATGTCTCCGTACTGGACGAAATGCCGCCGGGACGCCAGCCGATCGTGACGCGCGTTGTCTTCCCCCGCGAGCGCGAGCGGAGTTATACGTTCATCCGCAGCCAGGTGATGGAAGGCCGTCAGGCCTTCATCATTTACCCCTTGGTGGAAGCCTCGGAGAAAATCGAGGCGCGCTCGGCGGTCGAAGAACACGCCCGTTTGCAGCGCGAAGTTTTCCCCGACCTGCGCCTGGGGCTGCTCCACGGGCGGATGCGTTCCGACGAGAAAGAGACCGTCATGGCCGCTTTCGTGCGCGGCGATCTGCACATCCTCGTGGCGACCTCGGTGGTGGAGGTGGGGATTGATGTTCCCAATGCTACCGTGATGTTGATTGATGGCGCAGAGCGTTTTGGATTGGCGCAGTTGCACCAGTTCCGGGGCCGCGTGGGGCGGGGCGAACATCAATCCTACTGCCTGTTGCTGGCCGGGAACACACAGGCGGAATCCAACGAGCGCTTGAAGGCGGTGGAGGCCACCACCGACGGCTTCGTATTAGCGCAGAAGGATCTGGAAATGCGTGGCCCCGGTCAATTCCTGGGGACGCAGCAGAGCGGCTTGCCGGAACTGCCGATGGCGACGCTGGCCGATATGCGCCTGCTCCACGAAGTGCGCGACGCCGCGCATGCTGTGCTGACGGCCGATCCTGATTTGAAATTGCCAGAACACGCCGCCTTAGCCAAACGTGTCGGTGAATTCTGGCATACCGAAGGGGATTTAAGCTGATGCCGCGCGTGGCTCTCTATCCAGGGTCTTTCGATCCCATTCATTATGGGCATATAGATATTGCTCAACGCGCGGCGGCTTTGTTTGACAAGCTGATTGTGGCCGTGTATGACCGTCCCAACAAATCCTTGTTTTTCTCAGCGGAGGAACGGGTGGCGTTGGCGCAAACCGCGTTGAAGGATTTTGACAATATTGAAGTCTGTCGGTACGCCGGCTTGACTGTAACTTTTGCGCGATCGGTCGGCGCGCAGACGTTGGTGCGGGGCCTGCGCGTCATCTCCGACTTTGAGTTGGAGTACCAAATGGCCCTTACCAACCGTCAACTTTGCCCTGACGTTGAGACGATCTGCTTGATGACCCGGCAGGATCACGCTTTTATCAGCGCCAGCGTCGCCAAAGAAGTCTTCATGGCTGGCGGAGATATTACATTTATGACGCCGCCTGTGGTGGCGCAGGCATTGGCGCGCAAGCGCGAAATCTTGGGGGCGGATACCCCGCTGGTGCGTTTGGTGTCTTTGGGAGAATAATCGAACTGCGCCAAACTGGGGGCGCACAGACTTTTCTGGTGCAGGAGGCGGTGATGGACATAGAATTCTTGATTGAGCGGCTGGAACGGTATATTCTGGTGGAAAGCCCCAAGTTTTTCGGCAGCCGGGCCGTCAATGATGATGAGGTCCGCAATCAATTGACTCAGATCCGTCAGGCGCTCCCTGAAGAAGTGCGCAAGGCGCAGGAAATTGTCGCTCAACGGGATACTTTGTTGAGTGAGGCGCGTGGAGAAGCGGAACGTATCCTCGCCGCAGCGCGCGCAGAGTCCGCCGAATTGGCGACCGAGCATCGGTTGGTGCATGAAGCCCGCCAGCAGGCGCGCGGCATTATGCGCAAGGCCGAACAGGAATCGGTGACGCTGCGCGCCGATGCCGACGAATATGTGTTTGATTCGTTGAGCCAGTTGCAGGCAGAACTGACCCGCATTTTGCACGTAGTCGAGAACGGTTTGCAGCGTTTGGAATCGGACCGCGAGCGCCATTTACAGGCCAAAGAAGCCACGGAATGACGTTTTTTTAACCTGGGCGCGTGTTTGACAGAAGCGCCCTTCTTCGTATAATTGGGTTTGCGTTGCCGGTTTAATTATTTAGCAACATCATTGAATAAGGGAGAGTAAAAAGAGATGCCAGCAGTACCAAAGAGACGAACTCCGCGCAGCCGACGTGATCGGCGCCGGGCCAATAGTTATCGTTCACCTGAGTTGCCAAATCTGGTAGAGTGTAAGCAGTGTGGCGAGCAGGTGCGCCCCTATGAAGTATGCCCACATTGTGGGTATTACCGGGGCCGCCAGATCGTGGAGGTCAAGGAGGAAGGAAAGTAAAGCATCTGTTTATTGACAATGCACACCGCTTTCCTTTTTCCTGGACAGGGATCCCAGTATGTAGGAATGGGCGCCGCTTTGTACCGGGCCTCTACCGAGGCCCGGCTGCTTTTTGAGCAGGCCAACCGGCAACTGGGATATGATTTAACGGAGCTTTGCTTTGCCGGGCCGGCGGCCGCGTTGAATGACACGCAGTTTACGCAGCCGGCAGTTTTCGTGACGGATTTAGCATTCTGGGCGGCCATGCAGCCGCAAGTCCCGGCCCCTGCCTATGTGGCTGGGCACAGTTTGGGGGAATTTGCGGCGTTGGTGGCGTCCGGCGCTGTTGAGTTCACGGCAGCGCTGGCATTGGTGGCGGCGCGGGGGCAGTGGATGGCTGACTGCGGGGCGCGGACGCCCGGGGGGATGGCCGTCTTGCTCGGCGCGACGCTGGCGGAGGCGACCGCACTCTGTACGGCCGTGACGGAGGTTTGCGGCGAACCCCTGGTTGTCGCCAATGATAATTGCCCTGGACAAGTAGTGATTTCCGGCACACAAAGGGCTTTGCAGCAAGCTGCCGCGATGCGTCAAGCTTACGGTGTGCGGCGCATGCAACCGTTACCCATCAGTGTGGCGCCCCACAGTCCGTTGATGTCCGGCGGTGAAACTGAGTTTACCCGGCTGTTAGCGGCATTGCCGCTGTGTTCTCCACAGATACCCTTGGTGATGAATGTGCCGGCGCAGTCGGTGCATGAGCCGGAGGCGATTCGGGCCGCGTTGTTGGCGCAACTCACGGCGCCGGTGCGTTGGCGGGAAAGTCTGCTTTGGCTGTTCGCCCAGGGCGTGACGCATTTTGTAGAGATCGGGCCAAAGGCGATACTCGCCAGTCTGGTCAAACGCACATTGAGAGATGCAACGGTGGAAAGTGTGGATGCTGTTGCGGAAGGAGCCATAGGGTGACCTCTTTAATCGGCAAAGTGGCCCTGGTGACGGGCGGCTCACGCGGGATTGGACAAGCTGTGGCGTTGGAATTGGCGCGGCGTGGGGCCGATGTGGTGGTCAATTACCTCCTTAAAGCGGAGGCCGCGTTGCAAGTAGTGGCCGAAGCCGAAGCTTGTGGGCGCCGAGCCTTGGCCGTGCAGTCTGACGTGGGAGAGTCCGAGCAGGCGGTTGCCTTGGTGCAGGCGACCTTGTCCACCTTTGGCCGACTGGATATTCTGGTCAACAACGCCGGCATCACGCGGGATGCGCTGTTGGTACGGATGCAGGAACAGGACTGGGACGAGGTGGTGCGCGTGAATTTGAAGGGCGCCTTCAATATGACCCAGGCCGCAGCGCGTGCCATGTTACGGCAGCGTTCTGGACGCATCATCAACATCAGCTCAGTTTCCGGCCTGATGGGGCAGGTAGGCCAGTCTAATTACGCGGCTTCCAAGGCCGGCTTGATCGGATTCACCAAAAGCCTGGCTCGCGAGTTGGGCGGTCGGGGGATTACAGTGAACGTGGTCGCGCCGGGGTTTATTCCGACAGATATGACATTGGCTCTGGATGAGGTGTGGCGTGAGAAGCTGCGGGCCTTTATTCCCCTGGAGCGTTTTGGCAGTGTGGAAGATGTGGCCCATGCCGTTGCTTTCTTGGCATCGGATGAAGCGGCTTACATCACCGGCGCGGTTTTGCCGGTGGATGGCGGACTGGGTATGTAAGGAGGCCGTGTGAAAGCAGTACAGGAAATTCCCGGAGCAGTGACGGTTGAGCCGGAGGTCATTGAAACGATCGCCCGGCATACAGCATTAGAGGTCCCCGGAGTGTTGTGGATTGCCGAGCGCGACGTAGATCGTATTTTAGGCCTGACGGGCAAATCCGTGGCAATTGTCGTCCATGAGGGGCGGGTGCTCGTGGACCTGTATGTTGTCGCCGGTCCCAATATCAGCCTGTTGCAATTGGGCCGCACCGTGCAGCATGAGGTCACGCGGGCCATTCAGCAGATGATTGGCATGCCGGTGGATGCGGTCAATGTTCACATTGAGGATGTGGTGTATCCCCCACCGGAGAATGTTCCGGAGCCTTTGGGAGCAAGGCAGGTCGCGTAGATGAAAGGTGAACGCCGCGAGGCGCGCCAATTGGCATTACAGGCTTTGTACGAAATAGATCTCGTAGATCATCCGGTGGGTGAGGTGTTGACGGCGCGCTTTGCCGAATCGGAGATGGCGCACCAGGGACAGGTCTATGCGCGCAGTTTAGTGATTGGGATCGCCAACTGCCGAGATATTCTGGACTCCTATATTCAGACCCATGCCGCTGAATGGCCTTTGGATCAGGTAGCAATTGTTGACCGCAATTTGCTGCGGATGGCATTATATGAGTTTACTATGGCGGATGTACCGATTAAGGTGGCGATTAACGAGGCTGTCGAATTGGCAAAATCCTTTGGCAGCGACAGCGCCCCCCGATTTGTCAACGGTGTGTTGGGCGCCTTAGCGCCTCGTCAAAACGAAATCGCCAAGGCCCTGCGGGCGCGGACCAAGTTGGACGAAGGTGCTTCTCCCCCCCATACAAAGTAAACGCTGCTTGAAGACATGAGCAACCCCTGTGGCGCAGTTCCAATATGAGGAATTGCGCCGCTTTTTTTCTCGAAGTTCACTTGTGAGGGAGGCTCGCGTGCGTTATGCTGAACACTGTGGGGGCTGTCAAGCCCTCACGCCTGTTTTAAATCTATCAACAAGGAGTTTTCCAGTATGAAAACAACACGGGTCATTATTATGGGCGCCGCCGGGCGCGATTTTCATAACTTTAACACTTTTTTCCGTGATAATGCGATGTATGAGGTGGTCGCATTTACGGCGACGCAAATCCCCAATATCCACGACCGCCGGTATCCCCCGGAATTGGCCGGCGCTTTGTACCCGGAGGGTATTCGCATTGACGCGGAAGCCGACTTGCCCCATTTGATTTGCGAACATGATGTAGAGCAAGTGGTCTTTGCTTACTCGGATGTGCCGCACGAGTATGTAATGCACAAAGCCGCCCTGGTGGGCGCGCTAGGGGCTGATTTCCGCCTGATGAGTAGCAAGACGACCATGCTCAAGAGCACCAAACCGGTCGTGGCCGTCTGCGCGGTGCGCACGGGATCGGGGAAGTCACAAACCACCCGCCACGTCTGCGATCAGTTGCAGGCGTTGGGAAAGCGGGTGGTGGCGGTGCGCCATCCGATGCCCTACGGTGATTTGGTGAAACAGGCCGTACAGCGTTTTGCCACCTATGCCGACCTGGACGAGCATGAATGTACGATTGAGGAACGTGAGGAGTACGAACCGCACATTGATCGGGGGATTGTGGTGTACGCTGGGGTGGATTATGAGGCCATTTTGCGCGCGGCGGAGCAAGAAGCCGATGTGATCGTTTGGGATGGCGGCAACAATGACATTCCCTTCTACAAGCCCGACCTGTGGATCACTGTTACCGATCCGCACCGCCCGGGGCACGAGTTGACCTATTATCCTGGCGAGACAAACCTGCGCGCGGCGGATGTGATCATCATCAACAAGGTGGACACGGCTAATTACACCGGCATTCGCCATGTTTATGAGAGCATCGCGGTGGCGAACCCGGCGGCGACGGTGATCGAGGCCGCGTCCCCCTTGTTTGTGGACCACCCGGAGGTTATTCGCGGGAAGCGGGTGCTGGTGGTGGAGGATGGTCCCACGCTCACCCACGGGGAAATGGCCTATGGCGCCGGCTACGTCGCGGCGCAACGCTTTGGCGCGGCGGAAATCATTGACCCGCACCCGTATGCGGTGGATTCCATTCGGGCAACTTACGAGAAGTATCCGACGACCGGCGCGGTGTTGCCAGCGATGGGCTACGGCCATGAGCAGATGCGCGATCTGGAGGTCACGATCAACAACATCCCGTGCGATCTGGTCGTCGTGGGCACCCCGATTGATTTGACCCGCTTACTGCGCATTGACCATCCGATGGAGCGGGTGCGTTATGAGTTGCAGGTGATTGGAAAGCCCACACTGGGGGACATTTTGCGCGCGCGGCTCTAAAGGGCCATGAAAATATAACTTCTCGCTGTGGCCGGTCTCCGACCGCGTCCATGATGGTGCAGTTGGAGACCGGCCTAAGCATCGTTCGGGAAATTATTCTTTTACGAGTCCGAAGTGCGCCTGTTGTACATAAGAATAAGTTCCCGCTCTCGACTTTTCTGGCTTGAAAAGCGCCTTGGCTGGCGATATTTCCAGAAGGACTGAGCGGGAACTTATGTTTTGACAGGCCGAGATCAGGCCAGCGCACTGATCAAGATACTGACGGCAATAGCTCCTGAACCGATGGCGACCATATGCCAGAAGTAAATCCAGCGTTTGCCGAGCGCTTTATGCTCATGACTGATGACATTCACGGCGGCCTCTTGCGCCCACGCACTGCCGAACATCGTCGCTTCGATGCCGGAGGCGGTGTTCAAGGAAGCAATGATGGCTGGCGCGCCCCCAATATACGCGATGATGCCAGCCCAAAACATCCGATCGCTCCACATCAAAGCATCGCAGTGGGTGCCGCCCATCAGGCAGGTGGCGGCGACGATGGCGAAAAGGGCGAGATCTACCAGCAGCACCAGCCCCATAAAGCGTAAAATCCTGCTCAAAATGGGGATTTTTCCCACGTGACTACTCCTTCATGAGTCCTTCACGCCAAGCATAGATGGCCGCCTGGGTGCGATCAGAAAGTTGTAGCTTGCTCAACAGATTACTGACGTGCGCCTTGACGGTGCGTTCTGTCACCACCAGTTCGGCGGCGATTTCGGCGTTGGAGTACCCCTGTCCGATCAAGTGTAGCACTTCTACCTCGCGGGCGGTCAGGTCCGCGACCGGATTGGGCGTCTTTCCCTGTGAGGGGGTGGCAACTTCAGCCATCAGCCGCCGGGCAATGCGCGGATGCAGGATGGCCTCGCCCCGACTGGCGGCATGGATGGCGTTTAGCACGGTTTCGGCGTCGGCGTCTTTGAGCAGGTACGACAGCGCGCCGGCCTTGATGGCCGAGAAGATAAGCTCGTCGTTGGCATAACTCGTCAGTACGACAACCTGGCTGTGTGGGCTGCTCTGGCGGATCTGGCGTGTGGCCTGCACGCCGCCCTGGTCGGAAGGCGGGCCGCCGGGAGTGAGGGGCAGCATCAAATCCATCAGCACCACGTCCGGCACTTCCGTCGTGACTCCCGTGATAGCGCCTTGGGCCTCTCCGGCTTCCCCGACGATGGTGATGTCCGGGCGCGCGTTTAGATAAAAGCGCAAGCCCTTGCGCACCACGTCGTGGTCGTCTACGATGAAGACGGTGATACCTTCTGTGTCGGATTCAGCCGGCATAACTGTCTCCATTCTTAAGCACCACCACTTCCGTTTGCAATCCAGCTTCGCGCAGGCGGTGGTTGAAACCTTCCGGTGTGTCTGATGTGCGCAGCAGCGGAGAGCGTGGTTGGATGTCCAAATGAATGGGAATGACGCACTGAGGGCTGAGGGTTTGTACGGCGCGCACGGCTTGCTTCGCGTTCATCGTCATGGGGAGGCGAAAAGTGGTCACGGGCATGAGCGCTACGTCTAGCTTGAAGCGCCGGCCGATTTCCGCCATAAATGGCGCGTAGAACGTGTCGCCGGCGAAGTAGATTTGCCGGCCTTCCCCGGCAATCACGAAGCCATGGGCGACGGCCATGTGCTGCGCCGGCACGGCAGTGACTGTTACTCCGTCGAAGTGGCGGACTTCCCAGGGCTTGATGCCGGTGACATTGCGCGCGCCATAGAGCCGGGTCAACCACGCCATATTGGGGGGAGTCAGCACGGCGACGCTGTCTGGCAGCGCGCGGAAGTAACTGCTATCTATGTGATCCCAGTGATGGTGGGAGACGAGCACGACGTCCACGTCGCGGCACGCCTCACGGGGACGGCTCGGCGGCGCAACGCGGCGATAGGCCGGATTGCCCCACGTCCCGAAGTACGGGTCTGTGAGGAGTTTTTTATCGGCGATTTCGATTAAAACAGTGCTATGGCCGATGAGCGTAATGCGCATGGTTCTTTATCCTCAAAGGTGCAACGCACTTCTGAAGTGCGTTGCACCTGATTATCTCAATGAGGTTAGCCTGAGTTATTCTTCCGGCCGGGCGACCGGCAGGTTGCCCAACAGCAGGGTGGGGGTGACGCCACCCTCGGTGAGGATGATCTTGGCGTTATTCTTGAGCGAAACTTCCGTCATTTCGATCTGCCGGAGCATTTGCGCGTTGCCCAGGAAGTATTTCTCCGCCGCTTCGTTGACCAGTTGGATGGCCTGGGCCTTACCCTCGGCGATCTTGATGGAGGCCGCGCGTTCACCCTCGGCGCGTTGGATGGCGGCTTCGCGTTCACCCTCAGCGCGCTGGATGGCGGCCAGCTTTTGCTGCTCGGAGGCCTCGAATTCACCGGTTGCCAGCAGCTTCATCGCGCGCCGTTCCTGCTCGGCGGTCTTCTGCTTGTGCATGGCCTTCTTGATGTCGTCCGGGGGGTCAATGAGCATGATTTCCACTTTGCTCACCACCAGCCCCCAGTCAGCGGCAAATTCATTCAACACCCGTTGCAGGTTGTTGGCGATCTTCTCGCGGGCCACCAGGCTCTCATCCAGCGTCAGGTCGCCAAATTCCTGGCGCAGGTTGGTCATGGCCAGTTGGATGACGGCGCGCTTCCAGTTGTCAATGTTGTAGAAGGTGCGCTTGATAGAATCCTCGTCGGCCTTGGGGCGGACCCACATCACGCCGTCCACCTTGATTTCGACGTTGTCCTTGGTGATGACGGGCTGCGCCGGGATGTCCATCGTGTGTTCGCGGATGTCCCGGATACGGATCATTTGCAAGATGGGGATCTGGAGGCCGAAACCGGGTTGAATGAGGCGCTCGTATTTGCCCAAAAACTCCTGGATGCCCCGCTCGTAGGGTTTCACCGTGTAAATAAAGCCAAGAATGGTTCTCATGGGTCTCTCCTTTCAATGCTAGAAAATAGAAATGGGTAATTCGTAATTCGTAATCGCTATCGTAATCGTGGTTCGTAATTACGTTTACTGAACGCTTCAAGCGGCGACATTGGGAGCGGCGGTCGCCAGTTCGTCCAGGATGCGCGCGACGGTCATAATCAATAACGGTAGTGGTAGCGGATGGTACAGCGTCAACTGGGGCAACTCCGTGCCTTCGGCGCACAGTAAGGGGACGTTCTGTTCGTTGCTCAGGATGAAGTGACACGCATTCTCCTTGACGTAGCTGAGTTGGTAGCCGTGATTGTCGTAAACGACCTCCGTCCAGGTGTTCATCTGCCGTCCCTGGTATTGCAAGGCTGCCAGCGATTGTTGATTGCGCAACAATACCATCCGTCCGTTCAATCCCTGGATGATGCGCAGCATCCAGCGCGCACCTTCGCTGCGCCATTTGTAGCCGGCGTAAGTGCGATACAACCGCGCCAACGGGGTGGGCTGCTGCTCGAATTGCAGGTCATAGCCCCGTCCCAGTCCCAGGAAGCCCTCAGTGCGTCGCACGGCCAGAGTCGCCTCGCGGGGAGTAATCAGCGGGTCGCGCAAGTAGGCCATGTCGGCGGGCAGCCAGGGCCACGTCTGTCCCACCGGGATGACGAGCTTCTGACCCAGCCACGCCCAATTGTCGTAAGTGGGGCTGGGGCGACTGTCGCTCAGCAGTCCTGCCGTACTTTGTGGAGTGAGGGCCGAAGGCAGGCCGATCTCCGCCGTCACCGTGACGCCAACGCCCACCTGACTTTTAACGTTCAACCGCCCCCCGACAGCCATCACGCGCTCCTGCATGTTCGCCATCCCCAGCCCTTTGTGGGCGGTAATGGGGTCAAAGCCGATGCCGTTGTCCTCAATGCTAAGGGTAGCACGTTCTGGCAAGATATGCAAGTGAACATCCACGCGGGTGGCGTGAGCGTGGCGGGCTACGTTGTGGAGCGCTTCCTGCGCCACGCGGTAAAGCGTCTCGGCGACAGTGGGCGAAAGCGGGGGCGCGGCGTCGTCGCCAGTGATGTCCAGGTAGACCAGCAGGTGTTCCTGCGCGCCGAAGAGCAGCGTGTAATCGTTGAGCGCCTTCGCCAGCCCTTGTTCCTGCAACGAACCGGGGCGCAGGTCTTCGATGAGGCGGGTGGTTTCGCGTTGCGCGTTCTGCGCGGCACTCTCGATCTCGTACACCATCTCAGCCAGTTCGGCGGGCGGATGGGGCATCCGATCAAAGTGGGTGCGCAGCGCGCTGGCTGTCATCGCCAGGCTGAAGAGGTGTTGCTTGACGCTGTCGTGCAGCTCGCGGGCCAGGCGGTTGCGTTCTTCGACGACGGTGAGCGCGCGCACCTGATCGGTAAGGCGGGCATTGCGCTCGTGCAGCTCCTTCAAGTCCTGTTCGTCTTCCCCCAGTTGCTCGGCCAGCAGGTTGAGCTGCCCGCCGAGATCCCCCAGCTCGTCGCCGTGGGGATCGTCCACGCGCAAGGCGAGGTTGCCGCGCAGCCAGGCGCGACTGACGTCCAGGAGGTGATGCGCGCGGCGGCTGAGGCGGTGGCCGGCCCACAGTCCCAGGGGCAGGCTAGAGAGGGTTGCCAGGCTTACGACGGCGCCTATTTCGCGCAAGGTGACATCGGCGCCCCCTGACGCCCGCAATGCCTCGGTGATGGCTGCCGCGCCGGCTGTGACTAGTCCATATTGGATGACCAGCTTGGGTCGAATATTCAATCGCAAGGGATTGGATGGCATGGCTGACTCCTTTCTTAAGGATACAGGAGGCAAGATGCAAGATTCGTAGTTCATAATTCGCAATTCGCTGACTCGCCGATCCGCTGATCCGCTGATCCGTTACCTCTTGCTTCTTGCCTCTTTTTTCTTTTATTGTAGCCCACTTCATCGGCCTGTCATCGGGCGCGCGGATGAATTTGGGAGTGTACCTGAGTACAATGGCATGGCTTAGGAAAAACTGGTTTTGCGCAGGATTTTGCCTATCAGGGCGACATAAGTAAATAGGACTCCGAGGCACTTCGGAGGATTGACGTTGACAATTAGGTTGTTTTGTGGCACAATTTCTGTCTTTGTGGAAAGGGGGTGATGCGTAGCGGGTGAGACAATGGATTGAAACCTGATTTTAGTTCGAAGCTTTAAAACCCAATCAAAATGAGGAGGAGTTTAAGTATGTATCGCAAAATGAGTCGTATTTTCAACCTTATGCTCGTGCTGAGCATGTTGTTCTCCTTTGCGGGAGTGGGAGCGGCGGTGGCCGCGGAAGATCCGGGGGAAGGCGGCGGCGAGCAAACCGTTGCAAAGTTGCCCCCGGTTGCTATCAGCGCGATGTCCGGTGTGGGCGAGCACCTGGTGGTTCCGCCGGCGAACATCGTGCAGGCACAATTAGTGACCGAGGGCGCCATCCCTCTGAATGCCACCGAGGAACAAATTCAGGCTGCGTTGGATGCGTATTACTACAAAATTTCCAAGATGTCGCGTGTCTGGATTTCGCCCGAAGTGGAAGCGCGGGCTTTGGCGCGTGAAGCGCAGTTGGCCAATCCCGCTCTGGGCGCGCAGGCGATCCAGCCGGTCACTGCTACCGTTTTCGCCCTGGCGATTGATTTCGGCGCGACCGAGACTTTCACCATTCCGGTGGAGACGGGGACAGACCCCGACGGAAACCCTATCTGTGTGACGCAGACCGTGACTATCGAAGGCCCGCGCCAGGGGCAGATTCCGAATCCTGGCCCGACAGATAATTTCTCGAACTGGTATTCACCGACGTTGACTGCGGATGCCAAGTTCTATGAAAAGATCATCTTCGGGTACGAAGGCGCGGGGCGCACCCGCTTTGAGCTAACCGATCCTGATGACGGCCTGCCCGGTATCAACCTGACTGGTTACACGATGCAGGACTACTACGACAACGTCGCCGGCGAAGGCAATGTCTACATTACCGGCACCGTTGCAGGTTGGGTCACAGTCCCGCACAGCGAGGGGTACTACGGCGCGGACGTTTGTTCCGTTGGTGGTCATCAAGGTGGCGTGGGGTACTATGCTGCGGATATGATCGTGGACGCGATGAATATCTTCAGCGCGACGCACTCAACCTACTATCATGACACCAGCGCGGATGCGTTCTGGCCCAAGTATGACGCCGACAAAGACGGCTTCATTGACACTTTCTGGACGATCCATGCCGGCGCTGGTCAGGAAGGCGGCGGCGGCGTGGAAGGCACTTTCGCTCTGTGGTCGCATAGCTCAGACCTGCGCTACTACATTGCGGATGGCTACAAAATTTACGAAGGCGATTCCAGTACTGAGGATGACGACATCTGGATTGGCCCTTATACCGTCCAACCTGAGACGGCTGAGACCGGTGTGTTCGCTGAGGAATTCGGGCATAACTTCTTCGGTTTCCCCGATCTGTATACGACCGACGTGCAGAACTCCGTGGGCGACTGGAATATTATGTCCGGCGGCGCGTGGATGGGTTGGCTGGGCGGCACGGCGCCTTCGGGCATGCCGCTGTGGTTCCGTATGATCGCCTGGTGTGGCACCGGTTACTGCAACTGGCAGGAGCCTATGATCACACGCGCGTACAATGATGCTGCGGGTGACGTCACCATCGGGCAGTTGGAAAAGACGCCTGCGGGTGTAAACAAGGGTATCCGTGTTAACCTGCCGGCGTTCCAGGAAGAGCTTCCCAATGAAGCGGGGACAGGCCGGGGCGCTTACTCTGGACTCGGCCACGGACTAAGCCGCTATCTGTCCGCCGCCGTTGCCATCCCTACCGGCGCGACCGGCGTGTTGAGCTTCACCACCGCCTGGGATATTGAGGAGAACTGGGACTATGGTTACGTGCTCATCAATAACACCCCGGCTCAGGATGTGGATGGCGTCCTCGAAAACGACGGAAACCCGAATGGCAGCCAGGCTTATCTGAACGGCCCGGCCTTGACTGGTTCCGGTGCGGCTGTGTTGAGCTTTGACGTGTCGGCGTATGCCGGTCAATCCATCACCCTGGCTTTCATGTACAAGACCGACCCGGCCGCGAATGGCGATGGTTGGTGGGTGGACTCGGTCATGCTGGACGGCGTACTGGTCGAGGATTTCGAGGACGCTGTGGAGCCTGGAACTTTCCCTGGATGGGAGAGCAACGGCTGGCTGGTGGTCCCGGCCATCAAATCATACAGCAACTACTACCTCATCGAATGGCGTTCTAAGACCCGGTACGACAGCATGATGAAAACCGCTTACTACTTCCGGGATGAGACCTCGGTGGAGCATGTGCCGTACAACATCCCTGGCGCATTGGTCTACTACCGCAATGCCAAGTATGGCAGCACGTATTCGTTGCGCCCGAATCATGGCGATGCGCCCAGCTATGGGCCGAAGTACCAACTGTTGGTTGTAGACATGAACTACGGCCCGGATCGGTTCGTGCAGGCTGATGGTGCGTTCCGTTACTTCAACTCCCGCGTCAGCAGTTACGACGCGGCCATGACGCTGCAAGACGCGGCCTCCTTCACGGTTTCGTCGGTGTATGGTGTGGATGTGGTGACGCCTACCGTCATCCCCGCCAAGGCTGCCGTGACCAGCTTTGACGATTCCCAGGGGTACTATGCCGGGTTCTACTTCGGCGCACCTTGCCTTGCCGGACGTCTTTGCTATAACAACAGCGATGGCAGCGCCGTGATTCCGGCCAAGGGCCTGTACAGCACACGCATTACCAACTTCGCGGGGGCGCCGCTCTACGGGCTGTATGGGGCGCCGTTTGCGCCTTCCAAGCTCGGTTCCGGCAACCCTGGCGACGACAACGTGCAGCACGGCGTGAACTTCAAGCTGGTTTCCAAGGCCGGCGACGACAAGTACAACTCCACCGCGGTCATCCGCTTCGGTGCGTTGGACGGCCCATATCACGCCAGCGTTAATCCTGCTGAGATCTCGTCTGAGGTCGCTGCGACGCACTTCATCACCTACACGATGGTGTTGGACAACGACAACGTCGGCAACACGCTGCCACAGGAACGCCGCTTCGAGTACATCCTCGACCCGAAGGTGAATTTTGTTTCTTCGGATTGGGCCCTCGGCACGGTGATTCTGCCGACGCCCGGCACGTTGACCAAGACCAACCTGAGCTGGGCCGGCACCCTGAACGCGGGGGAGATGCTGACCTTCACTACGGTGGTCAGCCTCGCCGTGCAGCAAGGGGATGAAATGGTGATCACAACGACGCTGCGTCATGACGATTACATGAATCCCATTTCTCTGGACAATCTCGTCACCAACGTGGTGGCGGGCGAGGGGACGCGGGTCATCTATCTGCCTTTGGTGATGCGCGCCTATCCTGCCACACCCTAGCTTTCGCTTGACGAAGCTTTCTCAAGCCGCCGACTTAACGTCGGCGGCTTTTTTGTGAGGTGCTGAAATGGTGCGATACATCAGAGGGTTGGGGCTGATCGGAGTCTTGTTATTGTTATCGGGGTATCGCTTGCCGCGCGCCTCCCTGCCAATGGCTGCGCCAGGGCAGGCGTTGATAGGATTGCGGGAAGGGTCAGGCCTCCCTATGGCGATGACCGGGGCCGTTCAGGAGGCGATTCCGGCGCTGGGAATCTGGCTCTTGCGCGTGCCGCCGGGCAAAGAGGCTGCTACGGTGGCCGAATTGCGCCGGCGCCCCGACGTAATTTTTGCCGAATTGAATGACCGGGTGCAGGCTGTGGCAGCGTTTCCTAACGATCCTGGCTGGTCGCAGCAGTGGGGAATGCACAAAATCGCAGCGGCGGAGGCCTGGGCCATCACCCGGGGGACGCCAGAAGTGATCGTGGCCGTTGTAGATTCGGGAACGCAGTTGTCCCACCCCGATTTGCAGGATGGTCTGTGGCGTAATGCGGCGGAAATTCCCGATAACGGGCTGGACGATGATGCCAACGGCAAGGTGGACGATGTCTGGGGCTGGCATTTCTATCAACACTGGGATGGACAGACCTTCATTCCGATGGAGGATAATGCCGTCGCCGATGATTACGGCCACGGGACGCACGTCGCGGGCATTGTGGGGGCGCGCATTGACAACGAGGTAGGCGTTGCCGGGGTCGCCGGCGGCGTCACGGTCATGACCGTCAAGGTGTTGAACCAGTACGGCGACGGCTGGGCGTCCGACGTGGCGCAGGGCATGGTTTACGCGGTGGACAACGGCGCGCGGGTGGTGGTGTTGAGCCTGGGCGCTTCCCAGCCCTCGGAGGTGATGCGGGCGGCGGTGACTTATGCCCAGCGGCAAGGCGTGTTGGTCGTGGCCGCGACCGGTAATACCGGCGGCTCGGTGTTGTATCCCGCTGCCGAGCCTTATGCGCTGGCCGTCGCGGCCACAGATAGCCGGGATGCGCGCGCCTCGTTCTCTAACCACGGTCCGGCGGTAGACCTGGCCGCGCCGGGCGTGAACATCTACAGCACGGGGTTTCATAGCGACTACCTTGTCAAATCCGGCACTTCAATGGCTGCGCCACACGTCGCGGGCGCGGCGGCGTTGATCTGGAGCGCGTACCCACACTTGAGCGCGGCGCAGGTTACGCACGCATTGACTTCGACGGCGCAGGATGTGAACGGCGGCACGCTGCTCCTGCCGGGATGGGATGAATATCTGGGATGGGGACGGTTGGACGTGGCGGCTGCGCTACGCGCGGCGCGGCGCACTGTTTATCCGGCAACCCTCTTTCTGTCCATCGTGACAAAAAATCATCCGGGAAACGCCCCAGCCGCACGCTAAAAATTCACCCCAGAGACACAGAGAAATTCTTGTGGAAACCTCCGCGCCCTCTGTGTCTCTCTGTGGTGAAATCGGAAAGTGACTGTCCGCTAAAAATTCACCGGTCGCCGTCCGATATGGGAGAAGAACTCCTCGCGGGTGTTGCGGTCTTCTTTGAAGACGCCCAGCATCGCGCTGGTGCTCATCCGGGCGTTGGACTTCTTCACGCCGCGCATCGCCGCGCACATGTGCAGCCCCTCGACGACGACGGCGACGCCTTTGGGATGCAGCGTCTCATTCAGGAATTCGGCGATCTGCTGCGTCATCCGCTCCTGCACCTGCAAGCGGCGGGCGAACATCTCCACGATGCGCGGAATCTTGCTCAGGCCGATGACTTTGCCGTCGGGGATGTAGGCGACGTGCGCCTTGCCCAGGAACGGCAGCATGTGATGTTCGCACAGGCTGTAGTAGTCAATGTCCTTGACCAGCACCATCTCCTCGTAATGCACGTTGAAGACGGCGTCGTTGATGAGCCGCACCGGGTCTACGTGATAGCCGGCGGTCAGCTCCTCGTACATCCGCGCCACGCGGCTCGGTGTGCGCAGCAGCCCCTCGCGGGTGGGGTCCTCGCCAATGGCTTCCAGGATCATTCCCACCGCGCACTCAAGCTCGTTGGTACATTCCTGCTCCGGCACGTCCAGCAAATCGTTGCGGAAAACATCGTAGTCGCCAGGTGTGATTTGTAATGGCTTGTTCATGGTTAGTTCCCCCTTGTTCTCTTTTAATGGATTGAATGGCTCCCTTGAAAATAGCCTCAGAGATCACAGAGTTCACAGAGAAAACCCTTTGTGTCCTTCGTGTCCTTTGTGGTGAAAATTTTCATCCAACCGCTGGTGATCCGCCGGTTAATGAGAAATTCTCTGAAAGAGGAGAGAAGTTTCAAGATGGTGAAAAAGCATCACGCGCGCCTTCATTCGGTCGAGGTTTTTCTGGCCGTGGCGCGAGCTTTCCCGCGCCTGCCGGTGCTTTGGGTTTTCTCACGCGCAGTAGAAGTTTTGCGTTTCTTGAACAGCCGCCCCACCATGCCCGCAATGTCATCCAACGATGTGCCATCCTGATCCACGTCTAACAAACTGTCCAGGACGTTCATCAAATCCGGGTTGGCTTGTTGCGCCTGTTGGTGCTGTGAACCGAGAAAGCCCGATAACGCATTGGTGTCGAGTCCCTGCTGCTGCTGCTGTTGTCCCAGCGCGCCCATCAACAGCGGCGCGGCAATCTGCAACAGTTGCCCCATCTGGTCGCTTTGCAGGCCGGCGCCCTGCGCCACCGTCTGGGTGACAACGGGCTGCTGTGCGCCGAGGATATGCCCCAGAATTCCGGCGCCGTTGGCCGCCTGGGGATTGCTCAGAAAGCCGCCCAGGTTGTTGAGGATGGAGCCGTCGTGATCTTCAGCCAATGCCTGGTGGAGCGATTGCGCGCCCTCCGGCTTGGCGGCGTTGTTTGCCAGGGCCGACACCAACAGCGGCATCACCGCCGACAACGCCGATTGGGTGGTCTTTTCATCCGCGCCGATTTGCTGGCTGATTTGGGATAGGTCTTTCTTTTTCAATTGCTTCATAACCCGTTCCGTTAAAGCGTCCATTAAGTCCTCCTGTTGGATTAAAAAAGAATTTTGGATAGGGTTGAAAACGATTTAAGGGCAGAGTGGCTTCGGAAGGTAATTTTCAGGAAAGGTATGCCTCCAGACTGTAAAAATTGTATGACGTATCCCATAAAACGTCAAGCGTTCTTTACGAATTGCGGTGGGGTGCTTTCGAGAGTACAATTTGGGGCAGATCGTTTTGTTCAACTCAAACAAAAGGAGAGGTCAAGACTATGTTCACTCCGAAACCGACGGTTGGCGATACCTCCTGGTTCGTGGAGGCCCGTCTTGGAATGTTCATTCACTGGGGGCTGTACGCGCTCCCTTCGCGGCACGAGTGGGTGGCGTCGCAGGAGCAAATTCCTCCAGAGGCGTATCAGAAGTACTTTGAGCGCTTCAACCCCACGCTTTACGATCCCCGCCAATGGGCCAAAGCGGCCCGCGAGGCCGGGATGAAGTACGTCGTCCTCACCTCCAAGCACCACGAGGGCTTCTGCCTTTGGGATTCGGCGTACACGGACTACAAGGCGACGAATACACCTTACGGCAAAGACCTGCTCCAGCCCTTTGTGGAGGCGTTCCGCGCCGAGGGGCTGCGCGTGGGCTTTTACTACTCGCTGCTGGACTGGCATCACCCGGATTTCCCGATTGACGTGTTCCATCCGCTGCGCAATCACCCGGACGTGGCGAAGCTGAACGCAGGTCGCGACATCCGCCGCTACGCCGAGTACATGCGCAATCAGGTGCGCGAGCTGCTGACGCAGTTCGACCCCGACATCCTGTGGTGCGATTTTTCCTATCCCACCAATAGCTACAACGGCTTGCCGGGCAAGGGGCGGGAGGCGTGGGAAAGTGAAAAACTTTACGCCTTGATCCGGGAACTGAAGCCGCGCATCATCCTCAACAATCGGCTGGATTTGCCCATTGCGGCAGACATCTACACGCCGGAGCAGTGGCAGCCGACGGAATGGCTCAAGGTGGACGGCGAGCCGGTGGTCTGGGAAGCCTGCCAGACGTTCAGCGGGAGCTGGGGCTATCACCGCGACGAGAGCAGTTGGAAGGACGCCGGGCAGCTCATTCGGATGCTGGTCAACACGGTGTCGCGGGGCGGCAACTTGCTGATGAACGTCGGCCCGACGTCGTTGGGCACGTTCGATCCGCGCGCGCTGGCCGCCCTCCGCATCTATGGCAACTGGATGGCGCGCCATTCTGAATCCATCTACGGCTGCACGATGAGCGCGTTCAAGGAGCCGCAGGACTGCCGCCTGACGCAGAAGGGCAACACACTTTACGTCCACATCTACGCCTGGCCGTTCCGCCACCTGGCGCTGGAAGGGTTGGGGGGCAAAGTCGCCTACGCGCGCTTCTTGCACGATGGCAGCGAAGTGGGGCTGAAGGTCGTGGATTGGTACGCCAGCCAGATGCAGATAGGGAAGGATACGCTAATTTTGGACTTGCCGGTGAAGCAGCCCGATACGGTCGTGCCGGTGGTGGCGTTGGAGTTGAAGTAGGTTCAAACAAAAAAAACCGGGGTTTTCTCAAAGCCCCGGTTTCTTGTTGCATAAGGCTCACTCTTTATCCAACAACCCCGCCTTCTCCAGCGGCCACACGCGCAGCCAGGCGCGGGCGGTGATACGGTCGAGCGAGATCGGGCCGAGCATCCGCGAATCCAGCGAGACGTTGCGGTTATCGCCCATCACAAAGACGTGGGCGGCGGGGATGGTGATGGGACCGTAATCCTGGTTCATAATGACGGCCAGGTAAGTTTCTGCCAGGATTTCCCCGTTAATCAATACCCGGTGGTTTCTGATCTCCAACGTTTCGCCGGGCAGGCCGATGACGCGCTTGATCAGGGGCAGCTCATCCGGCCCCATATCCACCACCACGATTTCGCCGCGTTCCGGCTGGCGGAAGTGGTAACTGACCTTGTCCACGACGAGCTTTTGATCCTCGTAGAGGTTCGGCTCCATGCTCTGGCCGAGGACGAGCGTCTGCTGACCGACGAAGTGCGTGATCAGGAACGCCAGGACGATGGCCGGCACGACGGTCTCTAACACGTCGCGCAACAGCCCCCAGAGAATCTGTCCTACAGAGCGGGGGTGCGCCGGCGTAGAGGCCACTTCCGATGACGTCTCTTCCGTCGGATCGGACAATTCAGGTTCGGTGAAATTTTCCATCATCAACTCCTTAGCGGAACGCGGGTTTTTGCAGATTCACGCAGACAACTTTTAAAACCAGCGTTCATCAGCGTTTATCTGCATCTTCCTCCCTTTTATTTGAAAACAAGCCTATTGTATCACAGATTCAGGCAATGTTTCCACTCGCTTGGTCATCCTCGTAAATTGGGCGGCTCAAGCCGTTTTATGAGGGGTGTGTTGCGATGGCGGATTACTGCTATTGGACATGTGTACTATTTTTATACTAGCCACTTGTGCAGTAAAAATTACTTTTTTTGTATTTTTCGCTGGATTTAATTGCTGGTGACGACATAAGTAAATAGAGATCCGAGACACTTCGGGTTTATCCAGACCTGATAAGAATGATATGTGGCAAGGTCTTTTTTTGTGAAGGGGAGGTGGTGCGTAGCGAGTAAAAGGATAGATGAAGAGCCTTAGTGACCTTAAATGAGAGTCTCTATTTCGACGGTTAGCTTTTAACTTTTTAGGAGGATTCAAGTGTTTGCAAAAGCAGGGAAGTTATGGCGGCTGATAGCCACAGTTTTGGTGTTGAGTATGGTGGGGGCGACGCCGGTTTTTGCTGGCCCATCGCAACCCGATCCGTTCTTACGCGACGGTGATGTGATTGACATCAACGCATTCTTGGAAGCGCAATCGGTAAAAGAAATTGCCGAGATGAATGCATTGTTGGAACAATCGGAGTATGCAGCGGAGCCTGCGCTTCAGGCCACGACGGTTGTGACCCCGGCCTACAAGGAAGGGGATGTGGTGACCTGGCTTGGATATGATACCGTGAATCCTGCGGGTCATAACTTTTACCAGAGTTACTTTGAGACGCAGTACACGGTGAAGTACATTCGTGAGAATTGTGAGATTTGGGTGCAGAACGACCTGAATTACTACAATGCTGACGGCACGTTGAATCAATTACATCCCGATGGTAAAGATCCGGAGTATGTGACCGACGCACGTTTGGAATATGTGGTGGATGTGTGTAGCGACCGTATCCAGCCGACCAACGTGAAGTTCTTCGGCAACTACGTTTTGCGGGAGGGAAACGCCCATAACTACATTGACCTCATCAATGCCCGCTTCGGTACTCACCTTTCCTATTTCGATACGGATAATCCGGAACGGATCGTGCTCCTGGTGAGTAATGTGCGGGATCCCCACTACTATACCCCGCTACAAAGCGGCAGCTTCATCCAGGGATTCTCTTCATCAGCTTTCAATCTCTATGGTAACCGCAGTTTCATCACCATTGACAGTTTGCAATGGAATGTACGCGTCGGTAATAGCGGGCATCCGATCCGGGCTTACGAGTATGAGGGTACCGTGGCCCATGAAATGCAGCACATGATTCACCGCGACAACGACGCCAATGAAGAGAGCTGGATCAACGAAGGGATGTCAGGATTCTCCGAATTCCTGAATGGCTATTGGTTGACCACCCAGTTGGGGAGCCGTACCCAATGGCAGGAATGGCCGGAGAACTCGCTCACGTTGTGGGGTGATCAGGATAACGACCTACCGGGCGGCGTCGAATCGCTGGCAGATTACCAGTTGGTGAATGCATTCTTTCTGTACACCGCCGGGCGAATGGGGGGCGTCTACACCGATACCGCCAGGTTAACCCGCTCCACGACCCAGGGTATCACGAGCTTCAATGAGGTCCTCGCAGAATCCGCCCAGACCAATCCGGCGGCCGTGGGGCTGACCTTTGGCACCGTCTTCCGCGATTTCCGCCGCGATATGCTCTATGGTGGGTTTACCAACGATGTGGAGCCGACCGCGCGCTGGAATGCGGACTATATTGATGATTACGTCAGTCCGCTGGAACTGGCCGAGGGCGAGAGCACTTCCCAGGCGTATGTGGGCGAGTTGCGGGATAACCTGGATTCTCAGGGGTATCATACGCCGGGTGTGCCGCCATTCGGCACGGATTTCATCGAAGTCTGCTGGAGCCAGCAGATTGCGGATGCGGCTAGCTGGCCGATCACTTTTGAGTCTGCGCAAGGGACGGCGGCCTGGGATATGGTCGCTGCGACTGCGCTTTACACCCCTTCCGGGACTGTCGCCGGGGATGTGCTCTATTCCGGGCATACCGACCTGACCGATAACTTCATAGTCTTTGGCCCCTTCACACCGACTACGGGGGACCTGTTGACTTTCGACCATTATTATAATATCGAGCAGGCCTGGGACTATGGGTTTGTGCAGGTGACTACCGATACGACCGGGATGACGGGCTGGACCAGCCTGGAGATGACCGGGATGATTACAGAGACGGATAGCGGCGCCCACACCATCATTGCTAACAACGTGCCGGGTTTCTCTGGTTTCTCCGAGGGCTGGCTGACGGCGACCATGAGCCTTGACGAGTATGCGGGTGAGCCGATGCTGCTTGCTTTCCGCTATGCCAGTGACTGGGGCACCGGTGGGCAGGATGGCGCCTTCGCCTCTGGTTGGGCGATTGACAATCTCGAAGTTGGCGGGCAAGCGATCAACTTTGTTACCGGGCGCAGCATTCATGCCGTGCGTGGCGCCAACGTCAAGTTTGACTTCGAGTTCTTGACCTGGAAAGATGGCCACGCGGTAGAGGTGAACAAGCTGTATACCCCCTCAGCGATGCTCAGTGAGACCTTTACCATTGTGGGACCTGTCAGGTATAAGTTTGATCTGGCGCCGTTAGCCAAAGGCGGCGATGAGGGCTTTGATGAGGCTGGCGAAAGCGGCGTCTTCATGGTCTCTTTTAGTCTGGACATTTACTCTGACTTGATCAATAGCGGTGTGCCGGCGCTCAATCCTTCCTACGAACTGTCTGCTCTGCCGCCGTCCCTCTGCACGTCGGATGTCACCGCCTATGGCGCGGGTGGGTATTCGGACACGCGGGTGCGCGCCGGCGAGCCGATGACGGTTGATGTCCATGTGGACAACCTGGGTTCGGCGGGGGCTGAAGTCGCCACCACTGGGCCGGCTATGGCGTATGTGGGGATGGAAGTTCCAACGCATACCACCTACGTCGCCAATAGCGCGACCAATGGTGCGGTGTATGTCGCGGATTTGAGCCAGGTGGTGGCGGCATTCCCGGCAGTGCCTGGCGTCTACTGGCATGGGGAAGTGACCACGACGGCAGATTTCACCGCGCGCTTCCTCACCAGTGCTGATTTGCCGGCTCGCACAGCTCTGCCGGCGCCGGTCCACTTTGCTGATGCGGCCACCGCCGATCCAGATCAGAGCTTTGTGGATACAGACACTCGTGTGGCGATTGAAAGCGCGCTGTCGCTCTCCGGTTTAAAGGCTGACAAACCGCTGGTGATGCCGCAGACGGTGGCGGCGTTTACAGCCGTCATTGTCAACAAGAGTATACTGGATAAAGCCATCACGTTGGTGGCTGCTCATCCGGCGGACACCACCTTCGTGGGTGTCACAGGGGCCACGGTGGTCGCCACCAGCACCACTCAGGTTACGGTGACTGCCGTTATCTCGCCTTATGCAACCGCCGGTTTGACCAATATTACCTTTAACTGGACGCTGGGAGACGCCTACAGAATGGGCGATCTGGTGACCAGTACGATGCAGTTGGCCGATGATGCTACCGCGGAACTCTTCACCCTCAGCGCCACGACGACGGTCGGAGGAGCTCACCAGATCTACCTCCCGCTGGTGCTGCGCAATACGGGGGACTAGCGTTGGGTCTGCCCTGAAGGGGTTCCTTTTCTATCAGCCGCCGGAGTGTAACTCCGGCGGCTTGCTTTCTGTCCCCCTTCATAAACACATTCCGGGAAGCTGAGCCAGCTTCCCGGAATGTGTTGTTGGGTTGTAAAGGGAATTTATTCCGCGCCCGTCACCACGAATTGCCCGCCATCGCTGCGGCCCCAGACTTCGGGGAAGTACATCTCGGAGGCGGTGGTGGGGATGACGTTGTACGTCCCGGCGAGGCTGGCGCGCATGACGTAGCTGTATTCATACGTGCCGCGTGGCAGGTAGCTGGCAAAGAGCGCCACTTTCTCGTCGCGGATCTCGGTGTGCGAGAACCACCACCAGCCCCAGCCGTACCGCCGGTACCAATAGTCCTCTGCTTCGGCGGTCAGGTTGCGCACTTCCGGCGCCTCGCCGACGACGCTGGTGGTCTTGAGGCCCAGGTCCACCGCCTCACATCCGGCGGGCAGCGGATCCTCCACCACCACGTAGTACAAATCCGTCGGCGCCACCACCGTCAGCTTCACCACAATCAAGTCGCCCACGGCGGCTTCGCTGATCCGCTCATTCGCTGATCCGCTCACCCGCTCGTACCGCCGCGCTACGACGATGCCGCGATCCGCCGCTTTCACGTCCGCCGCCGGCAGGAAGTAGCGCAGGTGCGCGGTGTAGTAGAGCTGGCCCGCGCCGGTCTGCCCGCC
>Ga0116144_10000920_pt1 | contig 37983 bp, 33 predicted proteins | sample AD_UKC035_MetaG_FD_89746 | JGI IMG/M metagenome (GOLD analysis project Ga0116144, IMG submission 89746) | Active sludge microbial communities of municipal wastewater-treating anaerobic digesters from USA - AD_UKC035_MetaG | ecosystem: Engineered > Bioreactor > Anaerobic > Digestate | place: USA...
AGTAGCGATGGATATATGGGATTAGAAAATAAAAATATACGAATAAGTAACGATGAGTCCACTTATTTGACACATAGTTGGAGAGCAGAAGAACAGTCTATTTTAATTGGTTCAAAAACGATGAATATTGATAATCCGAAATTGGATGTACGAAGATTGAAAGGAAGAAACCCGATACCAATTATTTTATCACCCGAAGGAAACGTAATTTCTACGCATTACTTACTTCAAAACGAATCTACACTGGTACTGAGTCACCATATAAATCCAAATTTGACCGCTCAACAAATAAAATTAGATCCAGAAAAAGAAGTTCTTCATCAGGTATTGCAAATCCTTTACGCAAAAAATATTAACTCAGTTTTTGTAGAAGGAGGATCAATTACTTTACATAAGTTCATCGAAGCTTCCTTATGGGATGAAGCCAAAGTAATCATAGCCGATGCTAAGCTGCAGCAGGGCATAGTTGCGCCTACTTTAAAAGAGAAAGCCTATCATCAGGAATCTATTGGAAGCAATAGAGTTCATTATTATAAAAACCGAAATGGCGCTATATCTTCTGCTTAGCATTGTACTTGCTACAACTTTATTTATCATATTAAAACTATACAAAACGTTTCGGGTAAACACGGGACACGCAATAGTGGTCAATTATTTTGTAGCCTCTTCAATTGCGTTTGGAGCAAACAGTGATGCCAGCATAGCAGCCCTTTCATCCTTTTTCCATTTGCTCCCCATTACTTTGATTATTGGGTTAATGTTTATTGTCGTATTTAATATAACCGGATTCAGTAGTCAGAGTGCAGGCATTAGTGTTACCAGCGTAGCTGCAAAAATGTCGATGGTTATTCCTATTTTCTTCGGTTTGTTCTTATATAACGACTCGCTAAATTTCACTCGAATTATTGGAATAATCAGCGCTTTGATTGCTGTTTATATTATTAATAAACCCGACAAAAATAATGCTCAAGAAAAAAAAGATCTTTGGCTACCGGTACTGGTATTTGCAGGAAGTGGTTTGGTCGATAGTTCGATCAAGTACGCCCAACACTTTTATATGACCAATGAAAACAGGCAACTCCTCATTGCTATGTTATTTGGTAGTGCCGGATTACTGGGAGTATTGCATTACGCATTCAATGTCATATATAAAAAAGATAGCATTCTCAATTTACGTAGTATCATTGGTGGATTGATTCTAGGTATAGCCAACTACTTCTCTCTTCATTTTTTGCTTTTATGTTTTCAATATCCGGGAAGCGAAAGTGCAATGATTTTTTCTATTGTTAATATTGGAGTAGTTTTATTAGCTGCCATTTGTGGCTATTTGTTTTTGAATGAAACTTTAAACGGAGGAAAACTACTTGGAGTTTTAATTGCAGTATTTTCAATCATCATTCTTTATAGCAGTAAATAATTGTTGTTTCAAGACACATATAAAACAATTGTAAAAGCCACTGAAGCTCTATTTACCGATCGAGGTTCAAAATTTATTTCTATTGCTTTCCCGTGTTCAACTGAAGAAGATTTTAGATCAACATTAAAAAAAATAAAAGCCGAACATCGAAAAGCCAACCATCATTGTTTTGCGTATGTACTTGGTTCGAACAAAGAATCAACTCGATCAAACGATGATGGAGAACCTTCTGGTACAGCTGGCCTTCCTATATTAAGGCAGATTAATGCAAATGATTTGACCAATTGTGCAGTAATTGTAGTACGATACTTCGGTGGTACATTGCTGGGGGTTGGCGGATTAATAAATGCTTATAAATCAGCTGCTGCATTGGCCATTGAAAGCTGCACTATAATTGAGAAACATATTGAAGAAAAGTATTCGATCCAATTTGAATATAGCGACCAAAGCTTTGTTCAACAAATAATAAGTGAATTCGATATAAAGATTATAAATCAGCACTTTGAATCGAAAATATTATTCACTTGTTCGGTATTAAAGTCTAAAGCCGATGCATTTCTGACGGCTCTAAAATCATATCCTTTGGACTCAACCAGAATTAAAATTAAAGTAGTACATGATTGATTATTCACTCTTAAAACAGTTGTGCCATATTCAAGCCAACTCAGGCAACGAAGGAGAAATAAAACAATTCTTAATTGATTTTATAAAGAAAGATGCCGTGAATTGGCAAAGCGAACCAAAAATTATAGATGAGCAATTTCAAGATTCTTTTATCGTAACGTGTGGAAATCCGAGTACAGCGGTGTATGCTCACTTAGATAATGTTGGATTTATGGCGGGATACAATAACCAAATCACACCTATGGGATCACCGGACACTCAAGGCCAACACGAATTGGTAGGCTACGACTCTAAAGGAAAGATTGAAGCTAAATTGTCGATAGTTGACGAAACGCTATTTGCAGAATTTGATAGGATCATAGAAAGTGGAACGGAACTAAGTTTTAATCCTCATTGGCGTGAAACGGAGTTTTACATACAATGTTGTTACCTGGATAATCGCGCAGGGATCTATGCGGCAATCCAAACAGCTCGCAAAACAGAAAATATTGCATTGGTATTTGGCCAATGGGAAGAACATGGAGGAGGAAGCGTTTCGTATTTAAGTAAATACTTATATGAAAAACACAACATAAGACAAGCTCTCATTTCGGATATTACGTATGTCTCGGAAGGAGTTAAAGATGGGCAGGGTGTTGCCGTATCGTTGCGAGATCGAGCTATTCCAAGAAAACAATTTGTCAATAGAATTAGAAACATTTTAGATACTAATAATTTCTCCTATCAAATAGAAGTGGAAGAAGTTGGTGGAAGCGATGGGCATGAAATTCAGAAACTAGCCTACCCTATTGATTGGTGTTTTGTAGGTGCACCACAGCAATTTAGTCACAGTCCCAACGAAAAGATAAACAAGGCTGATCTTGAATCAATGATTGCAGCATATCGAATCTTATTGAAACATCTTTAATCATAAAATGATCGGATAGCATTGATGAAAGTTTCCGGTGCTGAACATGGTTTTTTGGTTTCGGTATTTACAAATACCAAAGTAGTACTTGCTTTATTTAAGAGTTCATTTGATTCATTAAACACTTCGTATTCAAAATATATGCGGGCAGCCGGCAATTGAGGAATTCTGGTTTTAATGGTAAGCAAATCATCATAGAAAGCAGGTTTAAAATACTTGATTTGAAATTCCAATACCGGCAACATAATTCCATCATCCTCCATTTGCTTATAGGTAAACCCTAAATTGCGAATACACTCTACACGAGCCAACTCAAAATAGGTAGCATAATTACCATAATAAACATACCCCATCCGATCGGTTTCAGAATAACGAACTCGAATTTTCACTTCACTTTCAAACATAAGATTAGCTTTGGTCAAATGTAAAAAGATAATTAGTAATATTGTTTAGCTCGATTACAATGCGTTACCTCCTTATCATATCATTTCTTTTTGCTGTGGCTTGTAGTCCTTCTTTCACTACGGTCAAAAGCAATTCCGAACTTAACACTTTGGGCACAAAAGAATTTGTTCAATCCGATTCAAACATTTATAGAAAATATTTACCCTATAAAAATCAATTGGATCAAGAGATGAACAGAGTTATCGCATATAGTGATAGTCCGCTCGAAAAAGGGCAACCCGAAAGTAAATTGGGCAATTTTTTTTCAGATGCATTGCTCTTTTATTGCAACGAGAAATTAAAAACCGATCAAAGACTACCAATTGATTTTGCTGTATTTAATAATGGTGGACTCAGAGCTTCACTTCCAAAAGGCGAGATAACTGTTGGAAATATTTTTCAGTTAATGCCATTCGAAAATGAACTGGTAGTGTTAGAACTAGACAGTACATCCATTATACCATTAATATATTATATCATTGGAAAAGGTGGAATACCAGTTTCCGGCCTTAAATTGTCTCTTCAAAATCAAATCATCACAGAGTTTAAAATTGGCAATACGCCTTATGATTCTTCCGCTACTTATCGACTCTTAACTTCGTCATACTTGGCTAATGGTGGGGATCAATTCTGGTTTTTCGAAAAAAATAAAAACCGATTCAACACCGGAATTAAAATTCGAGAAGCACTTATTGAGTATTTAGAAATGCAAAACAAAAAAGGACAAAGAATTGAAGCTGAATTAGATCAAAGAATAAGCTATGAACCATAGAAGAGATTTCATTAAAAGAGTATGTGCCGGAACTGCATTGCTAAGCGTTGGTTTAGCGCCACTGAAATCAATTGCTCGTTCAGAAATGGAAAAGATAACCATACTACATACAAACGATGTTCACAGCCACATTGAACCTTTTCCAAGTAACGATCCAAAATTTCCCGGATTAGGTGGTGCTGAAAGAAGAGCGGCATTGATACATCGAATTCGAAATGAAGAAGAACACGTATTACTATTGGATGCCGGAGACCTAGTTCAGGGAACACCTTATTTCAATGTATTTAAAGGTGAAGTTGAATACAAATTGATGAATGAGATGCAATACGATGCGGCTACATTGGGGAATCATGACTTTGATAATGGACTGGATGGACTTCAATACATGCTGAACTTTGCTAAGTTTCCAATGATTTGTTCCAATTATAGTTTTGATCAAACCACAATATCTGGTATGACTATTCCCTATAAAGTATTTGACAAGGGAGATATGCGCATAGGTGTGTTTGGACTTGGTATAGAATTAAATGGATTAGTAGAAGAGAAATTGTTTGGAAAAACTAAATATGAAAATCCTGAAGTGAAGGCTGCATACTATGCACATCATTTAAAGACAAAAGAAAAATGCGATCTAATCATATGCTTATCTCACCTTGGCTTCAAGTATCCTGATGAAAAAATATCTGATGTTGGATTAGCAAAAAAATCATTGTATATTGATTGCATCATTGGAGGACATACACATACATTTCTTAAAGAGCCGGTAAGAGTATATAACAGAGCAGGTAAAGAAGTATTGATAGCACAAACCGGATGGGCAGGAATAAATTTAGGTAGAATAGATTTTTATTTGGAGAGAAAAAACGGACTGAAGATTGGATTAGGTAGTAGCAAAAAAATTTCGAAATAAACAAGCAAAATAAATGTTTCAAAATATTTTTTTTCTTCAAATCTTTGCGAACAGTAAAACGGTTTTATATTTGTAAAACAATTTCACGAAAACCCTTTTAATAACCTTATAAAACACAGAGCAAAAATTATGGGTAACGATAAAAGTCATGTTAAAGTTTGGAACAATTGTTTAAAACTTATACGCGATAATGTTACACCACAAAATTTCAAAACCTGGTTTGATCCAATCAAGCCAGTTAAACTTGATAACAAAGTTTTAACCATCGAGGTTCCTAGTCAGTTTGTTTATGAATGGTTGGAAGAGCATTACATAGACATCTTGAGAAAAACTATAAAAAGAGAACTGGGCCCTGAAGGTAGTTTAGAATACAGTATTGTGGTGGCAAACAACAGCAATGATAAACCCTATGCTGTAAAATTTCCAACCAAAAACTATAACTCTTTAAAGAATCATAGTGTTGCACTACCGGTTGATATAAACAAAGGAATTAAGAATCCATTTGTTATTCCCGGACTTCGAAAAGTTGATGTAGACTCCCAATTGAACCCAAGCTATACGTTGGAGAATTTTATTGAAGGAGACTGTAATCGACTTGCCCGAGCAGCGGGATTTGCAGTTGCCAGCAAGCCAGGTGGAACCGCATTCAATCCTTTGTTGATTTATGGTGGTGTAGGATTAGGTAAAACGCATTTGGCTCATGCCATAGGAATAGATATTAAAAATAACTTTCCTGAAAAAACGGTTCTCTATGTACCATCCGACAAATTCATTCAACAATTTGTAGATGCAGTAAAGAACAATGCTCAAAATGATTTCACACATTTTTATGAAATGATGGATGTGCTGATCATTGACGATATCCAATTCTTCAGTGGAAAAGAAAAAACACAGGATGTATTTTTTCATATCTTCAATCACCTTCATCAAAACGGCAAACAGATTATTCTGACTTCTGACAAAGCACCTGTTGATTTGCAAGGAATGGAACAAAGATTGTTGAGTCGATTTAAGTGGGGATTGGCAGCCGATCTTCAAATGCCAGACTTAGAAACGCGCATAGCCATTTTAAGAAAAAAGATGTATATTGATGGTATTGAGTTACCTAATGATATCGTTGAATACATTGCTTATAGTATCAATTCAAATATTAGGGAACTCGAAGGTGCATTGATTTCCATCATCGCTCAATCTTCTCTCAACAAGAAGCCCGTTACTATGGAATTGGTAAAACAAATGATTGAAAAGTTTGTAAAAAATACTTCGCACGAAATATCCATCGACTATATTCAAAAGGTGGTATGTGATTATTTTGATCTTTCATTAGAACAACTTAAATCAAAAACCAGAAAACGCGAAGTAGTTCAAGCCCGACAGTTGGCCATGTACTTTAGTAAACAAATGACCAAGTCTTCCCTTTCAAATATAGGGATTCAATGCGGTGGTAAAGATCATGCTACTGTTTTGCATGCTTGCAGAACCATCAATAATCTAATCGAAACGGACAAGAAGTTTAAAGCCTGCGTAGCTGACATTCAGAAACGTATAAAGGTAAATGCAAAACTCTGATGAAACTTCTACTTTAGGAAATGCTCCTGATTGTAGAATATTAATGGTTTGCCTCGGCAATATTTGCAGATCACCAATTGCACAAGGTGTTTTTGAAAATCTATCAAAAAAATTAGGGTTTGATGCGGTTGTAGATTCGGCCGGAACAGGCGCTTGGCATGTAGGCGAAGCACCCGATCGGAGAGCAGTTCAGACGGCAAAAAACCGAGGGATAGATATTAGCAAACAAAGAGCAAGACAATTTAATGTAAATGATTTTGATGCTTTTGACCTGATTCTAGCAATGGATCAAAGTAATGAAAGAGACATCAGAAACATGGCCCGAGATGCACAAGATCTGAGCAAAGTAAACTTGTTTCTGAGAATGGCTCAACACAATGAAGAGCTTTCTGTTCCTGATCCTTACTACGGAGGACCCGATGGATTTGAAGAAGTCTTTGATTTGATTGAAGCAGCTTCCGAGGCGATTATTAAAAATCTGAAAGGAATATAGCGCCATCATGAACCACAATAGTAAAGGTCGACTTTATTTAATCCCAACCTTTTTAAGCGAAACAGCTTCATTGGATGAATTACCGGAGCAAACTATCCGCATTACTAAATCTTTGTCGCATTTTGTTGTAGAAACAGAGAAGGTAGCTCGTCAGTTTTTCAAGAAATTACAAATTACAATTCCACAATGTGATTTAAATATATTTACTCATGACAAACATAATAGTAGCAACTTTGATGAGTGTATAGGTTGGTTACAAAGTGGAATCGATGTGGGGCTTTTGAGTGACGCAGGCTGCCCTGCCATTGCCGACCCTGGGTCGGAATTTGTGTTACTCGCACATAATAAAGATATAGATGTTATCCCTTTGGTAGGTCCATCTAGTTTAATATTATCGTTGATGGCCTCCGGCATGAGTGGTCAAAAATTTTCTTTTCACGGATATTTATCGAAAGATGAAAGCACTCGGAAAGATCAAATAAAACATTTAGAAAAAAACGCTGCTACACAAAATTGCACACAATTGTTTATTGAAACTCCATTCAAAAATCAATTGGTTTTAAAAAATATGTTGGAAGTATGTCAGGCCGACACATTGATTGGTGTGTTTTGTAACTTGACCTCAGACCATGCACTAATTAAAACCAAAACGGTTAAAGATTGGAAATCGAAATTACCCGATTTGCAAAAGCGACCTTGTGTATTTACAATTTATAGAAATGGCAAAAAAAATTAAAACTGTTAATCTTAAAACATTCAAAAGACAAGTAGGTCAAAAAAGAAAAGTCCTGACAACTTTTCTGAGAGGAATTCATAACAGAAAAGTGAGTCGCTTAAATCAAAGAGTAAAGGAATTGGACCAGCAAGCATTTCAAGAAATTGATTGTCTCGACTGTGGGAATTGCTGCAAACAAATGACACCTACTTATACTAAGAAAGACATTAAAAGAATATCCTCTCATTTTAAAATGACTGAAAAAGAGTATTTTGATAAGTATTTATATAAGGACGAGTCGGGTGATATCATGCATCAATCAACACCTTGTTACTTTTTGCAAAGAGACAACAAGTGTTCCATCTATGAAATTCGCCCTGATGACTGTAGAGGTTTTCCGCACTTACACAAAAGTGACTTTAAAAATGCAAGCACAATCAACATTCAAAACATCGATTACTGTCCAATTACTTTTAAGGTCGTAAGTGCCTTGTACGATCAAATAGTAAATAAAAAGTAAGATTTGTTTTACTTAACTTCCAGCAACTCCACTTCAAAAACTAATGGAGAATATGGGGGAATAACTCCAGATGATCCTTGCGGGCCATAAGCTAAATTAGATGGGATTACCAGTCGCGCTTTACCACCCACATTCATCATAGAAATACCTTCCTCCCAACCTGGAATTACGGCTCCTTCACCTAAAGCAAATACAAGAGGATCGTTACGGTCCAACGAAGAGTCGAACTTTTTGCCATCTGTAAACATACCGGTATAATGTACTGAAACTGTCTTACCATTTTCAGCTCTTGAGCCTTTTCCTTTCACCACTTCAACATAATACAAACCACTTTGAGTAGGTTGCACATTTATATTTTGATCTTTTAGGTAATTTTGAATCTCTATCATTTCAGTATTCTTCAACTTTTCGTTTTTGGCATTAACCAAATTATCGTAATCCGCTCTTGAAATAAAGCTCTTCAACTTTACATCAAAACGAAGTTTGCTACCTGATTTAATATAGGGTGGCAATTCTGCCCCAAATGTTTTATTAAATATTGAATCGGCCACGCAGTAAAAAGTCATACTGTCGCCAGGGCTCATCATTGCAAATCCTTCTTCTACTCCACCTTTGAATGAAGGATCAACTAATACGACTTGAAAACTATCGCTCACCTCAGAACTATTGAATAGAATTGAGTCTGTATCTGTCTTGTAAACCAAACCAAGGGTCATGATATCTCCGCTAGCTGCAACGTCTCCAGGATTATCAATATGAATCTGATACTCAAGACCCGATTCGGTTTTTTTCATTCCACCTGAATTACAAGACAATAAAGCGATGCTAAAGAAAGCAACAATGATTTTTGATGTAGTTTTCATTTATGTTTAATTATATTTTTTAATTCTAAGTTTATGATCAGAGTTGCATTGGGTGGAACACGAATTCCATCTCCAGTGAACCCAAATGCAAGGTGCGAAGGTACAATAAAAATAGCCCGGTCGCCTTCTTGCATTAATTTTACTCCCTCTTCAATCCCAGATATTATTCCGGCATTTCCTAATACAAAAGAACGGGTACCTAAACTATCTCTAGCATACAATAAAGTCCCGTCTAAAAGCTGCATATCGAACTCTACCTCTACTAGGTCGTTCTTATCCGGAAACCGATTCCCCAATTTTTTTTGAATTATTTGATACCGCAGACCCGTTGTTGTACTGTCCATGGTATATCCTCCCCGTAAAATAAAACTATTAATCTTGTCAGATTCCGATTCGACAAATATTCGATTGGCATTTATTAAGGTTTCTTTTAAATCTATGCTCTCTTTTTGCTCTGACTTTTCACTATTTCGACAGGAATTGAGTACCACTAAGAACATATAAAGCAGAATTTTGAATGATGCTTTTTTCATAGCAATTTCAAATATCCTTTTGAAACAAATTCAGGCAACAATTCTTCAATCTTTTCTATGGTTGATTCTAAGCTAATTTTAGAAACGCCACCAGCGGCATTTTTATGGCCACCTCCATTGAAATATTCAGATGCTATTGAACGAACATCTTGATCCACTCTCGATCTCATTGAAATCCGCACCTCATTTTCTCGCTCAGATAACAATATCGCTATTTCAATCCCGCTAATACTCAATCCATAATTAACAAAACCTTCAGAATCGCCTGTCTTGTACTGATATTTCTGTAGAATATCTTTACTTAATGCAATTATGGCTACTCGATACTCCCAGTTAATTTTCATTCCTTCTGTTATACTATACCCCAATAGTCGCAATCTAGATTCTGAGAAGCTATCGAAAATTTTCTCGTGAACAGCAGTATGATTAAAGCCTGTTGTAAATAAATCAGCTATTACTTGATGTAAATCTCCGCTCATACTATTAAAACGAAAAGATCCGGTATCGGTCATGATTCCACAATACAACGCACTTGCCTCTGATGGTCCAATATACGTCCTCCAATTCATTCGCTTTATTAAATGATAAACCAATTCTGCCGTAGCAGCTGCATCAGGGAAGCTAAATGTTAAACCGGCAAATTTTTTTGGGTGGAGGTGATGATCTATCATCACAACAGTGGCATCTGATTGTTCTATCATACCACCTGCAAGACCGCATCGATCTAAATCATTAAAATCCAAGCAAAAAATAAGGTCTGCATTGCTAAACAAAATATTTGATTCTTCTGTTTCCAAATCAACTTGTATAATTTTTTCCGAACCCTCAAGAAATAATAAAAAGTTAGGATATGCATCAGGACTAAACATAGTTACATCATGACCTAATTTACTTAGCACCGATCCCAATGCTAGCATTGATCCTAAAGCATCTCCATCGGGCTTTTTATGAGTGATCAAGCATATCTTTCTAGAATCAGATAATTCTTTTTGCAATTCGGCAATTAACGTATCGTCAAATGAGGGCATCATATCGGGGATAAATGTATTAAATCCATTCTTATTCATTTTGAAGCTGAGTAGTTTTTTTTACTTTTGCGCTCCACATAAAAAATACATTACCGTGAGCAATATTACTTTTACCATGATTAAACCGGATGCTGTTGGGAACAAACATACCGGAGCTATTTTAGATCATATCATTAAAGCAGGTTTTGAAATTGTCGCTATGAAATACACAAAACTTAGCAACGAACAAGCTGGAAATTTTTATGCCGTTCATAAGGAGCGACCTTTTTATGGCGATTTAGTAAAGTACATGTCTTCCGGAACTATAGTTGCTGCAGTTTTACGCAAATCAAATGCAGTTGCTGACTTTAGAAAACTCATCGGAGCTACCGATCCTTCGAAAGCTGAAGAAGGAACTATTAGGAAGTTGTATGCTACTTCTATTGAAGCAAATGCAGTACATGGCTCTGATAGCGATGAAAATGCTGCCATAGAAGCTTCATTCTTTTTCTCTTCATTAGAGAGATTCTAATCTTATATTTTTCGGTTGATCACAAGTTCGTGAACAACTTCGGACCTTAATGCAGTGTTGAGGTTATCGATCACTTTGTCTTTTTCCAAATTCAGTTGGTCTGCTAATGGACTTGAGTTTACATTTACATAAAGCGTACTACCTTTTAGAACTATTTTAGTAGTTCGGTTGCTTATTAATGTTCCCATTTCTCTTGTCCATATTTCTTTGATTTGAGATTCCACGACCTTTCTTCCTAAAGTACCCGAACCCAACAGATCGTTTAATGTGTCTTTTATTGATTTGCTTTCAGAATCTCTACTCATACTTTTTCATTCATTATTATTCGTTCTCGAATATTAAACATATCGTAACTGATCTCCATTCGATCAAATACAGCGGATAGCCTAAAACCATCGGTATCGCTAATAAAAATTTGACCAAACCTCTTTTCTTTTGTCAACTGCAACAACTTATCCATTCTATTACTATCCAATTTGTCATATATATCATCATACAATAAAATGGGTTGATCGTTTTTTACTTTGCGCAACCACTCATATTGTGCCAACTTCATTGCTATAACAACTGATTTCTGTTGGCCTTGAGAAGCGTATTTCCGGGCGTTATGTCCATTCAGTATAATCTTTAAATCGTCTTTGTGCACACCTTGCGATGTGAACTGTACTATTTTGTCTTTCGATCTAGATTGCAACATCAGATCTTTCCACTTAGAAGATTGCAATGCCGATTCATACTGAATCTCTACGGCTTCTTTACCATCGCACAAAAATTGATACATTGGATTGAAATATGGATTAAACTGATCTATAAAATCTCTTCTAAAATCGTAAACTCTAGTAGCCGGTTCTTCCAACATCTCATCATACATCTCCAATTGTTCATCCAAAGACCTTGGATTACCTTTTTGCTTTAAAAGTGCATTTCGCTGAGATATGATTTTGTTATACAGCATTAAATCCTGCAAATACTCTTTACTGTATTGCGATAGGATTACATCAATAAATTTTCTTCGAATTTCACTTCCCTCGGTCAATAAGTTTTGATCGCTTGGTGCTATAACTACTACCGGAAACAGACCTATATGGTCGCTTAGTCTTGAATAATTATTTCCATTTAAAGAGAACACCTTAGTTCCGTTTTTAAAGGAACAATTGATTTTATGCTCCAACTCCTTTTTGCAAAAGTTACCGGAAACCATAAAAAAATCAGATTGATGTTTAATGTTTTGGCTGTCTACAGGATTAAAATAGCTTTTACACATGGAAAGATAATGAATGGCATCAATCACATTTGTTTTTCCAGCTCCATTGGGTCCAAAAAGAATATTCACTCCGGAATTAAACTCAAATTGGGCCTCTTCGTAATTCTTAAACTGAAATATTGATAAATCTCTTATGTACATAATTAATGGCCATAAATATAGCTAATCGCAATCTTAACACCATTGAAATTGGCTACTATTTAATGTTTTGTTAAAAAAATTTGGCTACTTTTGCGCACCTTATAATACCAAATAATAATGGCAGAAAAAGAACAAGAGTTTGATGTTCAGGAAGCATTAGGAAAAACTGAGCAATACATCCAAAATAATAAAAAGAGTTTATCCATTATTGGTGGAGCTATTGTAGTAATTGTACTAGGATACTTTGGTTACACCAATTTTATAGTGAAACCACAGGAAGAAGCAGCGAGCAAACAAATGTTTATTGCAGAGCGATATTTTGAACAGGATTCGATAGATGTTGCCATCAACGGTGATGGAAATTTTCCCGGCTTCTTACAAATCATACAAGATTACGGTTCTTCTGAATCAGCCAATCGTGCACATTATTATTTAGGAATGTGCTATTTAAAAAAGGGACAATTTGAAGATGCCATTAAATATTTAAAAGGCTATGATGCCGAAGATCAGATTACTGGTGCTCTGGCATTAGGCGGAATTGCAGATGCATATTTGGAGCAAGGTAAAACAGACGATGCAATTTCTTATTACAAGAAAGCAGTTGACTGGGATGAAAATGATTTTACTCCTCCATTCTTTTTGAAAAAAATGGCACTTACCTACGAGCATCTAAAACAATACGACAAAGCCATTGATACCTATCAGCAAATCAAAGACAGCTATACCAATAGCACTGAAGGAAGAGAAGCAGATAAGTATTTAGCAAGAGCAAAAAAATTAGCAGGAAAGTAATTAGCATTAAATGTCCGGTCAAAGCTATACCCCAAACCAGGCTCTGAATTCTCAATCCGGTCGTAATTTTAAAATAGCCATTGTATATGCTCAATGGCATTCTTCATACATGTCTGTTTTGATTGAAGGCTGCAAGAAGAATTTAGTTCACTTTGGTGTTGAACCCGACAACATTTTCTTACAATCGGTTCCGGGTAGTTTTGAACTTATATCTGCATCAAATCATATTGCGAATTCAAAGTCTTTTGATGCTATTATTTGTTTTGGCATTTTAATCAAAGGTGAAACCGCTCATTTCGAATATATCTGTCAGGGTGTAACGCAAGGTATCAGCCAACTCAATGCTTCACAAAAAACTCCTATCATATTCGGAGTAATCACTGCACATAATGAACAACAAGTTGTAGATCGTTGTGGTGGGAAACATGGTCACAAAGGAGAAGAAGCAGCCATAGCTGCAATTGAGATGGCTCTGTTAGTTGAAAAAATTAAAGCTATTTAAGTACTGAAATAGGCTCAGTAAATAGAATGACCCCATCCAATGCTTGCAAGTAATAATATCCGGCATTCAAATGATTTAAATTGAGCTCAATCAAATTAGCTCCCATATTTATCTCAACTTCTTTATTCAAAATTACACGACCAATGTTGTCATAAAGTTTAAAGAGCACTTTAGTATTTGATGAACTGATAAGTTGAATATATGAACTACTAGTTGTTGGGTTTGGATAGATGTTATACGTAAATCCTTCTTTACAATGACTGGCTATCGGTCCATAAGCTACTGAATTTCCATCTAAATCATATTGGTGCAGTCGATAGTACGACTTTTCTTCCGATGTATTTTCATCTATAAACTGATAATCATTTTTCCAACTACTGTTGCCTGCAGCAACAACTTGTCCTATACTTTTAAACTTCCCGCTTCCTATACTCTTTTCAATTTCAAAATAAGCACTGTTCGTTTCACTTGCAGTTGACCATTTCAAAACAACACCGGGTTCATCACATATGGCATTGAAATTCAATAATTGAACAGGAAGTGGGCTAGACATAGTTGCCATGCTAAAGTTCTCTGTGTCGTAAGTACTCCAGGCATTTTTTGTAACGGTAGCCAAATTAGGACTAGCTGCCATACCAAATGTAACGGCTCCCAAGTCTTTCCACAAATATGGCGTACTATATCCCCATTCGGTTAAAAGCAAATTCCCATAACTCATCACATTATCTGCTATAAAATCATAAGTCAAGGTAATATTGTTAGAACTCGTTCCACTGATGCGTTCAATTTTTACATACCATAGAGGATTCACATTTCCTAAACTCGGATCTCTCAAATTGCGATCAAAAGCATCAAAATTGGGATCGTAATTTACAAACCGTACAGCCATTGTTTGCGCAGAAGTTGAATTGGGTTGCAAACGCACAGGCCTGAAACGATATGGAGGATTAGAAGAACCAACCGGGAATTCATAGATGCCTGCAGAATTTAAATTCCTCATCAAACTTCCTCCTGCCATACTACTCACCATTCCTAAACCGGTACTTGTATTAAGACCTGTTCTTGTTATAGCACCTGCAAAAGTATTGGTAACATACATGTCGTTGGTCTGTGTTGCTAATTCTCTATCGGTAAGGGCAAGCGTTCCTTGAACTTGAGCATTTACATATTGAGTTTTGACAGAAGTTCCACCTAATGTAAGATTGTAAAAATAAGTTGGTGTTGATCCTCTGATACCTTGAGCTGCTCCAGACATTAGGAATAGACCAGGCCCTGAATTTAGAAATGCATTCGTAGAAGAATTATTTGTCCAGTCTCCTTTTATTTCGATGGTTCCTAAATTTTCGATTGTACCCATGCCTAAAAAGTTATCTTGATTAATCACTCCACCATCTACAAAAATGTTGGTACCCGGTTGCACATGAATATAGGATCCATCGTTTACTACTAGTCCGCTACCTGGTGATGGACACGAAACAACTGTGATATAAGCATTTCTGGTTAAGTTACCGCTACCCAACGCATTGGTTGCAGTCAAAGAAACATTGTATGCTCCTGGTAAAGCATATAATATACCAGTTGGATTTTGTGCGATACTTGCAGCAGGAACCCCACCTGTAAATGTCCAACTCCATCCAGTAGGTGTATTTGTACTTAAATCAGTAAAGTTCACCGTTTGACCGGCACATATTTGAGTTGGTGCTCCACCAAAATCTGCCACAGGTGGCGCACATGTATTAACGATAATATAGTTGACTTTTGTTGCCGTATGACTACCACCGTTTCCATTGGCTGTTAAAGAAACTGTATAAACACCTGCTACCGGATAACTGACTGTTGGATTTATTGCAAAAGAAGTTGCAGGCACTCCTCCCGGAAAACTCCACTGATAATTGTTTACTTGCCCGGTAGTAAGATTTGTAAAATTGATCGTTTGATTAATACAAACAGTTGTTGGTGAAGCACTAAAATCAGCCACCGGTGGAGGTGGACAAACATTCACCTTAATGTATAAATTCTTCGTAAGGATGTTACTACCATTTGCATTTGTTGCGGTTAGCGTAACATTATATGTACCAGCTGTATTGTAGGTAACAATTGGATTTTGTGCTATTGAGGCTACAGGTGTTCCACCAGGGAAATTCCAACTCCAACTGGTAGGGATATTTGTACTAAGATCAGTAAACTGAATGGATTGCCCTTCACATAATATAGTGTCGTTGGCCATAAAGTTAGCAACAGGAGGAGGACAACTGTTTACCACTATATAATTTGTTTTAGACTCAATATCAGTACCAAAAGCATTTGTAACCGTAAGTGTAACGGTATAACTACCTGGAGCAGCATAATTAACCGGAGGTGGATTAGCCCCTACAAAAGCAGCAGGCACTCCTCCTGGGAAAGCCCAAGTCCAGGAGGTGGGATTTCCGGTACTAAGATTGGTAAAGTTTACCGTTAATGAGTTACAACCTACCGTAGGAGTTCCACTAAACTCTGCAATGGGAGCCGCGATCTGGCAGTTAGAAGAATTAACTGCAATCATCTGGGATGGTCCACAAATGTTTGCCACCGTACTTCTTGACATAATATCATTTCCACCTGCTATCTCACTTGCCGGTTGTAAAGCTCTTCTATTAGTTGCAGGTCCAATTGCCCAATGCATTACGCTAGGAGTAGGACTAATTATGGTATGTCCCAATTGATGACTATGCCCAAGTTCGTGTAAGCAAACTGATTCAAAATCATATAATGCACCGGCTGCTAAAGCAGGTCCATATTGCCAATTGATTCCTCCAGTTCCATTAGTTCTGAATTTCAAATCGTTTTCATTCAAATACCAAACACCACTTCCACAACTACTATAAAAGCTATACGACACTCCCAGCACTCCAGCTGGTAAAGGTGATGAACCATCGAAGGTTACCAAATTTACGTTATCGAGACCTTGCACTGAAAGAGCAACCGGAACCATCGGAGTTAATCGGTGGAAGTTTACAAATGTTCCGCATCTCCAAGTGGAAAGAGCTCTTTCAAAAGCGGCAACAGCTGGAGCATTTGCATTGAAGGTACTGTTATAAACATAGGTATATCCACCTACTCCATTATCAGAAATTAAATCAGGTTGATAATACGTTAAACCACTTATTACATTGGATTCATTGAATGGAACCGTTAACGAAACGGCACTGGTAACAGTAGCTCCGGTATTATCGGTAATTCGAACCGGACCACTGCCGGCTCCAGAAGGTACCCAAACAATAATGGTGGTATTTGCCCAAGCTACTATATGATTTGCAGGACAAGCTATGAATGTTGCCCCTCCATCATTTGCGTTGCTGAATTCCAACAAAGCAGGTCCTGTATTGGTGGTAAAACCATTACCGGTAATAGTGATCTGACTACCTGCCAAAAGCCCTGCAGGTTGTGAAGGCGGAATGATGGCCACAACACTTGGTGGCATTTGTGGCGTATTGCTATTATTTCCCTTCACAGAATTAGGCGTAAGAGAGGAAACAAATGTTGGCTGCATACCTGTTTGTGAAATTATTTGATCAAACAACTGCACCTGAATGTTTGCATAGCTATTAAACAAGTCGCTTGCCGAAGAATGATCTAAACTATATTCTATAAAACCTTGATTCAAAGCCACAGGAAAATAATTAAATGCTCGTAAAGTTGAAAACTCTCCTGTATTCGTTTTCGCCTCGAGAAAGAACAATCCAACTTCTCCAATTTGTAAAGTCAAACTTGGATTCACAACTAATTTATTCAAGCCTACCTCTCCCCCTTCTGTAATAATATTTATATTTTGAGAAGAATAATTTCCTTTAAATACTCGACCAACATCAATAGTGTACTCGGTATAAATCAATGTTTGTTGAACGTTCCAAAAGGAATTTGATTGAGTAACTTTTCCTTCAACTATAAGATCAGCTTGGCTAATTCTACTGGTGAGAGAAACCGGTTCTTGCATACATTGTGCAGCAACTGATAAAGTTGATCCACCTATCAGTAATATAATGAAAAGGATATTTCTAAAAATCAAGCGCATTTGTTTTTCCTATTTTGATTTTGAAAGTTCATCCATTTTTTTTTCTAAGTACTCTATCTTTATTTGCTGTTCTTTTAATGCAGCCACTAATACCGGAATCAATCGGGTATAATCCACCGACTTAAACACTTGCATATTAGCTTCCACTCTTTGATTGGCATCGAGTGGCTTACATGCATTTAAATCCCAGTTTTTATCAGCAACAAGATTAGGCAATACTTTTTCTAAATCTTGAGCAATGAACCCATATTCTAATTTTTGATTCAATCCCATATATGGATACTTTTCAGTATCGTAAAAATACTCCACAGGATTGAGTTGTTCAATTATATCCAGTGCATTGTTCAATTCATTCACATCTCTTTTAAGTGCTTGATCTGATACGATATAAACTCCACCACTATATCCCAAATCACTATAGAATACACCTCCAAATCCAAGTCCGGTGCCTGCCGCTCCAACTCTAGCACCTCGAACTCCGGAACCATCCCTATTGTTTGCATGCCCACGAACGCCAATTGCAATGGAAGTCAAAGTATTATTGATGGCTAATCCAAAAGCACCACTGGCTATAAAACTTGTTTGGCTGTAGTTGTTAATACCTTCAAATCCATTATACCCACTAGTTGTAGTAGTGTTGTATGCACTTAGAGCAACGCCATTTACACTTTGATTTTCATATTGGGCCATTGCTGTATTCGCTCCGGTAATTGTAGATCTCATATGAAACATATAAGCAGGTGCTGTTAAACCGATCCCTATCCAACCCGTTGAAGTCATAGTCGCTCGAATTAGATTATTGGTTCTAAAATCAATTCTTCGTCCATCTGTGGTTCCTAAAAAATGTGTTCCATCAACCAACCCAGAATTTCCTGATGTTAGCCAATCCGTTGAAGGTGTTCCGGGTGTAACCGTAAGATCCCCATTGGCGTTTGCATATAATGCTCTTGTTCCAACCCCTGATAATCCATCGACTCGTATAGTAACTCCTCCTCCGGCAACATGCAGTTTTTGTAATGGTGTGGCTGTTCCAATACCAACATTTTGAGCAAAGGACACACAATTACCTAAACTAATAGAAGTTAATATCATCAATACGGATTTGAAAAATGAACGAGTTGGTTTCATGACCTTTTGTTTTAATAGGTTATTCTTTCTTTTCTTTTTGCATAGGAATAGAGATGTTGTCTGAGCTTTTTACCATTTGTGATTTACTTTCTTGGCGGCCAGGAGCTTCAGGGAATCGTTGTTGGCCATATGGTGAATTTATTTCATCAGCCCTTCGTGCCACAACTTGATAAGTGAAATTTATATTGGAAGTTCCGTTGTTTAATTCTTTAACCTTAAATCCACTTTGAGTTTTCTCATAAACAAAAACTCCATTGCAATCTCCTTCCGGCTGAATGATTACTTTTAGAGGACTTGATTCACTAACAAATATATTTTTACTGTAACTAGGATCAAGAGTAATAGTTGCTTCTCCATTAACTAAGGTGCTTGTTCCATAATCCATAAAAAGAACTTCCGGGGCTTCGGGTGCGAACATGACTACATCTTTATCATTGGCATCTTTAACAATCGTAGAAACGGTACCGCTACCAATAATTTTATAGTTTAATCCACCATAAGCACCCACATACGCAAAAGGTGGATTAACAATTGCAACTTCGAAATATCCTCCTGCGGTAGGTAAAGCTGCGGTACCTGCAGTGGTTGCAAAACCGCTTGCTCCAAATGAACTTCCTGTTCCGCTTATACCACTGCCTCTCCCAATAACCGTAAAGGTTCCAAGATTATTTCCTACTCCTATAACACCTATTCCATTGGAATTTCTTCTGGCTAAAGCATAAATTCCATAATAACTTCCGGTACCGCTAATACCGGCCCCCAAATTAGGGTAGCTTCCAACCACTCCGTTGCCTATACCAAAAATACCTAACCCTGATGAGTGGCGGTTTGTAGCATATAACGCATATCCACTAGAAGCTGCTACTGCCAAGCTGTCCCATGCATATACTCCGATGTTACCACCTTGTCCAAAAACACCATACAAACTGCTTATACCAAATACACCTGTTCCACCTGTTAGATTCTCACCGTATACACCTGCTCCACCTCCACTGCCATATCCATTCACAGCAAATGGGTAGGTACTATTTCCGACTACCTCAAACATATCTAGTAAATCAACTGGCGCTATTGCATTAACAAGCACTTGCCCTGTATTCATCACTCGGGCACGTTCCAAATTGTTTGTCCTTATCACTAAAGATTGATTATCAGTGGTACCCAAAAAGTTTACGTTAGAATTGGTTCCTAAATTTCCTAAAATGGTCCAATCAGGTGAATTTGCACCGCTGGCAACAATTAATCTACCAAAGTTGTCCGCTAATACGGTTCTGTTTCCTACTCCAGCAAGGTTTGATACCCGTATTGTACCTCCATTTACATGTAGTTTATCTAAAGGAACAGAAGTTCCGATACCGACATTTTGAGCATGCAAAATAGAAATTTGGGCTATAACCACGGTTATAACCCTAAGAAAGAGTTTAGTTGGCTTAATCATGTATAGTTTTAGTCTATAAAATCCTATAAATCAGTTGATTATTAATTACAATATACTTTTTAAATATAACACTCTAAAACAACAAATACAATGCCATATTACATGAAAATTGTATGCGCTTGTCCATTAATTCCGCCAACATGGTAGATTACATGGCAAAGCTATTTTTTGCAATATGCATGTATAGCTTCTACAAGTCTGTCAAGATCTTTCAGTGAAGTATACAAATGTGGAGTAATTCTGACTCCATCTAAGGTTTCCCAGCCAATTGGAGAACAATGAATTTTGAATTTAGAAAATAAAAAAAGTTCAAACTCTGATGCGGTCTTACCCTTTATTGAAATATGAGCCAGCGCACAGGATTTATTGAGATCGAAAGTAGTATTTGAAATAAGATTTTCAAAGTTTCTTACTTGGCTATGCCAATAATTCTTCAAATATCTCAACCGAGCCAATTTCCTTTCGCTACCAATACTATCATGAAAATCAATTGCATGAGCAATCGACATTTCCGAAGCAAAATTTCTTGTACCTATGGTTTCAAATTTTCGAATGTCTGTTCCATCGGGTTGATTGGAAGAAAGCAAGGCCCAGATTTTTGAAATCTTCTCTTTTCGAATATATAACAAACCACTACCAAAAGGAGCGCAAAGCCATTTATGCAAACTTGTACCAAAATAATCACAGTTTAAATCTGATACTTTAAAACTTAATTGAGCAAAACTATGAGCGCCATCGACTATTACTTCAATACCTTTTTGTTTAGCTATGAATCCAATTTCTTGTACCGGAATAATCTGACCGGTCCAGTTAATGACATGAGTTAAATGAATGACTTTCGTTTTTGAGTTAATCAGAGAAGTATATGCTTGAACCAATTCAGAAGTATTATCATTTGGCAAGTTCAATTCAACAAATCGCAATACGATGCCATCTCTTTTTGCCCTTTGATTCCAAGCATTAATCATGTTAGGATAGTCATACTTAGAAAGGATAACTTCATCTCCTCTTCGAAAATCAAGGCCAAAAATAATGGTGTTTAAAGCCTCTGTACTATTTCTATTAATAGCTATTTCTTCTTTGTCACATCCGGCTAAATGAGCCAATCTTTCTCGTAATGGTTCTCTTCCCTGATCCAATATTCTCCACATATAATACGATGGAGCTTCATTACACATTTTGTAGTAATGGATGTGCGCTTCTTGAACTTGACGTGGCTGGGGACTAACGCCTCCATTATTCAAATTGATAATAGTTTTTGATGCAGTGAAAGAATCTCTTACCCACATCCAAAAATCCTCATCTTTAGCTAAAGATTCAGCATCAAGATTTTCTACTCTTCTCAAATCTTGTGCAAAAGATGGATTTTGAACACCATGTAATGTAAAAACCAGCCCAGCAGCAGTTGTATTTTTTATAAATTCTCTTCGGCTAATCATAATAATTAATCTAAAGTAAAGTAAAAGCCACTATTTTTTATGCTTTTTATAAATAACATCGATATCAAATTAAAAACAGTATAATTTTCATACCTTCGCGAAAAATTTTTTTTCCATGAAATACAAAAACTCTCTCAACTCAATCCTCATTCTGTTGTCTATCTTTGCATTAACTTTATCATCTTGTCAAACTTTTAAAGAAGACAATGAAAGGCTGAATAGACAAATCGACTCCATTTTAGTAGTATCCATGCAAAAAGACAGTGCTATTGATGGATATTTGGGAACCCTAACTGAAATTGCTGACAACTTAGATTCGATTACTGTTAAACAAGATGTGATTACTCTCAGTTCAGGTAATAACCCTGAGTTTAATAAAGATTCAAAACAAAGAATTAATGATGCCATTTTAACCATTAATGAGATAATGGAAAAAAGTAAAGAGCGCCTCAGCAACCTCGAATCGCAATTGAGAAACTCACGATACAAAACCAAGAACTTAGAGAAGTTGATTGACGATTTAAGAATTCAGATTATGGCTAAAGATTCAGAACTTGTTGTATTAAATAACAAGTTGGCCGATTTAAATTTACACGTTGCTCAGCTTAGCACTTCCATCGATAGTTTAAAAGTTGAAAATCAAAACAGAGATCAAACCATTACGGATAAAACAAATATTATTCATACGGTATACTATGTGGTGGGAACTTATAAGGAATTACGTGATAAGAAAGTACTCAGTAAAGAAGGTGGATTTTTAGGTATTGGAAAAGAAGAAACATTATTAAAGAATTTCGATTCTTCTCAGTTTACAAAAGTAGATAGTAGAGAATTCAATTCATTAACGATAAATAATAAAAGTGCAAAAGTTCTTACGGCACATCCAACTGATTCCTATTCACTGAACAAGAATGCAAAAGGAGTAGTAGAGAGCATTACCATAACTAACTTTGAGAAATTCTGGCGAGCTTCTAAATATTTGGTAATTATTGTAGGTTAAATACAACTTAAACCTTTATAAAGACAAACGCTTCCAATGAATTTTGGAAGCGTTTTATTTTATTTCAATTATCTTTGATCATACCAATACCAGAAACATCTAAAACAAAAACCAATGAAAAAAATTATCCTATTGCTTGTCCTGATAATTTCAGGAAATCTTGCTGCACAAGACTGGGTATCGAAAATGATGGATCACGATGTTAACTTTTTCGAAGTTCAGAAAACATTTGATGAATATTATACGAAAGCTAAAAATGATTTGGCTCTTCAAAGAGCGCAACAAGGCATTCAAGAACCATTAAAACCTAATCCGAAAGTTACAGGGTTCAATCAATTCAGAAGATGGGAATGGTTTATGAAACCTAGAGTTGGTGCGAATGGAGAACGATTTAATCCAGCTTCATCCTATTTTGAAAGTGAAAAGTATAAGCAGCAGTTTAACCAACTAACAAACGCAGGAAATTGGACTCAAATTGGACCGGTTTTTTCTGCAGGTTTGGCAGGAGCAGGAAGATTGAATTTTGTACGAATTGATCCTACCAATAATAATATAATTTATGTAGGAAGTCCATCTGGAGGTTTGTGGAAATCAACCAATGCTGGAAGCAGTTGGACAACGTTTACAGACAATTTACCTCAAGTTATAGGTTGTACTGATATCGCAATTGATCCTGTGAATTCAAACATATTATATATGGTGACAGGTGATGGTGATGCAGGTGACACTTACTCCTTAGGTTTACTTAAGTCATACGATGCTGGACTCACATGGAATCCAACTGGGTTGACTTTCTCTATGGGCAACACAAGATTAATGAGTAAAGTTTTAATCAATCCTAATAATGCAAACATAATTTTAGTAGCAAGTAGTGCGGGAATTTATAGAAGTACCGATGCCGGTGTAACATTTACAAATACGAGAACAGGATCGTTCAAAGACATGGAGTTTAAACCTGGCGATCCAAACACAGTATATATAGCAGGAAGTGAATTTTATGTTTCGAACGATGGTGGAGTTACCTGGACTCAAACCACTAGTGGCTTGCCTTCCGCTACCAATGTAAGTCGTATGGCTATTTGTACAACACCAGCCGATCCTTCAATTGTTTACATGATTGTAGGATTACCTGCTCCAGGTTATGGTACAGAAGGATTTTATCGCTCCACCAACAGTGGTGCAAGTTTCACTAAACTATCAACACCATCATTGGGAAATCAGCAATGGTATGACCTGTGCATAGCTTCTAATCCTACCAATGCAAGTGAAGTAATAGTTGGAGGACAAACTCAATTTCAAAAATCAACGAACAATGGTTCTTCATGGACACAAATTGCGCAATCAACACATGTCGATTATCATGATTGCGTTTATATCAATGGCACAACATTTTATATCGCTAGTGATGGAGGTTTATATAGAACCACAAATAATGGAAGTTCTTTTTCGAATCTGAATAACAACTTAAGCATTGCTCAGATGTATGGTTTTGGCCATTCAGCCACTAACCCAAACTTAAACATTCAAGGATGGCAGGATAATAGAACAAATCTCCACAATAATGGGAATTGGAATCAAACTATGGGTGGTGACGGAATGCTTGCTTTTATTAGCAAAACCAATGACAATAACATGTGGGGTTCTCAATATGAAGGCTCACTAAATAGAAGTACTAATGGAGGGAATTCTTGGCAGGGAGCCACTAGCGGAATCTCTGAAGTAGGCGCTTGGGTAACTCCATGGATTGAAGATCCGGTAACGAGCAATACGCTTTGGGCAGGGTTTATAAATGTTTATAAAAGCGTTAATGGTGGTGCTTCATGGACCAAGATGAGTACATTCAGTAATCAATCTACTATGAGTACTCTGAATGTATCTGCTGCGAATAATCAGATCATTTGGGCTGCAAAACCAGGCAATCTTTATCTTAGTACCAATGGAGGGTCGAGTTGGTCAACCATTACGAATGTTCCGGCAGGAACCATTACTTCAATTGCATGTTCAAATACTGATGCAAATGCAGCTTGGATAACTTTTTCAGGATTCAGTAACAACAACAAAGTATTTGAAACAAAAGATTTAGGTCAATCCTGGACTAATTTGTCTGCATCTATTCCTAATGTACCGGTAAATTGTATTCTGCGTGTGAACAATTCGAATGATGCATTATACATTGGCACCGACATTGGTGTTTTTTACAAAGATGCATCGCTTAATATTTGGCAACCATTTAATAATGGATTACCCAATGTAATCGTTACACAAATGCAAGTATTTTACCCAACGGGAAAAATTAGAGCGAGTACTTATGGTAGAGGCATGTGGGAGAGCGATCAATATGTAGCAGGCACCTATCCTCCATCTGCAGCATTTGGAAGCAATATCAAAATTGATTGTCCAGGCTCTGCCGTTTCTTTCAGTGATTTTACAGCAGGGCAACCTACCCAATGGAGTTGGTCTTTTCCGGGAGGATGGCCTTCGAGCAGTAGTTTGCAAAACCCCGTTGTTATTTATAATAATCCCGGAACGTATAGTGTAACGCTTATTGCCAGTAACGCAAATGGTATTGATACCATCGAGTACACCAACTTCATTACAATTAATTCTAGTCCACATCCAAATCCTACTACCACAGGAGATGTTATATGTGGACCTGGTACTGCAAACCTTTCTGCCAACGGCACTGGTTTTGGAACACTTAGATGGTGGGATGCCGCAGGTGGTGGTAATCTGGTGCACACCGGCAATACTTATGCCCCTTTCATTAGCGGTAATACAACCTATTATGTAGATGAAGATTTCCCCGGAGGTAATATAGATTTCTGCGGTGAGTTTAATAATTCTTTTGGCGCAGGATCGTTTTTTACTGCAAACGATATTAGAGGATTATACTTTGATGTGTTTAACCCGGTGGTACTAAATACGGTTGATGTATATTCGAATTCTGCCGGTTTCAGAACCATAGAAATATTAGATGAACAAGGAAATACTTATATAGATACCAGCATCTTTATTCCGGCCACAGGACAAAGCACTCCTACAACCTTAACTTTAGACTTTAAGTTGTATCCTGGTACCGGTTATTTTATAAAATGCAGAGGATTGGTTGATTTGTTTAGAAATTCTTCCGGAACAAGTTACCCATACATAGCGGCCAATATGCAAATCACAGGCAGTAATGCCGGTTCGCCAGGATATTACTATTTCTTCTATAATTGGGTTTTAACTGAAATCAATTGTAATACAGGTAGAACTGCGGTGACCGCTTTGGATACCTGTTCAGTGCAAGGCATCGAATCGATAAATGGTATTACAAATTTTGAAGTCCATCCTAACCCTTCAGAAGGGCAGTTTACTTATTCATTTATTTCAACTGAAAAAAGTGATTTAATTATCAGCCTTAATAATGCAATTGGAGAAGAAATTTATAAAGAGAATCTTAATTCTTTTGTAGGGACTTATAGACGCAACTTAGACTTTAGAGATAGAGCTAAAGGTATCTATATACTCAATGTTTCAAATGGCAAGAATGTGTCAAGCCAAAGAATTCTATTGCAATAGAAAGTAATTCATATGTATAATAGAAAGCCACCAATAAATTTCGGTGGTTTTTTTTATGTTCGTAAAAAATAACACAAGTTTTACATTATCATATTTGTTTATTAAAAATGAATTTTATTCTTTGCTGAATAAAGTAGAAAAAATGGAAATGATAAAAGCGATTGCCGGTTACCACATGCTAATGATACTGTCTAATGTAGATGGTGAGTTTAATCCCAATGAAGGTAAGCTTATAATAGAGTTCTTAGAAAAAAATTTCCCTTCGCAAACCGATTTGGATGCTGAAGTTGAAATACTAAGTAATATAAAAGAAGAAGATTACTTGAACCACTTTACGAAGTGCATGAACAGTTTTTACAAACATTCAACATTTGAAGAGCGAAGCCAATTTGTAGGATTTGCTATGCAGATCATCAAAGCCGATGACAAGATTACTGATAATGAAAACACCTTCATAAACGAGTTGCTCAATTCATGGGAACCTGAACTTGTTTAGTACGATAGAGGCCGGTTATTTGACCGGCTTTTTTATTGAAACGCTAGTCAATTCTTACTCACGAATAATGCCTATCTTTATCCTTTAATTTCCAATAAATATTATGAAAGAAGTTTATATAGTATCCGCTACTCGAACTCCTATTGGAGCCTTCAACGGAGTATTATCATCGTTATCTGCTACTCAATTAGGTGCTCTCGCCATCAAATCTGCCGTAGAAAAAGCAGGGATTAAACCCGAACAAATTAACGAGGTTTTTATGGGGCATGTTTTACAAGCCGATTGTGGGCAAGCACCCGTTACACAAGCTGTTAAGTTTGCTGGTTTATCTGATTCAATACCAGGAACCACGGTAAATAAAGTATGTGCATCCGGAATGAAATCCATAATGTTGGCTGCACAAAGCATCATGAATCAGGACAACGAAATTGTTGTTGCCGGAGGCATGGAGAGCATGAGCAATATTCCATATTATTTAGATAAAGCCAGAAATGGTTATCGATTAGGACATGGACAATTGACAGATGGGCTGGTAAAAGATGGATTGTGGGATGTATATAATGATTACCACATGGGAAATGCTGCAGAACTCTGCGCGGCCAGTTGTTCTCTTTCAAGAGAAGAGCAAGATGCCTATGCCATTGAATCGTATAAAAGAGCACAAGCCTCTCTTGAACAAGGATTGTTTGAAAATGAAATTACCCCTGTGGCTGTTCCACAAAGAGGAAAAGATGATCTTATTATTAAAGAAGACGAAGAGATTAATAAAGTAAACTACAATAAGATTCCTACGTTAAAACCTGCCTTCAAAAAAGATGGTACGGTAACAGCAGCCAATGCTAGTAAACTAAATGATGGCGCTGCTGCCGTAGTGCTAATGAGTAAAGAAAAAGCTATTGAATTAGGGATTAAACCCATTGCAAAAATTGTTTCATTTGCTGATGCACAACAAGCGCCTGAATGGTTTACAACTGCTCCCAGCAAAGCCATTCCAAAAGCTCTAGATAAAGCCGGTTTGACAATAAGCGATATTGATTTTTTTGAAATCAACGAAGCGTTTTCAGCAGTTGCTCTAGCCAATAATAAAGAACTTAAACTCGATGCCTCTAAAGTGAATGTTTTTGGAGGAGCTGTTGCTCTAGGTCATCCATTAGGCTGTTCAGGTGCACGAATTGTAGTTACCTTATTGAATGTGTTGGATCACAAAAAAGGAAAATATGGAGTTGCAGGAATTTGCAATGGCGGTGGTGGTGCCAGCGCTATAATTGTTGAAAAAATGTAATTCTTTTATTAATGAAATACGGTATCTGCCCATTAACTGTAGTGCCTTTAAGAGCAGAACCATCCGATAAAAGCGAGATGGTGAGCCAACTTTTATTTGGCGAACACTATCAAGTGATGCTTAGCCAAAATAATTGGTTACAAATAAAATGCGGATACGATGAATACGAAGGATGGATTGCTGCAAACCAACACTGCGAAACCAGCCTTCAGATCTATAACGAACTTTCCGCTAGCAATAGTTTTCTAAACTTCGATTTAGTGCAACTATTGATCAAAGGCAAGTTTATGCAAACGATCGTGATTGGTTCAACTCTACCCTATTTCGATGGTAAAAATTGCTACATCAATCAAGACAAACTTACGTTTGAAGGAAATGCTAAAATGCCCATGCAAGCGGAGAAAAGTATTCTTGTTGAAAATGCTTTTATGTATTTGAATTCCCCTTATTTGTGGGGCGGACGCTCGCCTTTGGGCATTGATTGCAGTGGCTTTACCCAAATGGTTTATAAGCTGTCAGGTATTCGCTTAAAAAGAGATGCTCGCCTGCAAGCAGAACAAGGAAAAACTATAAATCTACTAGCCGAATCGAACCCTGGCGACCTTGTTTTCTTCGATAACGAAGAAGGAAATATTGTTCATGTAGGAATATTAATTAATAAAGAAAATATTATACATTCGAGCGGCCAAGTTCGAGTTGATAAAATTGATCATCATGGCATATATGATGCTGAACAAAAAAAATATAGTCATAAACTCAGGGTAATTAAAAGACTGATCTAAATTGACTGTCTTAACAAATTATTTACCCAACTCCATTTTATGCTATTTAATCTCATCCCAATCGAATTCATCTTATTCGGTGTTACTTTATTAGGTATTGTTTTAAATCACAAAAAAGCAATCTACATCGGTTTAACGGGCATGATTGCCGTTCTGCTGTATTCAAAGTTTATTTCAAATGTCAATTTAACCGAACACTTTATTGGCAACGAACATCACGAAGGAGAATGGAGAATCATGTTAAATTTATTTGGCCTGCTAACCGGTTTCAGCATATTGGCTGCTTATTTTGAAAAATCAGAATTGCCACAATACATCTCTACCAGATTATCACATAAATGGTACGGTCATTTAACTTTATTGATTATAGTTTTCATCTTATCCTCCTTTTTAGATAACATAGCAGCAGCCATGATTGGAGGTTCTATTGCACATGTGATCTATAAAGGAAAGGTTCACATCGGTTTTCTTGCAGCAATAGTAGCAGCTAGTAATGCTGGCGGTGCAGGAAGTGTGATTGGAGATACCACCACTACCATGATGTGGATAGAAGGGGTTGCCGCATCCGAAGTTTTGCATGCGTACATTGCCTCTATTAGTGCCTTTTTGTTTTTCGCCTTCATTGCATCCAGACAACAACACAAACACCACGATATAATCGTTCCCGATCATGAAGTACATATAGACTTTCAAAATTTGTTTATCGTAGCCCTCATCATCATTGGAACCATTGTAACCAATGTTTATTTAGATTTTCCTGCGCTGGGTGTTTGGATAGCTATCTTAATAGGCAATTTATTTAAGAAAGCAGATTGGAAACAATTAGGACCCGCTTCATCGGGTAGTGTTTTTCTTTTATCGCTTGTTACGATTGCATCTTTAATGCCAGTTGATCAATTACCTGAACCCTCTGTTATATCTTCCTTTGGATTAGGATTAGTCTCTTCTATCTTCGATAATATACCACTTACCAAATTAGCACTCGAACAAAATAATTACGATTGGGCAATTCTGGCCTATGCTGTTGGCTTTGGAGGCTCTATGTTGTGGTTTGGATCTTCTGCCGGTGTGGCTTTGTCCGGCTTATATCCTCAAATGAGAGATGTAAAAAAATGGATATCTATGGGATGGCACATAGTAGTGTCCTATATAATAGGTTTTGCAATTCTATACCTTGTTTTGGGATGGAATGCGCATACATTCACACCAAAATCTCAGATCAATCAATCAGAAAATGTTGAACACTGATTATCGAACAAACATAAAATAGATAAACGACAAAGCTGCTATTACATACAGAAATGCAAACACTGCGCTTCCACCATCACCGAAATAGGTTTGTAAAAAGTTTTTCATTTTTTAAAAGTTTACGCAAATATAAAGCAAGCCTTTTACTTAATCAAAATACCTCTTTGCGAATCTTTTGACAGTAATCCCCTCCGTTTTGAGGACAAATATTCAGTTAATTATTGTGATAAGTGACAACAATTCATCAATTCACCGCAAAATTCAACTTGGTAAGAAATATGATACGACATTATCAAATCTATCATTATGAAAACAGATCAATTTACAATCAAAGCTCAAGAATTACTGCAACAAGTTAATTCGCTTGCTATAGCAAACAATAATCAAGCAATAGAACCCATACACTTTTTAAGTGGTTTAATCTCAATGCAAGATTCAATCTTTCCATCTATTCTTAAGAAGTTAAATATTAATGAGAGTCATTTAAAAAATAAAATTGCAGAAAAGCTTAAGGCACTTCCCCGTGTTCATGATAATCATGATGTTTACTTCAGTTCACATACTCAGAAAATATTAAATCAGTCAGATTCCATTCGTAAAGATTTTAAAGATGACTTTATTGCGATAGAGCACTTATTGTTAGCATTGCTAGAAAGTAAAGATCAAGCCGGTCACCTTCTTTTAGATAGCGGTTTAAATTATAAGGATACTAAAAAGGCAATTACTGAAATTCGAAAAGGGACAAACATAACCAATGCAAGTTCAGATCAAACGTATCAGTCGCTTGAAAAATATGCGCGCAATCTTAATGAACTCGCTTCTTCCGGAAAATTGGATCCGGTAATTGGGCGTGATGAAGAGATACGAAGAGTACTCCAAATAATATCAAGAAGAACAAAAAACAATCCTGTTTTGATAGGCGAGCCAGGGGTTGGAAAAACTGCAATTGCAGAAGGAATGGCACATCGAATTATAAATGGAGATGTTCCGGAAAATCTGAAAGACATGACCCTCTACAGTTTAGACATGGGTGCATTAATAGCAGGTGCAAAATATAAAGGTGAATTCGAAGAACGCTTAAAAGCGGTTGTTAAAGAAGTCATCCATTCCAACGGAAACATCATTTTGTTTATTGACGAGATTCATACCCTTGTAGGAGCCGGTGGAGGTGAGGGCGCAATGGATGCAGCTAATATATTAAAACCGGCTCTTGCCCGTGGAGAGTTGAGAGCTATTGGAGCAACTACTTTGAATGAGTATCAAAAATATATTGAAAAAGATAAAGCTTTAGAAAGAAGATTTCAAAAGGTATTGATTGATGAGCCCGATTCAGTTGATGCCATTTCTATTTTACGTGGACTGAAAGAGCGCTATGAAACACATCATAAAGTTCGAATAAAAGATGATGCAATAATTGCTGCCGTTGAACTATCTCAGCGATACATCAGCGATCGGTTTTTACCCGACAAAGCCATCGATTTGATTGATGAAGCAGCTTCGAAACTTCGTTTAGAAATGAACTCTGTTCCAGAAGAGTTGGATGAAATACAAAGAAGAATCATGCAACTTGAAATTGAAAAAGAAGCCATAAAAAGAGAAAATGATACAAAGAAACTAGCAGATCTTTCAGCACAGTTAGCTGATTTAAATGAAAACAGAAACTCGATTAAAGCAAAATGGGAAGCTGAGAAACAAGTGGTTGAAGGAATTCAAACTATAAAGTCTGATATAGAAAAATTTAAGCAAGAAGCCGATCAAGCAGAACGAAGTGGCGACTTTGGCAAAGTGGCTGAACTACGTTATGGCCGTATCAAAGAATCCGAAAAACAGCTCGAAGAATTGATGAGCCAACTGGTTGAAATGCAACATAGCGGTGCTATGATGAAAGAAGAGGTGGATAGTGAAGATATTGCGGATATAATTTCGCGTTGGACAGGAATTCCAGTGAAGCGATTGCTTAAAAGTGAAAGAGATAAATTACTCAGTCTGGAAGAAGAATTGCATCGAAGAGTTATTGGACAAGACCAGGCGATTACTGCTGTAGCCGATGCCGTTCGTAGAAGCAGGGCCGGTTTGTCCGACACTAAAAAGCCAATAGGTTCATTCATTTTTTTGGGAACTACAGGTGTTGGAAAAACAGAATTGGCAAAAGCATTAGCAGAATTTATGTTTGATGATGAAAACTTTATGACCAGAATTGATATGAGTGAATATCAAGAACGTCATACCGTTTCAAGACTTATAGGGGCCCCTCCCGGATATGTTGGATATGATGAAGGTGGCCAATTGACCGAAGCAGTTAGAAGAAGACCCTATTCTGTAATTCTATTGGATGAAATTGAAAAAGCACATCCGGATGTTTTCAATATTTTATTGCAAGTGCTGGATGATGGAAGATTAACAGACAATAAAGGTCGCTTAGCCAATTTCAAGAATACAATAATCATAATGACTTCAAATATTGGATCACATATTATCCAAGAAAGTTTGGAAAACATCAATGATCAGGAAAAAGAAAAGGAACTAGCTGCCTGCAAGTTAAAAGTCATGGATTTGCTGAAGAAAACAATACGACCTGAGTTTCTAAATCGAATTGATGAAATTATAATGTTCAATCCGTTGAGCAGGGAGGAAATTAAAAACATTGTTAAACTTCAGTTCAATTTATTACAATATAGTCTAAAGGTGAATGGAATTGATATTTCAATTTCTTCACAGGCTCTTTCCTGGTTAGCCGAATTGGGTTATGATCCTCAATATGGGGCAAGACCTCTAAAAAGAGTGATCCAGAAAAAAATATTAAATGAACTATCAAAGAAAATAATTAGTGGAGAGATTCATAGTTCATCTGTAATACAAGTGGATTTGGATAAAAGCAATAACTTTATTTTCAAGAATGTAGCAAAGGAAAATGCCACTGTATTCAGCGATAATTAGTTTTTGCTGTATTCCAAAGTAAAACTAAATGTGGTTCCTACATTCAGATCACTCGAAACGCTAATGCTTTGACTATGTGCTTCGATGATATGTTTTACTATCGCCAAACCTAGTCCGGTTCCTCCTATTTCTCTTGAGCGACTTCGGTCAACTCGATAGAATCGTTCAAACAATCTAGCTAAGTGTTCTTTATCTATTCCTATACCATTGTCACTAACTTGAACCAAAACTTTTTCATTGAGTACTTTTGATTTTATTATAGTTTGCCCATTCTGATGGCCATACTTTATGGAGTTGATAATTAAGTTGGTTAAAACTTGTCTTATTTTTTCTCTATCCGCTCGCACAAAAATGCCATCATCTGCCGAACTTGAAATATTTAATTCAATATTCTTCTCTTTGGCTTGCAATTGGCAAGTATCAACTACCGAAAAGATCAAATCATGTAACGAAAAGATTCTATAGTTTGGCTCGTAATGAGGATCCTCAACCTCAGAAATAGACTCTAAGTCTTCTACTATTGAAATTAACCGATCGAGGCTATCGGAAGCTTTTCTTAAATAATACTCATTAACATTTTTATCATCAATTCCTCCATCAATCAAACTATGCAAATAGCCTTGAACATTAAAAATTGGTGTCTTCAACTCATGTGATACGTTTCCTAAAAATTCCTTTCTATAATCATCATGTTTTTTAAGTGCAGAAACTTCGTCTTTATAATGCTGATCGCGAATGGCAATAATGGCCTTTGCTTTTTCTTTAAATTCATCATTTGAGTCTAAAGCATCTAGTTGAGCCTTACCTGATATTTGCTCAAGATCTTTTATTGTTTGAAACAACCACTTTTGCTTCAAAAAACTAAATAAAAAAATATTAAGCATACAAAAAATTGCAAACAATGAGAGCGCCACATTCAAAGAAGCATTGACCGGAAGTATTAAATAAACCGCAACAAGTATGATTATACTTGATACACAACTGGTCAAGAAAATAAAAGCACTTGGTTTAATACTCAATTGTTTAACTTATAACCTACTCCTTTGATAGTCTTAATAATTTCATCTCCTAATTTCTCTCTGATTTTTCGTATGTGAACATCAACGGTTCTATCGACAACTATGATTTCGTTGCCCCATATCCCATCCAATATTTCTTGTCTGCTAAACACTTTTCCGGGTACAGAAAGCAACAAAGAAAGAATTTCAAATTCTTTACGAGGAAGATCATAAGTGATTTTTCCTTTTCGAACCGTATAGGATGACAAATCAACTATATAGTCTCCAAATGGTATGATGGTAGTAACTTTTTTACCTTCGGTTCCATTTTGCCTTTTCAACATGGCAGAAATTTTGCTGAGCAGCAATTTTGGTTTTATCGGTTTTGTGATATAATCGTCAGCACCTGCTTCAAAACCTGCCAGTTGAGAAAAATCTTCGTGGCGCGCACTCAAAAAAACGATCAGAGTATTTTTTAAACCATTATCCGCCCGCATGAGCTTGCATGTCTCAATTCCATCTAACTGAGGCATCATTACATCGATGAGAATTAAATGAGGCATAAATTCACGAGCTTTGATTAAACCTTCATAACCGTTATACGATGATTCTACTTCATATCCTTCTTTCGTTAAATTATATCTGAGAAACTCATGAATATCTGGTTCATCATCAATAATTAATACTTTTTTTAACATAAAATTTTATTTGCCCAAAGATCAATATGATGTGTTACGTGAATATAAATTAAATATTAATCAATTATGAACGAAATTTGCCAATTTATTGTTTATCAGCAACTTAGATGTTAACATTTACTTAACACCTAGATCACATACAGTTAATTCTATTGGAGGAAATTTGTACAAACTAAAACGAGTAAAACATGAAAAAATTAATTACAAAATTAATGGTTGGAATCATAATGTTCAATCCATTTGCAAGTACTGCTCAATTAAGTCCAATAGATAGTTTGAAAAAGGACATCTCAAATTTAAATCAAAAGGTGTCCATTCTTAACAAAATTAAATTTAGTGGATATGCTCAATTTCAAGCTCAATTTGCTGAAACTAAAGGTCAAAAGTCCTTTAATGCAGGAAGTTTTGAAAGCGAAACCAACAAACGATTTATGCTCAGAAGAGGTAGAATAAAATTCACGTACAGTGATGCAAGAAGTAAGATAGTATTTCAAACCGACATGTCAGAAAAAGGCCTTTCCGTAAAAGATGCTTATTATCAGGTAACAGATCCATGGACTGAGGATTTTACGTTTACCGCTGGGGTATTCATGAGACCTTTTGGACAAGAGTTAGACTATTCGAGCAGTAAGAGAGAAAGCCCGGAGCGTTCACGAGTGATACAAAGTATTTTTCCTGGTGAAAGAGATCTTGGATTTAAAGTTGGCTATTTGTGGAATTCTGCAAGCGAGAAACACAAATTAGTATCAGAAGTAGGATTATTTAATGGGAATGGACCTTCAGCAACAGAATATGATCAGGCAAAAGATATAATAGGTCAATTATTTTTTACCTCAGAAGAGAACAACTCAAAATTCAATTATAGATTAGGGGCATCATTGTACAATGGTGGATTTATATTAAAGAATGATACCGTTTATACCGCCTCATCTGATGGCTTTAAAGCCAGTACAAACAATCTAAACCATTACAGTAATAGATCATATTTGGGATTTGATGCATCCGCTTCCCTAAAATCGAAATTGGGCAGAACTACTTTGAAAGGAGAATTTATAATCGGTACTCAACCCGGCAGAAGCAATTCAAACACCTCTCCTACTTCACAATCTGCTAGTGTTTTATCTTCTCCAGTTTATGAACGTGAATTTATGGGCACTTATGTTTATTTGATTCAAGATATTGGAAAAACCAAGCATCAAGTAGTTTTTAAATACGACATTTATGATCCAAATACCTCGGTAGATGGTGATGAAATTGGAAAGAACAATAATTACAACTCATCTGATTTGGCCTATAGTACAATAGGCATTGGTTACAACTATAAGATAAACTCTAATCTATCACTTATGCTTTATGGTGATTTAGTAGCCAATGAAAAGGCAAAAGAAATCGGTATAGATAAAGATTTTGAAGACAATCAATTTACAATTCGTTTACAATATAAATACTAACTTAAAAATAAATAAAAAATGAAAACTATTAAATTATTATTCCTATTACTGATAGCCTTAACCATAGGGTGTGGTAATAACTCAAGTACACAAACTGATAAAGTAAATCAACTGAGCGGCTCAATTTCTATAGATGGAAGTAGTACTGTTTATCCGATTTCTGAAGCCATAGCTGAAGAATACAGAATAGAACAGCCAAACGTTATGGTAACAATTGGACTGTCCGGTACAGGCGGAGGTTTTAAGAAATTCAGCAGAAACGAAATTGATATTAATAATGCCTCCAGAACGATAAAACCTTTGGAAGACAGTATTTGCAATGCAAGCAGAGTAAAATATCATCCAATTGAAGTTGCTTATGATGGCATTGTAGTAGTAGTGCATCCTGAAAATAGTTGGGCCAATGACATGACTGTGGATGAATTAAAAAAGTTATGGGAACCTGCAGCTCAAAATAAGATAACAAAATGGAATCAAATTCGCCCAGAGTGGCCAAATGAAGATATTCATTTATTTGGAGCCGGGGTTGAAAGTGGTACTTATGATTATTTCACTGAAGCAATCGTAGGTAGAAGTCATGAAAGCAGAGGTGATTACACCGCAAGCGAAGACGACAATGTACTTGTTCAAGGGATCGCTGGAGATAAATATGCTTTAGGATTTTTTGGATATGCATATTATGAAGAAAACAGTTCAAAATTAAAAGCACTTGGTATTAATAATGGCTCAGGCCCTGTATTGCCAAGTATTGAAACGGTTAAGAGTAATGAATACAGCCCATTATCACGTCCGCTTTTCATTTATGTAAATGAGAAAGCTGCTGAGAGAAACGAAGTTCAGGATTTTTTAAGATTTTATATTCGTACTATTGCAGAATTAGCAAAAGAGGTAGGATTTATTGCTATGGAAAAGAGTAAATATGATGACGAGTCTAAGAAATTAGAAGACTTTATTAATTCAATTTCTAAACCAAAAGAATGAAATTCAAGAAAGAAAAACTGATTGAAATTCTATTGTTTTTATGTGCAATGCTCAGTGTTTTTACAACATTGGGCATTGTTTATACGCTCATATTTGAATCCATAAATTTCTTCGCTGAGGTTTCCATAATAGATTTTTTAACGGATACCCAATGGACCCCACTATTTACAGATAAGCATTATGGTATTCTTCCTTTATTAAGCGGAACATTTCTTACTTCCTTCATAGCTATTGGGGTTGCACTACCCATCGGCTTATCCATTGCTGTTTATTTAAATGAATATGCATCCAATAGATTCAGAACTATTATTAAACCATTATTAGAAATCCTTGCGGCAATTCCAACTGTAGTTTATGGTTTCTTTGCTTTAACTGTAGTTACACCATTTCTACAAAACTTTATACCCAATCTAGCCAGTTTCAATGCATTGTCGCCAGGAATAGTAATGGGAATAATGATCATTCCAATGATATCGTCTTTAAGCGAT